>OGCO01004251.1_pt1 | contig 15535 bp, 10 predicted proteins | sample 1570171 | NCBI WGS metagenome assembly OGCO01 (sample SAMEA4370583, study PRJEB24528) | human gut metagenome | reverse complement strand
GTATGTTCGGCGGCGACTACAGCCGCAAGAAAACGCTGGTCGAATACGGCTTCCGCCTGCCATCCGCCTTTGACAACCGCCCGTTGAAATTTGAGGAATTTGAGCAGAAAATCCACCAGAAAATCTTTGTTTCGGCCACCCCCGGCGATTATGAGCGGGAACACTCCAGCCGCGTGGCCGAACAGGTCATCCGTCCCACCGGCCTGCTGGACCCCGTCATCATGGTGCGCCCGGTGGAAGGTCAGATTGAAGACCTGCTGGGTGAAATACGTGTGCGTATTGACCGCGGCGAGCGCGCCCTCGTCACGACCCTGACCGTCAAGATGGCCGAGGACCTGACAGATTATTTAGAAGATCACGGCGTCAAGACCAAGTACATGCACCACGAGGTGGACACCTTTGAGCGCATGGAAATTATCAAAGACCTGCGCGTGGGCGCCATTGATGTCATTGTGGGCATCAATCTGCTGCGTGAGGGTCTCGACCTGCCGGAAGTTTCGCTGATTGCCATCCTGGATGCCGACAAAGAGGGCTTCCTTCGCAGTGAGACAAGCCTTATCCAGACCATTGGCCGCGCAGCCCGCAATGCCAACGGCGTAGTGCTGATGTACGCTGATGAAGTGACCCCCAGCATGGAGCGCGCCATCATGGAGACCGAGCGCCGCCGTGCCATCCAGGATGCCTACAACAAAGAGCATGGCATCACCCCCAAGACCATCGTCAAGGCCATCGGCGGCGGGCTGGAGATCAGCATGAGCGAGGAAAACAAGCGCATGCGCCAGCACCGTATGAGCCGCGTGGAACGCCAGCAGACGATTGAACGCCTGACCAAAGAGATGAAAGAAGCCGCGCGCCTGCTGCAGTTTGAGCTGGCAGCCCAGCTGCGCGACGAGATTGCCCGGCTGGAGCGCGGGGAAGACCCTACCGCAGCCGATACCAGTGAGCGCAAGGCGACTGCCAAAAAGCGCAAGGGAAGAGGGAAATACAAAAGTTGAGCACCGAAGTGAAAGAGACAAAGCGCCGATCGAAGATTCAAATCGACCCCAACAACCGCATCGTCATCAAGGGCGCGCGGGAGCATAACCTGAAAAACGTCGACCTGACGCTGCCCCGCAATAAGCTGATCGTCATGACAGGACTTTCCGGCTCCGGCAAGTCCAGCCTTGCCTTTGACACCATCTACGCCGACGGCCAGCGCCGTTATATGGAGAGCCTTTCCAGTTACGCCCGCCAGTTCCTGGGCCAGATGGAAAAGCCCGATGTGGACGAGATCACCGGCCTTTCGCCGGCCATCTCCATCGACCAGAAGACCACCAGCCACAACCCACGTTCCACCGTGGGCACCGTGACCGAAATTTACGACTACCTGAAACTGCTGTTCGGCCGTATCGGGCGTACCTATTCGCCGGTGTCGGGACGCGAGGTACGTTCGCATACGGTGGCCGACGTAGTCAACTACATCGCCGCGCTGCCGTCCGGAACCCGCGTGCTGGTCGCTGCTCCGCTGAAAACGGCCGAAGGACAGGGACTGATCGAGAAACTGACGCTGTTGGTCAAGGAGGGCTTGCAACGGCTTTATATCGACGGACAGTCGCTTTTTATCGAGGATATTATCGCGCAGGCGGACGATTACGCCGGACGCGCCGACTTGCGGATCGTGGTCGACCGGGCGAAAGCTACCGATGACGAGGAGACGCTCAGTCGCTTGGGCGATTCGGTGGCTACCGCATTTTTGCAGGGCGACGGCGTGTGCGACGTGATCGTTCAGCAAGCGGACGGCGACCGTATCGAGTCGTTTTCGTCCCGTTTCGAGTTGGACGGCATCGTTTTCGAGCATCCGTCGGAACATATGTTCAGTTTTAATAATCCGATCGGCGCCTGTCCGCGCTGCGAGGGATACGGCAAGGTAATCGGGATCGACGAGGATCTGGTCGTGCCGGACAAGAACAAAAGCATTTATCAGGATGCGATCGCATGTTGGCGCGGCGAGACGATGAAGTGGTGGCGCGACCAGTTGGTAATCAATGCCCCGAAATTCGACTTTCCGATCCACCGTCCGTTCCACGAACTTACGCGCGAAGAGAAGAGGCTGCTATGGAAAGGCAATGAGTTTTTCCACGGACTCGACGAATTTTTCAAATTCTTGGAGGGAGAACGTTACAAGATCCAGTACCGGGTGATGCTTTCGCGCTATACCGGCAAGACCGTTTGTCCCGACTGCGGCGGCGGGCGGTTGCGTAAGGAGGCATTCTACGTGCAGGTTGGCGGAAAGCATATCGGCGAGCTGGTGACGATGCCGGTCGACGAACTGCAACGTTTTTTCGACGGCTTGCGGCTCGACGACCGCGACGGGAAAACCGCTGCGCGGGTGCTGACCGAAATCCGCAACCGGCTCGAATACCTCAATGAGGTCGGTCTCGGCTACTTGACCCTCGACCGGCTGTCGTCGACGCTGTCCGGCGGCGAGAGCCAGCGGATCAATCTGGCTACTTCGCTTGGCAGCAGTCTGGTAGGATCGTTGTATATCCTCGACGAACCGAGTATCGGTCTGCATCCGCGCGATACGAACCGGCTGATCGCCGTGCTGAAAAAACTGCGCGATTTGGGCAATACGGTGATCGTCGTCGAGCACGAGGAAGAGATTATCCGGGCGGCCGATACGATCATCGATATCGGACCGCTGGCCGGTTACCAGGGCGGCGAGGTGATGTTTCAGGGCGGTATCGATCGACTGGCTTCTGCGAAGGACAGTCTGACGGCGAAATACCTGACTGGCGTCGAACGGATCGAACCGCCTGCGAACAAGCGTCGCTGGAATAGCTACGTCGAGGTGATCGGAGCCCGGGAAAACAACCTGAAAGGGATCGACGTGAAATTCCCGCTCGGCGTGATGACCTGCGTAACCGGGGTCAGCGGCAGCGGTAAATCGTCGCTCGTTCGCGAAATCCTTTATCCGGCGATCCGTCGGGAACTTTATGAAACGGGGATGAAGCCGGGCGATTTCGAGCGGCTCGGCGGCGATCTGAAGCGATTGAAAGGGGTCGAGATCATCGACCAGAACCCGATCGGGAAATCGCTTAGATCGAATCCGGTCACCTATTTAAAAGCTTACGATGATATTCGTAAACTGTTTGCCGATCAGCCTTATGCGAAGCATAACGGACTGACTCCGTCGCACTTTTCGTTCAACATGGCGGGAGGCCGGTGCGAGGAGTGTCAAGGCGAAGGCGTCATCAAGGTCGGTATGCAGTTTATGGCCGACGTCGAACTGGTGTGCGAAAGCTGCGGCGGCAAACGGTTCAAGGACGAGGTGCTGGAGGTGAAGTATCACGGTCATTCGATTTACGATATTCTCGAACTGACGGTCGATGCTGCCGTAGACCTGTTCGCAGCCTATCAGGACAAGGATGCGATCAATAAAAAGATTATCGAGAAACTGAAGACGTTGCAGGATGTGGGACTGGGCTATGTCAAACTCGGGCAGTCGTCGTCGACGCTGTCCGGCGGGGAGAGCCAGCGCGTCAAACTGGCGTCGTTCCTGATCAAGGAAAATGCCGGAGGCCCGATCCTGTTCATTTTCGACGAGCCGACCACCGGGCTGCATTTCCACGATATCCGCAAGCTGCTGGGGGCTTTCGACGCTCTGCTGGCCCGGGGGCATACGGTGGTGATCGTCGAGCATAACATGGACGTGATTCGATCGGCCGACTGGGTGATCGACCTCGGGCCCGAGGCCGGCGAGCGCGGCGGCAGGGTGGTTTTCGAAGGAACGCCCGCCGATCTGATGACGTGCCGCGAAAGTTATACCGGAAAATTCCTATCTTTGGCCGAAAATTCGCGGCGGGGGGCTGCGAAGACAAAAAAATGACGATGGAATTTACCTGCTATACCCTGCCTAACGGGATTCGCTGCATTCATAAACAGGTGCGTTCGGCGGTCGTCAACTGTGCGCTGACGGTCAATACCGGCAGCCGGGACGAAGAAATGTCCGAACAGGGGCTCGCCCACCTGCTCGAACATGCGTTTTTCAAAGGAACGACCCACCGCAAGGCGTTCCATATCAATTGTCGGCTCGAGAATCTCGGCGGCGAATTGAACGCCTATACGACGAAGGAGGAGACGGTGGTGCACGCTACCACGCTGCGCGGCGATTTTGCCAAGGCGGCGGAGCTGATCGCCGATATCGTTTTTCATTCGACTTTCCCGCAGCGCGAGTTGGAGAAGGAGAAGGAGGTGATCGTCGATGAAATCAACTCGTACAAGGATTCGCCTTCCGACCGGATTTTCGACGATTTCGAGGATATGATCTTCGTCGGTTCGTCGCTCGGCCACAATATCCTGGGATGTAAAAGCGCGTTGATGAAGTATACGCGGGACGATTTGCTGCGTTTCGTGGCGCGTACTTACAATACCGATCAGATGGTTTTTTCGGTGATCGGCAATGTCTCGGCAAAGCGTTTCAAGGATACGTGCGACCGTTATTTCGGCGGGATGGGGGAGTCGCTGCGCGGTTTTACGCGCGATGCGGTCGTTCCGGTCGCATCCTTTTCGAAAGAGCTCCACCGGAAATGCTATCAGGCTCATTGCATTCTCGGCGGCCGGGCCTACAACCTGAACGACGAACGGCGCGTGGTGCTGTCGCTACTGACGAACCTACTCGGCGGCCCGTCGGCCAATTCGCTGCTGAACCTGGCCGTAAGGGAGCGCAACGGCTTGGCTTATAATATCGAAGCGGGGTTCACCCCGTTCAGCGATACGGGTCTTGCGACGATCTATTTCGGAACCGACAAGGAACGGGCCGACGAATGCCTCGAACTGATCGACCTCGAACTGACGAAAATCCGCAGCGGAAAGTTGAGCGACCGCCTGTTGCATATCGCCAAAAAACAGTACCTCGGCCAGATTACGATCGCGATGGAGAACAACGAGAGCTATATGTTGAGTGCCGCGCGCAGTTTTCTGGTTTACAATAATATCGATGCGATGGAGACGATCCGCGAGAAGATCGGCACCGTCACGCGGGACGAAATCGTCGCGGTGGCCAACGAGATTTACGGGACGCAGAACCTTTCGATGCTCATGTACCGGTAGATATGGACGATCTGGAACGATATATCGAGCGGCACGTTACCCCCGAAGATCCGCTGCTGGCCGAACTCGACCGGGAGACCCACCTGCGCGTGGTGCAACCCCGGATGATTTCGGGTCATTTGCAGGGGCGGTTACTGGAGATGGTCGTGCGGATGATCCGTCCGCAGCGGATCCTGGAGATCGGTACTTTTACCGGCTATTCGGCGATCTGCATGGCGCGCGGGCTCGGCGAAGGCGGCGAGCTGCATACGATCGAAGCGAACGACGAACTGGAACCGATCGCATCGAAATATTTCATCCGCAGCGGGCTTTCCGGCCGCATTACGCTGCACATCGGTTCCGCGCTCGATATCGCTCCGTCGCTCGGCGTATTCGATCTGATTTTTATCGACGGCGATAAACGCGAATACCCGCAGTATTACGATATGGCTCTGTCGCATCTGGTGCGCAGCGGCAGCTATCTTCTGGCCGACAACATCCTCTGGTACGGGAAAGTGGCCGAAACCGTACCTGTCGGCGACCGGCATACATGGGCGATCCGAGAGTTCAACGACCGGGTATTGCAGGACGACCGCGTGGAAAACGTGATCCTGCCGATCCGCGACGGGTTGAATCTGATCCGGGTAAAATAGCGAAACGAACGGGGCCGTAAAAAAGAGTCTGCCGGTTGGGATCGTGCGGATTTTGTCCTATCTTTGTTCTGCTAAGTTCAAGAAGCAGATTGCGATGAAAATACGTGTGGATTGTTTTCTGCCCGGTATGGGTACGGAGCAGGCGAAAAGCGTAACGGACGGGTTGCGCCGGGAAGAGGCGGTAGACAAAATTTTCTGGGTGGACGGGTCGGAGAACGATCCGGCCGATGAGTGCGAAAACCGGATCGGCGGGCCGTTGTGCGCTTCGGCGACGCTCCGGAAGATCGCCGAAGCGTCCTCTGGGGATTATACGTTGATCTATACCGGCAATGCCGTATTGCGGATGGGAATGTCCGCTCTCGACCGGATGCTGCAAGTTGCGCGGGATACGAATGCCGGGCTGGTTTACGCCGATTATTACGAAGTGCGGAACGGTCGCCGCAGCGAACACCCGGTGATCGATTGCCAGGCGGGCAGCCTGCGCGACGATTTCGATTTCGGGCCGGTTTTGCTGTACCGGACGGACGCGCTGAAACGAGCCGTAGGACAGATGGAACGCGATTACCGTTTCGCCGGGCTTTACGACCTGCGCCTGAGGGTTTCCTGTCGGGACTTGTTGGTGCATATTAACGAATATCTATATTCTGATTTAAAGGATGATGAGTCTGGTGATATGAATTCTTTATTTAGCTATGTCGATCCGAAAAACCGGGACGCGCAGATGGAAATGGAACAGGCGTGTACCGACCATCTGAAACGGGTGGGGGCTTATCTGGAGCCGACGTTCCGGGAACCTGCGTTCGCCGGAGACGGTTTCGGGTGCGAGGCTTCGGTAATCATTCCGGTACGCAACCGGGTACGGACGATCGCCGATGCGATCGCTTCGGTGCTGAAGCAGCAGGCCGGATTTAAATTCAATCTGATCGTGATCGACAATCATTCGACCGACGGCACGACCGAAGCGATCGACCGCTTTGCAGCGGACGGGCGGCTGATCCATATCGTTCCGCAACGGGACGACCTCGGGATCGGCGGTTGTTGGAATGTCGGGGTGAATCATCCCGGATGCGGCCGGTTTGCCGTGCAGCTCGACAGCGACGACGTATATGCCGACGAACATACGTTGCAGAAAATCGTCGACGCCTTTTACAGCCAGCGGTGCGCGATGGTCGTGGGAACTTATATGCTGACCGATTTCGAGATGAAGCCGATCCCGCCGGGGGTGATCGACCACCGGGAATGGACGCTTGAGAACGGGCGGAACAATGCGTTACGGATCAATGGTCTGGGAGCTCCGCGCGCGTTTTATACGCCGCTGCTGCGCGAACTGAAAGTGCCGAATACCAGTTATGGGGAGGATTACGCGCTCGGGCTGCGCTTTTCGCGCGAATACCGGATCGGCCGGATATACGACGTGCTTTATCTGTGCCGTCGCTGGGACGACAATTCCGACGCTTCGCTCGACATCGTCCGGACGAACCGGAACAATGTTTACAAGGACCGCCTGCGGACGTGGGAACTGCGGGCCCGCATCGCCTTGAATATGAATAAGCAAGTGAAATAACGGATTGTAACCGATTGTATAAAAATGAATTGTCCTGGAGCCGATGAATTGAACGCGTTTTTCGAAAGTCAACTCGCGGAATGGGAGTTTGCCCGGCGGAATTTCGAAGCGCTGCGGCGGATTGAAACCAAGACGTTCGATCTGGACGGTTTTTCGATTCGGGTGCAGTTCAATCCGGCGCGGATCGTTTCGTCGGCCGCAAAGGTCGATGCGGCGTCCGTCGTTGCCCGAAAATGTTTTTTATGTCCGGAAAATCAACCGCCCGAACAGCGGGGATTACCCTGGGGGGACGGTTATCGGGTATTGGTAAATCCGTATCCGATTTTCGCCCGACATTTTACGATTCCTGCGGCGGAACACGTGCCGCAGTCGATCGCGGATCGTTATGGGGATATGCTGGCTTTGGCGCGCTGCTTCGACCGGGAGGTCGTCTTTTACAACGGCCCGCGGTGCGGAGCCTCGGCTCCAGACCATGCTCATTTTCAGGCGGTAGGCAAAGGCGCGATGCCGTTGGAGGCCGAAGTCGGACGTTTTGCGACCGAAAAGGTTCTCGAAGCGTCCGGGGCAGCAGCGTATGCGATCCGCGATTACCTGCGCGGCGGATTCGTGATCCGTTCCGCCGACGCGTCGGCTGCGGCCGCCTGCTTCGGGAAATTGTACGAGGCATTGGAGGTATTGCCGGCGGATGCGGAACCGATGATGAACGTGCTGACGTGGTACGACAGCGACGGATGGACGAGCTGCGTTTTTCCGCGTACGAAGCACCGGCCAGCCTGCTTTTACGGCGAAGGAGCGACCGATCTGTTGGTCAGTCCGGCTTCGGTCGATCTGGCCGGCGTGATGATCGTTCCGCGCAAGGATGATTTCGTGAAGATTACGGCGGAGAATATCCGTGCGATTTTTAATGAAGTATGTATCGACGACAGTGCGTTGCAGCGGATTGTCGGTAAATTGAATATCGGATGAATCGGCAACCGCAGGTAAGCGTCGGGATACTGACGGCGCAACGGATCGGTTTCGTGCTGCATGGCGACTATACGGCGGCGGGAAAGACGGTTGCGGGAGAAAACCGGGTTTCGGCCGACGGCGACCGGGTGCGATGGGACGGAGCGTCTTACGGGCGTTTGCGGTTCGAACCGTGCGGGGCAGATGCTTCTTTTACGCTGAAAGAGGTGGTGATCGGGATTGGTTTTCACTGGCAGCGGACCGAAGACCAGGTATTCCGCGGCGCATTGGAACTGATCGCGGACGACGGACGGGTTACGGCCGTCAACCGTATCGGCGTAGAAGAGTATCTCGTAAGCGTGATTGCGTCGGAGATGAACGCTTCCGCATCGCCCGAACTTCTGAAAGCCCATGCGGTGATTTCGCGCAGTTGGTTGCTGGCGCAGATCGTTCGGCGGCAGGCGAAGCCTGCTGTGGCGGAGTCCAAGTGCATTGTCCGTTCCGACGATGAAGAACGAATCCGCTGGTACGACCGGGAGGATCATTCGCTTTTCGATGTTTGCGCCGACGATCACTGTCAGCGTTATCAGGGGATTACCCGTACTTACGAACATGCGGCCGCGGTACGTCGGGCGGTCGCCGATACCTGCGGCGAAGTGCTGACCTACGGAGGGGAAATTTGCGACGCCCGTTTTTCGAAGTGTTGCGGCGGGGTTACCGAAGAGTTCCGCAATTGTTGGGAGGAGCGCGATTATCCTTACCTGTCGAGAGTGCGGGATTGCGACGGCGATCCTCCGGCGCCCGACCTGACGCGGGAGGACGAAGCTGCGCGGTGGGTCGGGGCGTCTGCCGAGGCTTTTTGCAATACGTCTGATCCGGGGATTCTCGGACAGGTATTGAACGGGTACGACTGCGAAACTTCGGATTTCTACCGATGGCGGGTAGATTATACGCCGTGGAAACTGTCCGATCTGGTGCGCCGCCGGTTGGGGATCGACCTGGGGGCGATTCGGGAACTGATTCCCGTGCAGCGCGGCGCTTCGGGCCGGCTGGTGAAGCTTCGGATCGTCGGTACGCAGGGAGCCGTGACTATCGGTAAAGAGCTCGAAATACGGCGCGTCCTTTCGGAGTCGCACCTGTACAGTTCGGCTTTCGTCGTGGAGAAAACGGCGGAGGGTTTTATATTGCGCGGAGCCGGTTGGGGGCACGGCGTAGGGCTGTGTCAGATCGGCGCGGCGGTGATGGGACACCGGGGATTCGCTTACGACCGGATTCTGCTGCACTATTACCGGGGCGCCGCCGTTGAAAAATATTATTGATTCGGAGCGGCCTCGGGGCGCCGTCCGTTGATCGAAAAGAGATGAAGAACCTGAAAAGATCGCCGTGGGCATGGATTCCCACGCTGTACCTCGCCGAGGGGTTGCCGTACGTGGCGGTGATGACCATTTCGGTAATCCTGTACAAGCGGATGGGGGTATCCAATACCGATATCGCGCTGTACACCAGTTGGCTTTACCTGCCTTGGGTCATAAAACCGTTCTGGAGTCCGTTCGTCGATTTGCTGAAAACCAAGCGCTGGTGGATCGTTACGATGCAATTGCTGCTGGGGGCGGGGTTTGCCGGGATTGCGTTCACGATTCCCGCTCCGTTCTTTTTCCAGGCCACGCTGGCTTTTTTCTGGCTGATGGCGTTCAGCTCGGCGACGCATGACATTGCCGCCGACGGTTTCTACATGCTGGCGCTGGATACGAACCGGCAGGCGTTGTATGTCGGGGTGCGCAGTACGTTTTACCGGGTAGCGACCATCATGGGGCAGGGGCTGCTGATTATTCTGGCCGGACTGATCGAAAGCGCGACCGGGACGGAGCCGCTGAGAATCGATGTGAAAGTCCAACCCGGACAGTCGCGGACGGAGTTTCGTTTGCCCGAGACGGCTGCCGTGCCGTCCGGACACTCCGGAGAGCTGCGTTTTTTGACGGCGCCCGGGCCGGTGACGATGAGTACGGCCGGAATTCCGCAGGATAGCCTTAAGCGTTGGTTGCAACTGGTCGAAGCGCAAAATCGCGCCAACGGATTCCTGACTTCCGGAGAGCAGCCGGGTGCGGCGGTGCGAAACGTCGCGGAGGCCGGATGGTGGACCGTTCACGTTTCGGAACCGCTGGGCGGCTGGATCCGGCGTCGTTTCGGCGAACGGCGCGAGGCGGCGGTCGTTAGCGGCTTCTCCGGCGACATCGCGGTTGCGGCGGTTTCGCTTTCCGGCTGTCCGGAGCCGGGACGGGAGATCGTGTTGAACACGTCGATGAATCGGGGGGACAGGAGCGTTTCGCTCGTCCACGGCGACCGGCTGACGTTCGACGAAACCAACTGGAACCGACCGGCCTACATCGTTTTCCAAGCCGATCCGAAACTGGAACAATCCAGTTCGGCCGAATATAAAGGGCTTTCGGGCAATATCCCGTTCGCCTGGTCGGTCACTTTTTTCGTATTGGCGGGCCTGTTCGTGCTGTTCGGCCTGTGGCATCGCTTCGCTTTGCCGAGACCCGGTTCCGACCGGGCTTCCGCCCGATCGACGCCGCGCGATATCCTGCGGCAGTTTTCGGCCACTTTCGTATCGTTCTTTAAAAAGCCGCAGGCTGCGGCCGCGATCTTTTTTATGCTGACGTTCCGTTTTTCGGAAGCCCAACTGTTGAAACTGATCAACCCGTTCCTACTCGACCCGAAAGAGGCCGGCGGGCTGGGGCTTACCACCGGCGAAGTCGGACTGGTATACGGTACGATCGGGATTATCGGACTGACGCTCGGCGGGATTATCGGCGGTGTGGCGGCGGCCCGCGGCGGCCTGAAAAAATGGATATGGCCGATGACGTTCAGTATGTTGCTGACCTGCGTCACGTTCGTCTACTTGAGCTTCTCGCAAACGTCGAACCTGCTGGCGATCAACGCCTGCGTTTTTATCGAACAGTTCGGCTACGGGTTCGGCTTTACGGCTTATATGCTCTACCTGATGTACTATGCCGACGGACCGCAGAAAACGGCGCATTATGCGATCTGCACCGGTTTTATGGCGCTGGGGATGATGATTCCCGGTATGTTCGCCGGCTGGCTGCAAGAACAGCTCGGCTACAATCACTTTTTCGTATGGGTCATGCTGTGCAGCGTCGTGCCGGTCGTTGCGGTGTCGCTGCTGAAGATCGATCCGGATTACGGAAGGAGAAAAGAAAACGATAACGGATGAAAAAGAGTTTGTTGATCGGCCTGGCGCTGTTGCTGGCCGGAACGGGCGTCGCTCGCCCGATCGTCGTCAAGACGGGAATAGAGGTGTTGAAAGCGCAGCGGTTCGAACTGCTCAAGGGCAAGCGCGTCGGGTTGATTACGAATCCTACCGGAGTCGACGACGGACTGCGGTCGACGGTCGATATTTTGAACGAAGCGCCGAATGTCGAGTTGGTGGCCCTGTTCGGGCCGGAGCACGGCGTGCGCGGCGATGCGCATGCCGGCGATCACGTTGGCAACCAGACCGATCCTGTGACCGGACTGCCTGTCTATTCGCTGTACGGCAAGACGCGGAAACCGACGCCGGAGATGCTGCGGGGGATCGACGTGCTGGTGTACGACATCCAGGACATCGGCTGCCGGTCGTTCACCTACATCAGCACGATGGGCGAAGCGATGGCCGCCGCCGCCGAGAACGGTATCGAATTCGTCGTGCTCGACCGGCCCAATCCGCTCGGAGGACGGAAGGTTGAAGGGCCGCTGGTGCAAGACGGTTTTTTCAGCTTCGTCAGCCAGTACCGCATCCCGTATGTCTATGGGTTGACCTGCGGCGAATTGGCGATGCTGCTCAACGGCGAAGGGATGATCGGTAAGCCGTGCAACCTGCACGTTGTCGCGATGGAGGGCTGGAAGCGGGATATGGTGTACGAGGACACCGGGTTGCAGTGGATTCCGTCGTCGCCGCATATTCCGCAGGCGGAAACGGCCTTTTTTTATCCGGCTTCCGGAATTGTGGGCGATTTCGGCTACCTGTCGATCGGGGTCGGGTACACGATTCCGTTCCAGATGTTCGCCGCCGAATGGATCGATGCCGAGCAGTTTGCCGACAGCCTGAACGCACTGAAGTTACCAGGGGTGATTTTCAGACCGATCCATGTCAAACCGTTTTACTCGGTCGGACAGGGAAAGCAGTTGCATGGCGTGCAGGTACATCTTACGAAGTACCCCGATGCGCCGCTGACCGATATTCAGTTTTACGTGATGCAGGAGATCGCCCGGCTCTATCCCGATCGCGCAGTGCTGGCCAATGCCGATACGGCGCGTTTTCGGATGATGGACCAGGTGACCGGCAGCGATTACGTGCGCAAGACTTTTGCGGCGCGCAACCGTTTCGAAGATATCCGGGCCTATTGGTACAAGGATGTCGCTCCGTTCAGGACGTTGTCGCGGAAATACTATTTGTATGGGGAGTGAAAGAACGACAATATCCGGCGGAACGTGTCGTGTAATTAAAGAAACAGGAAGATGACGAAAGAAGATTTTATGCGGGAGGCTATCAGCCTGTCCTGCGAAAGCGTTCGGCAAGGCGGCGGGCCTTTCGGCGCAGTGATCGTGAAAGACGGAAAGATCGTTGCTCGGGGTTCCAATTCAGTGACTCTGCTGAACGATCCGACGGCGCATGCCGAAATGACGGCTATCCGCGCGGCCTGTTCCGCGATGAAGGTGTTCCGGCTCGAAGGTTGCGAACTCTATACCTCCTGCGAACCGTGCCCGATGTGCCTGAGCGCTGCTTACTGGGCCGGGATATCCCGGATTTATTACGGCAACAACCGGAAGGATGCCGCAGAGATCGGTTTCGGGGATGCGTTTATCTACGACGAAGTCGTCCTCGCCCCGTCGCGGCGCAGCATTCCGGGCGAGAGTCTGTTGCGCCGCGAAGCGCTCGAGGCATTCCGCCTGTGGCGGGAAAAGCCCGATAAGGTCGAATATTGAATGTTTTCGGGGGGAGTTTATGGATCGGTTTAAAGCAATCCCGCTTCGTACAGCATGATCAGCTCTTCGATGATCTGGTCGTCGCCTTCGGCGTCATAGGTGTCTTTCAGGTTCGCGCCGAACAGGCGCGCGATGCTTTGCCAGAAAAATGCGCGGAATCCGCCGCGCAGTTGTTTGACCAGGTCGTAGGAGGTCTGGTCGGTCTCCCGGTCGATCAGTTTGATCAGCAGCTTTCCTTGCGATAGGGTCATGTTTTTCAGAACGGGAGTGTATTTCCTTTTCAGCGCGCGTTCCATCGCTTTGACGAATTCCTGTTTTTCGCGCTTCGTTTTCATGCTGTCCATGCGCTGTTCCATGGCGTGCAACGTCGCATTGGCTTCGAGCGCGATCGGGTAGACGACCTTCAGATTGTAGATCAGTCGCGACCACCGTCTCTCGTCGGCCGCGCGTTTGAAGACGAACGCCGGTTTCAGGTAAACCGTCGTGATCGTATCCCCGTCCACGACTTTCGTCTGTACCGGGCCGTACTCGGTCATTACCTGCGCCGGAGCTTTCAGGTTCGTCAACAGCAGAATGGCCGCAAGCACCGGGAACAGACAGCGGTTCATGTTTTCGATTTCTAAATAATTTTTACCTTTGCAAAGGTAATTAAAATAAAATTCGGGCGCTGCCCGCTCGGGTATAAAACGTGCATGGAGGACGGATTGTTGTGTTTCCCCGGACGGAACGCGGGCGCGCTGCCCGCAACTGTATTACGAAACGTTTACGGACAAGATAAAAGAGGAGAGTTAGATTATGAATTGTAAACAACGCATCGGCGAACGGATTTATTGGACGAGCGTCAACGATCGCCGCAAACAACTTTTTGAGAATATCTGGCCATTGCCCAACGGAGTGTCCTACAATTCGTACCTGATTCGGGACGAAAAGTGCGCGCTGATGGATACCGTCGAGAGCGGCAGCGACCGTTCGTATGCGGACTGGGTGTCCGAGTCGCTCGACGGGCGTCCGCTCGATTACCTGATCATCCACCATATGGAACTCGATCATTCGGGCGAGATCGAAAACCTGGTGCAGCGTTACCCGGATGTGAAAATCGTCGGTAACTGTAAAACTTTCCGGGTGTTGGAAGCCTATTTCGGCAAACGGGACAACCTGATCGAGGTGAAGGACGGCGACACGCTGTCGCTCGGATATCACAACCTGAAGTTCGTGTTTACGCCGTGGGTGCACTGGCCCGAAACGATGATGACGTTCGACCAGACCGACGGCGTGCTTTTTTCGGGCGATGCGTTCGGTATGTTCGGGGCGCTCGACGGAGGGGTGTACGACGACCAGACCGATTTCGCTTTCTACGAGGACGAGATGCGCCGCTATTATTCGAACATCGTCGGTAAGTACAGCCCGATGGTGCAAAAGGCGCTCGCCAAATTGCGCGACTATCCGATCCGTACGATCTGCCCGCTGCACGGATTGGTGTGGCGTACCGATCCGTGCAAGGTGATCGGCCTGTACGATCGCTGGAGCAGCTATCAGGGCGAGGACGGCGTCGTGGTCATCTATGCGTCGATGTATGGCAATACGGCGCAAATGGCCGATTACATCGCCCGTCGGATCGCCGAAGCCGGCGTGAAAAAGGTCCGCGTCCACGATGTGTCGAAAACGCATATTTCATACCTTATCAACGATATTTGGCGCTATAAGGGGGTGGTGCTCGGAAGCTGCGCCTACAACCTGCAGATGTTTCCGCTGATGGAGAACCTGACGCGCGAGTTGCTGCATATGGGCGTTAAGGAGAGATTGCTCGGTATTTTCGGTACGTACAGTTGGAACGGAGGGGGCGTCAAAAATCTGAACGCTTTCGCCGAAGAGATCGGGTGGGAGGTGGTCGCGCCCGCCGCGGAGATCATGGGGCATCCCGAGCCCGGAAAAGAGGCGGCCTGCGATGTGTTGGCTGCGGCGATGGCCGCCCGGTTGCTCGGGTAGGGTGTGGTACTGCCGTAGCGTCGTGTTAAAAAAGCGGTAAATGCGGTAATAAATCTCAAAAATTGTTAAAAAATATTAAAAATAAATTGTATTTTTGGATCGCTCAAACGAAAAAACATCCGGCGCAAGGGCCGGAACCGATAGAACTTAAACTTTAAAATAAAAGAAATGGATGCAATTGCAATTTTGACGGGCGGGGGGCCTGCTCCCGGAATGAACACTGTGGTCGGTAGCGTGGCAAAAACGTTTTTACAGAAAGGATACCGGGTGCTCGGACTGCACGGCGGATATTCCGCTCTGTTCACCGACACGCCGAAAATCACCGAGATCG
>OGCO01004250.1_pt1 | contig 15542 bp, 10 predicted proteins | sample 1570171 | NCBI WGS metagenome assembly OGCO01 (sample SAMEA4370583, study PRJEB24528) | human gut metagenome | reverse complement strand
ATTTACTCAGTAGACAGAAAAACGCAGCAAGTCAGTATGTATCTGGAAAGTAAGAATGCAGATGAGATGACACGTATGAAGGATACAATTTATACATCTGCAATCAAGTCTTATGTTAAAGAAAATGTGCTACCACAGGATCAGTATAAGCTTGAGTTTGCAATGAATTTTGAATCACTTTGCGCGCATTTAAAGCGTGTGCCTCAATTTATGGTTCATTATCGCAGTGAAAAAAAAGAAACAGGAGAAATTCATTACAACTATATAAAATGTGCAAGGGTAGGATCTGCCGATTCATTTGAGACGATTGTTCTTGCATTTGCAAATGAAGATGCAGATATTAAGCGTAGCCAGCTGCAGGAGATTGTTTCACCAGGAAGCAATTTATCAAAGCGTCGCATTTTAATTGTAGAGGATGATGAATTAAATCGTGAGATTTTGAAAGACTTGCTGTGTGATCAATATGATGTGCTATGTGCTGAGGATGGCGCAGTTGGCTTAAAGCTGCTAGAAGAACATTATGCTGAACTGTCAGTTGTGCTTCTTGATATGTTTATGCCTGTTTGTGACGGTTTTCAGTTTTTGAAAGAGGCAAAGCAAAATCCGATACTGGCATTAGTTCCGATTATTGTCATGACAGGAAGCGGAAGACAGGAAGATGAAGCAAGGTGTCTGGAGCTAGGAGCATCAGATTTTGTTCCGAAGCCATATAATCAGCGAGTTGTTAAGGCAAGAATAAATAGTGTAATTAAATTAAAGGAATCTGCTGCGGCACTTAGTGCAATTGAGTATGATGATTTGACTGGTCTGTACACAAAGTCCGCGTTTTACTACCATGCAGGTATTTTAATGAGATATAAGCCTGATCAGTCATATGTGGTAGTTATAGCAGATGTAAAGAACTTTAAATTGATAAACAACATTTATGGCATACGTGTTGGTGATGATATTTTGCGATATCTTGCAAAAATAATGAGTAAAGCTTTGACAGATGGTTTAGCTGCCCGCTACAGTGACGATCAGTTTGTTATGTTTACATCTATTCCTAAAAACGATTTTGAAAAGTATTTGGAAAATGCAGTAAGGTATATTTCAGAAAATGCACCAATCACCAATTTACTTGTAAAGTACGGTGTATATAAGGATGTAGATAAAAGTATCTCAATTTCAGAAATCTGTGACAGAGCAATTATGGCAATGAAGAGCATTCAATTAAATTATGAAAAGAACATTGCGTATTACGATGATCAGCTTGGTCAGCAGCATATAAGAGAAGTTATGATGGAAAATGATTTTGAAAATGCGCTGCGAAATGAAGAATTTGAAGTATGGTTTCAGCCAAAATATAATGTACAGACAGAAAAGATTGCAGGTGCAGAAGCGCTTATTCGCTGGCGCAAGCAAGATGGCAGCATGGTATCGCCGGGAGCATTTATTCCGCTTTTTGAGCGAGATGGACTTATTACAAGACTTGATGAGTATGTGTTTAAGAAGGTATGCCAGATACAAAAAGAAAGACTGACGCAGGGAAAACCATTTTTCCCAATTTCAATAAATCTGTCGCGTGCAAGCTTGCATCATGAGGGGTTAGTTGAAAATTATACACGTATTGTAAAGGAAAATAATATTCCATTTGATTGTGTTCCTATTGAGCTGACAGAGTCTGCTGCGATGTACAGTATTCAGATCAAAGCTCTTGTGGATATGCTTGTTGCTTCTGGCTTTAAGCTTCACATGGACGATTTTGGTACTGGATTTTCATCATTGACTAGCTTGAATGTTTTACCGTTTGATGTGATTAAGCTTGATAAAAGTCTGATTGACTACATTGGAAATGAAAGCGGTGATCAGATTATTCAGCATGTTATTGCATTAGCGCATGGATTAAATATGAAAGTTGTCGCAGAAGGTGTTGAAAAGAAAGAGCAGGCAGCATTTTTGCAAAATATGAATTGTGATCAGATTCAGGGATATTACTACTCAAGTCCAAAATCATATGAAGTGTTTGATAAAATGATATGATACCAGAGTCAAAAGCTCCAAAAGCCGTTCGTGGATATCAGTTGGGGGCAAAATACCTTTTGACCCAATAAAAATAAGCTGTGGAAAAATGAGAAATCATTTTTCACAGCTTATTTTTTAAGCTTCGCCAAGATTGCGAAGTGGCTTATATTTTTTAATTAAGAAGTTTACGATCAGATAGAAGATAATCATTGATACAGGAAGAATCATAAATCCAAGATGATAGCCCATCTGATCAATGATCTTTCCAAACAGCAGATTAAAAGCAATATCAAATATTGTTGCAATACTGATAATAGTTCCTGTTGCGGTAGAGGCAATGGAAGATGGATAATACTGTTGTACAAACAAAAGAAGGGTTGGATAAAGGATAGATACAAACAGGCCGGAAATACCAACTAGCATAAGTGTAGGCTTTCCGCAGAAAATACCAACTGCATACAAAACAGTACCGATTCCACCAAAGATCTGAATGCTTCGTGAAGGTCCCCATTTCTGGACAAGAGGAGCCATAACAAGACGGCCGACCATCATGGTACCAGAGAACATAGATAAGTAGATGGATGCCTGATTAGAATCCATGCCAAACTGATCCTTACAATAAAGAAGAAGCCAGTTCAATACACCGTGCTCACCAATGAAATAGAAGCCAAAGACAAGAACAAGAAGCCAAAGAATAGGGCTGTTCATCTGAACCTTTGCTTTAGAAGCAGAATCAAAATCATTTTTTGCATCGGTTGTTTCGGACTTTAAAACAACAGCCTTTTTGCCAGCAAACAAAAAGAGAATAAGACCGATCAGGCCAAGACTAAACAGTAAAAGGTTCGTCTTTTGCCACCAGGGAAAGCCAGTCGCAACCTGTCCTAGAATCATCTGGCTGCCTGTTGTTCCAATACCCTGAACAAAAAACAGTGTATTGACAATAAGACCAGGAGCGGCGAAGTACATAGGAACAAAAAGATTAATCATTGTGTTCATTAATGTGGATGCACCCATAGTAAAGAGCATGGTGATAAGCAATACATAGTAGTTATCTGTTGTCACATAGACAAGCAGTGCAGCCATCCAGATAAGTAAAATGCCCATCATAACTTTTTTCTTTTCGAAGCGGTCAGCAAGACGTGTACCAGCCCAAAGGAAAATCAAATTTCCGGCATAGCTCATGACAATAATCATTGAAATCTGCACGGATGAAAGAGTAAAGTGATCTTTAAAAATAGGTGAGAATACACCACGCAGGGCATCATTTGCACCGAGACCGGCCATGACAATGCCGAAGGACAGATACATTAGAATCAGTCCAATTTTCTTTTTATCTTTCATGAAAAACTCCATTCCGCCGCAAAACGGCCAATTCTTTAAGGCACGGATTGAAACGCAAAAAATGCGTCCATTCAGAGCACTGAGAGCAATTATATCATGAAATTTTCGGTCGGGCAATAAAATAAAAAAGGTTTTTTTCAAAAATTGACAAAAAAATTTAAGATTTATTAAGATTTAGCTTGACAAGAGAGCATTTGAGAACTAGAATAGCTACAGTCGTTCTTGTATAAAACACGCATATATACATACTCAATGTATAACAGCATGGAGAAATCTGTAGAAATGAAAATCTTCAGACAGAAAATGCACGAGAGCAGGAACGCAGAAAGAGGTAGGATTATGAAGAAAACATATGCAAAGTTAATGACAGCAGTTATGGCAGCAGCATCCATTTTGCCAGCAGTACCGACAGCAGCAGATGAAACCGCTGAAAGCACACTGAATGTTGCAGTGGGTGCTCAGTTTACCACATTCGATCCAGCATTAAATACCGAGACTGCAAACAACTATGTATTGAATCACTTATATGCGGGAATGTTCCGCAAGGATGCAGATGGAAAAGTTCAGAATGAACTGTGCGAAAGCTATGAGGTTTCAGATGATGGTCTGACCTACACATTCCACATTTCTCCAGATGCAAAGTGGAGTGATGGACAGCAGGTTACGGCAAATGATTTCGTATACTCCTATCTGAGAGCTCTTTCTTATGGTGCAGACAATGCTTGGGCAATCAATGATTTTGTAAACTTCATTGAGGGTGCAGAGGAGTACAGCACCGCTGCTCAGGAAGAGGGTGAGTCATTTGACTGTACAACAGCAGATCACAGCTTGGTTGGAATTGAAGCAGCTGATGATCAGACACTTGTGTTAAAGTTAAAGGCACCGTGTGCATATCTGACTGGTCTGATGTGTGCAAACGCATGGCTGCCAGTTCGTGAGGATTTTGCCGTACAGCATGATTCTTTGTGGGCCTTTGAGGGAGACTATCCGACAACAGGACCGTATACGCTGACAGAGTGCAACGAGACTGAGAAGGCTGTTGTTGACAAGAATGAAAATTATTTAAATGCAGATGATGTGACAATGGATGAGATCACCTTCCTTTGCATGGCAGATAAGGATGCACAGGCACTTGCTTATCAGACTGGTGAGATTGATGTAGCTCTTGGAATTTCCACTGACACTGCATTAAATTATGAGGGAACAGATGAACTGTGGATGCTACCGAAGTCTTCAAACTACTATCTGGCAATCAATTCAGCAGAGACTGGTCCTGAATGGGCAAAGAATGTAGATGTGCGCCGTGCACTAGCGCTTGCAATTGACAAGGAATCTCTGGTAGATGTTCTTGGCGGTGACAGCTTCTATCCAGTATTAAATGGATTCGTTCCAGAGGGCGTTGCAGGTGACACTGATACCTTCCGTGCAGAGGGTGATGCAGACGGCTACACATTGACATATGATCCAGATCAGGCAAAGGAGCTTCTTGCAGGAGCTGGCTATGATGAGAGCAATCCGCTTCATATTACTTATAAGTATTCAAACAATGGAATCCACGGTGATGTGGCAACTATGTTGCAGCAGATGTGGGAGGCTGTTGGCGTAGAAGTTGATTTTGAGTGTGTTGAGTCAGGTGTTTATTATGATCAGCTTGATCAGGGTGATTTTGAGATCTGCCGTTATGGATACTCTGCAGAGGACAGCCCGATTCAGTTTTTGGAGATGTGGACAACTGGTATGCAGGTAGTTCCAGCAGTTAATGATGAGAAGTTTGATCAGATGATCGAAGATGCGCGTCAGATTTCAGATCGTTCTGAATATATGAAGGCACTTCATGAGGCAGAGGATTATCTTGTTGAAGAGAATGTATATGTCATTCCACTGTTCAACTTTAATGATCCGGCATTGGTTCAGACATATGTAGAAGGCCAGACCATGAATGGAATTTATCCATATTTTGCGTATGCAACAGTTACAGAATAATGTAGCTTAGAAACGTGAAAACTCCAGTGAAAGGGGGATGAACGCAAGGGCGCCATCCCCTTTCGCATATGAAAAACAAAAAATATGAGAAAAGAAGGAAGAAAATGAATCAATTAAAACCTGTCTTAATAGAAGATTTCAATGAAATAAAAAGTCCATCTAGTTTACAGTACAGTCCTGATGAGAAGACACTTGCATTCACGCTTGTACAGCCAGACAAAGAAAATAATAAATATAGTAAAAATCTTTGGATCATGGAAGAAAATAAGGAAGCAGTCCAGCTAACATCATCTGGCAAAGATGGTGATTTTATCTGGGAAGATGATCAGACAATTTTATTTGTATCAGAGCGCAGCGAAAAAAAGGATGATTTGGAAGAGAAAACGACGTTTTACCGCATCAATATTCATGGCGGAGAGGCAAAGCAGGCGTTTTCTGTTTCAAGGTCCGTATCCTTTTTTAAGAAGCTTTCAGATGGCTTATATTGTATGGGAATCGAGGAAAATAGAAATTCACTTCTACTAGACGCTGATGAAAAGCTAAGAAAAGAAGAAAAAGATTATCATGTAATTGATGAAGTTCCTGTATGGGGCAATGGACGCGGCTTTATCTCTGGTGTGCGCACCTGTCTTTATCTATATGAGGAAAAAACAGGTACATTAAAAAAGCTGACAGCAAAAAATTTTGACACGGCTTCTGTCTGTGTGTCAAATGAAGCACTTTTGATTCTTGGCAAAGAGTGGGAAAATTTGATTGATCAGACAGATTCAGTGCTTCTTTATGACATAAAAGAAAAGAAGCTTACAACACTTGTGGAGCAGAAAAATCTGATGATATCAAGAGCTGTTTTTGCAGATGGAAAGATTGTGATGACGGCAACTGATGGAAAGCCATATGGAGAAGGTCAGTATCATGATATTTATGAGTATGATGAAACGCTGAAAAAGCCTGTAAAGAAGGTACAGGTGGACTGTCTGCTTGGTGTAGATATTATGACAGACTGCCAGTACAGTCATGGTGAGAGTCTTGTTGTGGCAAATGATGGTACAATCTATGCAATTGCACAGCATGGATATAAGGATGGCATTATTTCTTATAAGAGAGAGGCAGATAGTTCATATAAAGAAAATGAAGCATGTGCATGGAATGGTCTTGTCTGTGAGATAGCATCAGGAAAAGGAAAGCTTTCATTTGCTGCTATGAAGGCAAATGGCTTCTGCGAGATTTATGAGTATAAAGATGGTACTGTTACAAAGAAAACATCATTTAATGACGCATATACAGAGACTCACTTCATTTCAAAGGCAAAGCATATGCCATTCGTAAACAAGGATGGTGTGACAATTGATGGCTGGGTACTTGAGCCAAAGGATTACGATCCGTCAAAGAGTTATCCGGGAGTGTTAGAGATTCACGGTGGCCCAAGATGCACATATGGAGAAGTATTTTTCCATGAGATGCAGGTGTGGGCATCAAAGGGCTGGTTTGTCTTTTTCTGTAATCCGAGAGGATCAGAGGGATATGGCGAAGTGTTTGCTGATTTAAGAGGCAAATATGGAACAATTGATTATGAGGATCTGATGGAATTTACAGATCATGTATTGGCTGCTTATCCGCAGATAGATATTGCAAAAATTGGTGCAGCAGGAGGCTCCTACGGTGGCTTTATGTGTAACTGGATTGAAGGTCACACAGATCGTTTTGCAGCGATTGCGTCTCAGCGCTCTGTATCAAACTGGGTATCTGATTTTGGATGCAGTGAGATTGGTGTAACATTTGATCAGAATGAGATTTTGGCAACACCATGGAATGGTATGGAAAAAATGTGGGATTGTTCTCCGCTTAAATATGCCTGCAATGCAAAGACACCGATTTTGTTTATTCATTCAATGAATGATTACAACTGTACGCTGGATCAGGGCATTCAGATGTTTACAGCAGTTAAATTTTATGGTGTGCCGGCGAGAATGTGTCTGTTTGAAGGCGAGAATCATGGACTTTCAAGAAATGGAAAGCCGCTTCACAGAATGCGCCGTTTAAAAGAAATTACAGATTGGTTTGAAAAATACCTGACAAAAGAAAGGAAAAACTGATGGCAAAATATTTTGGAAAACGACTGGTAATCGGTTTAATCACATTATTTGCCCTTGCGACAATAACCTTTTTTCTGATGCATGCCATTCCGGGTTCTCCGTTTGCCGGAGAAACTAGCAAGCTTCCGGCAAATGTAAAGGAAAAGTTAGTTGAGCAGTATGGTCTTGATAAGCCTGTTACAGAGCAGTATGTACGCTATCTGCAAAATGCAGTAAAGGGTGATTTTGGAACATCATTAAACAGAAAAGGAAAGGCTGTATCTGACATTATTATGGCAGGTATTCCATACACAGCAAGTCTTGGTCTGGCTGCTTTTTGCATTGCACTCGCTATTGGAATTTTACTAGGAACAATTTCCGCTTTTTCAAAGCATCAGTGGGTAAATAATACGGTTGCTTTTATAGCAACAATTGGTGTCAGTGTGCCAAGCTTTTTGCTGGCGCTGCTTATGATGATTCTTTTCGGAGTGGCGCTTCATTGTCTTCCAATCGTAGGTTTGGGCACATGGCGTCATTATATTATGCCGGCAACGGCACTGGCGCTTTCTCCAATTGCGATGATTTCTCGTCTTACAAAAACGAGTTTGACTGAGGTTATGAAGCAGGATTACATGGTGCTTGCAAAAAGTAAGGGAACAGGACAAGTTATGGTTATCATTCGCCATGCGCTTAAAAATGCGCTTGTTCCAGTTGTCACATATGCCGGCCCGCTTCTTGCAACACTGTTAACTGGTTCATTTGTTGTAGAAACACTGTTTTCTGTTCCTGGAATCGGTGCAGAATTTGTAACAAGCGTAAGCAACCGTGATTATACAATGATTATGGCATTGACAATTTTCTATGGCGCATTTATCATTATCTGTAATATCGTTACCGATTTGATTACAGCGCTTATGGACCCGAGAATCCGCTTGAAGTAAGTTTACAGAAGGGAGAATTGAATTACTTATGGAAAAAATATTCTGTCAGGATATTGAAGATTCTGAGTTTGCGCGTCTTGATGATAGTGAAAAAGACTCCGAATTTGTGGCAGTGGAGAGCAAAACTTATTTTCAGGATGCCTGGGGTCGCTTTAAGAAAAATAAGCTGGCGTTAGTCAGCCTTGTTTTTATGGCAGTAGTCATTTTGTTTGCTGTTTTTGCACCAATGTTTTCACCATATACATATGATGGTCAGGATTTGACTTGCAGAAATGCACTTCCAAATGCGGCACACTGGTTTGGAACTGATAAATTTGGCCGCGATATTTTTGTACGTATTATGTACGGTGCAAGAATTTCATTGTCAGTTGGTTTTGCAGCGGCATTATTAAATCTTGTGATTGGTGTTGCTTATGGTGCCATTTGTGGTTATTTTGGCGGCAAGGTCGATATGATATTGATGCGTCTTGTTGATATTATTTATTCTGTTCCGACGCTTTTATATGTTATTTTAATTATGCTGATTTTTGGCTCTAATATATTCTCCATGCTGCTTGCTATTGGAATAAGCAGCTGGGTTGGTATGGCGCGTCTTGTAAGAGGACAGATTTTGACATTGAAGGAGCAGGAGTACGCATTGGCTGCTTATGTAATCGGTGCAAGCAAGAAGCGTATTATGTTTAAGCATCTGATTGTAAATTGTATGGGACCGATTATTGTCAATACGACACTGATGGTGCCAAATGCTATTTTCACGGAAGCATTCCTTGCATTTGTCGGTATTGGAATCAGTATTCCGCAGGCAAGCTGGGGAACAATGGCAAATGATGCGCGTTCTCTGATTCAGAGTCAGCCTATTCAGATCATCTGGCCAGTTCTTGCAATTTGTCTGACAATGCTTAGTCTGAATTTTATCGGCGATGGTTTAAGCGAAGCGCTTGATCCCAAGAAGAAGTAAGGGGGAATCATGGAAGAGAAGAAAACAATATTGGATGTAAAACATCTTAGGGTAGATTTTACTACTGATCAAGGAACAGTGCAGGCTGTTCGTGATGTAAGCTTTTCTGTAAAAGAGGGCGAGATTCTAGGCATTGTCGGTGAGTCAGGATCAGGAAAATCAGTTACAATGTATTCAGTTATGGGCCTTCTGGCACAAAATGGCTCTATAAATGAAGGCGAAATTGTGTTTAATGGTGAGTCAATTGCAAGAAAGGATTTTCCTGATAATCGTTCCTATGAGAAAAAAATGCGTGAGATTCGCGGAAATACAATGGCAATGATTTTTCAGGATCCTATGACATTTTTAAATCCAGTGTTAACTATTGGAAAGCAGATTCGTGAGACTCTTTTGAATCACAATCCGAAAATGACAAAGAAAGAAGCAAATGAACGTGCAATTGAGCTGATGCGTCAGGTCGGTATTCCAGCGCCAGAAAAGCGTATCAATCAGTATCCGTTTGAATTTTCAGGCGGTATGAGACAACGTATCGTGATTGCAATTGCACTGGCAAATAAGCCAAAGCTTATTATTGCCGATGAGCCAACGACTGCGCTTGATGTTACGATTCAGGCACAGGTGCTTGAACTGATTCAGGAAATGAGCAGACAGACAGGAGCAGCTGTCATCATGATCACGCATGATCTTGGTGTCGTTGCCAGCCTTTGTGACCGCATAAATATCATGTATGGCGGACGACTGGCAGAGACAGGAACTGATCGTGAGATTTTTTACGAGCCGAATCATCCGTACACCAAGGGATTGTTAAATTGTATCAATAATCCAGAGGATGATGATAAGGAGCTTACGCCAATTCCAGGTTCACCGCCGGATTTATTAAAGCCGCCGGCAGGATGTCCGTTTGTGGATCGCTGCAGTGAGGCTATGAAGATTTGCAAGACAAAAATGCCAGTGGAGACAATTTTTAGTGATACACATAGAAGTGCCTGCTGGTTAAATGAAAAAAAGAACAGGGAGGAGGCACAGCATGGAAATACAAAATGAAATAAAAAATAATGCAGATGATATGCGTGATGTGATCGTCTCTGTTGAGCATTTAAAGACATATTTTAATGCAGGAAAAACCTGGGGCAAAAAGCAGGTTGTAAAGGCTGTTGATGATGTGTCATTTCAGATTCATAAAGGTGAGACATATGGTCTTGTAGGAGAATCAGGCTGTGGAAAGTCTACTCTTGGAAGAACTATTGTAAAAATTAATGAACCGACAGATGGAAAAATTCTTGTAAATGGGGAAGATATCACACATCTTTCTGGACAGAAGCTAAAGAAATTTAGAAAGAATATTCAGCTGATTTTTCAGGATCCGTATGCATCATTAAATCCGCGAATGACAGTAGGTGAGATAATTCGTGAGCCTATGGTAATTCATCATATTTACCAGACGAGAAAAGAACAGGATGATCGTGTGGCGGAGCTCTTAAAGATTGTTGGTTTAAAACCAGATCATGTGCGCCGTTATCCTCATGAATTTTCAGGTGGACAGCGACAGCGTATTTCAATAGCAAGAACCTTGGCACTTATCGTTTGTGATGAGCCAATTTCTGCACTTGATGTTTCTATTCAGGCGCAGATTATCAATCTGTTAAAGAATATCCAAAAAGAGCTTGGCATTGCGTATCTTTTTATTGCGCATGATTTAAGCATGGTAAAGCATATCTCAGATCGCATTGGCGTTATGTATCTTGGTCATCTTGTTGAAGAGGGCGACAGTAAGGAATTATATGCAAATCCAATGCATCCATATACAAAAGCATTGTTAAGCGCTGTTCCTATTCCAGACCCGCTTGTTGGAAAATCAAGAAAGCGTATTATGCTTGAAGGAGAACTGCCAAGCCCTATTAATCCGCCAAGCGGATGTCCATTTCGCACGCGCTGTCAGTATGCGAATGAGAAGTGTGCAAATGAGATGCCGAAGATGAAGGAGATTAATGGACGCAAGGTGGCATGCCACATGGTGGGATAATTGCGTAAGCTTTTGTGAAACAAAGCAATCTGGCATCAAAGGGGGCAAAAGGTATTTTGACCCTGGTATCATTATATATAAGGAGTAAGAATATGCAGATTCCATATGAAGAAGAGCTGTGTGCGCTTGCGGATGCGGTATGGGAGACCCCGGAACCAGGTTTTCGCGAGTATAAAAGCAGTGCAGCACATGTTGAATTTTTAAAGAAGCATGGTTTTGAAGTAAAGACAGATGTTGCAAAGACTGGAACAGGCTATGAAGCAAGCTGGGGAAGCGGTCACCCTGTAATTGCCTTTTTAGGAGAATTTGATGCACTTTATGGCATGAACCAGAAGGCAGACTGCCCGTCATATCATCCAGAAGATCCAGACGGTATGGGACAAGGCTGCGGTCATCATATGCTTGGCGTGGGTGCAATTGCAGCAGGAATGGCTTACCGTGAAATGTTAAAGGCAAATGGTGGCAGCGGAACAGTAAAGATTTTTGGCTGCCCAGGTGAAGAGAGCGGTTCGGGAAAGGCTTATATGGCGCGTGACGGTGTGTTTGATGACTGTGATATCGCATTGACATGGCATCCGGCTAATTTCCACATGGTATGCACTGGAAGCAGCCAGAGCTGCATTCAGGCATGTTTCCGTTTTCATGGCGTATCTTCTCATGCAGCAGGTGCACCACATCTTGGAAGAAGTGCACTCGATGCAGTCGAGCTGATGGATGTGGGTGTAAACTATATGCGTGAGCATATGGAAGACAGTGACCGCGTTCACTATGCAATTACTAATACTGGAGGAAAGTCTCCGAATGTCGTACAGGCAGAGGCAGAGGTGCGCTATCTTATTCGTTCTGCAACAAATCCAAAGTGTAAGAAGCTTTATGAGCGTGTGGTTCGTATAGCACAGGGCGCAGCACTGATGACTGATACAAAACTGGAAGTGTTGTTTGATGAGGGCTTAAGCAATACCGTTCCAAACTTTGCACTTGAGGATGTTATTGCAAAGGCATTTCAGACTGTTGGAGTTCCAACTTATACAGCAGAAGAGCGTGCATATGCAAAGCAGTTTAAGGACAGCTTTTCAGTTGAGGATCAGCTGAGTGATATTCCATTTGGAATTGCTGATATTATGAAGCTTCGCGAAAATATTAAAAATTCCGAGATCTGTGATTATGTGGTTGAAACCATCCATACCGATCATTGTGAGATGGGAAGTACCGATGTAGGTGATGTCAGCTGGGTTATTCCAACGGCTACAGTCAATACAGCATGCTATAGCTATGGTGCAGGAGCGCACAGCTGGCAGTGGACTGCACAGGGTAAGTCAGCTATTGCTCACAAGGGAATGATTTTTGCTGCAAAAGTTATGGCAGAAAGTGCTAAGACACTTTTAGAGCATCCAGAAGAGATTAAAAAGGCGTGGAATGAATTTGACAAACGTCTTGACGGTGAAAAGTATGAGTGTTTGATTCCCAAGGAAATTGAACCGCATGTAATAGAGTAAAAAGTAGATAAGATAATTAATTGACGGGAGCGTCAGGAAGGGCTAAAATAGATTAAAATCAATTTTTGGAGGTGATTTCCATGAGTGAGAAAATCTATTTTGAGCCGACCTGGGAGCTCCCTAATCCTTTTTATAAGGCAGACGGAAGCATTATGAGTACCAAGGCGGAGTGGGAAGAAAAGCGAAAGGCGTATCTAGAACTGTTAAGTGAAATGTACTATGGCGAAATGCCGGGACGTCCACAGACATTAACAGCAAGTGAGTTATCAAATGAAACAATATGTCAAAATACTGTCTGTCATAAAGTAGTTCGTCTTTGCGCGCAGGGTGAAGAAGCACCTGTTTTCTTTAATGTACATGTGTATCGTGAAGCGGTGCCTTGTGAAGAAAAATTAATTCCTGTTGTAATTCCAGCAGCAGACACGCTGCCAGAGGAGATTATAAGCATGGCAGCTGAACAGGGCTTTGAAATTTGCAGCTTTGAAATTGCTGAGGCAGCACCGGATGACAAAGAAAAAATCTGGGAAGGTGGCTGTGCAAAGGCGTACCCAGGTTACACATGGCGTGCACTTGCAATGTGGGCATGGCTGCAAAGCCGTGTTATTGATTGGCTCGAAACGCAGAAAGATACAGATGTGACAAAAACAGTTGTGACTGGTCACTCGCGTATGGGAAAGGCAGCACTTTGCTGCGGTATTTATGATGAGCGTGCAGCAGTTGTAGCACCGGCAGGCTCTGGCTGCGGCGGTATGGCAAGTATGCGTTTAAGCGGCTGTCGTCTTGGAGAAAATATTGGTCTTTCAGAGCGTATTGGTGTTATGTTAAATAAAGAGCGTTTCCCATACTGGCTGATGGAAAATGTGGCAGACTATGGTACACCAGATGGAAAGACGCGTTTTCGCGAAAATGAAATTCCATTTGATGCGAATATCCTCGGTGCGTGTGTTGCGCCGAGACGGCTGATTCTTGTAGAAGGTCTTGATGATGACTGGATCAATCCATTTGGCACACAGGTTTCGTGGCTTGCAGCATCTGAAGTATTCGAATTTCTTGGTGTCAAGGAACATAGCGCAATTCATTACCGTGAGGGCGGTCATGCTTACACCAAGCAGGACTGGAGTGTTGTGCTTGATTTTACAAAGGTACAGCTTTGCGGCAAGGAAAAGACGACTGGCTATAAGTCAATGAGAGAAAATGAGAATAAGGCAGGATATTCATGGAGATGTCCGAAGACAAATGACTGATAGGAGATTTAGAAAATATGAAGGTTTTATTATTAAATGGAAGTTCCAATTTAAAGGGATGTACTTACACGGCACTTGAAGAAATTGCAAAGACTTTGCAGGAAGAGGGCATTGATACTGAAATTTTCCAGATTGGTGCAGAACCGCTTCGTGACTGTATTGGCTGCGGCGGCTGTAGCAAGGGAAATGGCTGTGTATTTCGTGATGACTGCGTAAATGAATTTGTAGAAAAGGCAAAAGAAGCAGATGGCTTTGTATTTGGCACACCAGTTTATTATGCGCATCCAAGCGGCCGCATTATGTCATTTTTAGACCGTGCCTTTTACAGTGGCGGTGCTGCATTTCGTTTTAAGCCAGGCATGGCAGTTGCCTCTGCAAGAAGAGCTGGTACAACTGCGTCATTAGATGCCATTAATAAATATTTTGGAATTAACCAGATGCCAACAGTAGGTTCTACCTATTGGAACATGGTTCATGGAAATTGTCCAGAAGAGGTTCGTCAGGATTTAGAGGGCTTGCAGACCATGCGCAATGCAGCAAAATGCATGGCATGGATGCTAAAATGTTTTGAGGCTGGAAAGGCACAAAACATTGCGCTTCCAGATACAAAAAAGGAAGTTTCTACTAATTTTATCAGGTAAATTATTGCATTTCAGAAAGGGAGATTGTGATGCCGGCATTTTATGCACATTATAAATTTGGACATATGGTTAAAGAAAAGCTGCCAGCAAAATATCAAAGACTGTTGGAGGATTATCAGGATCTGTATGAGATTGGTCTGCATGGACCAGATATTTTGTTCTTTTATCATCCAATTATTCGTCACCCGATCACACAGATTGGCGTTGTTATTCATCATGAGACGGGGCGCGTGTTTTTTGAACATGCGCTGACCCAGATGCATCGCTCGGCAGCAGAGGGAGACAAAATGCAAAAAGCATTATGGGCATATGCGCTTGGCGTTGTGTGTCATTTTGCGCTAGATGCATCATGTCATACCTATATCAACCATTTCGAAAAGACAAGACGTATTTCTCATCATGAAATCGAAAAAGAATTTGAAAAATATTTAATGAAAAAGGATGGATTAGATCCGTTTAATTGGGATTTTAGACAGGTCTTATCCACAAATTTTCGCTGGGCAAAGCCTATTGCACTGTTTTATGGCCTGCAGCCAGTTCAAATTCATCAGTCAATCAAAGGCTTTTTGTGGTTTTCACGTTTGTTCTTCACGACAAGCAAGGCAAAACGTCATGTCATTTTTGCCGGAATGCGTATTGCGCGTGTATATGGTGAGATTCATGGTTTTTTTGCCAATGAGAGAGACAATCCCAGATGCCGTTACAGCAATGAAAAGCTAGAACTTCTTATGAAGAAAAGTGTGCAGGATGCCATAAAAATGTCAGAGGAGTTAGAAAAGGCATATCGAGGAGAAATGCGTCTTGGTAAAATTTTTGATCAAACCTTTTCCGGGAAGGAA
>OGCO01004232.1_pt1 | contig 15578 bp, 13 predicted proteins | sample 1570171 | NCBI WGS metagenome assembly OGCO01 (sample SAMEA4370583, study PRJEB24528) | human gut metagenome | reverse complement strand
CGATTTCTTCTGTTACATGGACATGATAACTGTTTGTGATATAGTTCTTATCTGTTACATGCGGGATGATCCCATAACGTTTCTGCAGGCATTTTGCAAATTTATAAGTGGTAGACTCAAGTGGCGTACCATACAGACTGAAATCCACGTTCTGCTCTGCTTTCCATTTGTTGCAGGCATCGTTCATATGCTGCATGACCTCCAATGCAAACGGGGTTGCAGTAGGGTCTGTGTGGGATTTTCCGGTCATGTAGTATACACACTCGCAAAGACCTGCATAACCAAGAGAAATGGTGGAATATCCGCCATGAAGCAGTTCATCAATAACTTCGCCTTTTTTCAGACGAGCCAGTGCGCCGTGCTGCCACAGGATCGGAGCTACGTCAGAAGGTGTGCCCTCCAGACGACGATGTCTGCACATCAGCGCCTCATAGCAAAGTTCCAGCCTCTCATCAAAGATCTGCCAGAATTTTTCCATATTTTTACCGGAAGCGCATGCCACATCTACCAGGTTGATGGTTACCACGCCCTGATTGAAACGGCCATAATATTTCGGTTTACCTGACTTCGGATCAACATATGGGGTCAGGAAAGAACGACATCCCATGCAGGTATAGCAATGACCTTCTCCGTTTTTATCCACTTTGTTCTCTTTCATGACCTTCTCAGAAATATAATCCGGAACCATACGTTTTGCTGTACACTGTGCTGCCAGCTTGGTCAGATAATAATATTTGCTGTCCTCATGGATATTATCCTCTTCCAGCACATAGATCAGTTTCGGAAAAGCCGGTGTGATATATACGCCTTTTTCGTTTTTAATACCCTGCATCCGCTGTTTTAATACTTCCTCGGTTACCATTGCAAGGTCATCCTTGGTCTGTCCTTCCGGAACCTCGTTCAGATACATGAAGATTGTAATAAAGGGAGCCTGTCCATTGGTAGTCATCAGTGTGATAACCTGATACTGGATCATCTGCACGCCCTGCTGAACTTCTTTTCTTACACGCAGCTCTGCTACTTTATTGATAGTCTCCTGATCTGCTTCAATCCCAACTTTCTGGAAATCAGAAGCAACCTCCCGACGGAATTTTTCTCTACTAACCTGTACAAATGGAACCAGATGCGCCAGAGAAATACTCTGTCCACCATACTGGGAACTTGCAATCTGCGCGATGGCCTGTGTCGCTACGTTACATGCAGTAGAAAAGCTGTGTGGTTTTTCGATCATCGTTTCGCTGATGACCGTTCCGTTCTGCAGCATGTCATTCAGATCGATCAGACAGCAGTTATGCATATGCTGTGCAAAATAATCAGAATCATGGAAATGAATGATTCCCTGCTCATGCGCCTCTACGATCTCCGATGGAAGCAGAAAACGTTTTGTAATATCTTTACTTACTTCTCCGGCCATATAATCGCGCTGTACGCTGTTTACTGCCGGGTTTTTATTGGAATTTTCCTGTTTTACTTCTTCGTTCTCAAATTCAAGAAGACTTAAGATCTGCTGATCGGTAGAATTGGATTTTCTTACCAGCTCTCTCTTATAACGATAGGTAATATAATTCCGGGCAACAGAAAAAGCCCTCTGATTCATGATCTGGTTCTCCACAAAATCCTGAATCTCTTCTACGCTCAGCGCACGGTTCATACCCTCACAAATAGTACGCATATTGGCAGAAATGACCGCGATCTGCTCTTTGCTCATCTTCCCTTCCCCTTTTCCTCACTTTTTTGTTCAGTTTAGCACAATTGCGCCCACAGCGCAAACAAAAGGTTGCATTTGTATATTTTATATGATAGGATACCTGCTGACCGGTTCTCCACACCCGGTCCAAACGGCTGAACGACTGTATTTCAGCCGCTGTGCGGTTTCTGTTTCGCCGTACTCTAAATATAAAATGGAGGTATCCTGCAAATGAGAAACAACCTGACCCGCCGCCTGTGTATCGGCGGCGTGATCGCGGCGCTGTATGCCGTGCTCACTCTCGCACTTCCCTTTCTGTCCTATGGCGCCGTCCAGATCCGCTTTTCCGAGGCACTCACCGTGCTGCCCTTTTTCCTGCCCGAGGCTGTGCCCGGCCTGGCCGTTGGCTGCTTCATCGCCAATCTGATCGGCTCTCCCATCGCACTGGACTGGATCGTCGGTACTGCCGCCACTCTGCTGGCCGCCCTGTGGACGTCCAAGCTGAAGCGCCGCTGGCTGGCTCCCATGCCCCCGGTGCTGTGCAACATGGTCATCGTCGGCGCGGAGATCGCCTGGTTTGAGGGCGGCTTCACCAGCGCCTTCTTCCCCTCCTGGGTCTTCAATGCCGCCACTGTCGGTCTCGGCGAACTGCTGGCCTGCTACATTCTGGGCATGCTGCTCATCGGTATCCTGCCCAGGATCCCCTATTTCCGGGGCATGATCCCGGAGGAGCGGCTGAGCGTCACCGCCGCCCAGCTGGCCCGGTAACTCAATTTTTCGCCATAAAACCGCCGTGTGCGCAGTGGAGTGCGCCTCGGCGGTCTTTTATTTGAAATTCTGCTTGACAAAAAGGCGAAATCAGGTATAATAGAAAAGCTAGTGTGCCAGATTGCGGCACGCAGCGTTATTTTATCCTTGCCTCTGACCAAGAGCAGAGGCCATTTGTCCATAAGGAGGTGCAAATCAATGGCTAAGGTTAATGCGAACTATGAGCTGATGCTGATCATCAATCCCGCTCTGGGTGAGGAGGGCATCGCTTCCGTGGTGGAGCGCTTCAAGACTCTGATCGAGAAGAACGGCACCCTGGCCGAGGTTGATGAGTGGGGTGCTCGTCGTCTGGCGTACGAGATCAACCACATCACCGAGGGTTACTATGTGCTGTTCAGCTTCAACTCCACTCCCGATCTGCCCGCTGAGGTTGAGCGTATCGCCAACATCACCGACGGCGTGATCCGTTCCCTGGTCGTCTGCAAGGACGAGTAAGGAGGAGCGTTTCTTATGTTGAACCGTATCATCCTGATGGGCCGCCTGACCCGCGACCCCGAACTGCGTCACACCGGCAGCGGCACCGCGGTCGCCTCCTTCTCCCTCGCTGTGGAGCGGGACTTCCGCGACAAGACCAGCGGTCAGAAGACCACCGACTTTATCGATATTGTCGCGTGGCGTCAGACCGGCGAGTTTGTGTCCAAGTATTTCACCAAGGGTCGTATGGCCGTGGTGGAAGGCCGGCTGCAGATGCGCGACTGGCAGGACCGGGATGGCAACAAACGCCGCAGCGCTGAAGTCGTGGCCGACAATGTCTACTTTGCCGATTCCCGTCGGGACGGCGAGCAGTCCGGCGGCTACGCCCCCGCCTCTTCCGGTTATGCCCCCGCTCCCTCCAGCTACGCTCCCCCCGCGAACCAGAGTTCTGCGCCGGTGAGCGACTTCGCTGAGCTGAGCGACGATGACGGCGAGCTGCCCTTCTGAGCGCTCTCCCCATCAAATTTGATTTCTGAACGTAGTTCAATTTGAACGCGTTTCTCTACAACACTCAATGATAGGAGGTTTCGTTATGGCTTTCGATCGTAATCGTTCCCGTAAGCGCAGAAAGGTCTGCGTGTTCTGCGTGGATAAGGTTCAGAGCATCGATTATAAGGACACCCAGAAGCTGCGCCGCTATATCTCCGAGCGCGGCAAGATCCTGCCCCATCGCACCACCGGCACCTGCGCGATGCATCAGCGTCAGCTGACCACCGCCATTAAGCGCGCCCGTCAGATCGCTCTGCTGCCCTACGTGCTGGACTAATTCCTGCATATCAAAAAGCCTGTCCGAACCGGACAGGCTTTTTCTTTGTTTTACGGGGCATCTGTTAACACTTCTCCACTCCGGTCAGGTCAAACGGCGGAATAAACTGCTCCGATGCGGAGGTCTGCTCCTGCGTGAAGCCCTCCAGCCCCAGCAGAGCCATATATTCCTCCGCTTTCCGGGCCTCACCCCGGCGCAGCGGGCGATCGATCTCCGCAAAATCGGCAGCGTGTCCACAGGGAATATACTGGCTCATGAGGGAAAAGAGCACCTCGCCGGGACGGAACTGCTCACTCACCCAGTCCATCACCTCTTTGGCCGCTTCCAGCTGGCCGGGCAGCACCAGATGGCGGATGATGACGCCCTTCTTCAGCATCCCATCCTCGCCATACCGGCACGGGCCGGTCTGGCGGAACATTTCTAAAATTGCCGCCTTGGCTGTCTCCGGATAGTCCGGCGCACCGGAATAGCGCCCCGCCGGGGCGGAGTCCACATATTTCAGGTCGGGCAGGTAGATATCGATCTTCCCCTCCAACGCCCGGAGAGTGTCCACCCGGTCATAGCCGCCGGTGTTCCACACCACCGGCACCGGGAGCGGCTCTTCCAGCAGCTCCGACACCGCATGGGCGTAGTGAGTCGGATTAACCAAATTGATGTTATGGGCTCCCTGGGCGATCAGCTCCATGCAGATCTCCCGCAGGCGGGCCATTGTGACCGGCCTGCCGAAGCAGTCCCGGCTGATCTGCTCGTTCTGGCAGAACACGCACTTGAGACTGCACCCGGAGAAAAAGATCGTACCGGAGCCACGGGTGCCGGAGATCGGCGGCTCCTCCCACTTATGGAGGGCTGCCCGGGCCAGCACCGGCGCCAACGGCATCCGACAGACGCCCTTCCCCTCTGTCTCTGTCCGCTCTGCCCCGCAGCGGCGGGGACATTCCTCACAGATCATGTTGTCACGCTCCATTTCTCCAGCCGCTCCAACACCGTCGGCCGAAAACTCTGAAATGCATTGGGTACGGCGTACACCTGCTCCAGTTCCCGTGCTCCGGCCCAGATCCATCCCTCCGGAAGGTCATCCACTCCGGAGCATACCGCCTCCGCCGTCATATGCCACTCGACATGGGTGAAGATATGCTTCCCTGTCCCGGCATTCTCCCGGGAAACGGCAGGGATGTGCCAGCGCTCCAGCCAATCCTTATCGTCCGCAAGCTCGTTTGGATACTCCCACAGTCCGGCCAGCAGTCCTTTAGACGGCCGACGGCGCAGCGCCACCCGGCCATTGCGGAAGATCAGCCAGACCCGCCGCTCCTCGATGCGGCGCTTCTTTTTGGCCGCCTTGACCGGCAGCTCCGCAGTCCGCTCCTCCAGATGGGCGGCGCACAGTTCCCGCACCGGACACTGTTCACACAGCGGCGCCCCATTGGGCAGGCACACCACAGCGCCCAGTTCCATCAGCGCCTGATTGAACTGTCCCGGCGCTTCCCGGGGGATGACGGTCAGCAGCAGCTCCCGCACAGCGTTTTTCGTATCCTGCCGACCAATGTCGCGCCCATCCCCCAGAATGCGGGAGATCACCCGCAGGACATTGCCGTCCACTGCTGGAACCGGAAAACCAAAGGCGATGGAGGCGATCGCCCCGGCGGTATAATCGCCCACGCCGGGCAGGGCGCGAATGGCATCATAGTCCGGTGGAAGTTCTCCGCCATAGTCCGTCACGATCTGCCGAGCTGCCTTTTGCAGATTCCGGGCACGATTATAGTAGCCCAGCCCCTGCCACAGCTTCATCAGCGCGTCCTCCGTCACCTCAGCCAGTGCCTGGGGCGTGGGCAGCGCAGCCATAAAGCGTTCAAAATAGCCAATCACCGCCACCACACGGGTCTGTTGCAGCATGATCTCGGACACCCAGACCCGATAGGGGGTGTGATCCGTCCGCCACGGCAGCACCCGTGCATTTTCTTGATACCAGTTCAAAAGTGGAAATACTGCCCGCTCCAGTTTGCCTTCCTGTGCATCCACACCCATACCCCCTTTACCATACTCGGATTATTATAATGGAATTCGCCGCCGACCGCAACCGCTTTCAGATTGACAAAACGCACTGGGCTATGGTAAAATTCTAGGGTATGCGGGTATGACGGAATTGGCAGACGTGCAGGATTTAGGTTCCTGTGGAGCGATCCGTGTGGGTTCGACCCCCACTACCCGTACCAAAGTTCCAAGGAAGCACATCGGCGATGTGCTTCCTTTTTTACCACACAGCCGAAAAGGAGAACACATGACGAAGCTCTATCAAAAAGATCCGCTTTTCTTCGCGCTGGCGTGCATCTGCATTTATGTATGCACATTCAGTACATCGGAAAGCGTCTCCGCCCGGCTGGGCGCGCCTTATCTGTTCACCGTCTTCGCAGGCGGTGTGCTCTGTCTCGTATTGGGCGGCTGGATCCGGCATCAGGGCCTAGCAAATTTTCTCGGTCTGTGCCGCTTCCGCGGCACGGCGGGACAGTATCTCTGGTTTCTCCCCCTGGCGGTGCCGGCCGGCTGCAACCTGTGGCACGGGATGCAATGGAATTTTCCGCCGGTTGACACATTCCTTTACATTTTGTCCATGCTTCTGGCAGGCTTTCTGGAGGAGGTGCTCTTCCGGGGGCTGCTGTTCACTGCCCTGCGCCCGCGGGGGCTGAAGCGAGCAGCGCTGATCTCCTCTCTGAGCTTTGGACTAGGGCACATTTTCAATCTGCTGAACGGCGCGGCGCTTCTGCCCACCCTGCTCCAGCTGTGCTATGCCTGCGCCATAGGGCTGCTGTTCACCGTACTTTTCCAGAAGAGCGGAAGCCTTCTGCCCGGCATACTGACTCACAGCCTGCTCAATGCTTTGAGTGCCTTTTCCACGGAAGGCGGGGATATTTTCCAAATTATTTCCGCCGCAGTTCTCACGCTGACGGCATTGCTTTACACCCTGTGGCTGGTCAAGAAAGCATAAAAAGAGCTGCCCGCGGCAGCTCTTTTTCTTTATTCTGCTTCCGCCTGTGCCGGCGCAGCATCCTTTTTACTGCCCGCCAGATTGGCCAGCAGGATGGCGCAGAACATCAGCGCGCAGCCGCCCATCTCCCGCAGAGAAAGCGTCTGGCCCAGCAGCAGCCAGCCGAACAGCGTGCTGAACACTGACTCCATACACAGGATCAGTGAAGCCACCGTCGGCTCCGTCCGTCTCTGGGCCACCACTTGAAGGGTATAGGCCACGCCGCAGGACAGGATGCCCGCATAGAGAATGGGCTGCCATGCGGAGACAATGGCACCCACCGCCGGTCTCTCCCAGATCAGCATGGGAATGCCGCACAGCACGCCGGCAGTCAGAAACTGAATGCAGCTGAGCAAAACGCCGTCCGCCTTAGGCGCGAAATGATCAATGGCAAGGATGTGGAAGGAAAAGGCCAGCGCACCGAGACACACCATAATGTCGCCGGTACCCAGCGATGCGCCGCCGGACATACACAGCAGGTAAAGGCCGACCACAGAAAGCCCCACACAGCCCCAGATCAATCCGGGCACCTTCTTGCGGAAGAAGAGACCCAGGATCGGGACGACGACCACATAGAGGGCGGTGATAAAGCCCGCCTTGCTGACCGTGGTATAGCCGATGCCGATCTGCTGGAGCGAACTGGCCACCCCCAGCAGGACACCACAAACCACACCGCCCTTCACCAGATCACGCTGCTCCTCCCGACGCTCCGGTATGCGAACAAACCCCAGCCTCTTCAGCAGCAGAATGCAGGGGATCAGAAATACGCCGCCCAGCAGACTGCGCACAGAATTGAAGGTAAACGGACCCACATAGTCCATACCCACAGACTGCGCCACAAAGGCCGCGCCCCAGATGGCAGCCGTCAGCAGCAGCATAAGCGGGCCAGAGTATTTTTTCATTCTATTCACTCATTTCTGAATTTTTTCAAGTTAGTATAACACATTAAAAGCGGAAAGTAAAAAAGCACATTGCACAAAAAACAGCGCTCTTCTGCGGGCGAATCGCAAAAGAGCGCTGTATCATTCCAAAATAAAGTTCAGATCGTATCCAGGAAATCGGCGATGAAGTGCAGGGCTACGCCCACGCAGCTGGTCCACTTGCGGTACTTGGAGCAGCGCAGGTAGGAGGCATCGGTATCAAACGAGGAGATGTCAATGACCCGACGGCGCAGATCGTCCAGATAGGGCTCAATGAACTGAGCCAGCACGCCGCCCATCACAATATCGCAGTCCAGCACAATGTGGATATTGTAGATGCCGATGGCCAGATGATCCAGATAATCGTCCCAGAGCAGCCGATATTCCTTGTTGCCCGCTTCCAGTCCGGCGAAGAAATCCTCACGAGTGATGCCCAGATCGTCGCTGAACCGGGCGGTGGAGCAATACGCCTCCAGACAGCCCCGCTTGCCGCAGCGGCACTCCCGGCCGCCGGGAACAAGACACATATGACCAAACTCGCCGGAGTGGAGGTGGCTGCCCATATAGTTCACGCCGTCCAGCAGCACCGCGCCGCCCACGCCCTTCTGCACAGACAGGTAGACCATGGTGGAGTTGGCGCTGTTGTTCCACCACTCGGCCACGCCGCCGGCATTGGCATCATTTTCGATAAAGCAGGGATAGTTGATATGCTTTTTCAGCAGCTCAACATTCAGTTCCCGGGCGTTGACCGCCGGGGACAGCTCCACTACACCCCGCTCATCATTCGGAATGCCGGGCAGTGCAATGCCCACGCCCAGCAGCCGCTCGCGATCAATGTGGTTGGCCGTCAGGAAGTCCTCCAGAGTCTGCCCCAGTTCACGGCAGTAGGCCTCATCCCCGGTGAAGGGCTTGAATATTGCCTGGTCGCACACCTGATGGGCGCGCAGATCGATGCAGGCAATGTGGATATGCCGGTTGGAGAGCATGATGCCGACCGAATACTTGAAGTTGGCAGTCACGCCGATGGCCTTGGGCTTGCGGCCGCCGGTAGAGTCAAAAGTGCCTTGCAGCTCCAGCAGGCCGGTGTCCAGCAGTTCCCGCAGATTCTGGCCCACGGTGGGCAGACTGAGGGAAAGGTTCTGAGCCACATCCTGTTTGGAGACCGGGGTCTCAGAACTGTATATATAACGAAACACACGATTGCGATTCTGACGGCGTAGCTCTGCGGTGTTATAAGAAACCATGAGGTACACTCCCTTTTCTCATTGATACGAAACGTATCGTCTCTCTTCTCTCCATATTTCACAAAAGACTTTTGGAAAAGCAATCCAAGCTATCATAATCATATCACATTTTTCTCCGAATGCAACAAAATTTTAGGTGAAAAAACGTTAAATTCCCACCGTTTCTTTTCAAATCTCATCCGTTTTCCCTAATTGCTGGATTCTTGGCCGGTTCTTTGCCCCTCGGATTGGCACAGTGCGGCGACGTGTGCTATAATATAGAAATTCGCAGGAAGGGAGGCAGAATCATGACACAGGCCGAACAGAGCGTGAGCATATTGAATGGCATCGGCGCAAAGAAGGCAGAAGCGCTGGCCAGGCTGGGGCTGACCACCCTGGGGGATCTGGCGCGGTGGTATCCCCGCGCCTATGAGGATCGCCGAAAGATCTGGCCCATCCGACAGGCCCCCGAAGGGGAAACCGTCTGCGTCTGTGCTGTCGTGGCTCAGCCGCCGAGGACAAGCTATGTCCGAAAAGGGCTGAGCGTGACCCACGTCACTGTATTCGACGACTCCTCCTCCCTCTCCCTCACCTTCTTCAACCAGCCCTATCTTTCCAAGCAGCTGCTGGTGGGACAAAGTTATGTGTTTTACGGCGCATTGGAGCTGAACGGCACCCGCCGGGGCATGGTTAACCCAGTCTTTGAACCGGAAGGCAGTCATGCCAGCACCGGCCGCATCGTGCCGGTCTATCCGCTGACCGCCGGCATCTCCTCCCGCCAGCTGGCCGGCTGGATTGCTCAGGCATTGACGGAAATGAGTGACATCATTCCGGATGATCTGCCGCCGAAGCTGCGCCTCGACCATCAGCTCCCCGCCCGAGACTGGGCCATCCGCACGGTGCACGCCCCCGCCTCCTTTGAGGAGTTGGAGCTGGCACGGCGGCGGTTGGTGTTTGAGGAGCTGTTTTATCTCACGGCGGGACTCGCCCAGCTCCACCGGCGGCGGCAGGCCGGAGAGGGCTGTCTCTGCAAGGCGCTGTCGCCAAACGGCTTCACCGACCTGCTGCCCTACGCCCTGACCCATGCCCAGCAAGCCGCGCTGACCACCATTTTTGCCGATCTGTCCTCCGGGAAACCGATGAACCGGCTTTTGCAGGGCGACGTGGGCAGCGGCAAGACCGTGGTCGCCGCCGGAGCCGTCTGGCTGGCCGCTCAGAGCGGCTGGCAGAGCGCACTCATGGCCCCCACAGAAATTCTGGCCGCCCAGCATTATCAGACCCTCTCCGCCCTGTTCGAGGGCACCGGCATCCGGGTGGGACTGCTCACCGGCAACATGAAGGCCCGGGAAAAGCGGGACATCCGGGAACGGCTGGAGCTGGGCACGCTGGATCTGGTGGTGGGCACTCACGCCCTGCTCAGCGCCGGGGTGGACTTTGCCAGACTCGGGCTGGTCATCACCGACGAGCAGCACCGCTTTGGCGTCACGCAGCGCTCTGCGCTGTCCGCCAAAGGGGGGCGTCCCCATGTGTTGGTCATGTCTGCCACCCCGATCCCCCGGACGCTGGCTCTCATCATCTACGGCGATCTGGACATCTCCATCATGAACGAACGTCCGCCCGGACGGCAGGAGGTGGACACCTTCCTGATCGGTGAGGACAAGCGGGAGCGGATGCAGGGCTTTATCCGCAGACAAGTGCAGGAGGGGCATCAAGTCTATATTGTCTGCCCCGCCGTAGAGGAGAGCGAAACGGCGGGCACGGCAGCACTGAAAAATGTCACCGCCTATGCAAAACAGCTGCAAACAGAGATATTCCCCGACCTGCGCATCAGCCTGGTACACGGCAAGCTCAGCGCCAAGGCAAAAGAGGCCGCCATGGCCGCCTTTTCCGCCGGAGAAGCCGATATTCTGGTCGCCACCACGGTGATCGAAGTGGGTGTGGACGTGCCCAACGCCACACTGATGGTCATTGAAAACGCCGACCGCTTTGGTCTCTCTCAGCTCCACCAGCTCCGCGGTCGTGTGGGCCGCGGCAAGGCAAAATCCTACTGCGTACTGCTCTCTTCCAACCGTTCCAGCGAGACCCGTCAGCGGCTGAAGGCGCTGTGCGCCACCAACGACGGCTTCAAGATCGCAGAAAAGGATCTGGAACTGCGCGGCCCCGGCGACTTCTTCGGCTCCCGTCAGCACGGACTGCCCCAGCTTCAGGTGGCAGATCTGGCTGGGGACACCCGGGTGCTGGCCGAGGCGAAGGAGGCGGCAGAAGCTCTGCTGGCCGATGATCCGGAGTTGGAAAAGCCGGAGAATCAGCCGGTACTGAATCACATTCGCACCCTGTTCGAGGAAAACCCGGACATTTTCAATTGAGCGACACTGCAACTATATATGAAGGAGAATGCACTATGGAAAACAAATATCTTGACCGTGCCAAAGCCCTGCGAGAGGATCCAAATGTCCACTATAACTGCGCCCAGGCCGTGACCGCCACCTTTGCCGAGGAGTGCGGCCTGACCCGGGAGCAGGCAGTCAAGCTGGGAGCTCACTTCGGCAGCGGCATGAAAATGGCCGCCACCTGCGGCGCGATCACCGGCGCACTGATGGTCATTGGCCTGCTGGGCGGCGGGGACGAGGAATATCGCGCCTTTATGACCGCCATGAAGCAGAATCACGAGGGCATGACCAACTGCGGTGATCTGCTGAAAAAGAACGCCGAGCTGGGCGGAGCAAAAAAGCCTCACTGCGACGGCATGGTCTATGAGGCCGTTGAAAACGTGGTCAAGGTGCTGAAGCTATGTTGACGCTCACAGGAATGCGGGCACTTCTGTGAGTGCGCGGCAAGTTTCCCGACACGCTCAAGCGGGCAGTTCAGTGGATGAACTGCCCGCTTCTCTTTTGTCGTTTGTCAAATGAGCGCAGTAAACGCCGCGACCGCCGATGGGATGATCGCATCATTGAACTGATAGTCCGGCGTGTGGAGCCCCGGCCACTGCTCCCCCGCCCCGACACCGAAGAAGGCACCGGGGATCTTTTTCAGGTACCAGCCAAAATCCTCGCTCCACCGCATGGGCTCCGCCAGCTCCTGCTGGGGCAGTCCCGCCTTGGTCCAGCGCGCCCGGGCATTGGCCAGCACGGCGCTGTCGCTGACGGTATCCGGAAAGGCATCCCGGAGCTCAAAGCGCACCTGCATCTGCTCCGCCGCACACTCCCGCTCCAACCGCGCACGCAAAAGGGACTCAAACCGTTCCAGTGCCTCCAGGCTGGTGGAGCGCAGGGTCAGGCACAGCCTTCCGATCCCGGCGGACACTCCGAAATTCTCCGCGCCCACCTCCAGCGCCACCACGGTGGACATGAGCAGGCCGTCAAACTCCGGCCCCGCCGCCTCCTGCCGCAGCTCCGGCAGGGCCAGCACCGCCCGGCTCAGCAGCTCGGCAGGATTTCTGCCCTGTTCCGGATAGGCGGCATGGGACTGGCTGCCCGTCACCTCGGCGATGAAGCCCCGGGATGCGCAGGCAAAGGTGCCCGATCTGCTGAGGATCATCCCCGCCGGAAAACCGGGCAGGTTGTGCAGCCCATAGATGCGGTCAATATGCAGGCTCTCCAGCGCCAGATCCCGCAGGGGCTTGGCTCCCTCACCGGTCTCCTCGCTGTTCTGAAAGAGCAGGACCACGTTTTTCTCCGGCTTATGCGCTTCCAACCAGAGCGCCACCCCCGCCAGAACAGCGCTGTGTCCGTCGTGGCCGCAGCCGTGATACGGGCCGCTTTCCCCTGGGATGGCGTCCAGATCCGCCCGGAAGGCCACCGTCTCTTCCTCTGGCTTTCCGCGATAAAGGCAGATCATTCGATTGTCATAACGCTGTATTTCCAGTGTAGTATGGGCACGCAGAAACTGCTCCAGCAGTGCCGCCGAGTCCGCCTCCTGCCCGGAGAGCCGGGGCGTCTCATGGAGCTTTGCGCGCAGAGCCTTGATCTCTTCCAACACATCAGTCACCTTTTCTCTGTAACAATTTAAATTATTGTAGCATTTTTTTGGATTTAGGAATAGTCCCCCCTGAAATTTATGTTATAATAACCCTATTGATCCCGGGTTTAACGGATTTTAATTTCAAAATACAAGGAGTGTATTCCCATGAGCCAGAACTGGAAACAGGAGACGAACTGCATTCAGGCCGGTTACGCCCCCAAGAACGGCGAGCCCCGCATGATCCCCATTGTTCAGAGCACCACATTTAAATATGATTCCTCCGCCCGCATGGGTGCGCTGTTCGATCTGGAGGAGAGCGGCTACTTCTATACCCGCCTTGCCAACCCCACCAATGATGCGGTGGCCGCCAAGATCGCCGCACTGGAGGGCGGCACCGCCGCCATTCTGACCTCCTCCGGTCAGGCTGCAAACTTCTTCGCCGCCTTCAACCTCTGCTCCGCCGGAGATCACATTATCTCCTCTTCCACTGTCTACGGCGGCACCTTCAACCTCTTCTCCGTCACCATGAAGCGCATGGGCATTGAGTGCACCTTTGTGGATCCCGACTGCTCCGACGAGGAGTTGGAGGCCGCCTTCCGCCCCAACACCAAGATGGTGTTCGGTGAGAGCATCGCCAACCCCGCCCTGATCGTGCTGGATATCGAGCGCTTCGCCAAAGCCGCCCACGCCCACGGCGTACCACTGATCATCGACAACACCTTCCCCACCCCCATCAACTGCCAGCCCATCAAGTGGGGCGCGGACATTGTGACCCACTCCACCACCAAGTACATGGACGGCCACGACGCCACTGTGGGCGGTGTCATCGTGGACAGCGGCAAGTTCGACTGGATGGCCCACGCCGACAAGTTCCCCGGCCTTACCACCCCGGACGAGAGCTACCACGGCATCACCTACGCCGAAAAGTTCGGTCAGGCCGGAGCCTTTATCACCAAGTGCACCGCTCAGCTCATGCGCGACCTGGGCTCCATCCCTTCCCCCATGAACAGCTACATTCTGAATCTGGGACTGGAATCCCTCCATGTCCGTATGCCCCGCCACTGCGAAAACGCCCTGAAGGCCGCCCAGTTCCTCGCAAACCACGAGAAGGTCGCCTGGGTGGACTACGCCGGACTGCCCGGAAACAAATACTATGAGCGGGTCAAAAAGTATATGCCAAACGGCACCTGCGGCGTCATCTCCTTCGGTGTCAAGGGCGGCCGCGCCGCGGCGGAGCAGTTCATGGCCGGGCTGAAGCTGGCCATGATCGCCACGCATGTGGCTGACGCTCACACCTGTGTGCTCCACCCCGCCTCCTCCACTCACCGCCAGATGACTGACGAGGAACTGCTCGCCGCCGGCGTCCAGCCGGATATGATCCGCCTGAGTGTGGGCATTGAGAACGCCGACGACATCATCGCCGATCTGGCGCAGGCGCTGGAGCTGATCTGACCCGACGAAGAGCGACCGTTTCAGCAGGAATTGTGCCCAAATCACGCCATATTTCCCTTGCCAACTCTGGGCAGTATGCTATAATAGGATTGAGTTTCGAGGAAAAATAACCCCTATTAATCGTATGAGGTGAGGAAAATGAATCAGCAATTCTCCCATGTTCTGTCCCCAATTCGCGTCAACGGCACGCTGTTTAAAAACCGCATCATCGTGGCGCCCATCACCCCCCACTCCTCCAGCAATGGCGAGCTCTATCCCAACGAGGACGCCATGACCTATTTTGAGAACCGTGCCAAGACCGGTGCGGCGGTGGTCTACTGCGGCGGCACCAAGGCCGTCGACGTGATGGACGACGGCGAGCACTGCGTCTGGGACACGGTGGCCTTCAACCACAAGAACCGCCTATCCCTGCTGGCCGCCCGCATCCATGCCCACGGCGCAAAGGCCGGCATGGAGGTCATGGGCCTTCTGCCCTGCACCTGGCGCCCCGGCCCCCCGCTGGGCTGTTCTGACGGCAACCGCATGATGCAGTCCCCTCCCATCACCCAGGAGATCACCGTGGAAGAGATGGAGCGCTATAAGCAGGCCACTGCCGAAATGTGCGGCAACCTGCTGGAGTGCGGCTTTGACTCCCTGCTCTTCCATTTTGGCCACTCCATCCCCGTGGCCCAGTTCCTGAGCCCGCTGACCAACCGCCGCACCGACGAATATGGCGGCTCCACTGAGAACCGCTGCCGCTATCTGGTGGAGATCCTCGACGCCTGCCGCGCCGCCACTAAGGGCCGCATGACCTTTGAGGTGCGTATGTCCGCCACCGAATTCGCCGAAGGCGGCATCGACGTGGAGGAAGGCATCCGCATCGCCTCCATCTTCCAGGAGCACTGCGACATCATCCAGGCCTCCTGCGGCATGATCACCGAGAAGTACATGACCTGGACTCACCCATGTCAGCATATGGGCTACCATCCCAACCTGTGGCTGGCCGAGGCTTTCAAGAAGTCCGGCCAGATCCACAAGCCCGTCACCGCCGTGGGCGGTCTGGAGAGCCTCGAGGCCGCCGAAGAGGCCATTGCCGCCGGCAAGTGCGATTTCTTCGCCGTCTGCCGCCAGCTCATCGCCGACCCGGACATGATCCACAAGGCCGTTGACGGCCATGCCGACGATGTGGTGCCCTGCATCAAGTGCATGCGCTGCCATGACTCCGACTGCTATGCCCATCTGTTACGCTGCACCGTCAACCCGTTGATCG
>OGCO01004230.1_pt1 | contig 15583 bp, 18 predicted proteins | sample 1570171 | NCBI WGS metagenome assembly OGCO01 (sample SAMEA4370583, study PRJEB24528) | human gut metagenome | reverse complement strand
AAGGCGTGGGTCTGCAACACCCTGATCACCAGTTCGAATCTGGTTGTCGCCTCTTAAGAATCCATAGCAATGTGGGTTCTTTTTTCATTTTATGAAGCATAAAAAAGAAAGAAAGGTGTTTGCCAGAATTTAGGCAAGGCGGAAAAAATGATAGAAATTTTAAAAGCAATATTATTTGGTATTGTGGAAGGTATTACAGAATGGCTTCCAATCAGCAGCACAGGACATATGATCCTTCTAAATGAGATTGTATCGCTGGATGTATCGGATGAATTTTACAGTATGTTTGAAGTTGTGATCCAGCTTGGAGCGATACTCGCAGTTGTAATTTTATTCTGGAATCAGATCTGGCCATTTGGAAAAAAGGATAACAAGGAACCATTGGCGAAAACTGGCGCAGGTGCGTATATAAAATGGGATATATTTAAACTGTGGTTTCACATTTTAGTATCCTGTGTACCGGCTGCAATTGTAGGTGTACTTTTTGATGAGCAGTTGGAAGCATTATTTTACAATTACCAGACAGTAGCAATTATGTTGATCCTGTTTGGTGTAGCATTTATTGTGATTGAGAATTATCACAAAGGAAAAAAGGCAAAGGTGAATACCCTTGTCGGAATTGATTATAAACTGGCATTCTGGATAGGAATGTTTCAGCTGATCGCAGCGATTTTTCCAGGAACATCCCGTTCCGGAGCAACAATTGTCGGAGCATTATTACTTGGAATTTCCAGAACTGTTGCAGCGGAATATACATTTTTCCTTGCAATCCCGGTTATGTTTGGAGCCAGTCTTTTGAAAGGTGCAAAGTTTTTGATGAACGCAACTATGACTTCTCAGGAAGGTGTAATCCTTGTGGTGGGAATGGTTGTTGCATTTGCAGTGTCGCTCGTTGTAATTAAATTTTTAATGGGATATATTAAGAAACACGATTTCAAAGTGTTTGGATGGTACCGTATCATTCTTGGTGTCATCGTGTTATTATGCGGATTTGCCGGCTTTATCGGATAAAATACCGCATACCGTAAGTTTTGTTATTAACCGTATTGGAAGGATAATAGATACCGTTTTCCTCTGCAATAAAGAAGCCGCATTTTTTGTGGGTTACGAGGGAGGCGGTATTTGTTTTACTTACACAATCACGGATATCAACAGAACCTTGCTGATGAAGATGTGTTATCATTTCATTTAAAAGTTCGGAGGCGTATCCCTTTTTTCGGTATTGGGGTGGTGTCTCTAAAGCTTCCAGATAATAAAAATCATTTATTTTACTTAATCTGGCGGCACTTACAAGCATATTGTCTTTTTCCAGAACATAATAAGTATTTTCCGGCAAAGTAAAAAAATCCTGCAAAAAGCAGACAAAGGAATCCTCTTCCTGTTGGATTGCGGTAGTTAAGTCAGTTGCATCCGGATATTTTTCTCTGGCGTTTTCCATACAACCTTCTATATATATTTCATGTACGAGAGTGTACATTTCTTCTTGTGTCATGGATTTGTATTCTTTTAACATGTCAAATGCTCCTATATGTTTTCCTGCTATTGTTATGAAAGATTTGAACTCTCTAATCAATGGTAAAAACAGTTCAATCTAAAACAGCACTATATTTACATGTTATCATGTCTGACAATTTGGTACAAGAATATGGGTGTAATAATTGTTAAATGAATAATGTTAACTAAGAATAAAATACAGGTTGACAATCGAAACGATATTTTATAGAATAAGTGAGTATGAGCGAAGCGTTACTGGAACGAGGTACGCATAAACAGTAACACTATTTTTGTGTGTCAGACGTATTCACGGATAGACAGAACGGTTGCTCAAATAAAAGTGTATGGAGAAGTTAACAATGAATGAGAAAAAGATATCAACATCAACGATTGCAATGATTGCTTTGATGACCGCAGTTACCTGTATTTTAGGACCATTATCAGTGCCAATCGGACCGGTTCCTATTTCCCTGACAAATCTTGCAATTTATTTTACCGTAATATTGCTTGGATGGAAAAAAGGAACGGTGTCTTATGTGATTTATTTATTGATCGGCTTAGTTGGAGTTCCGGTGTTTTCAAGTTTTTCGGCAGGCCCAGCAAAATTATTTGGACCGACAGGTGGTTATCTGATCGGATTTATTTTTCTGGCAATGATCAGTGGCTGGTTTATTGAGAAGTTTCCGGGAAAAAGAGTGATGTATTTTGTCGGGATGGTTTTAGGAACGGCAGTCTGTTATGCACTTGGAACAGCATGGCTTGCTTATGAGGCAGAAATGACATTTCAGGCCGCTTTGATGGCTGGTGTGGTCCCATTTATAATTGGTGATATCGCAAAAATGATCGTGGCGATCATTGTAGCACCGATGATTAAGAATCCTTTAGTAAAAGCCGGATATATCAAATAAGAAGGTTTACATCATTAGAGGTACAACACAGTTGGTTTTCAATATCTAAAATTAATAAATTGCGCAAAGACAGGAGGTTGTCAGTGCATAGGCATATTCAGATGTATGATAGAGTGCGTCTGTGATAAAATGTGTTTATGTGTGATAACCTCTTGTTGTTTTGTGAAAAAATGTATAAAATAATTTTTACATTGTGATAGTAATTTCACAGCTGAAAAAATAGAGAACAGGAAAAAGTATGAATCAGAAAGTTGTATTTTTAGATGTAGACGGAACAATTGTAAACGATAAAGGCATTATCCCGGAATCAACCCAAATTGCGATCAGAAAGGCGGTAGAGAACGGCCACAAACTGGTCGTGTGCAGTGGACGAAGTCTTTTTCAATTGCCGCAGATGCTATTGGATCTTGGATTCAGTGGAATGGTTACGGCAGCCGGAGCACAGGTGATCGCAGGTGGAAAAGAAATTTATCATGCTGTCATTGATGAAGAACACAGAAAATTTATTGTAGATTATATGGAAAAAAATAATTTTGTTTACTGCTTCCAGACAGATGCAGGAGTTGTCATGAATAAACGGAGCGAACAGCAGATTTTAAAAATTATGAGCGATATGGGAATCACGGAGGAGCATCTGCGTCAGCTTGTAGGTGAATTTTTTATTCAGGAAGATGTCTGGAATAATGAGAAGGAAGAAAAACTGATCTATTATGATGCACCATTTGGAGTGGCGAGAGTGCATGCAGATCTGGAGCCTTATTTTGATGTAGTGGCACTAAGCCTGAGCGGGGCGGATGATTACTGTGGCGAAGTTGGAATCAACGGCATCCATAAAGCAACCGGGATGAAGCGTTATCTGGAATATGTGGGGATTCCCAGAGAGGACAGTATCGCAATCGGAGACGGACCAAACGACCTGCAGATGATGGATTATGCCGGAATCGGCATTGCGATGGGAAATGCAAGGGAAGAAGTCAAAAAGAGAGCCGACATGGTAACATCACATATTGATGAAGATGGGCTTTACCATGCATTAGACAGGCTTGGACTCTTGAACTAATATCTTTTATGGATGAGGCTGCTTATTTGAGAAAAGAAGAACAGATCAAAAAACAGCGTTGGAGAATTTAATAATGAAAGAAAAAGTAATAGGTTTTATAAAAAAAGATACGGTATTATGCGTGGCAATGACACTTGCAATGGTATCCGCTTTTTTTGTAAAACCAACATTGAATTATGTAAACTATATTGATTTCCGCGTCTTGGGCATTTTATTAAGCCTGATGACGGTTATGGCAGGACTTCAGAGAAATGGCTTGTTTGATATGATTGGAAGCAGCCTATTAAAAAGAACAAAAAATACAATGCAGTTATCGCTTGTGTTGGTCTTTTTATGTTTTTTCTTTAGCATGTTTATTACGAATGACGTGTCATTGATTACATTTGTTCCTTTTGCAATGCTGACTTTGCGGAAATGTAATCAGGAAAAATTATTAATACCGGTAATCATAGTTCAGACACTCGCAGCCAATCTTGGAAGTATGCTGACACCTATTGGAAATCCGCAAAACTTATATCTTTACAATCTTGCAGAGATGAAAATGTCAACATTTATAGGAATAATAGGTCCATATACGTTAACATCCGGTATATTGCTGCTGTTATCCGTTGCTGTTGTATGCAGAAAAAAAGAGAAGATTGAATTTACACTCGAAGAAAATAACGGCGACCATGAAATTGAAAAAGAAAGGTTACATCTTCGAAGAAAAACACATCAAAAAAATGCAGTTTATCTGATTTTATTTCTGATGAGTCTGCTTGTCGTTGTGAGAGTATTGCCGTACTATGTGGCTTTCATTGTTGTGTTTGTGACGGTCTTTATCATGGACAGACAAGTGTTGAAAACGGTAGATTACAGTTTAATTCTCACATTTATCGCTTTTTTTATTTTTACTGGGAATATAGGAGAAATTGAGACAATCAGGAATGTGTTACAGGAGTTTGTGAGTGGACGGGAAGTTGGAGTCGGTATCGCTGCAAGCCAGGTGATCAGTAACGTTCCAGCAGCCTTATTACTTTCTGGATTTACAAAGGACTATGCAAAATTATTAGTGGGTGTAAATATTGGAGGGCTTGGTACCTTGATTGCATCAATGGCAAGTCTGATCTCATATAAAATTTATGCACATCACTATAATGAACAGAAAGGAAAATATTTCAGGTGGTTTACGATTGCCAATGTGGGATATCTGGCAGTTTTGCTGGTCGTTTATGGATTGATCAGATGGATGTAAGATAAGCAGAGAAGGAGAATATTATTTCATAGATTTTGAATAATAAGATACGTTATGAGTGAAAAGAAATACAATAAAAATAGTTTACAGGGTACCGTGTATGTATTACTGTCAGCAATCTGTTTCAGTCTGGGCGGAGTGCTGATCAAATCGATTCCGTGGAACTCGTTGTCGATCAACATGGTGCGAAGCGTTTTATCATTTATTCTGATATTTGCTTATCAGAGAACACAGGGGAGAAAGTTTGTTTTTAACAAAATGGTGCTGCTTGGAGCGGTTTTAAATTTTGTCATGGCATTGACATTCGTGATGGCGACAAAGATGACAACCGCAGCAAATGCAATTGTACTGCAGTTTACAGAACCGGTCTTTTTGATTTTGATCGTGTGGATCGTATATAGGCAAAAACCAAAAAAGGACGCAGTTTTAACCTGCATTCTTGTGTTATGTGGAATTTTCTGCTTCTTTTTTGAATCGCTCAGCACAGGCGGAATGGCGGGAAATATCCTTGCAATTGTGTCGGGAGTGACTTACGCAGGCGTGTTTTTGATCAAAAAATTCCCGGGCGGAGATTTTGAATCGTCGCTTATGGTCTCTCATCTGATCAGTATTGTGGTGGGAATTCCATTTTTAATGCGAGAGACAGTGTTCACGCCAACCGTCTGGGGATATGTTCTGGTATTAGGAATTGTACAGTTCGGGTTGTCATATGTATTTTTATCCAGAGGATTAGATCGTGTTTCACCAGTGACAGCATCGCTGACTTCTACGATCGAACCGATTTTAAATCCTATCCTAGTAGCAATTTTTTGTGGAGAGGCAATAGGTGTGTTGTCCATTTTTGGAGCGGTGCTTGTCATTGGCTCGGCGACTGTGTATAACTTGAGACAGGCGAAAGGCTAAGGCTATAATCCTGCATATAAAACTGCATAAGTTCTGTAAAAGAATACAAGAGGGATTGATATATTTGTGAGGACAAATTATAATTAGCGGAAGATGTAGAAAAAATAGATTTATATGTAATAAAGGAAAAATATATGTTAACACGATTTAAGGAAAAATATATTGGCGATGCCGCATTTTACAAAAGGTATCTTTATCTTGCGCTGCCAATGATTTTGCAAAATGCCATAACAAATCTCGTCAGTTTTCTGGATAACATTATGGTAGGACAGTTGGGAACCGAGCAAATGTCCGGTGTTGCAATTGTCAATCAGTTGATTTTTGTATACAATCTGGCAATATTTGGTGCGGCGTCTGCAGCCAGCATTTTTGGGGCACAGTATTACGGAAAAGGAAATCATAAGGGACATATGTATTCTTTCCGTTTTAAATTGTATGCAACATTGCTTGTAACGGGATTAACGATATTATTATTTGTGACAAAGGGAGCAGATCTGATTTCCCTGTATCTCACCGACACGGCAGGAAGTGGAGCCACCGAGGTGGCACTGCAGTATGGTCTGGAATACCTGGGCATTATGATGGTTGGTCTGATTCCATTTGCGGTAAACCAGTCCTATGCTACTAATATTAAAGAAACCGGGCAGACGTTGGTGCCGATGATCGCAAGTTTTGTAGCGGTTGGAAGCAATGCGGTTTTGGACTATCTGTTTATTTTCGGAATTGGACCATTTCCAAAATTAGGAGTTATTGGTGCAGCACTGGCAACTGTGATCGCACGCTACATAGAAGCATTTATCATTATTATCTGGGCACATTCCCACAAGGAGAAAAACAGGTATCTGGAAGGTGCGTACACCGGATTTGGAATGCCAAAAGGGGAATTGAAGGCAATTATTATCAAAGGCTTCCCACTTATGTTCAACGAGGTTTTATGGGCAGCAGGTATGACAACCGTTACCCAGTGTTATTCCATTCGAGGATTGGAAGTTGTGGCAGGTCTTAATATTGCAACTACGATCACGAATCTGTTTAACATTATCTATATCCAGCTTGGAGCATGTATCAGCATTGTGGTTGGTCAGTATCTTGGGGCTGGTGAACTGAAAAAAGCGAAAGACGCAGATAATAAAATGATTGTTTTCAGTGTATTCTGCTGTGCGCTTGTGGCGGGCGTGATGCTTGTGATCGGTAGATTTTTTCCACAGATTTATAATACTTCTGAACAGATCAAAGAGCTTGCAACCAGTTTTATTGCAGTTTCGGCAATTATTATGCCATTTTGTTCCTTTAGTCATGCTTCTTATTTTACGTTGCGCTCCGGAGGAAAAACGCTGGTCACTTTTTTGTTTGATTCGGTTTTTACCTGGGTGGTTGTAGTTCCGACAGCATTTGTGCTTGCACATTACACAGGACTTGGAATTGTGAGCGTTTATTTCTTCGTGCAGGCGACAGAACTTATAAAAGTAGCAATTGGTTATTTTATGGTACGAAGCAATGTATGGCTCGTACAGATGGTATAGAGAGGTAGAAAAATGTATTTAATTTCAGAAACAACAAAAGAAGAGAGAGAGGCGATTGTCAAGGAATCTCTTGGAAATATTGAAGCAAGCTGTGATGGCTGTATGTCCGGGCTGGCAGAAATGTATCAGGACTATATTGACGGGAAAAGAGAGCTGCGGGAAATCAATATGGAATTTAATGCGCGTTACGTCAAAGGAGAAGATATGCCAGGCAGAGAACGCTGTGTGTACGGAAAATAATATGATGTTCAAATGAGGTACAAGTGTGCAGTAACGATAACATTTTATGTTAAATCAGAAGAAGAGGAATGAATCATGTATTTTGCAAAAAAGAGTGAGTATAACGATATTCGGGAAAAATCATTTCTTCAGTGGCTGGATGAGATGGAAAAGCATGATGATGTTGCAGTGCGCTGTGGTGTGAAGCTTGCGCGGGAATATATGCAGTATCTCAAGGACGAAAACGAAAAGCTGCGGGAAGAGAATGAGCTGAAAAATAGTTATCTTAAGAAAATGAAGATGAGAGAGTAAAAAGTTAAAAATATTTTTAATTATAAAAAGGTGTCAAGGCAGAAAAATGTAAATAATAAATTACCAGGACACCTTTTTGTACGATTTATTGGACATATGATGAATATAATAGGTGATAAGAAAAGAGAATTTATTAGAAGGGAGTAAAGGTATGTTGAATTTACTTTTTTATTTAATGTTTTTTCCTATTATTATCGCATTTAAAATGATTGGTTGGATTGTGAAAGGAATTTTGGGGATTTTTAAAATAATTGGTTTGGCGGATATTTTTGAAAAATTATAATCAAAGATTAATGTTGTCTCTTGCGTTTGGCGGAAGTATTTTACGATATTTTGCAAAAAATATATAGGCAATACTTCATTTTATAACGAGGTAGGGATATTAGGTGTGGTAGTAACATATAGGTACTAGAAAAAATTAATATATTGGAGAGAAAAATGATAGTAAAGACATATTCATATAGGTACGCAGAAGAAATACTTCAGCATTCAAGTAATATTGAAATCTATAATGAGTTGATGGACATTTTTAAAAATTGTCCATTACCTGTTTATAAGGGGAAATCAAAAAATCAGAAAAGCAAAGATGTTGTCCAACAGTTAATGAATACATATTTTTATGAAGCATTTATTAGTAAAAATTGGGAACCAGAACCATTAGCTTCACCAGAAAATATGGATGATTCACTTAGATCAGATTTCCGAAAGACATTTAAACGAAAAAATGGAAAGAATATAACAATACAGATTGAAGTGGAATTTGGAAATATAGCTAGTTCGTATAGAAATTATTTTAAATTTCAACTTTCTTTTGCATATGGACTTACGGATATATGCGTTATAGTAGTTCCATCTGCAAGGTTAGCGAATAGGATTGATTCAGGTGTGGCTAATTTTGAAAAAGTGAAGAGAGAGATACCATCGGCAAAATTGTCGATAACGGTTCCGATATTGGTAATTGGATTATTTGATATTGATGAAAATAGATACAGTGTTCCAATCTGGGATATTAAAGAAGAAAAAGTAGACATTAAAATTGCTAAAAATATCAGTAGAGAATATAATGAAGAACATCATAAATTAGTCAAAGAATATATAAATGGAATGAGAGATTTGGAAACAAAAAGATAATCATAAGAGGGAGAAAATTTTACATAATGGGTAAGCAAAATGAACCACGTTTTCATGGGGAAGTATCAGAAAAAAGTCATAAAAATATGAGTAAAATTCATGGTAGAGATACAAGTATAGAACTTATTCTTAGAAAGGCTTTATGGAAAAAAGGATACAGATATAGAAAAAATTATAAAGAAATTCCAGGAAGACCGGATATTGTACTAACAAAATATAAAATAGCAATATTTTGTGATGGAGATTTTTTTCATGGAAAAGATTGGGAAGTGCTGAAACCTCGTTTGGAACAAGGAAAAAATCCTGAATATTGGGTGAAGAAGATACAACGTAATATTGATAGGGATGATGAAAAAGATAAGGAATTACTTTTTCAAGGATGGACGGTCATTCATTTTTGGGGAAAAGATATTATAACAAATACAGATGAATGTGTAAGGGTAATAGAAGAAACAATATTAGACATAAAATTATCGGAGGTAGGAGGAGTATAAGTTTATGGGGAAATTAGAAAAATATGATAAAACAAATCCATTATCTATTGAAAATTACGGACAAGAACTAATCGGAAAAACATTTCGTGATGTTATTAGGAAAGATGAAATGTTAAGGAACATTGATATTTCTGAATCAGATATGCAACATGAATCAATTAATTTATCGGATAAAAGAGCACAGGAAAATAAGGACAATAAAGGTAATTTAGGGCAGATAATAGAAGAAAAACATTTTCATTATATGTGTAATAATGATTCGCGACCAGATTTTCATGAAGCAGGTGTGGAGTTAAAGGTGACTCCTTATAAGATCAACCCAAATGGGAAAAAGGTAGCAAAGGAAAGACTCATATTAACAATGATAGATTATTTTTCTGTTGTAAATGAAGAGTTTGAAACAAGTCATTTATGGAATAAATCGAAATTAATTTTGTTGGTATATTATCTTTATTTAAAAGAAACACAATTTCGGCTTGATTATAAAATAGATTATGTAAAATTATTTACACCACCAGAACAAGATATTAAAATTATTAAGCATGATTATGATGTTATTGTAAAAAAAATCAAAGCAGGTAAAGCACATGAATTATCAGAAGGGGATACGATGTATCTAGGAGCTGCAACAAAAGCAGCTTCATCCGCAGATAGGCGTAAGCAGCCATTTAGTGAAGAACTAGCAAAACCGAGAGCCTTTTCTTTTAAAAGTTCATACATGACATATGTGTTAAATAATTATATTATTCCAGGAAAAGATACTTATGAATCAATCATAAAGAATAATACAACACAGGATTTCGAAGAATATGTAGAAGAAAAAATAGAGTCATTTCGAGGATACAGCGTAGAAAATTTATGTAAGAATTTTGCAATTGTAAAAGAAAAAAGACCAAAGAATTTAGAGGCAATGTTAGCATATCAAATGCTTGGTATTAAGGGAAATCATGCAGAGGAATTTGAAAAAGCCAACATTGTAATTAAAACAATTCGTATAGGCAGAAATAATAAAATTAAAGAAAGCATGTCGTTCCCAACGTTTAAATTTACAGAACTGATAAAAGAAAAATGGGAAACATCTACATTTGGAAATTATTTGGAACAAACTCGTTTTTTATTTGTGATATATAAATATAATGAAAAAAATGAATTAATTTTAAAGGGGTGTCAATTTTGGAATATACCATATAAAGATTTACAGGTAGAAGTGCGTTCTGTTTGGGAAAAAACTGTAAGCGTTATAAAGGAAGGTGTTCAAATTATAGAAAAAAATGGAAAAAGAATGAATAATTTTCCAAATGCATCAGATAATAGGGTTTGCCATGTGAGACCACATGGACAAAATGCGTTAGATACATATCCATTACCAGATGGAAGAGAATATACAAAACAATGTTTTTGGCTTAATAATACATATATACTATCTCAAATTGATAAAAAATTTTTGGAAGATTAAAAAGTAAAAAAGGATCTTGCCAAATAGTATAAAATGTTATATTATAATATTATACGAACGATCGTTCGAATATATGTTCGATCATAATAAGATTAGAGGATGATATAACTATGAAAAAAACAGTATGCGAATTATTTGCAGGTGTGGGCGGGTTCCGGTGTGGTTTAAATAATATAAATAAGAATGTTAAATATTCGGAAAAGAATATTGAAAAAGAAAAATGGAAGACGGTTTGGTTTAGTCAATGGGAACCAGCAGAAAAAACTACTCAATATGCGCATGATTGCTATGTCTACCACTTTGGGACATGTTTAGATAAAAATAATCAGGATACAACAAATATAAACATTGAGGATGTTGACAAATCAGCGATTCCAGATTTTTCATTGTTAGTTGGAGGATTTCCGTGTCAAGACTATTCCGTAGCATCTTCACTTGCATCATCTAAAGGATTAGAAGGAAAGAAGGGTGTTTTATGGTGGTCGATTAGAGAAATATTGGAAAAAAAACAACCGCCATTTGTCTTATTGGAAAATGTAGACAGATTAATAAAATCTCCTGCAAAACAAAAAGGCAGAGATTTCGGAATTATTCTTGCATGTTTTAGAGATGAAGGATATACAGTTGAGTGGAGAGTTATAAATGCTGCTGAATATGGTTATCAGCAAAGGCGTCGTAGGACATTTATTTTTGCATATAAAAATACTACTCAATATGCTGCAAAGATAAATAATTTGGTGAATTATAAATCTCAATTTGGTGACGAACTGCATCGACATAATATGTCTCAGATAATGAGTGAAGATGGTTTTTTTGCAAAAACATTTCCTGTTAATAGCATAGACAATAAAAAAATAAAAATTGTAAAACTGCCAGCGGGAATAGGTGAGATTTCTTCGCACTTCAGCTTTAATTTTGAAAACACAGGTGTGATGAAAGATGGAGTGATTTATACAATCAAGACAGTTCCTGATTATCAGGGAGAACAAGTTACACTTGGTGATATTATGGAAACTGGCTATGTAGATGAAAAGTATTTTATCCCAGAGGAAAGATTATACTATACTAATCCAGATATTACACATAGTGATGAATTAAGAGAAAGATTACCAAAAGAAGCCAGACAAACATGGCAATATATAAAAGGAGCTAAAAAACTATCTCGAAAAGCGTCTAGTGGTCATGAATATATTTTTTCTGAGGGAGCAGTTCCTATGATAGATTCTTATGATAAACCCGCAAGGACAATGCTTACTTCAGAAGGTGGATTTAGTAGAACAACACATATTGTAAAGGATAAAAAAACGGGGAAAATAAGATTACTTACAGCAGAAGAAACTGAACGGATTCAAGGTTTTCCGACAGGTCATACCCAAAATTGTATGGTTAATGGAAAAGTTGTTCAAATGCCAGAAAACAAGCGGCGATTTATGATGGGAAACGCATTGGTGGTTGATTTGATCAAGGACATGGAAAGAACATTAAATATAATCGTAGAAGATGAGTAAATGAAAAGAGGGATTATCGTATGGATGATTCCTCTTTTACAATAAAGGAGTAGCATTATGTTAGAAGAAAATAAATATATTGTATATCACTATTGTGATTTAAATGCATTTATGAATATTATGAGCAAGAAAAGCTTATGGTTATCGGATGTAAAGAAAAGCAATGATAAATTAGAGGGCAAATATTTATTGGATAGATTGAAATATCATCTGATGGCGCAAGTTGTGTGGAATGAACAATATAGAAAATCAGTTGAAATAACACAAAAGCTGTTTGAAGAATATGTAAGTGAGGAAGATACAAGAATGTATATTCCTAAAGGATATACATATCAAGGATTAAAACAATTACAAGATGAGATAGAGCATGACAAAACAAACGATGAAAAAAACGATAAAGTTGAGATTACGCAAAGTCAATTGGAGAAGAATAAAGGAGTGTTAAGAAAAGTGTCTGAGGAATATTGGGATATTGGAGATGTCATTAATCCAGGTGATGAATATAAAAGTGATAAATTTAATGAACCTTTATATACAATTTGTTTTTCAGGTAATGGAGATTTATTAAGTCAATGGAGGGGTTATGCAGATAATGGTACTGGAATTGCTATAGGATTTAAAGTAAAATATTTAAAACAATGGAAAGCGTTTGCTGGTGAAAAAGAGATGATTCAAATTGCGGGATTTGATAAAGTAAATTATGAAGAGAAGGATGCGGATAATTTTCTTGACAAGATAAGTGAAATATTAGTTAAATGCGTAGATGATATGCAAAAATGTAAAGATAAAGAGGAACAAAAGAATTATAAAGAGTTTGTATGGAAGTGCTTAAAAAATCTTGAAAATAGATCAATATTTTATAAAGATACATTGTTTAATGAAGAAAATGAATATAGGATGTTTTTTAGAAATATGGTCGATTGCACAGATGCAAAATATAATGCACAGATAGATGTGCATAATAGAATAAAGAATCAAATTGATGGATGGAAATTGAGTGATTAAAAAAATAGAGTTAATAGCAATGGAATCGTTACATACTATGATTTATCATTTGAATCAATGATGAACGATATTGTTGCAGAAATAGTTTTAGGTCCTAAATGTAATATGTCTACAGCGGATATAGAATATTTATTGTGTGCATGGGGATATAATCGTGTTCAAAAAAATGTCTATGATCAACGTAGTATCCATATTTATCATTCACGGTTATCATATAGATAAATCAGGGATGGAAAGAGCCTGTGATAGAAGAAAGATTTGACCCGGATAGAACTATTTTATCGCTTGAATTTATTAAAAAACGAGCGATAAAAAACAAGCGACAAAAACGGAGAATAATAGGGAAAAAATAAGAAATTATCTTATGAAAAATGGGCTTTTAAAAACAAGTGATATTGCAGATTATATTAATCTGAGTCCAGCAAGAACAAGAGCAATTCTTTCAGAAATGGATGATGTAGAAAGCGTTGGAGAAAATAAAAACAGAAGATATAAAATAAATAATTAACTTTTAGCAGGTGACAATATGTTTTTTATGATGGGAATTACAGATGGGAGAAAAGACTTTGACTTTCATCAGCAGATAATCTGTGATGTCTGTGGAAAATACGGAAGGTTTCAGGTGTTTATGACCTATACGGTGCTGTCGTTATTTTTTATCCCATGTTTTAAGTGGAATAAGCATTATTATGTGCAGACAAGCTGCTGTAATACAGTCTATGAGTTGGATGCGGAGATTGGAAAACGAATTGCAGCAGGTGAGGATATGGAGATTCTGCCGCAACATTTGAGGCAAATGAATCAGCAGGGATATGGATATACGATGAGGCATTGCAGAAATTGTGGATTTTCCACAACGGAAGATTTTGAATATTGCCCGAAATGCGGTACAAGATTAAGTGAATAATAATTAAACACAGAAAAATATTTGGCAGTTCAAATAATTAGAAAGCAGAAGATATGTTAGGAAATAAAAAAGGAAAGATGATATGCGGATATGTACCGGATTATGTACTCTTTGATTTGGAGACGACCGGGACATCTTGTATTTATGATGAAGTCATTGAAATATCAGCGGTAAAAGTACGGAGTGGAAAAGTTGTTGAGGAGTTTAGCCAGCTTGTGAATCCGAAAAGACCGATTCCGTATGCCGCGAGTATGGTTAATCATATTTCGGATGAGATGGTGGCAAATGAGCCGGATTTTGGGCAGGTGCTGCCTGAGTTTTTAACATTTGCCGGAGATGATATTCTGGTAGGTCATAATATCCAGACATTTGATATGAAATTTTTATATCGGGATTGTGAGCGGCTTTTCCAGCAGAAATTAACGAATGATTATGTTGATACGCTGCGGGTTGCAAAGCTCTGTTTCCCGGAGTGGCGGCACAGGAGACTCAGCGATCTTGCAGAGCATTATGGAATTTCAACAAGAGGTGCACACAGGGCGCTGACAGACTGTAAGATGAATCAGCAGGTATTTGAGTATCTGGCAAAAGAATTGGAGAAAATGCCGGCAGCAAAAAAGCAGTCGAAAGAAAAAATCTGCCCGGAATGTGGGCTTCCGATGAAAAAAAGAAATGGACGTTTCGGGGAATTCTGGGGCTGCACAGGGTACCCAGATTGCAGGCATACTGAAAATACATAGTATATAAAAACAGGGCGTGTGAAAAAACGAGAGTTTTTTCATTCGTCCTTTTGCTTATAGTTATAATAATAGCTATATTACATAAAAAAGGGTATAGTTCCCCTTACCCCATAAGAATGATATTATGAAATCTTATGCGGCAGCTGCAACTTTTTTCTGTTTGTTGTGATATTTATAAAGATTGTGTCCGATAGAAACGAGAAATACTTCAAGCAATACAGATTTTATTCCTCTTCGGACAATTCTTTTGTACCACCGGTCGTTTTTCATGATACCAAAGGTACCTTCTGCCTGAATGGATCTGTTCATCCTTAGAAGCGCTCCCTGGATGCTTTCGAGATTTTCTATCACTTCCTGATGCATCGCTGTAAGTTCGCGGTTGATCCGTACAGTACGGTTTTTATCTGTCTTTTTACATTGTTCTGCATATGGACAGCCGGAGCAATCTTCACACTGATACACTTCTTCCTGACGCCCATACTTGTTCCCTTTTACGTTTTTTCGATACTGAAGATAAAAGCTTTTCCCATTTGGACAACGCATGATTCCGCCTTCCCCGATTGGAAAATTTACTGCACGAAATGGATCTTCATGATACTTCTTGTCTGTAGTCTCTTTCTTGAACATGGTAAATTTCATATATTTTTCCATTCCATGCTGCTCACAGAAGATGTAATTGTTGTAAGAAC
>OGCO01004227.1_pt1 | contig 15594 bp, 12 predicted proteins | sample 1570171 | NCBI WGS metagenome assembly OGCO01 (sample SAMEA4370583, study PRJEB24528) | human gut metagenome | reverse complement strand
GATTGCCGGGACGCCGAAACCGTTGATCAGACGCACAGTGATGGCAGCCCCAAAGGGGAAGCTGCCATCGACCGTAAGATCCGGGAAATCCAGTATTTTATAGGTAATGTAGACACCCAGTGCCAGGATGCCGTAGATCATTCCTTGTTCCAGTACGCTTAATAATAACGCCATATTTTTCTCCATTCTTAAAATCCTGTATATCCGGATTACTCTATTATTTTCTGCCTGTCGGCAGCTATTTCCTGATTACTGTACTACGATCTCATCAAAGGACTGGTAAGCATCAGTCTTGTAGTTCTCAGGTAATTCCAGACCGATCTTCTCTGCTGCTGCGAAGTTCACATACAGGCTGGGCTCGGAGATTACTTCGAAATTCAGTTCGGAAGCTTCTGCCTCTCCCTTCAGGACTCTTGCTGCCATCTTACCGGTCTGCTTGCCGAGTTCGATGTATTCCAGACCCATGGATGCCACACAGCCAGCCTTAACCTGCTCTACTTCGGAACCAAATACGGGGATGCCTGCCTTGTTAGCCTCATCCAATACCGTCTGCAGTGCGCTTACTACGGTGTTGTCGGTCAGGTTGGTAATGCAGTCTACCTTGGATGCGATATCCGCTGCTGCCAGAGCTACCTCAGACATTGCGGTAACACCGCTGTCCACGATCTCGAATCCGTAGTTGCCTGCCAGAGCCTTGTACTCTGCGATGGTACTGATGGAGTTTGCTTCGCTGGTGGTGTAGATGATACCGATGGTCTTCGCTTCAGGAAGTACCTCACGGATCATTTTCAACTGTGCATCTACTGCCAGTGCATCGGAAGTACCGGTGATGTTGCCTACGGGAGTACCATCCTCATTGGCCAGACCTGCTTCCACAGGATCAGATACTGCAGTGTAGATCACGGGAATATCTGTATTCATTGTAGCATTGTATGCTGCCATAGCGCAAGGAGTTGCGATAGCACAGATCATATCTACTTTCTTACTTACGAAGTTGCTGGCGGTCATGGCGGAAGTTCCGTTGTCTGCCTGTGCATTGACATATTCGATCGTCAGGTTCTCACCCTCTACAATACCTTCCTCTGCCAGCCCCTGAATAAATCCTTCACGACAGTTGTCCAGGGAACCATGTACGGCGTACTGCATGATACCAATGGTGTAATTGTCCTTGCCTGCGGTGCTGCCACATCCGGTGAGGGCACCCATTGCCATAACTGCGATTAATACTGCTGCCAAAATTCTCTTCTTCATAATCTTATTCCTCGCTTTCTGTACGTCCTGCGTACCATGATATGCAGCGCATACCATAAAATAGTTTGCTCATAAGATTACTGAACCTTTCACTGTCATGAAAGCCAGATGCTTTCGCATCTGTACCCACATTCGTATTTGCATACAAGCGTCATGTGGATTGAAAGACTTTCATAACAAAAAACCGCCTCAAATGTATATTGCTATACACTTGAGACGGTAATAAGCTCCTGCTCATCATCGTGGTGCCACTCAATTTGACAATTCCTTACGAATTGTGTCCACTCTCTCTGGATACTATCATATCCATCGGCTTGATAACGGGTCCGAATCCCGCTGACGCCTAAAACTGATCTGTTCTCGGGCCAGCCTCGGAAGTCCATTCGGCGAAAGTTCCTTTACCGTGATCCCACCATCCACGGCTCTCTGTAAAATTCCCTAAGGCTTACTACTCTTCCTCACAGGTTTGGTAAACTTATGAATGTTGTTTATGTGTCTTAGAATAATCTCTATTTTCTATTTTGTCAATACTATTTTTAGAAAATTTACAAATCTTATCCGTACTGTCACATACTTACATTCGTAAACCCAACGAATCCAACGAACAACTGTTACTCTGTCTCCGGCAGAGTGATCACCACCTTGAACAGGTCGCCGTCCGTGACAATCTGCATATCACCATTCTGCAGTTCCGTCAGGCTCTTGGCTATGGATAATCCCAGACCGTTGCCCTCCATGTGGCGGGATTTGTCTCCTCTGGTAAACCGCTCTTCCAGTTCCTCCGGTGACATCTCCAGCGGGAAGGCTGACATATTCCGGAAAATGATTCTCACATCCTGACCGTCATGCTCCACGTTCAGGTAGACGCGGCTGCCTGCCTGGGCATATTTGTAAATATTATTCAGCAGATTGTCAAACACTCTCCACAGATGCCTGCCGTCCGCCATGACCTTTACGGTCTCCTCCGGCTGTTTTACGATAGTTTCCAACTTCTTGTCAGAGAATCGCTGCTCATATTCCCCCGCCGCCTGTGACAACAGTACCGATACATCGCAGACTTCCGGGTGTACTTCCAGATTGCCTGTGGTGGCTTTGGAGGCCTCCAGCAGATCATCCAACAGTTTTTTCAGCTTTCTGGACTGGCGCAGCAGTACTTCCGCATACTCCGACAGACGCTGTTCCTTTTCGGAATCCGTCTCCGTCGTCAGACCATTCTCTGTTGCTGTATTCTCTTCCACTTCCTTCCCGATGAGATCCGCATAATTAATAATGGAAGTCAGTGGTGTCTTAATGTCATGGGAGACATTGGTAATGAGCTCCGTCTTTAAATGTTCGCTTTTCATCCTCTGTTCCACGGCTGCTGAAATACCCTCGCCGATGCGGTTCAGGTTCTCGCCGTGTTCCTTAAAGGACAGTCCCATATGAGAAGTATCCAGCTTATAATTCAGATTGCCTTCCGCCAGTGCTTCACTGCCCTCCTGCAACTCTTTACACATCAATGCCACAAAAGTAACGACACCGCACAGAATAAATTTCTCTATGGCCCAGAAAAAGAGTAATACAGCTGTATCATTATAAAACAGTATTAAACCGAAAAACTCTACCACGCAGACTGCAAGACACAGAAGTACTATTCTCCATACCATAGGAATCCCACGGATCAATTTCACAATACCGTGGAAAACTCTCTTGCAGAATCTTCCGAAGAACCGGAACACTCTATACAGGATCGTATTCTGCCACCATTTTCCCATTTTCAGGCGGATGGCCAGCTCCATGCAGTACAGGGTGCACCATATCACCTCTGCAGCAAACAGTACCACCAGCACGATCAGATTGATCATACCTGGGTTCATACCGATCCATCCAAAAGCCAGGTACAGACCGGTAAAAGCTCCAATGGCAACGACCACTGTATACACATCCAGGTGAATATCATTGATTGCGCTGGGTGTGATACCCTCCCTGCCATTCTTATGTCCGGCACTGCACAACAGGAAGATAAAGCATAATAATGCCAGTATCGTTCCCGTACAGCATATCACAGGGATCACATTTCGGTTATCATAAAACTGCTCTGCCTGATGATAGATCAGGGCATATTCGTCTTCCTTCGGCAGGCTGGGATTCACTGTCAGGGTAACCACAATACGCTTGTTACGCTCTGCTAATGCTTCCTCTGCAGCCTCTTCCTGCTGCCGTTCTGTCTCACTTAAGGCATCCTTGATCATCCATTTTGCATATTGTTCCGCCCGTTCAACCGGCACATAAATCTCTCCACCTAAGGATACGCTGTCCCCCAGATCCAGATATTTCTCCAGATTGCCGGAGGAAAGGGCTTCCTGCTCCGCTGCCGTTATGCTTTCCACATCAGACCCGGTATTGACAGATGGTTCAAGCTCCATGATATCAGAGCTTTCAGAGCTTCCGTAACTTTCATAGCTATCAGAGGCAGAGGAAGTTTCTGTGTTGATATAGGTGTTATCATTCCTATGCTGCACCTGGGACTCCAGCCGGTAAGTCAGATCATTTGTCTTGTCTACATAATCCTCGTTCTTCCATTCTCCCAGGAATTCATCCGTATCCAGATCGTAGCTCTCCACCTTTACCCAGATGTTCCGCTGCCTGCAATAAGCTTCCATGGTCTGCAAGCTCTCATTCTCATACCAGTCGCGTATCCGATACAGATCCTGATTGACCTGCCGGTACAACAGCTGATCATGGATAAACATCCTTTCACCGGAGGAATACGCTCCACTGTCTGCAAGCATACAGGTACCATAGAGTCCCAACACCCCCACAATTGCGGCTGCGATCATCAGGACGAATGCCATGATCTTTGCCAGTGTGCTGCCCAACAGGCTGTTTCCCTGTGCCGGCGCATTCTTTTTTTTCTCTGCTTTTTCTCTTTTTTTCCGTTCCTTTTTATTCTCTGACATTGCCGTTTCTACCGTCGTACTCACTGTATTTTCCACCGGATTATCCACTCTGTCCTGTTCTGTGTTCCTGCTGTTTTCTTCCCTGTTATCCATATTCCTGTCTCCTTACTTCCCGGAGCAGCTCCGCGCTCCTGCCTGCTCTTATCCCTGCTTCTCACACTTGTAGCCCTGTCCCCAGACCACCTTCAGATATCTGGGTTCCGCCGGATTGATCTCTAACTTTTCCCGCAGATGCCGGATATGGACTGCCACGGTATTCTCGCTGCCAAGTGGCAGATCATTCCAGATCTTCAAATAAATCTCTCTCGGAGAAAATACCTGCCCAGGATTCTGCATCAGCAGCTTTAAAATATCATATTCCGTAGGGGTCAGTGCTACCGGCTCGCCGTCCAGCGTCACCCGTTTCTCCTTGTCATCCAGTTCGATACCACCGACTCTTATCACATCCGGCCGGACAGTACCTCCACCCAGCTGCATATAGCGACGCAGTTGGGATTTGACTCTGGCGGATACTTCGATGGGGTTAAAAGGCTTCGTGATATAATCGTCCGCTCCCACGGTAAGTCCCAGCACCTTGTCGGAATCCTCGCCCTTGGCAGTCAGCAGGATCACCGGCACGTTACTCCTTTCCCGAATCTTGATCATAGCCTGAATGCCGTCCATCTTCGGCATCATAATGTCCATCAGTACCAGATGCACCTCATTCGTCTCTACCATATGTACGGCTTCCTCACCGTCAAAAGCCTCCAGAAAATGATAATTGGTGTCATTTAAGTATATCTTTAACGCGTTTACGATATCCTTCTCATCATCACAGATCAATATATTGTACATACTCTCCCTCATTTCTGTGCCGGTGGCTGCAGCCCGGACACTTCATGCGCAAGGAGCTTTCCCTTACGCTGCCAGAACATCTGCTTTGTTCACAGATGTCCCGCTGATGAATTTATTGTAACAGATTAACGATTAATAAAAAACAGGAAAAACCTTTAAGACTTTATTAAGATGACTTTACATAAAACACCCTCTGCCATTCCCAGAAGAGCAAAGGCAAAGGGTGTGGACAACACATGTTGAAAAGTGAACAGTGAGCAGATCAAATAGCCGGTGAGGCCGAGGAAAACTGCAAGTGCCCGGGGATCCCTGGTTGCGGAGATTCGAAGGTTCCGGAATGCAGTGAGGAAGATTCCACCGTAGGCAATGACTCCCAGAATTCCCTGCTGTACCAGGAGGGTCAGCCATTCGTTGTGGGCATTGGAATAGATATTGTTGTCCAGAAGTCCCCGGTTGATCCAGTCCATGGCATCACTGCCCCATTGATAGAGCGCATAATAGAAGCTGTCAGGGCCCATACCGAATATCTGAAACAGGAGTCCCTCTTTTCCGTAAGTAAGAATCGTGACCTTCCACAGTGCCAGTCGGCCGTTGGCAACTTCCGACACTTTATCACTGCCGGGCAGATATCCCGCCACCAGCAGACAGCCAAGAAGCAGTGCCGCCAGCGTCACCGCAACCGCAAGCCCCACAACGGTCCGAAAAACCCGGCCGCTCTCCAGCCGGTCACTTCTCTCCTGTCTCTCCCGCAGCTGCAAAATCAGATATACCGCCACTTCCACAACAAACACCACATACCAGGCCGGAGTAAAAAAGAGTCTTTTTTCGGCATCCCCTGCCAGCACCAGGCCGGTCAGATGTAACAGCAAAAACATCCTGACCATAAATACCGAAAGCGGTAAAAGCATCAGGATCTCCAATGCCCGCAGCAGCCGGCCTCTCTTCCGCAGAGAAAGCAACAGTAACAGCAGGCTTAATCCGCAGGCTGCCAGTATAGCTGTAGTACTGTTGGAAGTAATAGCCGATGCAAAAAACAAAAAGCTCCCGAGCAGTCCCAGTGCTCTGACCTGTTGTTTTCCCATAAAAGCTGCTGCCAGAGAGATACCTGCCGTCACACTGATATAGCCTGCATACCAGTTGTTGTTACCGATGGTGGACAACAGCTGGGTCCGGTTCCATTCTCCGTTTTCCATTCCGCGGAAAGTTCCCAGCACATCGATGTCCAGACGGTTCAACAGTCCGATCAGTGTCACGATTCCCGCTGTGATCCCGGCGATCCACCAGATACTTCTGCTGCCGTCATAATACCGGGATACCGCAAAATAGATCCCCACCAGCAATCCCTGGGTCACCAGCCCCATATACCAGCCGGGATACCCTAAAAGGACATCCTCCCTGCAGGGACTGATTCCATAAGAAAAGATTGCAGACACCAGATACAACAGCATAAACACATCCGTTTTCTTCCACGTCCGTTTCGTTGTCTGTTCTCCCCGGATCCTCTGCCACAGTACAGCCAGCACCACAAAAGCCCCCAGCACCAGCGTAGTATTCCGGAAAAACAAATATTTTGCATTTCCGATCATCACCAGCTTGTTCTGCATATACAGCGGTAAACTGGCAAAAAGAATCACCAGATACCCATAAACCAGCATACTCACGGTCTCTTTTGTATTTTGTTCCTGTTTCTTCATAGCTTACATTATCCTTCAGACTGAAAAACAAGGCACCCCTCATTGACTGAAGAGTGCCTTATATTTCCCGGTTATTTCATTTCCTTACGGTTACTTATTTGCCGTAACGCATCTGCAGGTACAGAGGACCATACCATTCGATAGCATTGTCTTCTGCCTTACCGGCAGGGATGGTTACCGTATACTCGTTGCCTTCGAAGGTGTACTCCAGCTCCAGAGCTACAGTCTGCTTCTTGTACAGAGCCTGCATGATATCGTTGGGCAGAGCATTGATGTTCTTGTCTCTGCTGATCTTAACGGTAGCACCGTCCTTGGCATTAGCGATCTCGCTTGCCACATTGTCACGATATCTTCCAAATGCGTTGTCAGTACCTTCTGCTGTTGCGGTATTATTAGCTTCTGCAATAGCAAAAGTGGAGAAGTGATTTACAGTAAAGGTCAAAGTGTTTGCGGAAGCATTGTAAATAGGCTTGATTTCTTCCAGTCCACCATTTACAAAGTGGAAAATCACTGCCTTATTACCATCTACACCTGCAGGAGTCTCAATGGTAACTGCTACGGGAATAGGCAGAGATTCAACTGAATAAGTACCAGCCTTCAGGCTGATTTCTACATATACGGGAGTAGAAGTTACTGCGTATGTAGAAGAAGTAATCTCAGGTGTAGCCGCCGGTGCTTCTACACTCAGTGTTGTGTCAGGAGCAACAAATGCTGCACCAACAATGCCTACAGCCTTTACAGCGCCGGAGTTAGCAAGAGTAGTATCCTTAATTCCCTTTGCCTTTTTGTATGCTGCTTCGATGGCTGCAACATCATTAACAGTATCCTGTCCTGCATTCATTGCTTCCTTCAGATCCTGAGAACCGATCTTTATCAAAGCAACTGCCGCATTATCTGCAGATGCCGCATCAGTAATCTTGGATGCATCAATAGCATCTACCGCATTCTTTACCTCTTCTACCGGTTTGGTGCTCGGTGCAACCACCGTATTATTCTCACTTGCTACAGATACGGTAGACAGTGCACTGCTGCCGTAAGGAACTGCAAATACTGCAAATGCAATGGCTGCGGCAATGATTAATTTCTTTTTCATTATCCCATTCCTCCTAAGTATAATGTTATGGGTTTTATTTTTACTGTTATTTAGTTTACCCCCCCCGCTATATTGTCCACCCTATTTCTTCCGTTATTTAGTATACCCCCCCCCGCTATATTGTCAATACTATTTCTTCCTATTTTTTCCTTTTTTTCTCATTTTCCATGTGCAAAAAAAGCATGCCCTTCCGCCCCCCTAAAAACGGGCATCACAGACATGCTTTTTTCTGCTTTTTATTCATTTTTCTTATTGGAGTGCTCTTTCAGTTCTTCCAGAGCTTCCTTGAATTTCTCAGAGCTCATGGTAGGGTTGGAACGAATCATGTCACGCTGGAAGAAATCTCTTAAGCTGCTGACATTCTCTCTGTCTGCCACGCTTCGGGTGTACTTCTGCTTCAGCTCCAGCACTTCGTTCTTCACGCTGTCCAGATACTGACTGGGGGACTTTTGTGCGGAAGTACGGATGCTCTCCAGCTTCTCCTCGATGCCGGACTTCAGATCCTCTACTCTGGTAGTAATGCCCTCGGTAAGGTCTTCCTTCTTCTGCGCCAGACTTTCGCTGAAGCCTTCCCTGCGGTTCTCCAGATCTTCACTGGTCACAGCAATAATAACATCCAGCCGTTTCTGGATCCGCAGCATATCTTCTTTTGCCTTCTCCATCTTCTCCAGTACATCCCGCAGATCCAGGGCTGCCTTGAAGGACAATGCAAAGTCAGCACCGATCAGTGCCGTCAGCACCAGTGTCACCGGAGTGAGGATGCTGTCCGGAATAGACAATACCAGATGTTCAATGGGCTTATGGATAAACTCCGTCATCAGGATCGTCAGACCACCCCATGCCAGCGAGGACCCCAGACAGATATGTCCCTGGAAATTGAATTTATTCTTGGAATAGTCCCAATATCTGACTTTAAATAACGCCTCCATAGTCACGCCTGTGACATACTCCAGCACCGTAGCCCCGATACATCCGGCAATATAGACTAACACCAGATTGTCCTGAAACGGCATGGACACTACCAGCATCATGATGGCTCCACTTCCATACAGCGGCAGGAACGGTCCGCGGCAGAAACCACGGTTGACCAGCTTCCTGCTTTTCAGGGATACATAGGTGGATTCAAAACACCAGCCGAAAAAGCAATAAAAATAAAAGAAAAATAGCCATTGGATCGCAGTATAATGATACACTGTGTAACCTCCTTCACGTCTTCGTTTTTTCCTTATGAGCAAGGTAACTGTCATCTCATGACCGAACCGCTACGGATATACCTCAGCCTCTATGGCAAGCTTCCCCTTCCTCGTGGCATGGGGTTCTCCACTTATGCGGAATTTACCGTAGCCTCTGGCATTTACCACATCCCCCGCCTCCAGGGGCTTGGAATTATTTTCACACAGCCTGCCGTTCACATATACCTTTCCCACCCGGAACAGCTCCAGGCAGTCACTTCTGGATTTATTATATACCTTGGAAATGACAGCATCAACACGTGGACTTGCCACCTGAATGACCTGACGCACCGGTTCTTCCTGCGGTACTTCTGCCGCCACATCCACCACCTCACACTTCACGTGGGTGTGGCGGATCTGTTCCAGATTGTCACAGATGAATTCCGCGATGGTATCCAGACAGAACAAAAATGCTTCGCCCTCCCCCGGCAGAATATCACCGATGGTGCTCCGTTCAATGCCAAGGTTCATCAGCGCCCCCAGATAATCCCTGTGGGACAGCTTGTCTGCAAATTTTGCCGACAGAGGCCGGATCCGGATACAGCAGATGGGAAAAGGCTGTTCATAACCCAGATCCGCTTCGGTTCCGAATCGCAGGATCTTACGCTCTGCCTCTTCCCTGCCGCCGTATAAGGTGATCCCTGCGAACTTCACTTCCCGTTCCACCTGCCACAGGGCATCCTGCTCCGCCAGTCCTAAGAATCCGGTAAATGTGTACTGGTTCTGGTTGTAGGATTTGTCTGCCAGTTCACGGATCCGGTTTTTCAGCTGTTGTATTTCTTTTTCATTTTCCACGGACATTCCCGTACATCCTTCCTGCTGTTCTCACTTTGCTTTTGCAAATATTACACTGTACACATTATCCCAGTGCCACATCCAACATCATCATCAACGCAAAACCAATCGCAAAGGCAATGGTTCCCAGGTTGGAATGCTCTCCCTCACTGGCTTCCGGAATCAGTTCCTCCACGACCACATAGATCATGGCTCCGGCTGCAAAAGCCAGCATATAGGGTAAAATAGGTGTCACAATGCTTGCCAGTGCAATGGCCAGGATTGCTCCCACCGGTTCCACTGCTCCCGACAATACGCCTAAGGCAAAGGACTTTCCTCTCTTATTTCCTTCACTCCGAAGAGGCAGGGAAATAATGGCTCCCTCCGGGAAATTCTGAATGGCAATACCGATAGCCAGCGTCAGGGCGCCTGCCATGGTAACCGTTCCGTCACCACTCAGCACGCCGGCAAAAATAGCACCACAAGCCGCACCCTCGGGGAAATTATGAATGGTCACGGCTAACATCAGCATAGCCGTACGGTTCAGGCTGCTCTTATGTCCCTCCGGAGCCTCACTGCCCACATGCAGATGGGGCACCAGACTATCGATGAACAACAAAAAAACAATACCGATCAGGAATCCGATCACTGCGGGAAGAAATGCAAGCTTCCCCATCTCTTCGCACATATCCATGGCCGGTATCAGCAAAGACCACACCGAAGCTGCCACCATGACACCGGCAGCGAATCCGGTAAATATTCTCTGAATATTGCCGCCAATCTGTTTTTTCAGGAAAAACACGCAGGCTGCCCCTGCAGTCGTTCCCAGAAACGGAATCAGAAGACCGGCTACAATGCTTAAATTCATGAAACACTCTCCTTTCTTTTATTATTCTATGTAACTCGCAGCAAGATGGTATCTTGTCTGCCTTTTCAAATCATTTTTACTAAAATCCCGCCAGATCGTTGCCCAGGACGGCATACATCAGGAAATTCACACCACACACCAGATGGTAGCAGAATACCGCGATCTCGCCCACGACGAAGATCACCTTCCAGCTCTTCCACCACTCCCTGATATTCCGCACCATGACGATCAACGTCATCAGGAAGACAAAGAACATGCCGTGCATATAGCCCCAGGAAAAGTTGGCATGCATCATGCGGAATCCTTTTTCATAGAAGATCAGGAACATTACTGTACCCATAAGATAATTCAGCCATGCAAACCAGTAATATCTGTTGGACTTTATATTTTTAAAATCAAATACCAGATTCAGGAAAAGTACGCCGATGGGCAATGCCATTCCCATGATAATACTTAAAGGAATGCTTTTGGAATAATTGCTCCATACTTTGGCAAAGCCGATGGCGATGCCTGTCTCCTCTCCCATGGCATTCGTCCCGGTGAAAATTCCGGAAAACTGGTACAGCAGGGCAATTCCTGTGGGGATCATGGTCACACACAGACAGAAGGCATTGCGAAAACTTTTTCCTCTGCTTACGATCAGCTGAATCAGGAGGATCAGACCGATCAGAGGCACCACTACCATCGTATAGCTTGGTAGTGGTGCCTCTGATCGGAGGCACCACTACCATCGTATAGCTTGGTAGTGTCATGGTCGTCAGCAGGAGGCTTACTGCAAACAGCGTACAGTTCTTCCACTGAAAATCCTTCTGATATTCCGACAGCACCTTCACCGTCTCAAAAAAGCAGATAATCGCAAAAGGTCTTGTGGCCAGATAAGTAGCATTCCAGAAAGGATTCGGCGTATAAATCCCCATACAGCGATACGCATAATCAAAGCCGAAAAAAGCTGTATTCTTGGGAGAATACAGGTTAGAAAGCAAAAATAGCGAAAAGACAAGCAGGGTCACAAGAATGTCCGTCATAGCCTGTCTTCCCTGAGTTAAGTCATCATAATGACTTACTTTCCGGATCTCCCGGTTCATATAATATTTTGTGATTACTACCGCTGCCAGATTGAACAATGCGGTGGTGATGGCCATGGCCGCTTTCGCTCCGATCAGCCAGGCGGAAAGTCTGGCTGTCCAGAACAGGATCGGATAGGGAAACTCATAATTTCCCGCAATACCTGCCACCTTATTCACATAGTCCGGCATATCCGACTGAAAGCCCGGTACCTGATAGCACTCCATCCAAAACAGATATAACATAACCCCGGTATACAAAAACAGCAGGAAAAGAAATGTCACTTTTCCTGCCATTGTCTCCCGCAGGCCGCTCTTTATGGGATTCTTTTTCATAGAGCCGATCCTTTCTAGTTGAAACTGATCACGGGATCTTTGGGAGCCTTTGCCTTCTCCACACTGATGGCATGGAGTACAGGGCCCTCTCCCTTATAGTCTGCGAAGTATTCTCTGGCAACCTTCGCTGTCACTTTGACCCATTCCTTCTGCTTCAGGTCTTTCGTGCCTGCAAACTCACAGGCATAGCCCAGAAATGCCATATCTTCCGCACAGCAGGTCATTGCCATGCGTCCCGGTACGAAATAGCCCTCGGGATATTCCTCGGGCTTCAGTACCATGGCCAGAAACTGGATATTTTTGCCTTCATAGCGCTCCAGATGATCCATGGAATCCAGATACCAGATGCCATAGCCCTGGTTGTCCAGTACGATAGGATCCTGATTCAGATCGTAGGGCAGATCCTCCTCGAAGATCTCATCGATCTCACCGTTGGAATCCTCGAAGATCACATCTGCGGAAGGATTCACCGCTTTGATGTTGCGCTTGTATACATTCAGATCCTTGATACCGTCGCAACGGTTGAAAATGATCATCTCGGACTTACGGATCATCTCTGCCAGCAGAGATTTCATATTTGTGTAGTACATAGGGAAGGTGGAGCCGTCAATGGTCGTGATCTGCTGCTCTACTTTCCAGTACCAGGGAAGCGTCATGTTCTTACAATTCCACATACCGTTATACTCGATGATGATACGGGCGGGCTTGTACTGCTTCTCCAGCTCGATCAGATGATTCGGAGTAAACTCCTCTTCCTCTTCGATCAATACGACATCCGTACGACTCTTTTTTAATAAAGCGGGATCGTATTCATTCTCGCCCTCTTCACAGAGGATGAGCAGTGTCTTTCCTTTGATCTGGAAATACGGCTGTCCCAGTGTAAATGTGATAAATTCTGTCTTACCGCTCTCCAGAAAACCATTTATGATATAGACTGGTTTCGTCATAATTCATACCTTTCTCTTTCTTATCCTGCTGCCTGTAAAATCCGTTCCGGCAATTTATTTACGGAACAGTTCTGCCAGCTTGTCCTCGTCCAGTTTGGAACCGATGACACAGATCTTACCGGTAACTTCCGGCTTACCGCTTCTGATGTCATGCTCTTCGGGAACATAATCATAATATACCCAGGTTCCGTCGGGAGCGGGTACCATACCCTTGGCACGCAGGATCGCACCGTACTCTCCGCTGTCCAGAGCAGTAAGGATCTTCTCGATGTTCTCTGCGCTGTAGGTGTTGGGTGTCTCGATCCCCCAGCTGGTGAATACTTCGTCTGCGTGATGGTGATGATGGTGGTGGTCATGATCATGATCGTGGCAGCCGCAGGTGCAGTTCTCGTCATGCTCATGATGATGCTCATGGTCATGGTCTTCATCATGGTCATGATGATGGTGATGGTGATGCTCATGCTCGTCCTCATCATGATCATGATGATGGTGATGCTCATGCTCGTCTTCATCATCGTCGTCATCGTGGTGATGTCCACAGCAGCACTCATGGTCGTTGTCATCCTCGTCATGGTCGTGATGGTGATGATGCTCGTGGTCACAGCACTCATCCTCATCGTGATCGTCATGGATATGCTCCAGCATTTCCTTCATCATATCTTCCAGCTTGTCAGCGCCTTCGATGGTCTTCAGTACTTCCCTGCCATCCAGCTGATCAAGAGGAGTGGTGATAATGGTAGCCTTGTCGTTATGCTCACGGATCATCTCCACGCAGGCATTCAGCTTTGCCTGATCCACTTTGTCGGTTCTGCTTAAGATAATGGTTCCGGCGTACTCGATCTGGTTGCTGAAGAATTCGCCGAAGTTCTTCATATACATCTTGCACTTGGATGCATCTACTACTGCTACCGCACTGTTGATCTCCACATCCAGATCTCCTGCCACGTTCTCCACAGCCTTCAGGACATCGGACAGCTTGCCGACACCGGAGGGCTCGATCAGAATACGCTCGGGAGCATAAGTGCTGATAACTTCCTTCAGGGAAGTACCGAAATCACCTACCAGAGAGCAGCAGATACAGCCGGAGTTCATCTCTTTGATCTCGATACCGGCCTCTTTTAAGAAACCGCCATCGATACCGATCTCACCAAACTCATTCTCGATCAGAACGGTCTTGCTGCCGTCCAGAGCTTCTTTTAACAGCTTCTTGATCAGGGTGGTCTTACCGGCACCCAGGAATCCGGATACTACATCTATTTTCGTCATTGTTTTTTCCTCCAATCTGAGTCTAAGACCCATCCTTTTTATTTTCTATCATATTTACAGTATTGTCAATAAAACGATTATTAAATTTTTATCAACTAAGCCATAATGTTCGTCAGACACTGTGCGGATGCTCGCATACGCAACTGTGCTACGGTCTCTCCGTCTCGATCATGCTGTAAGGCACCACAGCCACTTTTCCCTCTTCATCACCGCCACACAGGATTCCTACGAACACACCATCCTCCGTAAAGGCTCCGCCTCCTGACATTCCGGGAGTGATCAGCCCCTGCAGCAGAAGCATATACTGGTCAAAATCCTCCACATAGATCCAGGGATCCACCACGAAAGCATAGACCGGCAGCCCACTCTCCCCTCCGTACATCCATACATCGTCATATTCCTTCAGTGCATCGAATACTTCCCGATCCGTCTGCACCGGCAGACAGACCTTCCATGCCTCCTCTGGCAGTTCCGCCTTGTCCACCCACAGGAAAGCCAGATCGCAGCTGTCCACTGTCTCCACGCCGGTGGCAGCCACCTGTGTTCCGTCCGGAAATGTCACCCGGGCCTCTCCGGTATCGTCCGCCAGTACGTGCCCTGCCGTTGCGATCAGAATCCTGTTTTCCTCTTCATCATAAATCACACCGCTGCCCTGCCGCTCTCCCGTCTGAATTCCCACCAGGGATTTCATTACCTTAAAATCATTCTCCGTCAGTTTCTGCTCTGTCTGCACCGGCAGTTCCACAAATTCCATTCCTGCGTCAGCCTGTCCCATGCCACTGTTTTCTTCCGAAACCTTCTGGCCTGCGGTCTCCGTGGAGACATTTTCCTCACTCCCACCGTTTTCCCCGCAGCCGGCGAAAAGTAACAGGCAGCTCAGTATCACAGTGATCCCTTTTATCCGCATTCTCTCTTTTTTCTCCATGACTTCTCCATAGTTTCTCCGTGAAACATGCTCTGCATTGCAGTCGCTTATAACAGAAAACGGACCGCATCCGCAGTCCGCATTTTTCTCAAAAGGTGTAAGCAAAAAATAAGCCGAGTTCTGTATATGACGATCATCTATCTAGTACGACTGTCACCAGCCGCATCAAGCGACCTACCTGAAAGCAGACCGGGCCGGTCTATAGCTCTCTGTTTGGTCTTGCTTCGGATGGGGTTTACATGGCTCCGTCTGTTACCAGCCGGACGGTAGTCTCTTACACTGCCTTTCCACCCTTACCGGCCAAAAGCCGGCGGTATATCTCTGTTGCACTAGCCTTGGAGTCACCTCCACCAGACGTTATCTGGCATCCT
>OGCO01004221.1_pt1 | contig 15622 bp, 11 predicted proteins | sample 1570171 | NCBI WGS metagenome assembly OGCO01 (sample SAMEA4370583, study PRJEB24528) | human gut metagenome | reverse complement strand
TGCCCTTCAGCGGCAGGAAGTAGTTCATCATGGAGAACATACCCTTCTTCATCTCACCGCCGTACCAGGTGTTGACAATGACCTGCTCACGGCTGGTAATGTTGAACAAAACGGCAGTCTCGCTGTTCAGACCCAGCTCCTTGTAGTTCTCGACTTTGGCTTTGGAAGCGTTGTAGACAACGAAATCAGGCTCAAAGGTCTCCAGCTCTTCGGCGGTGGGCTTGATGAACATATTGGTAACGAAGTGTGCCTGCCATGCGACCTCCATAATGAAACGGATGGCCATGCGGGTATCCTTATTGGCGCCGCAGAAGGCATCCACAACGAACAGACGCTTGTTGGACAGCTCCTTCAGGGCGATGTCCTTCACAGCGGCCCATGCCTCCTGAGAGGCAGGATGGTTATCGTTCTTATACTCGTCAGAGGTCCACCAAACGGTATCCTTGGAGGCGTCATCCATGACGATGAACTTATCCTTGGGGGAGCGGCCGGTGTAGATGCCGGTCATGACGTTGACGGCACCCAGCTCGCTGACCTGGCCAACCTCGAAACCTTCCAGACCGGGTTTGGTCTCTTCTTCGAACAGCATTTCATAAGAAGGATTGTACACGATCTCGGTCGTGCCGCTGATGCCATACTTGCTGAGATCCAGCTTTGCCATAGTAAAAAAACTCCTTTCAGGGCACCGAGTGCCCTCTCAAACTCAACACCAATATTAGCTTATTTTCACCCAAATTGCAAGCAAAATCGGCGCTTGAGGCATAGTGTTTACAGGCTGTTAACAGCGTCTGCGAGACGCGCAAATTCTGCAAGCCCCAGCTTCTCGCCCCGTACCTGCGGAGCAAGACCACTCGCGAAAATACAGCCATTGATCTGCTCCTTTGTGAGTTCACCGAATCCGGCGCTCAGCGCATTGCTTAGCGTTTTTCGACGCTGGGCAAAGGCTGCGCGTATTACCCGGAAGAGCATAGCTTCATCCTGTACTTCAACCGGTGGCTTGTCCAGTACATCCAGTTTTACTACCGCAGATGTCACCTTTGGTGCAGGGAGAAAGCATTCTCTCGGCACTTCAAAGAGATATTCGCAGTGGGCGTAATACTGGCAAAGCAGGGAAAAGGCGCCAAAATCCGCCGTATCCGGCGCGGCGCAGATGCGCTTGGCCACTTCCTTCTGGATCATGACTGTGATGGACCGGAATGCACCGCACTCCAGCAGCTGAGTAATGACCGGGGTGGTGATATTATAGGGCAGATTGGCGCAGACAATGGGGCGCAATCCGTCAAACTGCTCGTGTACCAGTGCGGCGCAGTCAGTTTTCGTCACATCAGCAGATATTACATGAGCATTTGTGAATTCGGCCAGCGTCTCATCCAGAATGGGGAGCAAAGCCTTGTCCAACTCCAGCGCGACCACTTTGCCTGCCCGCTTGGCCAGTTCGCAGGTCAGAGGTCCAATGCCGGGGCCGATCTCCATTACGCCGGTATTTTTATCGGCGCCAGAGGATGCGGCGATATCCTGGGGCACCCAGGACTGAATCAGGAAATTCTGGCCGAGTGATTTGGAGAAGTGAAAGCCGTGCCGGCTGAGCAGCGCTTTTACGTCGTTTATATTACAGAGATCCATAGTACGCTCCTTTGGGATATACTGATTTCTATGCTTAGTATACCATGTTTTCCCGAAAAAGGAAGAAAAAACAGTGCGATCCGGCGTCTTTAAAAAGCCGGATCGCACCGTTTAGGGGGATGGAAACAGGGAGAGTAATGAGAAAGTAAAATCAGTTGCGGCCGATCAGTTTGTCATCCACGCAGGAAACAAGGATGAAAGCGATCACAGTCAGGCCGGCCAGCACGCCATAGGCTACACTATAACTTACGCTGCGGCCAATGATGCCGACAACAGACACACCCAATGCGCCAATGGCGGCCACCATGGGCTTCAGCACCTTATAGGCCATGGGGAAGTCATAACGGCCCCAGATAGTATTGGTGAGGGAGACCAGGTAGTTGGCCGCACCGCCCAGCATGATGGCCAGGAAGGGCAGAGATGCAAACTTGGTCGCGGTGGTGGGGATCAGGTTCAGGATAATGGCCACAAAGGCGATGATCATGGTGATCTGAATGGCTTTTTTGGGGCCAAGCTTGGCATCCATGATGCCGCAGCCTACGCTGCCGAAGCAGGCGGCAATACCGGCGATGGCCAGCATCAGAAAGATGATGCCCGCAGGACCGTGCGTAGCGGGATCCACATAACCGGCCTGCATCATACGGGGAACGAAGTTGGTCATGATGCCCAGGCTCAGCAGTTCCATAATGCCGAGGGAGCTGGCGATCATCCAGACCTTTCCGGTGGTGAGCAGCTTCTTAGGTACCCAGGAGGAGGTTTTCATATACTCCAGACCCAGAGCCAGTTCCTTCTTGGCCTCTTCGTTATCAAATTTGTGGTTGTTGTCAGGATAGGCGCCCATCTGCTCGGGATAGTCGCGGACAAAGATAGCGACCAGTACGCAGAGGACAAAGCAGGCAACAGCGTAGAAGGTATAAACCTGAGTCAGCCCGCCCTTGCCAACTAGCCCGCCGACAAAGTTGGCGGTGACAGCGGCGGACAAGGGGAAACCGATGGTGACCCAGCCCATAGCCATGCCCTTTTTGCGGGGGAACCAGTTGGAGACCACATTCATGGAGCAGATGTAGCAAAAGCCCATAGCGCCTACGCTGGCGACGGCCAGACAGACAAAGTACATGGCAGGGGAGGAGGCTCTGCCCCAGAACAGGCAGGCGATGCCGGTGACAGCCAGAGAAATGACCCAAGCCCAGCGGATGCTGATCTTGCTGGACAGAACGCCCCACATAACAGCACCGGCCACGGCGATCCATGCGGTGATGGTAGAGAAGCCAAGCAGCATATTGCTGTTCCACTGATGGACCCCGGCAAACACATCGACGACCACATTTAAAGAGTCGTTGATCAGGGAGGAGTCAAGGAAAATGCAGAGGAAGGTGATGATCAGGATGATCCATCCTTTGACACCAAAGTTTGCGCTGACAAGGGAAATGTCGTCCTTTTGTTTCGTGCTCATATAAAAGACCTCTTTTCTCAAACTATGGCCGATCCGCTCTCACCCGGATCGGCCATGTGATGGAAGGGTTTCCCGGTCGGCGGCACAGTACAAGCGCCGACCAGGAAATCTAAACCGAATTGCTGAGGATGTTGCAGGGATAACATATGCGCGAGAATTGGGAAGTCTCCCCCTGAATTTGTAAAGTTGTCAAGTTACAGGTTGATGGCGGCGTAATAGGCTTCCTTGGTGGCCCATTCCACGGTGCGGGCACGCACGCAGTCACCGATCTCGCTCACTTCGTCAGCGCAGCCAAAGAAGGTGTCAGCCTCCTGTGCCTTTGGTTTCATACCGGCGCACAGAACAACGCTGTCGGCAGAGATCGTCTCCTCCTTGCCGTCTTTAACATAGGTCACGCTGTTGTCGGTGATGCTCTGGCAGCGGGCACCGGTCAGGGAGGTAAAATTAGCTTCGCGGCCAATTTCGACCATCAGCTCATTGCGTCCAGTGGTGGAGGCGTCAGGAGCGAGGTCGGACTGCATTTCGACCACGGTGACCTGCTTGCCCAGCTTGGCAAGGTGCAGTGCGGTCTCGCAGCCCACCTGACCGCCGCCGATGACAATCACGCTGTTGCCGAGCGTTTCTTCCTGCCCCAACACATCGATGGCGATTTTTGCCTGCTCTACACCGGGAACGGGGAGGATGAAGGGCTCGGCGCCGATGGCCACGATAACTGCATCAAACCCGCTGACGCTGTCAGCCGTAGCAGCGGTGTTCAGCCGCACGTCGATGGAACGCTTGCCCACCTGTGCGATCAGCCAGTTCATGTAGTCCTTCACGGGATACTTGAAGGAGAAGTAGCCAGCTTTGTGCAGCATGCCGCCCAGTTCACTGCTCTTCTCAAACAGTGTCACCTGATGACCGCGGTCACATGCGACCATAGCCGCTTTCATACCGGCAGGGCCGCCACCGATGACGGCGACCTTCTTGCTCTTCGTCACAGGCTGAACCAAATGACCGATGGAGTTTTCCAGACCGGCAGTGGGATTCACAGAACACTGAAAGTGATGGCCGTACACAGTGGAGTCATGGCAGCGCATACACTTGATGCAGGGAGTCACGTCGTCTCGATGACCAGCCACACACTTTTTAATGAGCTCCGGGTCGGCGATCAGGCTGCGAGCCATGGTGACCATGTCGGCCTTGCCGTCGGCCAGAATGGCCTCGGCAGAATCGACGGAATCAATGGCCCCCAAAGTAACGATCGGCACATGGAATTTACCGGATTTTTTGAAGGCTTCAGCCACATAGACGTTAGGCATCTTGGGACGGAAACCGCAGGGATGCACCCAAGTCATCCATTTGGGATTATGCATACCGGCAGAGACCTGAAGAATATCAAGATGATCCTGAATCAACTCGCCGATGCGGATTCCTTCTTCAATGTCGATTCCGCCCTCCTCAAACTCGGTGCCGGAAATGCGAACCTCGATGAGCAGCTTTTTGCCCACTTTGGCACGGATCGCGTCGAGGATCTCGATGAGGTAGCGGCAGCGGTTCTCCGTGGAGCCGCCGTACTCGTCGGTGCGCTTGTTGGTCAGGGGCGAGAGGAACTGAGCCAGAGGACAGGAGTGGCCGCTGTGGATCAGAATGGCATCAAAACCGCATTCAGCCAGCTTTTCAGCGGCATCCACCCAGTCGTTCTTAAACTCTTCCATGGCCTCACGCGTGATCTCGTGACCTTCGCCCCAGCCCATGATGCTGCATCCGTCAGAGACGGTGTAGCCCTCGGGGAAAATGCCGATGAGCTCCATGGAGGCCTTGGCGCCATAAAAATGAATGCGCTCCACCAACTCCATCATCTTGTTGCGGTGATTGGGAACATTCACGTCCCATGCGGTCATAGCGCCGTCATCCTGCACATCCTTGCCGACTTTGACACCGGCAACGGTGACCATGCCGACACCGGCCCGGGCGCGCTCCTCAAAGAAAGCCATCGCGTCCTCGGATGGGTAAAGCTCGCCATTGGACATGGAGTGCATGGTGGAGGGAGCGGAAACAATGCGATTTTTCAAAACCACATTCCCGATGCGGATCGGAGACATGGCATGAGGGAACTTCTTGGACATAACTGCTTCGTCCTCCTTTTGCTTAGAGACTGGGGTCAATGAGTACTTTGATCTGACCGCGGCGGTTGCCGGCAAATACCTTTTCAACGCATTCATCCAGAGAGACAATGTCGGTCACCATGTGGGGGAAGTGAAGCTTGCCCTGGGCAACCATCTCCAGATAGATCTTGACGTCATTCTCGGTGTAGGTGAAGGAGAACTGCATATTGGGCTCAAAGATGGAAAATGCACCAGGCACCAGTGCGGTCATGGGCTCCTGAATGGTGCCGATGACGGAAACCTGCCCGCCGGGCTTAACGCAGGAGTAGACGCAGTTGGCAAGGCTCGTCATATTACCGGCACACTCATAGACCACATCTGCGCCGACCTCCGTGCCGAAAATCTTCTTGACCTCTCCGGCCAGATCCTCGCACTCCTTGGAGTTGATGAAGTAGTCGGCGCCGTAAGACTTGATGAGCGGCTCCTTGGAGGAGGTGGTGCCCAGAGCGATGATCTTGTTGGCGCCGGCCGCCTTCAGGATCTGAATGGCAGCCAGACCAATGGGGCCGGTGCCGGAGACAACGACATTGTCACCAAACTTGAAATTAGAAGAACGGATGCCGTGTAGGGAAACGCAGATCACGTCGAACAGGACGGCGTCCTTAAAGTCCACATCATCGGGCACGGGAACGATCATGGTGTGTGCCACATCGTGAATCAGCAGGTAGGGGGCATAACCGCCGTCATACTGGCCCAGTCCGGCCGTGCGGGGGAACCCATGCAGACAGATGTTGGTCTTGCCCTCCTTGCAGGGAGTGCAGTCCTCAGCGCAGTGGCCGGGAGGGCCGCAGAGGACGCGGTCACCCACCTTGAACTTGGTCACGCCCTCGCCGACCTCACACACTACGCCGCAGTTCTCGTGACCGAGGATCAGAGGCAGCTTGGTGAAGGGAGGGCACATACCGGATTTATAAAACTCCACATCGGTGCCGCAGATGCCCACATAAGCGATCTTGACCAGCATCTGGCCGGGGCCGACCTGGGGGACAGGACGATCTTCAATGCGGAGATCTTCTTTGCCGTAAAAAACGCCAGCTTTCATTGTAAATACTTCCTTTCCTGGATTCTTGCGTCAGCCGCTGATTCAAGCCTCGGGCTTGGTGGGCTGAATGAACTCCATGTACTTCTTCTTGCGCTCCTTCATTTCAGGAGAGGCCAGCTTGGCACGGGAGCTCTTCTCATTGTTCTGGATGTCGTCACCGTGGATAAACTTGCCGGAGATGGTGTCGTGAGCGTGAGGCAGAGTCTCCTCGGGGAAGACAAACTTATACTTGCCGTCCACGACTTCAATCTTACCTTCCAGACCGCACAGACAGCAGATAGCCTTGCCGTCTTCCTCCAGATAGAAGTTCTTGGAGTGGCAGTGAGGACAGATACCGGGATCAGACTTGTACTCGCTGCCCATAATGCCGACAGGGATCTCCGTGGTGCCTTCCAGGATCTTCTTAGCAGCGTTGGCGGTGTCAATGCCGATCTGGTGGGCCTTCTTCAGGTACTCGTCGTTCAGCATGATACCGAGGGACCACTGGAAGTAGTCATTGTGGATCAGCGTCCACTTGGGCGTCAAAGCCTGGGTGGCGCAGTCAGCCTGCACGCGGGTAGCCCAGTCAGAACCACCGACGGCCATATAGGAGACAGCCATTTCCTTCAGGTACTTGGGATCAATGGGCTTACCGCCGTTCTCGGCAATTTTCTGCGCGATCATCAGGTTGCCGCGGTCCATACGGGGACCAAAGCGATCCATAGTGGTATGGAACAGGCCGGTGGCGCACTTCTCGAAGATGGGCACAGAGAACACAATGCCGTCTGCCTCATACATCTTATCAGTCAGCCACTGCATATCATCCTTCAGCACACAGGCATTGCCGCGGCCGGAGAACAGACCCATGACGCAGGCCTTGCAGCCGGTGCAGTGCTTGATGTTCAGTGTGTTCGCGTTGATGAACTCGATCTCAGCACCGACCTCCTGTGCACCCATCAAAGCCTCTTTGACCATGGTATCGTTGCCGCCGTTGAGCGTACCATAAGAAATACCAAGAATCTTCATGTGTGGTTCCTCCTTTTTAATTTCCCCTAAATATAAATTATGGGCACGATCGCCCGTCTTTCCATAAATCACTTTACCAGTTTGTTAAAGTATTGACAAATATCCAAATTGGCTATAAAGATATGTGAATGGAATACCTAACATTTTGTTTGGACATATTACACAAAAACAACGGTTTAAATTTAGACTGTAGACAAAAATAAATCCATCGTCAGTAGATATTCGGTATAATTTCCACAGCTATGCCGCAGGTTTATGCTTTACGCCCACCTACACCTATGCTAAAATGGAATAAGAAAATAGGAATGGGGAATCCGAGTATGAACACTATAAAACTGCGCTATTTTGTAGAGGTTGCCCGTTATGGCAGCTTTTCTGAAGCTGCACGGAGGTTATATACGGCCCAGCCGAATTTGTCAAAGCAGATCGCTCAGATGGAGCAGGAGCTGGGCTTTGCTCTGTTCACCCGTTCTCGCCGCTCGGTCAAATTGACGCCCGCTGGACAGTTTTTATATGACCAGATCAGGGATCTGCCCGATCAGCTGGATAATATCTTTGAACAGGCTCGTTCGCTGGCGCGAAAAGGAGAGGGGACGCTTTCAATCGGTGTGCTTGAGGGACAGGATGTCAATCAGGTATTGTCTGATCGACTCAGTCAGATAAAGACGATCTATCCGCAGCTTCAGATCACCCTGGAACGCAATTCCTATCAGAATCTCAGAAGCGGCCTGCGTTCCGGGCATTATGACTTGATCATAACGCTCAGCTTTGACGTGGAGGATGAGGCGGATTTCCGTCTTTTCACGCTCTATGAAAAGTCCCCGGCGATTGCCATGCATAAAGCCCACCCGCTGGCTTCCCAAAAAGCGTTGACGCTGGGCGACTTAAAGGATGAAAACTTTGTAGTGATCTCACGGCAGGAGTCGCCCGGCGGCTATCAGCGGCTGGTAGACAGCTGTGCAGCAGAAGGATTTGCCCCTAAAATTGTGCGTGAACCCCGTTCGCTGGAGTCTCTGCTGCTTTGTGTAGAGATGGGCGTGGGGATTTCGCTGCTGGATCAGAATACCCGGCTGGAGCTCAGCCCATATATTGTCACGATCCCGCAGCACGCGCCTCCTATGGCAGTGGTCGCGGTCATCAACCGCAGTGATCAGCGTCCAGTGATCCAGAACGTAGTAAAACTGCTGTCCAGTCAGAACAACGGAGAACTGTAACAACAGAACAACAACTTAAAGAGTGTGGAGGAAATCAAAATGAAAGAATATCAACACTTGATAGGTACTATCATTATTGCAGTGGCAATCGTAGTTGCCGCCGTTATTATAGCAGGCGCTATTGATGGAGCCGGAGAAAGCATCCGTAGCAGTTTGTATCAATTAGGGGATACGTTCAGATAACTTCCAATTCGTCAAGAGGGGCACATAAACCGAATACAAATAAGAAACAGACCGTTGACCTGCGCCTAATGCGCGCAAAGTCAGCGGTCTGTTTTATCCTTAAAATCAAAAGGAGGTCGGTCTGATATGTACCTCCAATACCAGGTGTCCGGTATCGAGGGATCTATCAAAGCCTGCTCCCATAAAACCATATCAAGATAGAAAAATCGAGTGGTCATAAGAGAAATCCCTTATGACCACTCGATATGGTCGGAGTGTCGGGATTTGAACCCGAGGCCTCTTGGACCCGAACCAAGCGCGATACCAAGCTTCGCCACACCCCGATACCACGATATTATAACCAGAGTTCAGAGTAAAGTCAAGAGTTGATTTCGAGATAGTTACGGGGGCCAAGATAAAAAGTTCACTGTTATTTCCGTTATTATAGCCAAAACTAATGCAGTGAAATTGTGAGTATTGGCGATCTAAACATGAATAGCATAAAATCTGGTGTACTTTCCGATGTTTTTCACAATATATTGTAGATTCCAAATGTTCTAAATCGCCCAGGGTGTAACTTTTTGTTACCTTATGTATTCACTTTTACATCGCAGTTTGAACAAAAACGGCTTTTGCGTTAACATAATTCCGGAGGTTTGAAACCATTTTGAAGCATTTACGTCGGTGAAGATTTGATTTTTGCTCATTTTTAGCATATAATCCACTTGTAACAAAAGTTACAATCCCTTGCAAGACACAATTTAAACACTTATGGAGGATACTATGTTCTTTCCCGTTGATTCAGTCAACAATGGCAGAACCGGCATCTGCCTCCGAAAAATTGCGTACATTGTGCTGGCCGTTGTGGCCGTTGCAGTGGTCATTTTTCTGATTTCCTATAACGCTTTTGCCGGACAGCCTGAGGATGTGGATTCTGCGGATTCCAGCCTGCAGGTTGTGGAGGAAGTCGACCTGGGCGATCAGGGCGTTTTCCCTGCTGACCATATTCTGGCCACAGTTCATGTGGACGGCTCCACCTATACCATTGATACCGATGGCCTCTCTGACGAGGAACTGAGTACGGCGTATGGTTTTACGCTGGCCAATCAGGATTATACAGAGAAACTGGAAAATGAATTCGGTTATGATTTGTATGTAAACCGTTTGACCGTGGAAACCTACACCGAGGAGATCGAGGTTCCGTACGAGAGTACCCGCGTTGCAGATGACAGCATGAAGAAAGGCCGCGAGGAGGTCACTACTCAGGGGCAGAATGGTACTCAGGTCAACACCTATGAAATTCGCACACTGAATGGTGAGACGATTACCACTCTGGTAAACAGTGAGGTCACTGTTGCTCCGGTAGCCGAAGTTGTTACTTATGGAACGAAAAGTAACGAGGTAAGCACTGGTTTTTCCAATCACGGCAGTTCTCTGGATCTAACCAGCGAGACGATCGTAAGCGTGGATCCTGACGCGCAGACATTCACTACATCTTCCGGTACCGTCCGCTCCTATTCCACTTCACTGACCTGTAAGGCTTATGCGTACTGCCAGGGAGGGCTTACTGCGACTGGAACTACCGCCCGCCAGGGTGCGATTGCGGTCGATCCTTCTGTGATTCCGCTGGGCAGTGAACTCTTCATCATTGCCAGCGATGGTTCCGTTGTCTACGGTTATGCAACTGCTGAGGATACCGGCGGCAATATCAAGGGCCATACCGTAGACCTGTTTTACAATAATAATTCACTGTGCCGTTCCTTCGGCCGCCGAAATGTGACGATTTATGTGCTGAACTGATGAAAAAGCGCTCTCGGATACAGAGAGCGCTTTTTTCTTTGCTTGCTTGAATAAAAACAGGGCTTGCAGTTGATTTAAAACTGCAAGCCCTGGCGCTTTGAGATCAGCTCAACTTCTGAAGCAGGAAGGCAAATTCCCGGCATTCACTGTTCAGGTATTTCTGGTGGAACTCCTGAGCGGAGGAGAGAAGCTCCTTGGCTTTGACGGGATCCTTTTCCGTGCCATCGCCATCCATGTACTGCTTTGCTCCAGCGAATACGCTGCGGACAAAGGTATCATACACATCACCGAAGTAGTCCTTCAGATCCTGCGTGCAGCTGTTCTTGAAAAACAGCTCCAGCAGTGCGCGGCAGATCTGGTCACACTTGAGGCTCCACTCCAACGTGGCAGCGTGATCCATATTAAAGCCGTGACCGTCATAGGCCAGCTTGCCCTTGTAATAAGCGACGGCCAGATTGAACATCGCCTTCCAGTTGCCGGCTTCGGCGGCCTTGGTCAGATATTCAAAATAGCGGTCCAGGTCCTTGCGTCCGTATTCATCAGTACGATAGACCTCAGAGAGCATTTGAAGCGCATCCGGGTGACCGGCCTCAGCCGCCTGCTGAAACAGCTCCACGGCTTTGTCTGTGTCGGTGTCCACATTCAGGCCGAACAGATAGCGCTCGCCCAGCTCCTCAATGGCTCCCGGCACATTGAAGTCCATCTCATGGGTCAGGGTATTGATGTCCATGGAGGCATAAGAGTCAAATACCACTTTGTCCTGTTTGCCGCCGGTATGGCGCTTCCAGGACAGGAAGCGTTCAAAGTAAATCTTGGGATCGATCATAAAAGTTCCTCCTTGCAGGATAAAATATAAATTAGATTTATTATACAGGGAAGACAAGGAGATTTCAAGAATAAAACCCGCAGAGTACTCTGCGGGTTTTATCAATCATTCACACAGGAACTTTTCCTGCGCACAACCGGTTCGAGTGGACATCTGCTGAAATGGAGGTACGCGGGGATCAGAAAACAGTTTGCAGCAACCCATGCTGCGGGGTTGGCAAAGCAGGCTGCGCTAAATCCCAGCAAGTGTACAAAAACAAATCCTACGATTGAGCGTGCCGCCATTTCAAAGATACCGGCCAAAATAGCGATCTGACTGTGCCCCATACCCTGAATACAGAAGCGCAGCACGTTGACGCCCGTCAGAGGGATGAAGAAAAGGCTGTTGCAAATGAGAAAAACATGGATCTGGTGGATCAGATCCCCATTGGCCGGATCGGCAAACAACGTAGCCAGACTGCCTCCAAACAGATAGAACAGGAGCAAGGCCAGCAGGGCATAGCCCGATCCCAGCAGCATACAGCATTTTGTGCCCTGACGCACCCGCCCCGGCTTGCCTGCACCAACATTCTGCCCGGCATAGGTGGCAATCGCGCTGCCCAGCGCGTCAAAGGGACAGCAGAAAATGACGACCAGCTTCTCAGCAGCAGCAACAGCAGCAACGCTCATCGTGCCCAGGGTGTTGACGGCGGCCTGTAGGACTACGCTGCCGATGGCTGTGATTGAGTACTGCAATCCCATAGGGATCCCCATTCCGCACAGCCGCATGGCATAGCGTCGCTCCAGTCGCCACTGTGCACCGGAAGGCTGAAGAACCGGGTATTTTTTGATAATGAAGCATAGGCAGAGAACGCCGGAAATACATTGGGCGGTCACGGTTGCTACTGCCGCGCCGGCAACTCCCATTTGAACGACGTTGATAAGCAGCAGATCCAGCACAATGTTCAGCAGGGAAGAGAAGGCAAGAAAAAGGACAGGTGTTTTACTGTCTCCCACAGCCCGAATCATGCTGGATAGCATATTGTAAAGGTAAGTGGCAGGAATGCCCCAAAAAATGATATCAATGTAGAGATACGCGCTGTGCAGGATATCCTCCGGGGTGTCCATCAGGCGCAGAATGGGCTTGCACAGCAGACCGGTGACAATAGCCATGATAACGGCAAAGGACAAGCAGAGCCAGAAGGCGTTTCCGATGTAGCGCTTCAGGGCATCTTCTTTTTTTCCACCAAAGGCCTGCGCCATGGGAATGGCGAATCCGGCACAGACGCCGCTGCAAAACCCGATAATCATAAAGTTGAGCGCACCGGTAGAACCAACCGCAGCCAGCGCTTCTGCGCCCAGCGAACGGCCTACGATCATAGTATCGATCAGATTGTAAAACTGCTGAAACAGCATAGACAGCAGGATCGGAAATGCAAAGCGTATAAGCAGGCCCAGCGGCTTTCCTTCAGTCAGATTTTTTGTCATGGAAGTCAGTCCTCGCATAGAGAAATCATTTTTTAGCTGTGTTATATTAAACTGTATGTCTCTTGAATGCAAGTGCAAATTTACCCAGCATCATTTGCTGAATAGTTGTTGCTTTTCGTCTAAAATGCCAAGAGGCAGAACAGTATAAAGTAAAAATTTACACTTAGTTAAAACTCCTTTTGTTGTTTCTGCGCAGATAGTGTGCTAAACTCACAGTTAGGAAAGAATTAAGGAAGTGATTTTTTTTGGCAACAGGAAAGCGATCATCTGCGCCGCGGAAGCCTGGCGGAAAACGCCAGACAGCAGCCCCTCCGGCGCGGCGAAAGAAACTGCCTGTCGTGGAAGCAGAACCAGACTACGGCTTAAATGATGCGCAAGTGCGTACTCGGATCAAGCTGGGATATCAGAATACTGAGGTTGAGTCCAACTCCCGATCGCTGAAGGATATTATTGTCTCTAATGTATTTACCTATTTTAACCTGATCTTCTTTGTGCTGGCAGCGGCAATTATTGCGGTAGGCGCGTGGTTCAACCTGACATTTATGGGCGTTGTGATCGCCAACATTATTATCGGCATCGTTCAGGAGTGGCGCAGTAAAAAGAAGCTGGATTCACTGAATCTGCTGGCCAATCCAAAAGCCAATGTCATGCGGGAAGGTGTAATGAGGACGATCTCCGTTCACGATACCGTCCGAGATGACATCGTAGAATTGTCCGCAGGAGATCAGATCTACGCTGATGCTGTTGTGGTAGACGGCGAATGTCTGGTGAATGAGTCGTTGCTGACCGGTGAGGCGGACGAACTGCGGAAGGGGAAGGGCGACCAGCTGATGAGCGGCTCATTTCTGGTATCCGGCCAGTGTATGGCGCGGCTGACTGCCGTTGGCCGGGACTCCTATATGTCCAAACTGACCCTGCAGGCAAAGCAGCAGAAGCAGCAGCCCCAGTCCGAAATGATGCGCTCGCTAAGCCGGTTGGTCATGTGCATTGGCATTATCATTATTCCGCTGGGTGCGATGATGGCCTTCAAGGAGATCAAGGTGCTGCAAAAGCCCATTCAGGAGGGTGTTGTCTCCACGGTTGCTTCACTGGTGGGCATGATCCCGGAGGGGTTGTATCTGCTGACTTCACTGGCTCTGCTGGCCGGTGTGCTGCGCCTTGCTCAGCGCAAGACCCTGGTGCATGAGATGGGCTGCATTGAGACGCTGGCTCGAGTAGATACCCTCTGCGTGGATAAGACAGGTACTATCACGGAACCCAAAATGATCGTCAAAGACCTCATCTCACTCAATGAGGAGACCGACGATGAGCAGGAACTGCGCAGTATTATGGCCGACTATGTCTATGCCATGCAGAATGATAATGAGACAATGGCGGCCTTGAAACGATATTTTGACGGCAAGATAACGCGCAAAGCGATTAAAGCGCTTCCGTTCACCTCAGCTCGAAAATCCGGCGGAGTGAGCTTTTCAAAAGGGGAGACCTATCTGCTTGGCGCCCCGGAGAATATCATGGGTGAATTCTATGGCGAATATCAGGAGCAGATCGAGCAGTATTCCAGCCTCGGCTGCCGCGTGCTCCTGTTGGCAGGCTATGACGGAGAATTGGATAACGGTCCGATCGTGGGTGAGATCACGCCGCTGGGTCTTGTCCTGCTGACCAACAAGATCCGTGCGGAGGCCCCTGCCACCTTCCGTTACTTCCGGGAGCAGGGAGTGGCCGTAAAGGTCATTTCCGGAGATAATCCGGTGACGGTCGCCGAAGTAGCCGCTCGGGCGGAGATCCCCAATGCGGATCAGTTTATTGATGCCCGGACGCTGACCAGTGACAGTGACATTGCTGAAGCTGCGGAGCGCTATACGGTGTTTGGCCGCGTCACGCCGGAGCAGAAGCGCAAGCTGGTGCGCGCCATGCATCAGGCTGGCCACACAGTAGCGATGACCGGAGACGGCGTCAACGATGTACTGGCGCTGAAAGAGGCAGACTGCTCGGTGGCTATGGCATCCGGCAGTCAGGTAGCCTGTCAGGTCAGCCATATCGTTCTGCTGGAGTCCGACTTTTCAGCGATGCCGTCTGTGGTGGCGGAAGGCCGCCGCGTCATCAATAATATTGAACGTTCCGCATCACTCTATCTGGTAAAGAATATCTTCTCCCTGTGTCTGGCAATCATATCGCTGATCTTCACGTTCACATATCCGTTCTCCGCTGCACAGCTCTCGCTGGTATCTGCTCTGACGATCGGATTGCCCTCGTTTGTGATGGCGCTGGAGCCAAACAACAGTCTGATCACAGGTCATTTCCTGTCCAATGTGATCTATCGTGCATTGCCGTCAGCGCTGAGCAATCTGGTTCTGAGTATTGGCGTGGTGCTTTTCTGCAAGACATTTGGTCTCTCCGACACGGAGATGAGCACGATCTGCACCATCGTCATGGGAATGGTTGGATTGCTGATGGTCTACCGCACCTGTAAGCCCTTTAACGCTTTGCGTAAGATCCTGATGTGGGCCTGTGTGATCGGCTTCACCTTCTGCGTGGTGTTTCTGCACACGCTGTTTACGCTGGATCTGCATCTGAGCACCGGCGCTTGGCTGGTGCTGACGGTGTTCTGCCTGCTGGCAGCCCTGCTGATGATGGGCCTCGGCCTGTGGCGGGGCGAGGGGGCGACAGTCCTCTCCAAGGGGATCAATCTGTGCATGGAGTGTGTGGGCATTGGCTGAAAACAAGCATCGCTGGAAGATCCAGCTGGGGGCCGCGCTGGCTTCCAACCCCTTTTTGATGAACTTCCTGCATGGAAGGATCTCCAGGACCGGCCTGAAGGCCGTCTGCGTCCCCGGGCTGAATTGCTACTCCTGCCCGGCAGCCTCCGGCGCTTGTCCCATCGGGG
>OGCO01004219.1_pt1 | contig 15628 bp, 19 predicted proteins | sample 1570171 | NCBI WGS metagenome assembly OGCO01 (sample SAMEA4370583, study PRJEB24528) | human gut metagenome | reverse complement strand
AGCGAGCAATTCTATGAAAAATCAAGCTATTTTTTCATATCAACTTAACAGATTCAATAATTTAAAATTTAAGTAAAGCTTAATTTTAAATTTATAGTAAGTGTGTACACACTTACTATGCTTGCTCTCTGTAGTTTACTCTCTGTAGTTTACTCTCTGTAGTTTAATTATATTTATAGTTTAATTATATTTACCTCTAAAGTATAATTACAGCCTTCCCCCAGTTGTTAGTAAAAATGTGTGGCTACTAAATCGGATAAAATTAACGTAGTGAGTGCTGATCCAATTTTGCCGCCACTAATTTTTGCAAAAACTCCTCCACTTATAAAAAGGTTTTTTGATTCAATTTGTAAACCTACTTTGAAAATATTTTAAAAAACTCTTTTTTTCAGTTCGTTGGCTCTCCATTTTTAATTTAATCTCTTGTAATTTCTTTTCAAACTCTGCCACTCGTTGCTCCAAGCTCTCTTTATTTTCTAATTTCTCTTGCTCCTTTAAAGATTTTTCCCCCTGTTGCTACAACCATAAACTCACTCATACTAACCTTTTTCTTTTTTGCTATATATTTAAATAATTCTTTCTGCTCCGTACTTACTGAATCTTGATATAATCATTCTTTATAGCCATTGTTCCCACCTCTATAAATTCTTTTAATCCCTTGTTATCACCATATATTTATCGTAATATTATTCCCTTTATTAAGCTAGCCACATATTTAATAATTTATAAACCAAACTTACTGCACAAAATTTACATTTATATGCAGTAAGTGTAAATTTAAATGAATCAATCTTGATTTTATTATCTTTATATACTAAAATTTAATTATACTTTTGAAAAAATATGAATTTATAGGAAAATATTGTTTTAATTGCTTTATAATAAAAATTATAAGGATGGTGAATACTATGTTAAAAAGAATCTTGAAATCACATGTAAGTAAATACATTGCTTTATCACTTATTTTATGTTCTACTATTTATTCTACAACATTCTTAAGTTCTCCTTCAGCTCAAACCACCACAAAAGAAACTACCAATCTAAGCACTATTGAAATTAGCAATAATATAACTGACCAAGATATTGTTACTAGCGAAAATTATGATACTGCTTTACAAAACTTTATTGAAGAAAATAATTATGATTATAACATCAATACTGGTCTAAATATCTTAGATGAATTTATGAAAGAGTATGATTTAGACTGTTTAATAAGAGTATCAGAATAATTATTATTTTCTTTATCAAAAAATAAAATCCAAGTTTCAAAAAATATTTTTTGAAACTTGGATTTTATTTTTAATATAAAGCTATTCACCACTTATAGGTTGTACAACTCCAAAAACTGATTCTACAGCCCATGCAAAAGTTTTTGGACCTGCTATTCCATCAACAGTTAAAATATTGCTATTCATTTGTTGAAACTCTATTATTTTTTGATAAGTTTTTGGTCCAAACAAACCATCTACCGCTAGGCCAGCTCCTAAATAATTAAACATTCCTTGTAAACATCCAACTGAGCCAGATGAATTAGAATAACCATATCCAACATAACTAGTTGTTGGATTACATGTAAAAACTTTTCCTGTACTTTTATTAGTACATTTAATATAAGTAGAACTATAATAAACTAATTCACATGCATCTCCAGCCCTAGCAAATTCATTAGTTGAAAGTGCTATAAACTCTCTTACTATAACATTCTCATTTGATGAATTATTATTTGTATTTTCATAATTTACGTCTAGTTGATTATCTTGAAAATTTAATACTTCTGCTGATACTTCAATATTAATTAAAGAAGTTGTTAAAACTATACCAGAAAGTAATGCAAATATTTTTTTATTCATAAATTCCCCTCCATCAATATTATGTCAATTTAATTATAATAAACGTTGTAATATATTTCAATATATTCTATTTTTTATCACTATATAAAATAAAAATAAGAACAAAATGAAAAAATAAAGAAAAAACTGCAATAATCTGAAGGATATAATTATGCACTCAACAAATAGACCTATAGTATAAGCTCCTCCATATAGACTGAAAATTTGAGAGTATAAAAAATTCAACTTGCAAATTGAACTTTTTAAACAAATAGTATATAATCACTTCTGAAGAAATGAATAAAGAAATGAATAAAAAAATAATCAAGGTTTATAAAAAAATTAATGACTTCTAAATGGTTACTACAAAGTAAAGCCAAATTTGCTGACATTAATTTTTTTTATAAGCGTCTCCTTGCCCATTGATTATTTTTTTAGTTTGAATATTATTTATCATTAGTTAAAAAAATTTTTAAAACTTATTACTTTTGAGCTACTTTGAAAAAATCTTAAAAAGGCTTTTCCTATAATTTCTTTTTTGCTCCATTTTTTCTTTTAGATCTTGGAGCTTATTATCTACTTCTTCAAAATGTTCTGCTAAATATAACTGTTGTTCACTTTTTTTCTGCTCTTCCTTTAAAAGTATCTGATTATTTTCAATTAACCTATGTAATTCAGATATTTGTTTATCTTTTTCTTTAAGTTGCTCTAATAAATTATCAATTAACTCTTTATTCAAATTTAATAAACCATCTTCATCTATTGAAGTCTCTGCATTTACATCATTCTCAATTTCTTTATTTTCAACTTCATTTTTAACTTTTAAACCTTCTTGAATCAAGTTGAATAAACTGTCATCAACCATTGATTTTCCTTGTTTCTTAACTATCCTAGCTTTATACTCTTTCAACTTAAGTTTATTATAAATTGTAGTTTTGCTCACTCCTAATTGAATAGCAGTTTCTTCAACTGTCCTTAACATAGCCTAAAACCTCATTTCTAAAAGATTAAACTACTTTAATGTATTCTTTAAAACTCTTTAAAATCCTCTAAATTAAAAATACTAACACTTCTCACCTTGCCGTTTTGGGTAACTCAACACACTAGGCTACATAAGCTAACGTAGCTTAACCATAAACGATAACCCCCTAAACCTGTTCTAAAAATAGAACAGGTTACTACGTAACCCTATAATACAAGCGCAGAAAAAATGAGCCTTTTTTTTTTTTTTTTTTTAATATATAATAAGTTTGATTTTGAAATAAAAAAAGAACGGGTTATTTTAATAACCCATTCTTTTTCATATAAGTAATATGTCTTTTGAGTGTTGACTCTGCTAAATCAAGCTCAATACAAATCTCTTTATTTTTAAAGCCTTTTGCACGAAGGCTTTTTATTTTTTTTCTAATTTGCTCAAGCTCTTCTTTCTTAGACATCTTCCCTTCTAATTTTAATTTTTCTATATATCTATTTTTTTCTCTTTCTCTATGTCTTCTCTTGTATTCCATTTTAGAAATTATAGTTGTCATATATGTTTCTTCAATTTCTGTAATCTCTAATAACTCTATTAAAGTATCATTCTTATATTTATATTCTTTATTTTTATCTAAATAACACTTTTCTGCACTTCTAGTTGCCCTTATAACCTCTTTTTCTTTTAAAGGGTATATAAACATACTATTTAGTTCTAAAACATCTTCTAGCGCCTTTTGGACGTCTTCTGTGAAGCTACAAAGATAATACCTATATAAAAATAATATTATTTCTCTATGCCCTCTTAAATCATATTCTCGAAGTTCACATAATTTTGTTATGTCTTGTATTCTTGCAAAGTATAAACTTCTTTCCCTATAAACATAGTTTACTTTCTTTGGACGACCTTTTTTCTTTTCTTTTGGTTTTAGCTCTGGAAGATACTCTTTCTGTATTTCTCTTAAATCATAAATATAGTCATATTCATCTATTATACTTACTACTGTTTTTGATTTTGAGTTAATACTTCCTGGTACTCTTAATACTCTTGTTGCATCTAAAGCTTGTCTATCTGCTCCAAACTCTTTTAATTGATGATATAAATACTCTTGGATTGCTTTCCATAAAGGTAATGCTTGACTTGGTACTTTATTTATATTCCATAATAATGCTAATCCTCGGCCACTATCTATAATATAATTTGTTGCTGGTATTATTTTATTAAAATAATTTGACTCTAAATTCATTATTACCTGCTCTTTTGTATATTTAGTTTTATAATAATCTAAATCTATATATACAAAATTTAATTCTTTTATACATTCTAATCTTCTACATGGTTTATAAAATGTATTTAATGTTATATATATGTTTTCTCCTGTTAAATCTGTTTCTTTTAGTTCTAAATACTTATAATGCCATTGACTATATCCATTTTCATCTATGCAACTTCTCGTGATCCACCCTTTACTATTTCCATGAACCCTATCTATATATTCTACTTTATTCTTTTTTATCGCTTGTCCCATCACTTCACCTCCTTTGTTCGACAACTAATTATATCATACTTTTCTATATTTACTAAAATCTATAACTTTCCCCATTTCCTTTTTAATTTCTTTACTTCTACTAAAATTTTCTCCTATTTCATTAATTTTTTCCTTTTCTCTTTTCTTTTTTAATCGCTCTTTAAACGCATTTATTGCTCTTTCTACAATTTCATCACTTAGCTCTATATACTTAAATGTTTGCTTATCTAAATATTCATATCTCCCTTTTTCAGCTCCTAAAACATATTCTACATAATCCTCCAATAATTCTTCATCTGACATTCTTTTATCATAATATCTTAAATAATAATTTATACTCCCACTAATTTTCATCCATAACTTTTTTTCGTCCATATTCTCCCTCCATATATTTATTTTTTATTTTATATTAAATCATTTTTTTTATTTATTTCAAATTTTAATGTTTACTATTTCCCTATTTATTTGCTCTATATTTTATATAAGGAGGTGTATGTTATGGATTCAGAGTTATTTAACTTTCTAACAACTCAAGGTATTTTTGCTTTGTTATTTGGTTATTTATTGCTATATATTTTAAAACAAAATCAAATTCGAGAAGAAAATTATCAAAAAATAATTCAACAACTAAATGAAGTTCTTCCAACTATAAAAAATGATTTAGAAGACATAAAAAAGCAGATATTAAAAAATTAATATCTGCTTTTTATTATGTTAAGTATACCTTTTTCAATTTACTTATTGCTCTATTCTTAGCTTGATTTATTGCCTGTCTTGATATCCCCATATAATCTGCCACTTCACTTATGGATAAATAATTTATATATATTAATTTCATTATGTACTCTTCTTTTTCTGTTAATACTTCAAATAAATTTAAAACTTCAACTTCTGAATCAAACTCTTCATACCCTATTTCAATTTCTAAATTTAATTCTACTTCACGATTTTTTATCTTATCATTTTTTTTAGATAATTTTATATACTCATACTTTAATGCTTTAGATATATAAGCAAATATTATTTTATCATCCTCAAATCTGTTTTCTTCTGGCAATTTATTTATTATTTCTAATAAATGTACTAATAGATCTTGTCTAGTATCTTCTCCATTCACTGATTTTGAAAGTTTATTTATTAAAGGGTTAAATACATTTATAATCTCTCTAAATATTTCTTTATTGCCATTTTTATATTCTTTTATATTTTTATAAATTGTGTTTCCCATAAATAAACACCCCCTACTTATATAAAAGCAAACAAACGTTCGATTTGTAAACATAAAAAAAATATTTTTTTCATGTTTACAAATTGAACGTTTTTTTACTCTTAAATATATGACTGGTCAATTAAATGAATTTTAAATTAAACATAAGTTAACTTTTGAAATAAATATTTTTATTAAAAAGGAGAAATTAATCATGTTATTACAATTAGGAGATAAAGGAGATAATGTTAAATATCTTCAATATGGATTACACATTTTATGTTGTTCACCAAATGGTTTTGATGGTGAATTTGGAAATGGCACACTTACTGCCGTAAAGAAATTCCAATCTAAATATGGATTAGTTAATGATGGAATAGTAGGTGATGTTACTTGGAATACTTTAAAAAATGAAATTGCTACAATGAGTACGGAAGAGATCATAAATCCGACAAAGGCACTCATGGAAGAAGAAAATGCCAGGCCCCCCAGTATCAGGATGCCGTCAAATAGAATAATGCGCTTTTTAAAGTTTACCTTTCGCCTAAGATCCATTTTCGGAAGTGGTTCCCCTTTTTTGAAAGCAGAGGTAGTCTTATAAACCCACCAGAAAATCCGTACATATGAAACGATCCAGGACACAAAGATCCCAACCATAAGAAGATTAAGAAGAAGCAGCATGGAATCGGAAAACAGTTTCCCTGGATTTTGCAAGTATCGGTATACCGCCCATGCCTCTAATACGATCAGAACAGGGTAACAAAGCTTCACAGACCAGGTCCAGGAAAGCGATTTCTGGATCAGGAACTGCTTTTCTTCGGTCATGTCCCCTGTACGCTCCACTGCATCATCCGTCGTATAAAAAATCTGCCAGAAAGTACCGCTGCATTCAAAATTCCAGCCGGCTTCCTGGCACTGCTTACGGAACTGCTCTGCTTTCCAGCTGTCCGCGCCTGTGAGGGAAGAACTTCCCGGAACCAGAAGGGCTGCATATCTTCTCTTTGCAGGTTCTGCTCTATGAAACTTCATGACAGAACCGCCAACGCTCTCCAGAAACCAGCCCTGCGCTGCCATTTCTTCCAGGTACTGTTCAAATACATTTGCTTCCCATAAATTAAAGGACATCCAGACTCGCTTCTTTTGTTTCATCATGTCATCTCCTTTCCGGAAAACAGGCGAATTTCCAATTTTGTATTTACTTTCATTATAGAAATAATAGGAATATCTGACAAGAAAGATGAGATTAACAATTTCTTACATATTTCTGTTTATTGGGCAGAATTATCAAATTTTACATATACGGGCATTCGGAAAGCAAAAAAATGTTAGAATGGACTCAGGAAGGAGTTCTTCAGAAATTGCCGTATCGTTGTATTCAAAGATTTAAAGAAAGTGTGAACAGCCGAAAAAGTGTAAACCGGAAGTTTTGTGATGAGCTATTGTTGGAAAAAGTAAAATGTATCTTGTATGAAAAAGGCGGATAGTATGTCAGTGGGAAAATAAGAACAGGCGCCTTGAAACGAGCTAAGGGGGAACTTTGTTTGCATTCAGCTATTCAGGAAGCAAAAGAAAAATAGTGTTGGAGGGGCACTATTTATAAATATACAGTGCTAAAAGCGAAATCCCTGGAAACGCAGAGAATAACTTGACAAAATATATACCACGATATATACTAATAATATAAGGAGGTGCATTACTATGATGACTGCAAAGTTATTTGAAAATGGTCGGAGCCAAGCGGTTCGACTTCCGAAGGAATATCGCTTCAATGGTGATGAAGTGGCGATTAATAAGGTCGGTGATATTGTTATTCTGATGCCGAAGGAAAACAAGTGGTCCGCTTTCCTGAACAGCTTGGAACTGTTCTCGGATGACTTCATGAGTGATGGCAGAGAACAGCCTGCGGTACAGGAGCGTGAAGCTCTATGAAGTATATGCTGGACACTAATATTTGTATCTATGCAATCAAGCATAAGCCGCCCGAAGTCATAAAAAATTTTCTGAAGCATGATCCAGACGATATGTGTATCTCGTCCATTACTTATGGAGAACTGATGCATGGAGTGGAAAAGAGTCAGGCGGTGGAACGCAACCGTGTAGCAATTACATTGTTCTTGTCGTCTATTTCTATTCTTCAGTTTGACAATTATGCTGCAGAAGAATACGGAAAGGTTCGTGCAGACCTTGAACGAAAGGGAACACCAATTGGTCCGATGGATATGCTGATTGCCGGTCATGCGAGATCAGAAGGGTTGGTTCTTGTGACAAATAATACCAGAGAGTTCTTCCGAGTTGATGACTTAGAAGTTGAAGATTGGACAAAAGAATAGGTGGCTCAGTTTGTATTAAAAACCGCAAAATTCATAGACCGGGAATTAGAGGATTAACGGCGCAAAATGAAACAGGAAAATGTACAGGCATCGGAGTTTCGGTTCCGGTGCCATTCTTTTTCCTCGAAATGAACCAAAGCGGGTGAAACCTCGTTAGCGCTTAAATGATTCTTTTCCACGCTTAGTTGCTTCCAATAATTCAAATTTTTCATATACGGGCATTCTGAAAGGAAAAAAGTATTGGAATTGGCTCCTGAATGAGCTCTTCAGAAGCAACAGAAACAGCTAAAATGTATGACCCGGGCTACAGCATATCTCTGATAAAGAAAAATATAAGACCGGCGTGACGGACCGGTCTCATTGCGTGGTTCAGGCAGGTACTTACAGTGTTTCTGCCCGATCTGCAATATGCTGTTTGAAATTGATCACTTCATGCTTGTAATCAAGATTCATATAACAGGATGTAATCATAAAATCCGCAGTGGATTTATTGACGGCCATTGGAATATCGTAGACCTGGGAAATCCTCATCAGGGCTTTTACATCTGGATCATGAGGTTGCGCTGTCAGCGGATCCGAAAAGAAAATCACGAAGTCAATGACACCCTCCACAATCTTAGCACCGATCTGTTGGTCTCCACCTAATGGGCCGCTGTTATAACCTTTTACTGTAAGTCCAGTCTGATCTGTGATCATGCGGGCCGTTGTACCTGTTCCGTAAAGATTATGCTTCTCTAGCTCAGCTTTGTGTTCTTTACACCATGCAATCAGTTTCTGTTTTTCGTTGTCATGAGCAATCAGGGCAATATTCTTTTTCTGGCCGATTGTAAAGGTAATGTATTCTTGAGACATGAAAAAATCCCCCTTATCTAAGTATAGAAAGTGCAGATAGATACAACTTATCACAGAATGGTTTATTACACAAGTGCAACAATATCAAACTAAAGATTTGAACTCAAATTATTAGAATTTCCCCAGAACAGTCAAAATCAGAAGATTTCTCCGAATATTTGATTTTGACTGCAGTATAAGAATCGAATCTTTAATCCAATCTTTTCCGAACTCTCACATCGAAGAAAATCCGTATTCATTATCATCGTACTCGATGCTGATGATATTGGTGTTTTGCGGAAATAATCTATTGCCCGTTCGCTAATCTTAACATTCCACTAAAATCAAAAATTTCAAACTTGCAAATTTGGTATTTTTCTTAGAATTAACATACTTAACAATTATTTGCATTTTTCCTAGTTTCTTGTTTAAAAACTTACAATGTTTTTACTGTTTCATGATAGATGTCAAGACCATACAACACTATAATCGGAAACTGTGAAACACATAACCAATCTTATTGCCAGACTAACACGAGGAGAAAAACATTATGAAAAAAAATCTAAAATGTCTCACAGCACTTTGCATGGCTGGTGCCATGATCTCTCTGACCGGATGCGGTTCATCCAGTCAGTCTACTTCCGCAGATACCACAGCAGGTTCCGCCTCTTCCGAAGCCACCACTTCCGCCGAGAGCACCGCTTCCGGCAATGGTTCCAAAACCGTTATCGAGTACTGGCACTGTAATGCAGAGAACCAGGGCGGACTGACCGTAGATGAACTGGTAAAAAACTTTAATGAGAACAATGACCACATTGAAGTTGTTGCTAAATATAACCCGGATATGTATAAGGGACTGATGCAGAACCTGCAGGCTGAAGCCGCTACCGGCAATACCCCGGCACTGGTTCAGATCGGCTGGGCTTTCCTGGATTATTTTTCCAACAACTTTTCCTACACCTCCCCACAGGAGATCATCGACCAGTATGATGCTTCTGACAAAACCTTCCTGACCGACAATTTCCTGCCAAACGTCCTGGATCTGGCGGTAAACAGTGATGGCGTACAGGTCGGAATACCGTATTCTTTAAGCAGCCCGGTTCTCTACATCAACCGCGATCTGCTGAAGGAAGCAGGACTTTCCGAAGAGGGACCGAAGACCTGGGAAGAGGTTGATTCCTTTGCCAGAACTGTTCAGGAAAAGACCGGAAAATATGGTTTCTATATGCAAGAGCCGGCAGACTTCTGGGCACAGCAGGGACTCATCGAGAGCAATAACACTTCCATGCTGACCAAGACCGCAGATGGCAAGATTCAGGCAAGCTTCGCAAGCCCGGAAGGCATTCAGGCTATGCAGATGGTTGCTGACCTCATCAAGGACGGAGCCGCTCTCCATGTTTCCTGGGATGAAGGCTGCCAGAGCTTTATTGATGGCAACTGCGCAATGCTCTACACCACCATTGCCCGTCGCGCATCCGTTCAGAAGAGCGCGCAGTTCGATGTCGCTACCGTAAAATCCCCGACATGGGGCAGCAGCCCGCGTAAAGTTCCGGCAGGCGGATGCTTCTTAGCTATCACCGCACAGACCGATGAGCAGAAGGAAGCCGCATGGGAGTTTGAGAAATACCTGTACAGCGTGGAATCCATGGCTGCATGGACCATCGGAACCGGTTATGTACCGCCAAGAAAGGACGTTGCAGACGCAGAGAACGGACTGAAATCCTTCCTGGCTGAAAATGAGATGATGAAGGCTGCCATTGAGCAGATGGACGGCGTGGTTTCCTGGACATCCTTCCCGGGTGATGCAGGTCTTCAGGCTGAGCAGATGCTCCTGGATATGAGAGATCAGATCTTCGGTGGACAGGTAACTGCCGAGGAGGGTATGACTTCCACCCAGGATGCCATCAATGCCCTGTTAGACGCACAGTAAGCTGACATTCCAGATGCAGACCGGTACTTTCCCTTTTGCTCACGGGAAGGTACCGGTTTTCCTGAATTTACGGAGGTAATCACTTGAATAAAGAAACAAAAAAACAAACGATTCTGGGATATCTGTTTCTGATCCCGTCCCTAGCCGTGTTCGCAGTCTTTATGTTTTACCCACTCCTTTATACCTTTTACTTAAGCTTTTTTGAGTGGAACATGGTAAAGCCTGTCAAAAAATTTGTCGGTCTGAACAACTACATTGCCGTATTCCGAGATCCGAATACCTTTAAGATTCTGGGCAATACCCTTGCTTACATTCTGGTTCTGCTGGTCCTGAACTTTGTGCTGCCCTATATTCTCTCCTTTATCCTCTCCGCCGTGATCCGGCATGGAAAGAGTTTTTACAAGGCTGTGTTCTTCCTTCCTAGCGTCATCTCCCTGGTGGTCGGCTCCATCCTCTATACCTGGATCTTAAACCCGATTTCCGGACCGGTGGCCATCATTCTCGGTAAATTCGGCATCCAGATGCCCTTCTGGTCCAAAACCGACGGATGGGTCATTGCCGTGCTCTGCATCATTACCACCTGGAAGACCTTCGGCTACAACTTCATCAATATTTTAGCCGGTGTCTCCGGCGTATCCCAGGAAGTTATTGAGGCTGCACGGCTGGATCAGGTTCCCATGTGGAAAATATTTCTGGACATCATTGTGCCAATGAGCTCCGCTACCGGAATTTACGTGTTCATCACCACCATTGTCCAGGGACTCCAGTATGTGTTCACCCCCATCAAGGTCATTACCCAGGGCGGACCGAACTACGCCAGTTCCAACCTGATCTACGCTTCCTACCACGAGGCCTTTACCTTGTATCGGACCGGCACCTCATCGGCCATTTCCATTCTGACCATGCTGCTGTTCATTGTCCTTTTACTTCTGGAATTTAAATTTGTGGAGAAGGGAGTCTACTATGAAAACTAACAATCATTCGGAAATTGGCTGGCACATGATCCTGGGCGCCATCGTCTTCCTCATGCTGGTTCCCATCGTGTTCGCTCTGTCCAACTCCTTCAAGACTCTGCAGGACGCATTTAATACTATTTTTGAGATCATTCCGTCTCACCCGACTCTGGAAAACTACCGGCATGTATTTGAAAAACTGCCATTTGTCCAGATAACTTTAAATACATTTCTGATCGCGGCATCCGTTACCACCTTCAAAACCATTACCAGCCTGTTTGCCGCCTATTCCTTTGTCTATTTTGATTACAAAGGAAAACAGTTTTTCTACTTTATCATGCTGAGTACCATGTTTATTCCGTTCACCGTGACCATGATTCCAAACTACCTGATGATTTCAAAACTCGGTCTGCGGGATTGCATCTGGGGCGTGGCACTTCCGCAGTTTGCGGATGTTTTAGGTATCTTCCTGCTGCGCCAGGCCATGCGCGGAATCCCGAAGGCCCTCATTGAGGCTGCGCGGATGGAAGGCATCGGCAGCCTCAAGATCATGCGAGATATCATCCTGCCGCTGGTACGCCCGTCCATTCTCACGACCGGGATCATTTTCTTTATCAATTCCTGGAACGAGTATGTATGGCCGGTGCTCATCTTAAAGAGCAAGGAAAACTACACGCTTTCCCTGGCGCTCCAGATGTACATCAGCGCTGAGGGCGGCACCGAATTTACCATTGCCATGGCCGTATCCGTCATCACCATGATCATTCCGCTGGCTCTGTATCTTATTTTCCAGCGCTATATCATCAACACCTTTGCCGCATCCGGCGTAAAAGGTTAATCTGTCAGGAGGACTTATGAATAATATCGTTTTTGAACACGTCGTAAAAGCATACGGAAAAAATGTGATCGTCAATGATTTGAATATGGAAATCCGGGAAGGGGAGCGGCTGATTCTGCTGGGCCCGTCCGGCTGCGGAAAATCCACCACCCTGCGCATGATCGCCGGTCTGGAGGATATCACCTCCGGCTCCCTGCATATGCGAGGCCAGGTAGTCAACAATGTTGCCTGCGGAGACCGCGGCGTATCCATGGTATTCCAGAACTACGCCCTTTTCCCGCATATGACTGTAAAAAATAACATCATCTACGGTCTGAAAGCCCACAAAATGGAAGCGGCTGAGATTAACCGCCGCCTGGAGGAAGTACTGGAAATGCTGCAGCTGAAAGGTCTGGAGGACCGCAAGCCGAAGGATCTTTCCGGTGGACAGCGCCAGCGTGTTGCCCTGGCCCGCGCCGTCGTAAAACGCTCTGACTACTTTCTTCTGGATGAACCGCTTTCCAACCTGGATGCACAGCTCCGCCTGCGTGCGCGAAAAGAACTGGTCAAGATCCACGAGATGTACCGTCCGACCATGGTTTATGTCACTCATGACCAGATTGAGGCCATGACCGTGGGACAGCGTGTTGCCATCATGTATCGCGGAAATATGGAAATGCTGGACACGCCAAGCCATGTATACAATATGCCGGCAAGTATTTTCTGTGCTCGATTCATTGGCTCTCCGTCCATGAACATCATCTCCTGCCAGTATGAAAACGGCAATCTCTCCATCGGAGACCAGATGATCAGACTGGCTCCGATGTGGCGTCCGATCGCAGATGCCTGTCCATCCGGAAAATACTGCGTTGGCATCCGCCCGGAACATATAGTCTTAAGCAGCCGTCCAACGGAAACTTCCATCTGCGGAACCGTAAAATACGTGGAGGACTATGGAAACCGCTACGGCGTTTATATTGATGTCAAGGGTGAAAAGAGTGAGTTGATTGCCATCTGCAATGACTCGGTCCCGCGCCCAGGCGAAAACATTTTCATGAATATTGATTTCCGCAAACTGCATCTGTTTGATGCCCAGAGCGAGAAGTCCCTTGGATATCCAGAAGAAATTCGCCGTCTGAACGCAGCCCTGGATTTTTCCATGCCGGATGCCCAGAATAAAAACCAGAAAACAGGAGGTAAATATCATGAATCTTTTGGTCAGTACCAATGTGTATAAACCGGGTCAGCTTGCCCGGGTCATCCCGCATTTACATGCCTTCCGTGGTCAGATTGGCGTCGAGCTGTTCCCTATGTTTGACGCAGACTGCTATGAGGAAGAGCTTCTTCATTGCCTGCCGGAGTTTGAAGGAATCCCAGTTAGTTTTCATGGCCCGTACTATGAAACCGAGCACAGCGCAGCCCCCGGCACCCCGGAATATGCGCACTCCATGGACCTGATCCGCCAAACCCTGCCTTACTGTGTGCGCCTTCGAAGCCAGTATCTGGTCTTTCATCACAACAACATCCCGGTGACGGAAGAACGCCGGGAAGAGATGATCCGTGTTTCCAGAGAAAACTACAGGGAAATTGCGGAGCTGTTCAAGCCGCACCAGATCCCGGTGGTGGTGGAGAATGCCGGTGTCCTGGACCGCGGCAACATGCTGTTTGACCAGGATGCGTTTATCCAGCTCTGCAGGGAAGAACATTATCCGGTGCTGATCGACATTGGCCATGCTTACGCCAACGGCTGGGACCTGGAGCAGACCATGGAAGCGTTAAAGGATCAGATCGTGGCTTACCATCTTCACAACAACGACGGTGTTCACGACAGCCATCAGCGGATTTTCCACGGGACCCTGGATTTTCCCCTGTTTCTGTCTGATTATCAGAGACTGACTCCAAACGCAGATCTGGTTCTGGAATACAGCCCGAATGTGGCAGATGATGAATCCGGAATCCAAGAAGACATTTCCTGGCTTCTGGAGCAGATCCGGAGGTAGCTTATGCTTTCCGAAAAGAAACTCTTCTTATTTGATATTGACGGAACCGTGGCCTTGGGCGATGTCCTGCTGCCCGGAGCGGCGGAATTCTTCCAGGAAATTAAAGAGCGCGGCGGGCAGTTTGTATTCATTACCAATAACTCCACCAAAAGCATTGCGGACTACATCAAAAAATTCCGTCAGATGGGTGTCTCAACCGATCCTCAGAATTTTGTAACTGCCTCCACCGCTTCTGCCAGCTGGCTGCGGCAACACGCAGCTGGAAAGACTATCTATACACTTGGAACACGATCACTGATTCGAGAGCTTGAAGGACATGGAATCCGCGTCACCACGGATCCGGACACCCAGGATATTTCCTTTGTGCTGGTTGCCTACGACAGCGAACTTACCTACAAGAAGCTGACTGACACCTGCCGCATCCTGCAGACCCGCCCTGTCACCTTCCTGGCCACCAACCCGGATCTGGTCTGCCCGGTCCCATTTGGCTATGTACCCGACTGTGGCTCCATATGTCAGATGATCACTAATGCCACAGGCCAGGTACCACATTATATCGGAAAACCTTCTACCGATATGGTGGATATTGCACTCCGGGAAAATCCGTTTTCCAAAGAGGAAACCGTGATAGTGGGTGACAGGTTTTACACTGACATTGCATGCGGGAACGCTTCTGGGGTAGAGACAGTCCTGGTACTAACCGGTGAAGCGAAAAAAACAGATACTATGATTTATACGTACTCTCCAACTTATATTTTCGACTCCATAAAAGAAGTAAAGAAAGCCTGGAAGAATTAGTAATCCAGGCTTTCTCTACTTCTTTAAAATTTTCAATGCGGTATGTGTAATGATTGTAAAAGATGAAATAACGCAACAATATAGCATTGCTTACTTATAAAAAAGTAACCGACTCAGAAACGAGAACGATTACTTTTTTAGATAGTATGAATTTAAGTGCTTCTTCATTCTAATGCAAAACCGTAAAGATAGCAAGGAAAAGTGGCATCATGATGGATATTGCCATATTTTTGCTTAATAATACCGCCTCATATTCGAAAGAGAGTAGTGTAGACAAATTATATGTATCTATTTTCGCCATATGCAACTCCGAAACTCAATTCCATTCTCTTCTCTCCCGCTATTTTCCTGACCTCCTGATTATTCCAGGGCTCTCTGATTCTTCCGCAATTATCCGTTTTTGCCTTTTTATATTATCGGACATATAGTATA
>OGCO01004216.1_pt1 | contig 15632 bp, 8 predicted proteins | sample 1570171 | NCBI WGS metagenome assembly OGCO01 (sample SAMEA4370583, study PRJEB24528) | human gut metagenome | reverse complement strand
ACCCACGTATCCAGCTTGGAAGGCTGGTGTTCTACCATTGAACTACACCCGCACAGCTTGTTGTCTGTGTATCTCTGTCGCATCAACGAATATTAGTATATATGATGAAACTGTATTTGTCAACACTAAATTTAAATTTTTTCTATTTTTTTAACAACATATACAAATTATCATCTGACAAACAATTCTGTCAGGCAGATAAAATCATCCGTTTCGCTGCTCAGCTCTATACCGAATAACTGCTACGCAGTTTATCAGAAGGAGCTTTCACTCCTCCTGATATAAGCAAATTTCCACCTGCTGCTTATTTGTAAAATAATTCCTGTTTACAGTGTTAACCAGAGATCAGTTCTCCCAATCCCATACATTCGTAGCTTCCACTGAACTTCTTGGTTTCTTGATCACAAGTTCAGGACTCTTCGCACTGACCTTGGTGTTTGCCGGAATAGATGCTGTAATAAAGGTATTACCTCCGATGATCGTATTCTCTCCGATCACAGTCTCACCGCCCAGCACAGAAGAGTTAGAATAAATCGTCACATTATCTCTGATCGTCGGATGTCTCTTCACATTGGCAAGCAGCTGTCCCTGACGGGTGGAAAGTGCGCCAAGAGTCACGCCCTGATACAGCTTCACATTCTTTCCAATCTCCGTAGTCTCACCGATTACAACACCGGTTCCATGGTCAATGAAGAAATATTCTCCAATCGTAGCACCCGGATTGATATCGATACCTGTATAACCATGTGCATATTCAGACATAATTCTTGGAATAAACGGCACATTTTCCAGATACAGAACATGTGCAAGTCTGTATACATAAATTGCATAAAATCCAGGATAAGAGAAAATGATCTCCTCTTTACTCTTGGCAGCCGGGTCACCGTCAAAACCTGCCTGCAGGTCAGTCAGCAGCATACGCTGGATTTCCGGAACATTTGCAAAAAATCGCTCTGTGATCTGCTCTGCATGTTCTTTGGCCTTCTGTTCTTCTTCACCCTGATATAAAAATGCAATCTCAATCTGCTCCTGCAAGCAGTCATACAGATCATTCAGGCGATATGCCACATAATGCTCCGGAAACACGCTGGCACTGGAATCCACACTGAAATATCCGGGAAAAATAATAGACCTCATATCTTTAATGAAGTTAATGATCTCTTTCTTATTTGGAAGACGTTCTCTGTCCTTTCCCAGAAAGAGTTCTTCTTTACGGTAAGTATCTGTCAGCTTCTCCACAGCCTCCAGAATTGTTTTCTTCTTATCTGTCATAATCGTCACCTATCTGCTTTCCTCGCAGCTGCTTATTATCCCCAGACAATAGCAATCCAGAGGGTACACAACCGCATTTTGTTATTATCTTATTACAGCAAAACCAATTCGTCAATAAAAAAAGAATTGACCTTTCCGTAGATTCCTTATATAATAAAAAACAGTTCCAGTTACACTTCAGAACTGTTTCTAATCTTAATATGGAGATGTACCCAAGAGGCTGAAGGGACCGCACTCGAAATGCGGCAGGCCGGGCAACCGGTGCGAGGGTTCAAATCCCTCCATCTCCGCTCTTTCTTTGTAAAATTCTTTATAATAAAAATGCACAATAAGCTTGACAATCGTTGCTTTTATATGTATAATTGCAACAGTAAAAGAAATTTTACAAGTTGGTTTTGATAGGGGATTGGTCAAATGGTATGATAGGGGTCTCCAAAACCTTTGGTGGGAGTTCGATTCTCTCATCCCCTGCTCTTAAAAACGCTCGAAAGCCTTGTATTTACTGGGTTTCGGGCGTTTTCGTTTTATCTCGGATGATCAAAAGTAATCATAGAAGTAATCAAAAAGATACTATATGAATCTATTATACTGATCCACATAGTATCTTTTTCAGGCAATCTACAATATTGTCAACAAATATTTCTTCTTAATCTTCTACTTTTCAATCTTCTCTTTTTTTCTGGGTCTTCTCCGCATTGCTGTATGCCATGGCATAAAAGATTTCCTGTGAATTGAGTTTGACATCATTTAGGCTTCTGTCTGCATAATTTCCTGTTTCTGTCAGTCTCTTTCCTTTTTCATCATCATTCATCATGGTCTCAAACATCCAGTCCAGACGTTCTTTTAATTTCTCATTAAGAACCGGAGCAGCCACCTCCACACGACGGACTGTATTTCTTGTCATAAAGTCAGCAGATGCAATATATATTTTTTCTCTTTCTTTTGTACCGAAACGGTAGATTCTGGAATGCTCCAGATAACGTCCTACAATACTTATAACCTTGATATTCTCTGTGTATCCTTTTATCTCCGGAATTAGACAACAGATACCTCTGACAACCATCTCTATCTTTACTCCTGCCTGAGATGCTTCCACCAGTTTATTGATGATCACCTTATCTGTCAGGGAATTGATCTTGATTCCAATATAGCCTTCCTTTCCCTGTTTCACCTGGTCGATTTCTTCCTGTATCATATCCAGAACTCTGTTCTGCAGACATTTCGGTGCAACCAGAAGAAGATTGGATTTCTCAACAACTTCCCCTTTCAGAAGAGCTGCAAACACTTCTGCTGCTTCTTTTCCGATTTCCTGGTTTGCTGTGATCAGCGACAGGTCTGTGTAAAGTGCAGATGTTTTTTCATTATAATTACCTGTACCGATCTGTGTGATATAGGACACACCCTTATCTGTTTTTCTGGAGATCAGGCACAGCTTGGAATGTACTTTATATCCATTCAGTCCATAGATTACTCTGCAGCCTGCCTCTTCCAGTTTTCTGGAAATTTCCAGTCAAACAAATAAATTTGTCTGTTTCGCAGTTAAAACAGGATTTTCCCTGTCCTGATCATCTGCTCTGCCTCTTCCATATAATGGAATATATAGATGATCGTAACTGGATATTCAACGATTAGTGCGGCCCAGTCTCGTCAGACACACCTATATTGAAAAAGCGAAAAGTTCCCATCTTTCGACAAAAACTCTTCGCTATCTTATTTTACTTAACTCAAATCTGACAGACTATAAACTAATATATTCATTACAAATCTGACCTGCTTTATCAATATACTTCAGCAATCGTGTCACGCAGCTACCCCACCACTCCAGGCAGTAAGTGCTTTTTTCTTATTTCCATTTAAATCACATCTGCATTTTCTTGTTCTCCAGTCATAAGTAGCTTCGGTATAATAAATATAATTTCCCTTAACAGAAACCTTAATAGCTCTATCACAAATAACTTTGAGATTGCTTCCATCCTTATTTACCAGATAAACCGGTCCACCATGAGGAAATCCTACCGAATTAACCAGAACTTTACCTTTAACAGACTGTACCGCCGAACTGTCTTTATTGGTCTGCTTTATACTCTTTGTTTTCAAATCAAGTACAGAAAAATTGCCAAATCCATCTCCATACTGTGTCTGTTCACCTATATAAAGATATCTTCCATCACACCCCATCATACTGTGAGCTCGTCCAGCATCTCTGAAATTAGTAATTCTTGTTACCTTTTTAGTGCTAATTTTCATACAGATTATTTTGCGCCCTTTATATGAATATCCAAAACTGCCTCTCTGAGCAAATGAACCGCTTTCATAATATATATATTTCCCGTTTGTAACAATTGTTCCGCTGATACAGTTTTTCGCAAGAACACTTTTTTTACCATTTTTCTCTACATATATGTTATATCTTTTTGTATTGTCATTATATTTCAGAGAATATATTGATCCACCTACCTTTTGTGAATTATAAAACGGAACTCTTTTGTATAAATTAAGTCCTTCCGCTGCCTGTACATTCCGTACACTTCCCAGATTTACCGCCATACAAAGAACAGATAATACGAGTAAAAATCTAGCTAATTTGTTTTTCCATTCTCTCATTTTTAGTCCTCCTTATTCCGGATAACAAGATAATATGTTTCGTTTTTCTACTATTATGTGCTGTTATATATGAATTTGCAAGGTTTTTCTATCTGACTTTTACTTTCTTTACTTTACTCCAGTCAGAATAATATTTTTTGCCTTTTATAGTTTTATAAGTACGGATACGAATATAACATTTTTTCTTTGAAGAAAGTTTTTTGACAGTTATATTCTTTGCACTGCTCTTAGCATTGACAGATTTCGCTTTTTTCATATTAGCAGAACTGCTGTACTGGATCTGGTATCCACTGACGGATTTAACCGGTTTCCAAGATATCTTCACAGTTCCTTTTCCACTGGGTTTAGCAGTAATCTCTGCCGTATTCTGCGGTCTGACTGTAACTGTAATCTTTGTTTCCGGAAGAGCATCATAGTTTTTACCTGGTTTAGCAGAAATTGTAATAACTGCTTTACCCGGTTTCAATGCAATGATTTTATTTCCGGCAATTTTTACAACTTTAGGATTTGAAGATTTGCAAGTAATTTTTCCATCTGTATGAACCAAATCTTTAAGTGTCTGTTTTTTATTTCCCATAGTTACTGCTATGGAGGATACACTTACAGAAACCTCTTCACGATGGGAAGTATCTGGTTTTTCGGTATTTCCGCTATTGTTGGTATCGTCTTTTTTGTCTGTATCCTCTTTCTTATCTGTGTCCTCTTTTTTATCCGTATCCTCTTTCTTGTCTGTGTCCTCTTTCTTGTCTGTATCTTCTTTCTTATCTATGTCGTCTTTCTTATTTTCTGTATTCTCCTTGTCTCCTTTATTATCAGTATTATTTTCCGTGTTGTTCTTATCCCCTATGTTATCCTTGTTTTCGGTATCGTTTTTATTGGTATCGTTTTTATCCGTATCATCTTTTGTTTTTTCCGGGAGGATCCTGATCGTCTGCTGAATCACACCTGTATAAATTCCTTTTCCGGTAATGATCATAGTTCCTGTCTCTCCCTTCAGGGTACTTAAACAGTTTACATAAAAGTCTTTATCCGGATTCAGCCTCTTTCCGTTAAGTTCCAGATTCACTTCCGGCATATTCACTTTCTTCCCGTTTCTCACTGCATCCCCTGATACGGAAACCTTCGCTTTACTGATATCTATATTTTTAACGCCTTCTTCTTTAATTGTGAAAAATAACATTTTAAAACCAACATATTCTCCAAGTCCATTGACATATGCAACCGCCGTTCCCGGTTCATCATTTAAATCATATTTGACTGTGTAATCCTGGTTCAGCTTCAATTTCTTCTCGCCAAAGGTCATGACTACCTTGGGTTCAGCCGGATGTCCGTCATAAATAACCGTATCATTTTCCAGAGTTACCACAGATTGATCAAAGCTTGGCCCAATAATATAAATCTGCTTCTGAATGGCATCATTTCTGTAGTTTCCCATACCACGAAGCGTATCCCAGGTATGCCCCGGCTTATTATTATATTTATAATCAACTGTATAGTCTTTACCCTTTACCAGTATTTTATCGCCATCTTTCACAATATAATCCGCCTCATAAACAGAACCTTCATAATAATAAAATGGTCCTTCAGGCACGATAACTGTACAATTTTCAAATGTACGCGGTGCTATTGTATAAGTAGTGCTGCATGTTCCGGTAAAGCTTCCTTTTCCGGTAACTGTTACCTTTGGACTTCCCGCATTTACCAAGTCATCTGAATAGGTGACCGTATAATTTTTGCTGTCAACCTCTTTTCCCTTTATATATAACTTTGAAACCTCCGGTTTATGTTCCTTTCCATCATATTCATAATAGATTTTGGAGAGGATAATACGCGCATCACTGATATCTGAACCTTTGACAGCCTCTGTGATTTCAAATTTTTCCGTTACTGTTCCGGAATATTTTCCCTTTCCTTTCACAGTTACTGTTGCTGTTCCTGCTTTTATATTATCACTGTAGGAAACGCTGTAATCTGTGCCCTCTTTCAGCACTGTATTACCGTCCTTTACTGTTACTGCCGGTTTCTTTTCTGTTCCATCAGCCTCAAAAGCGGTTTTAGAAAGTGAAATACTGCATTTACCGATGTCTTTTGCCTGCTCCGTTTTTTTCACAATAGTAAATGTTTTTGTGATATTTCCCGCATAATTTCCCAGACCTTTGAAGGTTGCCATTGCTGTTCCAGGCCTGTCATTATTCAGATAAGAAACAGAGAAATCTTTTCCCTCTGTGAGGATTTTATCTCCGTCTTTTACTGTAAATTCCGGTATACATGCTTTCTCATTTGATAAATAAACCGTATCTTTCGCAATGGACACATTACATTTTGAAAAATCAGCAGGAGTGATTTCGAAATTTTTCGTCATAGTCCCGGTGATCTCTCCTTTTGCAGTCACAACAGCTTGCACTGTTCCTGCATTTACCAGGTCACCCTTATAGGTTACCGTATAATTCTTCTCATCAACTGCTTTCCCTTTCTTATATAAGGTTACTGTGGGCTTGTGTTCCGTTCCATCATACACAAAGCTGGATGCGGAAAGTGAAATCTGGTATTGATTGCTGTTCAGGATACCGGCAGAAATGTTAGTTGTATATGATACGTCAGGATTGTATTTGGAACGTATGGTAAGTGTTGCTGTTCCTGATTTATGTACTGTAATATCTGCACTGGTATTGTTGACCATATTCACAGATACTACAGAGGGATCTGAACTGATCACCTCACACTCATCCAGACGGTTTTCTGATGCTTTAAAAGCAGGATTGCAGTTTACCCGATAAGTAGAACCCGGATCCACAGTTACATTTTCCCGTATATATGAATAGTTTGCACCTGAATTCAACGTAGGATCTAAAGAAACAGGTACTGCTGCAGTTCCCTGGCTTTCCCCGCATACTGTACAGGTTCTGGTTACTGTTCCATTGGTCACTTCTTTTCCATAGGAATACTTGTGTCCATTTACGATTTTTACTGCCTTTGCACCGGAAAGATCAGATAAGTTAATCTCATAGAAAACATTTACATTCCTTCTTACTGTGTACCAGATTAATTTTCCATTGATCACTGATGGCACACAATCTGACAGGTTTCCGTCCATACTGTAGGTTTTGCCTGTCTGCTGCCCGCTTCCGTCTATTGCTGTATAGTAAACCTTTCCCTTGCTGGACCACAGCAGAACAAAACTGTTACTTCCGGTCTTTACCAGATGCGGGGTAGCTGCACTGTCATTGGTTCCTGCATAGTTACTGAAATATCTGACAACAGGACTGCCTCCGTCTTTCGGTACTGCCGCTACAAATACATTACGTGAAGAACCGGAACCATCTGTATCAAAGTTTCCGGCGGCCAGCCAGTTGGAATCAGAATATTCCAGTGCACCGGCTGAGGTTCCGGTATAATTATCCCCACTCATTCCACTCACTTTCAAAATATCTGTTTTTGTACAGTAGGTTGGATCTGGTTTGGACGGTTCCCAGGAGTTATATTTGGGGGCAAATTTTCCACCACTGAGATCTGTATTGTATTTATAAAGTACAAGTGCCCTGGAAGGATACGCATCACACTGATCCAGTGTGACCATCTTCCCCTGATCGATCTGTACAAACTGATTAAAAGAATGGCTTGCATAGCCTTCCTGCCAGAATCTTACATCTGTCAGCTTATCCACAATGGACATGGAATCTGTATTAACTGAGAAAGACAGATTTGCCTGATGACTGTTGTACATAACATGACAGGTCCGCACATAAAGATAACTTCCATCCATGGTCATTCTCGCTGAACCGAACCCAAATGGATATTGTGTATGTTCTCCGTACAGGCTGGCAGAGCCCTGCACCTTCCAGTCCTTGGAATATTTTGTCACACGATAAACCTCTGCTGAATCGTTCTTGTCCGGGTTGCTCTGTCCTGTAAGAATGTAATAACTGTTTCCACTTTCATAAAATGCACCAAACTCAGGAAGCGCCAGCGGTACAGTAACTGTGCTCTGTATATTATAGGAAGTATCATAATATTCTACCAGAGCCTTTCCTTCAATCGCACCAAACTGTACACGCATGATCCTTCCATCCGGACTGGTGGTCAGATAGGAGGATACACGCAGTCCAAAAGTAGGATAATCCTGGACTTCAAGATTGGAAATATTATAAAATTTACAGTTTGTTTTCACTGACGGATCCGCTTCTAACTGAGCTTCTACAATAGAATTTTTGTATCTGGCAGCAAGGGTACTGTCAATACTTTCCGGATCTTCTGCTCCCGGAATCTCTTCTGTTTCTTCTTCTGCCAAAAACTCATCCGAGGTTTCCGAATCAGAGAAGGGGACTGTATCCTCCTGTGCACTAAATACATCTGTATCATCTGCTGCTTCCGGAAGTTCCTCTGATGATTCAAAACCGTCTGCTACTTCGGAAATTTCTGTTGTCGCTTCCTGTTCAGGCAATTCAGTTACATTTTCCATACCGGATGAAAACTCTGCCGCATCCACACCCGAGCTTCCCAGCATACACATAGAAAGTAAAATTGATAAAGTTTTGACCACTTTGTTTTTCATGCTCATTTCCTCCTTTTTCAGATAACAGAAGCTATTTACTATATATTTTTTTATTACGTTCCGTTTTACATAGAATCACCAGTACATCTTTTTCCTATCTCGTTTTTACTCTCTTTACTGTGCTCCATCCAGAATAATATTTCTTTCCTTTTACAGTCTTATAAGTACGGATGCGAACGTAACAGTTCTTTTTAGAAGAAAGCTTTTTCAGAGTTACATTCTTTGCACTGCTCTTTGCCATGACAGATTTTGCTTTTTTCATGTTTGCAGAAGTACTGTACTGAATCTGATAGCCACTTATGGATTTCACAGGCTTCCAGGATACTTTTACCTGGGCTGTTCTGCCCGGTTTCAGGGTAACTCCTGTAGTATTCAGTGGTCTGACTGTGATAGTAACCTTTGTAGCCGGCAGTGCATTGTAGTTCTGTCCCTGTTTTGCAGAAATCGTGATGACTGCTTTGCCAGGTTTCAGTGCAATAAACTGATTACCGGAGATTTTTACAGTTTTGGGATCTGATGATTTATAAGTAACATTTCCGTCTGTAGTCATCCAGTCTGCCAGAGTCAGTTTTTTCTTTCCCACAGTTACCGTTTTGGAGGATACACTTACGGATGCATCTGCGCGGGCAATCTCAAAGGTTTTATATACTTTTCCTGTATATGTGCCTTTCCCCTGGATCACTACATTGGCGATTCCGGCATCTGTGTTTCCCTCATAAGAAAGCGTATAGTCCTGTCCTTCTGTCAGAGTCTTGCCTTCATATGTAATTGTTACTCCCGGTGTCTGGGCTGTTCCGTTGTAAATAAGTTTTTCAGCAGCAACCTGGATGGTACATTCATCCATTGTGTGAGTCGCTGTATCGTCCTTCTTATTTACATCATCTTTGTCATTGGTGTTATCTTTGTTCTCTGTATCATCTTTTTTATTCGTGTCATCTTTTTTATTTGTATCATCTTTCTTATCTGTATTATCTTTTTCTTCGCTGTCTTCCTTATTATTGGTATTGTCTTTATTATCTACATTATCCTTTTTGTTTTCATCATCTCCCTTGTTCTCAGTATTGTTTTTGTCACCGCTATTATCCTTATTTTCGGTGTCGTTCTTGTCTCCGGTATTGTCTTTATTCTCGCTGTCATTCTTGTTTTCGGTATTGTCTTTATTCTCGGTATTATCCTTATCTTCTTTCTCTTCACGGACAATCGTAAAGCTTTTTCTTACCTCTCCCTGATAATTGCCCGTTCCACTGAGGATGATCTGTGCAGTCCCCGGACGGTCATTATTCTTATAGGATACCGTAAAATCTTTACCCTCTGTCAGGGTTCTGTCTCCGTCTTTGACAGTATATTCCGTAACAGATTTCTTACCTTTCACGAAGCTGACCGGTTTCTCCGACACTGTGACCTGGCATCTGGAAAGCTCTGCCGGTTTAATGACAAATGCTTTGCTGATACTTCCTGCAAGAGTTCCTGTTCCCTTCACACTTACATTGACAGTACCAGCATTTACCAGATCTCCTTCATACTCTACTGTATAATTGTTTGTACTGACCTCCTGTGCCAGACCTTTTTTGTATAATTTCACAACAGGTCTGTGCTCGGTTCCATCATACACAAAGCTTTCCTCTGAAACTGACATATCATAATGACTGCTATCCAAAATTCCCACAGAAATATTTGCAGTTTCCACTGCATCCGGATTATATTTGGACTGAATAGTCAGAACTGCACTTCCTGATTTGTGCACTGTAATCTGAGCATCTGTAGATCCCAGCATTTTTACAGATACTACATCCGGATCTGAACTGGCCACCTGGCAGTCACTGAGACGATCACCGGAAGCTGTAAAGCATGGTCCACATACCATTTGGTAGGTTCCCGGATCCAGCTCAATATTTCCGCGCAAATAAGCCAGGTGTCCGTTTGCTTTGGTATATACCGGTTCCATGGATGTAGGCACAGCCACATTGTCCTGGTTCTCACCGCATACTATACAGGTTCTTGTAACTGTTCCGTTTGTCACTTCTTTTCCATAAGAGAACTTATGTCCGTTTACAATCTTCACTGCACGTGTACCGGAAAGATTCGACAGATTGATCTCATAGAAAACATTTACATTATTTTTCCAGGTGTACCAGCATAATTTTCCATTAATCACTGTTGGCTGACAACCTGACAGATTTCCATCCATACTGTAGGTCTGACCGGACTGCTGTCCGTTTCCATCCACTGCTGTATAGTAAACCTTTCCCTGACTGGACCACAGCAGGATAAAACTGTTGCTGCCTGTTTTCACCAGATGGGGAGTTGACGCACTGTCATCTGTTCCCCCATAATTGGTAAAGTATCTGACTACCGGGTCACCACCATTCTTGGGCACTGCTGCTATGAATGCATTTCTGGATGAACCGGCACCATCTGTATCAAAGTTGCCGGCCACAAGCCAGCAGGAATCAGAATATTCAAATCCTCCGGCTGAAGTTCCTGTATAGTTGTCACCTACATTGCCACCTACCTTCATAATATCTGTCTGGGCACATTTACGTCTTTCCATCTCTTCACTGGAGACGTAATTAAAATCCGGAACAAATTTACCTTCGCTAAGATCTGCACTGTACTTCAGCATTACAAGTGCCCTGCTTGGAAAAGCATCGCACTGATCCAGGGCTGTCATCTTCCCCTGATCAATCTGCATAAACTGGTTAAAAGAATGGCTTACATAGCCTGTGCTTGCATTGCTGATATCGGTTTTCTTATCCACTACTGTCATATTATCTGTGTTAACAGAAAAAGTAACATTTGCCTGATGTCCGCCGTACATCACATGACAGGTTCTTACATAGAGGATATTTCCGTTCATTGTCATTCTCGCTGAGCCAAAATCAAAAGGTTTCTTTGTATTTTCTCCGTAAAGACTTGCAGACCCCTGTACCTTCCAGTCTTTGGAATACTTTGTCACACGATATACCTCAACTGCATCATTGTTGTCAGGATTATCCTGTCCTGTAAGGATATAATAATGATTGCCACTCTCATAAAAGGCACCATATTTTGGAAGTGCCAGAGGTACCGTCACTGTCTTCTGGATATTGTAATCGGTATCATAGTACTCTACCAGCGTTTTTCCATCAACAGCACCAAACTGTACACGCATGATGCCCCCATCCGGACTGGCACATTCATAGGAATCTATACAGGATCCAAATGTGGAATAATCCTGATTTTCCAGATTGCTGCCATTATAAACCTTACAGGTTGTCTTCACATTAGGATCTGCTTCCAGTTCCGCCTCTACTACAGCATTTTTGTATCTGGCAGCAAGGGTACTGTCAATACTTCCCGGGTCTTGTGCTTCCGGAATTTCATCTGTCTCCTCATCAGCTGAAAATTCATCCAGTAGCTCTGCATCAGAGAAAGGCTCTGCATCCTCCTGTGCATTAAAAACTTCCTCATCGGTACTGTTTGTAAGTACATCAGGCTGATCTGCATCTGTCACATTAGAATTCTCCACTGAATCGGATTCTGATGCATCAGTCACTGAAGAAGGTCCGGAAGAAAACTCTGCTGCACCTGCAGCAGAATTTCCTAACATACACATTGTCATCATCATAGCTAAAGCTGTTACCTTTTTGTTCTTCATAGTTTTATATCTCCTTTTTATAAGTATAATTTTGCATTTGCACGTTCTTTATATATATCCCAGGCTACTAATGCAATCGGAATACATGGAAGTCCTACTGAAATAACCAATACAATTCCGGCCGCTCCCAGAGCAAAAGCAATGTCAAATAAAAGCAGTGGTGTCAACAGATATCCCCAGGTAAACGCAGCCGATGCAATTTTAATTGCTTTCGCAGCTCCACCTGTTATAATCAGGGCAATGATTCCTATAATCAGATAGATATCTTCCAAATGACTTATGCCATGTCCGGTGATTATTTCCAAAAGTACTACCAGTCCAAATAATGCTGCCATTACCATTGCGGCAATTGCCTTAAATTTAAAAGTAAGTTCCGTATTTCTTAAATAGTTTTCAGCTGCCTTTGTTTCCATAATTAAATTCTCCTTTTCATTATCATCTTATTTTTTACATGTAACACAGTCTCAGCTAACTCACGTCATATTTCTTCCCTTCTTTCTGTATGTTGTTTTTCTTGCCTTCTACTCTATAGACGAGCGAGGTGGTAAGCAGGTTTTAAGTTTTTTTTTAATTTTTTTATTTTTTTACTTTTTACTGCTTTTGCAGATTACGTCTTTCCTGCTTTCTACTCTATAGACGAATGACACTGGGGACAGATTTTATATTTTGGAAATTTTTTTTTATTTTTTTAAATTTTTTCTGATACAAAAAGGCAACAAAAAAAGACCACCGGCCTGGGATAAGCCGATGGTCTTAAACAATCGTTTGAAAATAATTCAAAAATTTGAGTTTTTATTTTGTTATGGATTCTCGTTTAGTAAACATATGTATAAGATGCACTGGTTGGTGCAGATTTTAATGTTTTGGAACCTGATTTACGGTAAGCCACAATTTTATAATAATAGTATCCACGGTTTTTCAGAGACTTCTTATCTGTGTAGCTTGTTTTTCCCTTTACAGTAGCAACCTTTTTATAATATCCGCTCTGTGAGGTACTGCGATAGATATAATATCCGGTTGCATTGCTTACCTTTTTCCAGCGGAGATTCGCACTGCGTGTACCACCCTTCAGAGAGGTAATTTCTGTGGCACTGAGTTTACTGGTAGCGCTAATATGATAAACATCTCCGGCTGCTGATTCATAAGGATTCGTTGAGATTTTTACAAGCAAGTCTCCCGAACATCTTGGTATTTGTAAAGTTTCATTTGTAGATATACCATAAGATTCTAATACCTTTCTGCTCTTATATTCAATAAATTCAACATACCATGTACCTGGTTCAGAAACAGTATCGTCAATTGTAAACTTAAATGAAACTCCATTTAAACCTTTCAATTTCAGACGATAATAATCTACATCATTGCCACAATAAAGTTTTCCTGTATATTGCTTATTTAAAGACATCATATTAGCATTACTTATAGCTTTATCGCCATAATACCGTTCCTGCTCCCATGTATTTGATGCTTTATTATAAACTGCAAAATTGTATGACCCTTCACTATCATATATACCTACTATTTTTATATAATATTTTCCAGGTGTCCAGCTAATTGTTCCTGAAGGCCTTGAGCCCGTATACCACTCACATAATGTTCTACGCTTTGCATCATATAATATAATTCCCCACTTAGAATCAGCATTTGCATTACCATCATCGAGTTTTATTGAAATGTTCGTCTCTCCTTTTTCTTTAAGTGTAAACTGATACCAGTCTTCTTTTTGATATCCTACTTCTCCCCTTACCCAGGTATTCAATGGAATCTGATTGGCAGTTGCCGGATTGTCATTTGGCTCGCTTTCCTGCAGCATATCTTCTGCTTTTGCTGTGACAGCAGGATTCAATGCTGTCACGCACAGAGCCATTGTCAGTCCTGTAAACATAATTTTTGCCAGTTTTGTTACTTTCTCTCTTAACATAAATTTGCTCCTTTCTTATTTTAGCTTCATTTTATTTATCCTCAATCATATGTTCATCTGTTTAGTCAAGCGGATATTCGCAATCAGCTGAACATATTGAAAAGAGAATCCAGGGAATTGCTGTAACTGTCATAGGAACTGTTTACAATAGACTCAATCTTTTCTACAACCCCTACGCCTACGAGAAGACATATTACTAATGCTACGATAACCAGCAGGATAATAATGATCCAGAAAGCATATACTCTCTTGTCTTTGTCCATGTTGGTAACTGCAGTATAGGAAGCATATCCCACAAAAGGTGTCAGCCCAATTGCATATACCAGACCCAGAGTAAAGGCAACAACCGTTGCAATACTTGGGGAAATAATCATCAGTACACATATTACTGCAGTGATCAGCAGATCAAACACTGCCTGAACCCCTACTACGGAATACATTGCCTTTGGAGCTGCAGAACCGCCAAATGCTTTTGTCATCATAGTCATAATCCCAACTTTGATCATATCAAAACCAATAGTAGCAATCAGAGACAGTACGATCAGTGTCAGATATGGCATCTTGATATCAAAGAAACTGAAGTATCCATTGGAAGCAGATGCGATTTTCCCTGCAGTTACCATAGACAGGATTAAAACAATAATGGTTGTAAATATTGCTTTTACAGTGATAAAGCGAAGTCCACTTTTGCCAGTGCAATCGCCGGACATTCTGACAGCCTCAGATACAGGTCTCTTTAATACGCTGCCAGCTGCTCCCAGAAATGTTTTTGCACTTCCCAGTGCCTCCGTACCTTTTTCCCTGGCCCATTCTGCTTCTCTGAATCCTCGCATGTTGCCCTGCTGATAGTTCATATTCTGCTGATAATTGCCATTCTGCTGGTACTGCTGTCCCTGCTGGTAATTGGTATTCTGCTGATACTGTTGTCTCTGCTGGTAATTAGCATTCTGCTGATACTGTTGTCCCTGCTGATAATTAGCATTCTGTTGATACTGCTGTCTCTGCTGATAACCGGCATTCTGCTGCTGTGCTGACTGGCTCTGTGTTTCGGTTTTCTGATTCTGCGGTGAAGCTGACGGACCTTTCTGTGAATCTACAGGCTTAGGCTCCTCTGTCTGTTCTTTTTTTACCGGCTGCGGCTCAACCTTTGCCTGTGGCTGCATCTTTGGTGCACTCTTTGGCTGCTGACAGGTGCAGATTTCTCCTTCTTCCAGTTTTCTTCCACATTTTGTACAAAACATATTCTTTCCTCCTCTTATATTTCTTTATTTCAAGCGAATTAAATCATTCGCTTCAATACCTGTTTATAAGCTAATAACTATTTCTAAACTGATTCCACTACTTATTGCTTCGTTTACTCAACCTCACCATCAATAAAATGCTGCATATCCTTTTTATCAACACCTGTGGCCTGAACCACTTTCATCAGTTTTGTAAAATCATAATTATTCCATGTAGGGTTATCCTTCGGATAATAAATCATGGTTGTAGTATCCGGAAATACGGTATCTCCAGGATTTTTAGCTATTGTATCATCAGAAATCACAGGTGCATCACCTGTAAAAAATACTTTATTCATTCCGGTAGAGCCATATCCAAAAGCACACAGCCCCAGTTCCTGAAGCTGCTCAGAAAACACAACCTGG
>OGCO01004205.1_pt1 | contig 15658 bp, 14 predicted proteins | sample 1570171 | NCBI WGS metagenome assembly OGCO01 (sample SAMEA4370583, study PRJEB24528) | human gut metagenome | reverse complement strand
ATGCAACGACGCTCGGAACGAGATAGGTCGTAAAGAACGCGCTTTTAAGAAAATTTTTGCCGAAACGCACATTGAATACCGAAATCGCGAGCACGAGCGACACAAACAGCACAAGCGGCACGGAAATGACCGTGATCTGGAATGTATTCATAAATGCACGTGCCGCCGAAGCATCTCCGAACAGCTGCTTGATATTCTCAATGCCGACGAACTGCGGTTTGCTGACGTAGTTGTATTTATGAAACATAAAGTAAATATTTTTGAAGAACGGGTAGTAGAATACTGTTCCCAGGAAAATGATTGCCGGAAGCATGACGCTCGTGGCAAAGATACGATCCGAGGACAGCTTTTTCTTCTTCATACCTTGCAACCTCCTCTGTCTGCATAAAAAGAAGGGACAGCAGCCTACGCCGCTGCCCCTTTCTCAGCTAATCGGTCTGTGCTCAGGAATTTGCCGCGATGCCCTCGGTGATGCGGGCCGCCGCATCGGAAAGCACGTTCTGCGGATCCTCGGAGTTTACGAGGATGCGCTCGAGCGCTTCCTGATAGATCTTCGCGCCGTCCGGGTACTTGTAGCAGCACTCCATGAAGTTGTAACGGGTGTGCTGAAGCTGCTCCTGCTGCTGTTGAAGCTCCTGCAACTGAAGCTCCTAAGGCTGAAGAACCAAAAGCTGAATCGGCTGAATAATTTTACAGTTATTCTTATAGATATAAAAAAGGCTACCTTCAAAGGTAGCCTTTTTTGTTTGTCTGCCGTTTATTAATACTAAGATACATTAAAATATATCCTAATTAAACTTTTCATAGAGAGAATCTGTTATATTTGCAGGTGAATATGGCAAAATTTGTAAAGGTAATATTGTTTCTGTTGCTGACAGTTGCTTTTCATAGCATAGCAGGCAATGTCTCTACCGAAAAAATGGTGGATAAGCAGGGGTGTGATATTACATATGCTATGGGGCAGCGTGGGGAAATCTGTGCACCCGATCTTCCGGGTAAGCCTGTGGCTGAATTGACCAATTTGCAGAGCCATCAAATATCTGTGACACGTATTCAACGTGTACAGCTTGGAGAATATTTCTTTTCTTTAAAGAATGCGCTACAAGGTTGTGCTGATCGTGAGAGCTCACTATCACAACACTGGGGGCGGATTTATGATACAACAACTTCCTATTATTGCCAGCCATCGAGTGAATACTATGTATACACCTTGAGGCGTATAATTATTTAGCAGTATATTTATTGGTATTGTTTATTTTGTGGTTACTGGTATCTTCTGTATACTGGTGATACTACTTCTTTTTATCTTTATATTTTTACTAATAAATTAAACTTTAAATATTATGGCAACTACTCAAACGATTGATGCTACTATATTCGCATCTACACACCCCGATATCGCTAAACGCATAAGTGTTTCAGGAGTTTTAATCTCTTCTGTTATGTTATTGATTGGTATTTTAGCTTTTGCTTCAACATTCGAATTGGATGACAAGTCTTCTACAACCAGTATGGCTTTGATGGTTTTGGGGACAGGTTTATTTCTTATGGGAATTTTCCGTCTTTTCTGGAAATCAAAGGAGGTTGTTTATTTACCAACAAAAAGTGTGGCTAAAGAGCATAGTGTATTCTTTGATTTGAAGCATATGGATGCTTTGAAAAATCTTGTAAATTCGGGTTCATTCTCCGCTGATTCGAAAATAAAAAGCGAGGCTAGTGGTAATATACGTATGGATGTGATACTTTCTGCTGATAAAAAGTTTGCAGCTGTACAGTTATTCCAATTTGTACCTTACACGTATCAGCCAATAACATCGGTGCAGTATTTCACTAATGAAAAAGCTTCTGCGATAGTCGCTTTTTTGTCGAAAAGTAAAATACAATAAGTATATATCTATAACACCTGTTTGACTTTGTTTTTTCCGACACATTAAAACTATGCAGTTTGAAACTTTATATTGAGTTTGCTGCTACTAAATAAAACAGGTTTTAGATGTTACTGTAAAAGATAACTTTGATTTTCATACGAAGATGGGGATTAGTCGTTAATGACGGCGATCCCCATTTTTTTCATTAAGAAGCAGGCGTTCATGTTTTGAGCAACTCCGTTTCTCATTTGATATGAGAAGGTGAGTTCATTGTTGGTAATGTCGGCTTCGAAACAGTAATTTCGGATATTTTGTGGGAAGGACTCTATTAAAGTCCCTAATAACAAGTCATGGGTGGCGATGATACCGTTGGCGTTCATGTGCATGAATTGTTTGATAAGGGCGAAAGAGCCTTTCTGTTTGTCCATGGAGTTGGTGCCTTTCAGTATTTCATCAAGGATGATGAAAAGCTCTTCCCCGGCTTCAAGTTTGTCTATGATTAATTTAAGTCGCTTGAGTTCTGCAAAGAAATAAGATTCGTTGTCAGCTAGGGAATCACTGGTTCGAAGGCTGGTAACGAGACGGGCCGGATATATTTTCATTTGCTTTGCCCAAACGGGAGCTCCTATACATGCCAGTAGATAGTTTACTCCTACAGTACGTAAATAAGTACTCTTGCCTGCCATATTGGCGCCTGTGATTATAATAAAGAAAGGACGTTTTTCAATGTCTATTCCGTTACGCACACATTGGTTGCGATCCATTAGGGGATGCCCCAAGGCTTCAGCTTGTAGGTGGAAAGATTGAGCAGCGATAGTGGGGTAAATATAATCCGGATGATTATATGCGAATGTTGCCAGGGAACAATAGGCATCTATTTCTCCGATTGTTTCTATCCATCGGGGGAGGTCGGAGGCATGAATCTCTTTCCACTTCTCGATTCGCATCACCTGTCGTAGCTCCCAAAATATCAGTCCGTTGAGTATAGTACTCATGAGCAGATTGCTTCGTTGGTCGAGTGCGTTCATCAGTTTAGAAAGCTGGCGGACTGCTTGAGAAGCGGTTTGATTTTGACTTGTAAGGTCCGTTTTTAACTCTTGCAGTATATGACTGTGCATTTCTTTTTGTTCAGTGAGCAGAATTTGGTCAGCGTATGTTGAAAGAATCTGCAGCTTTTCTCCGTAGGTTGTTTGCAGTTTAGTGATTCCTTTAGAGAAAATAGTACTGAATAATACAAAGCTGACAAATACTCCTCCTGCAATGTTAGCCGAGATAATGCCTAAAATGGCTAGACTTATACATAAGAAATTAATGACGGTAACCGCTATTGGGAGGATACGCAGGAGCGTACGTTTTCGATAATAACTCGGACTGGCTGCCCATTCTTTGATTTCGGTGGTATCGGCAGGTTTTCCTTTATAGAGTAATCCGAGTAAGCGGATTTGTTGGCGATATTCCAAATCGGTGGAGAGTTCCCGGATGGCTTCCTGGCGGTGGTCAATAGCTGCTTTATTCTCCAGATGTGCATTGAACCAGTTTGCGAGATGTTGCTTGCCGATAGGGGTTGCGGTGCGGTTGATGTATTGGAAGAGAGAGTGTTCTCCAAATACGTCCAGATCAAGAGTGTAGAGGTGAGACGGGTTAATGAATTCTTTTCCATCGTCAAAATCGGAAAAATCATATTGCATGGCACGTAGTTCCTGCTCGTTGATTTCTATTTTCTTTTTCAGAAAGTCTTTCCGGTAGAACCAGAAATTATGGCGTTTTACTAACCAAATGAATAAGATAAAGGGTAGGACAGCGAATGCAGAGAGGCATAGCCAACCGTCAGACCAAAAAATAATGGCATTTGCTACGGCTCCTACGAATAAGATAAGTCGAAGAAGACTTATATAATAGATACGTTTCCGTGCATTCTGTAACTCCAGTTCTGTTTTCTGAATGATTTGCTGATATGTGGTAATGATCTGTTCTAGTTTTTCCATGACAAATTTAAATCTTTTGCGCAAAGGTAATATAATTCATAACGGTCGGGATAGGAGCTTGTTTTTGTCAAGAGTAGATTTACTGTTTATTAACGGAAGTAGGAAGATGTGTGGGCTTGGATTATAACTCGTCTTGATAATGTTGTTGTTAGCTGGAAGAAATTTTCAATATTTCTTTTCTCATTCTTGCATTTATCCGCTAAAATTTATAACTTTCCACTCGAAAAGGCGTTAGACAGGAAAGGAGGATGCTTATGAAGAAAGGATGTATCTTATGTTTGCTGATAAGCGTGATTAGCCTTCCGTTAATTGCGCAGAATATTATTTATTCCAACCTGAAAGAGTTACTGACTCAACATGGCGATACCACTGCTGTGTTGCGTGTAGAAAAACGTTCCAGAAATCAGATTGTATTAACAGGAGGGGCTGATTACCGGATAACGGCCGGTGATGACGAGTCGATGTGCCGGCGTTTGAAGAAGCGTTGTTTTGCTGTGCGTGACGAAAAAGGAAATTTATATTTGAACTGTCGTAAGTTGCGCTATAAGAAATTGCGTTTTGGAGCATGGTATGCTCCTGCTGTTCAGTTAGGTAAAAACATCTATTTTTGTGCGATGCCTTTAGGATCAGTCATCGGAGGCAACTTTGTGGAAGAAGATGATGTAAAACTAGGAGGAAATATAGGCGATGCTCTTGCCGCTTCAAGTCTGGTTACAAAACGTGTTTGCTATGAATTGAATGGTGAAACAGGGAAAGTCGACTTTCTGGGGAAAGATAGAATGCTGCAATTATTGAAGAATTATCCGGAACTGAAACAAGCATATTTGAAAGATGATAGTCAAGAAGCGAAGCATACTTTTAAATATCTGTTAGAGTTGCAGAATAAACAAAAGAAATAATTCCATTAATTTTGGTTGGCATCGTATGAAAAGCCCTATCAATAATACAATCACCTGTATAATGATATTATTGAGATGTGGGTTACACTAGTTATGTAAATTCCACCGATTCCATAGTGTTGAAAAGGGCTGCTATTTGCTTTACTAAAGATTCTCTTTTATTTTAATGAAAGGGTTCTTACCAATGATCCTTCCATTCATTTTAATGAAAAGTTTTAGTGAAGCTCCGCCATTCGTTTTAATGATAGCTTTGCTATTTACCGTAATGCCAACCCTGCTATCTACTTCAATGAAAGATCTATCTATCTGTTTTGACAAAACGGCCTGTATTTGTGCCTATATAAAAGCATAAGAGAGTTTTGACATCGCTTGTGTCTTGTTCTTCTATCAAACTGTAAATGTAATAATACCTTTCTGATAATAAATCTGTCAAATCTCTTGTCTTTTATCTTCTTTTTTTCTATCTTGCGAAGAGTTATAAGACTGTATTGCTTACAGTTTGTAATCCTTAATTCTGTTTATTATGAGAATAACTCTTGGCAACACACTACCTCCTTATCCGGATTTTGTAGAAGGTATCCGGAGAGCTCCCGACCGTGGTTATACACTTACCCCGGCGCAGACAATCACTGCATTAAAAACGCTTTGCGTTATATTCCTACCGAGTGGCACGAACAATTGGCTCCTGAATTGATGGAAGAGCTACGCACTCGCGGGCGGATTTACGGATACCGTTTCCGTCCTGCCGGCGACCTGAAAGCCAAACCGATTGACGAATATCGGGGACAATGCATTGAAGGCAAAGCTTTTCAGGTAATGATTGACAATAACCTTTGCTTCGATATAGCATTATATCCCTACGAACTAGTCACTTACGGTGAAACCGGACAAGTCTGCCAAAACTGGATGCAATATCGACTGATAAAACAATACCTCGAAGAACTTACCCAAGAACAGACGCTGGTTATTGAGTCCGGACATCCATTAGGGCTTTTCCGCTCCCGTCCCGATGCTCCCCGCGTTATAATAACCAATTCGATGATGATCGGGCAATTCGACAATCAACATGATTGGCATATTGCTGCCCAGATGGGAGTTGCCAATTACGGGCAAATGACCGCTGGCGGCTGGATGTATATCGGTCCTCAAGGAATTGTGCATGGCACTTTCAATACCCTCCTCAATGCCGGGCGATTGAAACTGGGGATTCCCCAAGATCAGGATCTGCGGGGCCATTTATTTGTATCTTCCGGTTTGGGAGGAATGAGCGGCGCACAACCCAAAGCGGCGGAGATAGCAGGAGCAGTCTCCATCATAGCCGAAGTAGATAGTTCGCGTATTGAAACCCGCCACCGCCAGGGATGGGTGGGACACGTGACTGCGGATATAGCCGAAGCATACCGGATGGCATCTCAAGCAATGCAACGTCGTGAACCCTGCTCGATAGCCTATCACGGCAATGTCGTAGACCTGCTCGAATATGCCGAACGTGAAAGAATTCCTATTGAATTATTATCCGATCAAACCTCCTGTCATGCCGTTTACGAAGGCGGTTACTGCCCTGCCGGACTAACTTTTGAAGAACGCACCCGCCTTCTTCACGAATCTCCGGAACAATTCCGTCACTTGGTAGATATATCCTTGCATCGTCATTTCGAAGTTATCAAGAAACTCGTAGCCCGCGGAACTTATTTCTTTGATTATGGAAACTCCTTCATGAAAGCCATATACGATGCCGGAGTAAAAGAAATCTCCCGTAATGGTGTTGATGAAAAGGACGGATTTATCTGGCCAAGCTATGTTGAAGATATTATGGGACCCCAACTCTTTGATTATGGCTACGGTCCGTTCAGATGGGTTTGCTTGAGTGGCAAACACGAAGATCTGATAAAAACAGACCACGCAGCTATGGAATGTATCGACGTCAACCGGCGTGGGCAGGATCTTGACAACTACAACTGGATACGGGATGCCGAAAAGAATCAGCTCGTGGTGGGTACACAGGCACGTATTCTGTATCAGGATGCAGTCGGGAGAATGAACATAGCCCTCCGTTTCAATGAGATGGTCCGCCGGGGAGAAGTAGGTCCTATCATGCTGGGACGAGACCATCACGATGTAAGCGGAACGGATTCTCCTTTCCGGGAGACATCGAATATCAAAGACGGAAGCAATGTGATGGCAGATATGGCTGTGCAATGTTTTGCCGGAAATTGTGCCCGCGGAATGAGCCTGGTAGCTTTGCACAATGGTGGGGGAGTCGGTATTGGCAAAGCAGTCAATGGCGGCTTCGGTATGGTATGCGACGGTAGCGAACGGGTAGATGAAATACTTCGTTCGGCAATGCTCTGGGATGTGATGGGCGGAGTAGCCCGTCGCTCATGGGCGCGTAATCCGCATGCGATGGAGACAAGCGAAGCATTTAATGACTCCCATGCAAGAGACTATCAGATAACAATGCCGTATATAGCGGACGAAGAACTTATAAAGAAGATAGTCCCATATATTGTGGGAAAATAGTATCACATATTATGGGAATTTATTCTCTTAATATGAGAGAATAAATTCCCATAATATATGGAACTGTTTAAACATATAGCTGTTTAGTATAAACCATGCGGTGATTCGGTATGAAACTCGTGTGAACCGTGCCTGATTATATAAGGACTATTGGTAAAGAGCACTTGTTTAATGTAAAACATATAGTTATCCAGTTGAATATAACCTCTATAATAATAGATATTTGATATGAGTTGGAATAAAATTATTGAATGCGTCCCCAATTTTAGCGAGGGACGTGATTTAGAGAAAATAGATCAGATAGTAGCCCCTTTCCGTATTAAGGCCGGGGTAAAACTGCTTGATTACAGTAATGATGAAGACCATAACCGCCTGGTTGTAACTCTTGTCGGCGAGCCGGAAGCTCTGTACGAAGCAATCGTTGAAGCCGTCGGTGTGGCTGTCCGTTTGATAGACCTGAATCAGCATACCGGGCAACATCCCCGTATGGGAGCGGTAGATGTCATCCCTTTCATCCCGATTAAGAATACTAGCATGGAAGAAGCCATCGAACTATCCAAGAAAGTAGCCGCAAAAGTAGCCGAGATCTATCATCTTCCTGTCTTCCTGTATGAGAAGTCCGCAACTGCGTCGCATCGGGAAAATCTCGCTTCCGTTCGTAAAGGAGAATTTGAAGGCATGGCCGAAAAAATCAAACTACCCGAATGGCAACCAGATTTCGGACCTGCCGAACGTCATCCAACCGCAGGTACAGTCGCCATCGGAGCCCGTATGCCGCTCGTAGCCTACAATATCAATCTTAGTACGGACAATCTGGAAATAGCTACCAAGATAGCAAAGAATATCCGCCATATCAATGGAGGGCTCCGTTATGTGAAAGCAATGGGAGTGGAGCTAAAGGAGAGAAACATCACCCAGGTATCCATAAACATGACCGACTATACCCGTACTGCCCTTTACCGCGCCTTCGAACTGGTACGTATCGAAGCTCGCCGCTATGGTGTTACGATTGTCGGTAGTGAAATCATTGGCCTCGTACCGATGGAAGCCCTGATTGATACAGCTTCCTACTATCTCGGACTCGAAAACTTTTCCATGCAGCAAGTCTTGGAAGCCCGTATCATGGAATAGCCGGTAAAGAAATATGTTAGCGAATATTCAATCCAAATCAGAACGGATGTTTACAGGGGAACCTGCCCTGATAAAAAACAACGGATCAAGAAGCAGGATGAATGAAACAAGAATAAACCAAGATAATTCGGATAATTTATGAGTGAAAACCTAATCATATTCAATGCCCGTATTGTAACTCCCATCGGCTTTTCCGCCCGTAAAGGCGAAGAAATGTCCCAACTGCAAGTCATAGAGAACGGAACCGTGGAAGTCACCAAAGGAGTCATCACCTACGTTGGTGAAAACCGTGGCGAAGACCGCGACGGTTACTATCAACACTACTGGCATTATAATGCTCGCGGACACTGCCTCTTGCCCGGCTTCGTCGATTCCCATACCCATTTCGTGTTTGGCGGAGAACGTTCCGAAGAATTCTCCTGGCGTCTGAACGGCGAAAGCTATATGTCGATTATGGAGCGGGGAGGCGGAATTGCAAGCACCGTAAAAGCCACCCGGCAAATGAACTTCCTGAAGCTTCGTTCAGCAGCTGAAGGCTTTCTGAAAAGAATGAGCACAATGGGCGTAACCACCGTAGAAGGTAAAAGCGGCTACGGACTGGATCGGGAAACCGAACTATTACAGCTAAAGGTAATGCGTAGCCTGAACAACACCGAGCATAAACGTGTCGATATAGTCTCCACCTTTCTCGGCGCTCATGCCCTTCCCGAAGAATATGCAGGAAGAAGCGACGAATACATCGACTTCCTGATTCGTGAAATGCTTCCCCTTGTCCGTGACGGCGAACTGGCAGAATGTTGTGATGTCTTTTGCGAACAAGGCGTTTTCTCTATCGAACAGTCCCGCCGCCTGCTTCAGGCAGCCAAGGAACACGGCTTTCTGTTGAAACTCCACGCTGACGAAATCGTCTCCCTCGGTGGAGCTGAACTGGCAGCCGAACTGGGAGCACTGTCTGCCGATCACCTCCTGCACGCTTCCGATGCCGGCATCCGTGCAATGGCCGATGCCGGAGTAGTAGCCACCCTGTTACCTTTGACAGCTTTTGCTCTGAAAGAACCCTACGCACGCGGTCGTGAAATGATTGACTCCGGCTGTGCGGTAGCACTTGCTACTGACCTGAACCCTGGCAGTTGTTTCTCCGGTTCTATCCCGCTGACCATTGCTCTGGCCTGCATCTATATGAAAATGAGTATTGAAGAAACCATCACCGCCCTGACCCTGAACGGAGCTGCCGCCCTTCAGCGAGCCGACCGGATTGGAAGCATCGAAGTAGGCAAACAAGGCGATTTTATCGTTCTCAATTCCAACAACTATCATATTCTACCTTATTATATAGGCATGAACTGTGTAATCATGACTATTAAAGGTGGCATGTTATATCCCGTCGCTTAATAGTTGACCAACTCATTCATTAATCACTTAAAACAAAATACCATGTTAGCAGATTTAACCGTAAAAGATTTCTTAGATAAAGTAGCTTGCAGCGATCCTGTACCCGGTGGAGGTAGTATTGCCGCTTTGGATGGAGCACTGGCTTCCGCCCTTTCCACAATGGTAGCACGGCTCACCGTAGGAAAAAAGGGATACGAAGCCAGTGAAGAAGTAATGCAGCACGCACAAACTATCACCCTCCGTCTGCTGGACGAATTTATTGCACTTATCGATAAAGATTCCGCTGCCTACAACGAAGTCTTTGCCTGCTTCAAACTTCCTAAAACAACCGACGAAGAGAACGCCGCGCGAAGTGCCGCCATTCAGGAAGCAACCAAACAAGCCGCCCTCGTTCCGTTGGAAGTAGCCCGCAAGGCCCTGGATATGATGTCCGTCATAGCAGATGTTGCCCGCTTGGGCAACCGCAATGCCGTCACAGATGCCTGCGTAGCCATGATGTCCGCCCGTTCCGCCGTATTGGGAGCCTTGCTGAACGTCCGTATCAACCTTGGTTCGCTCAAAGACAGAGATTTTGTCCTCCAACTGCAAACCGAAGCCGATACAATCGAGCAAACCGCCTGCCGGAGAGAAAAAGAATTGTTGGATGCCGTAAATCAAGACCTGCGCGTATGAGTAAGAATGTATATCATATCGGTTCCGGAGCATTGACCTTCGAAATCATCGAACGAATTATCAACGAAAACCTGAAACTGGAACTAGCTCCCGAAGCCAAGTTGCGCATCCAGAAATGTCGCGACTACCTCGACCACAAAATAGCTTCTTCCGAAGAACCGCTGTACGGTATAACAACCGGTTTCGGCTCTTTATGTACCAAAAATATTTCTCCCGACGAACTCGGTACGCTTCAGGAGAACCTGATAAAAAGCCATGCTTGCAGCGTAGGCGAAGAAATCCGCCCCGTCATCATCAAACTGATGATGCTCCTCAAAGCCCACGCCCTCTCATTAGGACATAGCGGAGTACAAGTAATCACCGTACAACGCATCCTGGACTTCTTCAACAATGACGTCATGCCCATCGTCTATGACCGTGGCTCCCTTGGAGCCTCCGGCGACCTTGCACCGCTTGCCAATCTTTTCCTCCCCCTGATCGGTGTCGGCGATGTCTACTATAAAGGGAAAAAGTGCGAAGCCATCAGCGTACTCGACGAATTCGGCTGGGAACCCGTCAAACTAATGAGTAAAGAAGGACTGGCCCTGCTCAACGGCACCCAATTTATGAGCGCCAACGGTGTATTCGCTATGCTCAAAGCCTTCCGTCTCTCGAAAAAAGCCGACCTCATAGCCGCCCTTTCCCTCGAAGCCTTTGATGGTCGTATCGACCCGTTTATGGACTGCATCCAGCAAATCCGCCCCCATCAGGGACAAATCGAGACAGGCGAAGCCTTCCGCAAACTACTGGCCGGTAGCGAACTGATCGAACGTCACAAAGATCACGTTCAAGATCCCTATTCCTTCCGCTGCATCCCGCAAGTACACGGTGCCACGAAAGACGCCATCCGCTACGTTGCCTCCGTATTGCTGACTGAAATCAATTCCGTTACGGACAACCCCACCATCTTCCCCGATGAAGACCGGATCATCTCCGGCGGAAACTTCCACGGGCAACCGCTTGCCATCTCTTATGACTTCCTTGCCATCGCTTTAGCCGAATTGGGAAATATCTCCGAACGCCGTGTCTCCCAACTGATTATGGGACTCCGCGGACTACCTGAATTCCTGGTTGCCAACCCCGGTCTGAACTCCGGTTTCATGATTCCGCAATATGCTGCCGCTTCGATGGTCAGCCAGAATAAAATGTACTGCTATGCGGCTTCGAGCGACTCCATCGTCTCCTCCAACGGACAGGAAGACCACGTAAGCATGGGCGCCAACGCCGCTACCAAACTCTATAAAGTGATGGACAACCTGGAACATATCCTTGCCATCGAACTGATGAATGCTGCACAAGGCATCGACTTCCGCCGCCCGCAGAAAACTTCCCCAGTCCTTGAGCGTTTCCTCCATGCCTATCGGAAAGAAGTGCCTTTTGTGAAAGATGATATCGTGATGTACAAGGAGATACATAAAACAGTCGCCTTCCTGAAGAGGACACAGATTGAATACTGACAATAAATTGACCCTTTTTCGCTTTTCGTTGATAATGGTGGCTGTTATTGCCGGATAAGTGTCGATTCTTATCGATATTTATCCGGCATTTGTCGATTATAATCCCTCTGCCGGCGATAAAACTTTACTTCGTATTCTCCTCATTCCTACCTTTGCCCTATGTTTGTTCCGTATTTCCTATTAACACTTGTTTTCATTTTACTCTATTGAATGATAATAATTCCCAAATGCATTATAAATAGATGGAAACTTGATTTGTTAATTGAGTTTTCTATATATCTTTGTTCCGTTTTTCCTTTGGAAATGAAAAGAAAACGAAAACTGCATTTTAATAAAATAGAAAAACGGATGATGGCAGAGCATGGAAAAGACGCTTCCCAACGGGTAGAGTTAAGAGAACGGATCATAACGGCAGCAACAGAAGCTTTTACTTCAAAAGGCATCAAGAGTATTACGATGGACGATATTGCAGCAGCATTAGGAATATCCAAACGTACCCTCTATGAAGTCTTTTCGGATAAAGAATCGTTGTTGAAAGAATGTATACTGAAGGCACAGGCCGACAGAGATAAGTACTTGCAGAAAATCTTTGAACAGTCGCATAATGTGTTAGAGGTAATACTTGCAGTTTTTCAGAAAAGTATTGAGGTGTTCCATCAGACGAATAAACGCTTTTTTGAAGACATCAAGAAATATCCGAAAGTATATGAGATGATGAAGAACCGGCAGGACAGCGATTCGCAGAAAACGATGTCCTTCTTCAAGACGGGAGTAGAGCAGGGCATTTTTCGTCCGGATGTGAACTTCGCTATCGTTAATTTGCTGGTACGAGAGCAGTTTGACGTACTTCTGAATACGGATATCTGCAATGAATATCCTTTCATTGAAGTGTACGAATCCATCATGTTTACTTATATACGCGGCATCTCCACCGAAAAAGGAGCAAAGGTACTGGAAGACTTTATACAAGAATATCGTAAGAACCGCATCGCAGATTAGAGCAAGAGTGAGGTTTTATTGACAAACAAGTAAGATTAAATTAGAAATTCAGTTTATGAACAAGATGAAAAGATTGGCAGGTAAGAAGATTCTTCTGGTAGCTGTGGCACTCTGTGCATTTGGTTTTGCAAAGGCGCAGGACACACAGGCGGAGAAGAATATACTAACCTTAACCTTAGACAAAGCCCTGGAAATTGCATTGGATGAGAATCCGACAATAAAAGTGGCAGAAGAAGAAGTTGCATTAAAGAAAGTTGCCAGCAAAGAAGCCTGGCAAAGTCTGTTGCCGGAGGCTAGTATTGCCGGTTCAGTAGACCATACCATTAAAGCGGCTGAAATGAAATTGAACGATAACGTGTTCAAGATGGGGCAAGACGGTTCGAACACCGCTAATGCGGGGTTGAGTATTAATCTGCCACTCTTTGTGCCGGGCGTTTATCGTGCCATGTCGATGACAAAGACGGATATTGAACTGGCAGTAGAGAAGTCACGCGCTTCCAAACTGGATCTCGTGAATCAGGTGAGCAAGGCTTATTATCAGTTGATGCTTGCGCAGGACAGCTATGAAGTGCTTCAAGGCAGTTATAAACTGGCAGAAGATAACTACAATGTAGTGAATGCCAAATATCAGCAGGGAACTGTGAGCGAATATGACAAGATCAGTGCGGAGGTGCAGATGCGCAGTATTAAACCGAACTTGATTTCGGCAGCTAATGCGGTGACTTTGGCTAAGTTGCAGTTGAAAGTCCTGATGGGGATCACAGCCGATGTGGAGATAAAGATTAACGATAGTCTGACCAACTATGAGACGGCCATGTTTGCCAACCAGTTGAGAGAAGAAAATGTAAATCTGGACAACAATACCACCATGAAGCAGTTGGACTTGAACATGAAGTTGCTTGAAAAGAACGTAAAGTCTTTAAAGACAAACTTTATGCCGACTCTTTCAATGAGTTTCTCCTACCAATATCAATCACTGTATAATCCGAATATCAATTTTTTCAATTACAACTGGAGCAACAGTTCCAGCCTGATGTTCAATCTTAGTATACCTTTATATAAGGCAAGTAACTTTACGAAAGTGAAATCCGCCCGTATACAGATGCGCCAGCTCGATTGGAACCGTATTGATACGGAAAGACAATTGAATATGCAGATTGTCAGTTGTCGCAATAACATGAGTGCCAGCACAGAGCAGGTAGTCAGCAACAAGGAAAATGTGATGCAGGCAAAGAAAGCGGTAGTGATTGCCGAAAAACGTTATGATGTAGGTAAGGGCACGGTGCTCGAACTGAACAGTTCCCAAGTATCGCTGACACAGGCGCAACTCACCTATAATCAGTCCATATACGATTACCTGGTTGCTAAGGCAGACCTCGATCAGGTTCTGGGAAAAGAATAAAGATAGACAAATAAAAAATTACAATTAAGGAATATGAAAAGAAGTATCCAATTGGTAGCCCTGCTGTTAACTGTGTTTATGGGCTCATGTACAGGTGGAAAAGACAAAGCGGCTGCGGAACATGTGGACGCGAAGCCCATTGTGAAGCTGGCAGACGTAAAAGCCCGTCCCGTAGATCAAATACAAGATTACACAGCAACGGTGGAAGCCGAAGTAAAGAATAATATAGCTCCTTCGTCTCCCGTACGTATCGACCAGATTTTTGTGGAAGTGGGCGACCGCGTATCCAAAGGCCAGAAACTTGTGCAGATGGATGCAGCCAACCTGAAACAGACGAAGCTGCAACTAGATAATCAGGAAATAGAATTCAACCGTATCGACGAATTATATAAAGTGGGCGGTGCGTCCAAATCAGAGTGGGATGCTTCGAAGATGCAACTCGATGTGAAGCAAACCGCTTATAAGAATCTGCTGGAGAATACCTCTTTGCAAAGCCCTATCAATGGTGTGGTCACTGCACGTAACTATGATAATGGCGATATGTACAGCGGTGGAGAACCCGTACTTGTAGTAGAACAGATCACTCCGGTGAAACTCCTGATTAACGTGTCCGAAACCTACTTCACGAAAGTGAAAAAAGGTACTCCTGTCGATGTGAAACTCGATGTATATGGCGATGAAGTATTTACAGGAACCATCAATCTGATTTACCCTACCATAGATGCCACTACCCGTACATTCCAGGTAGAGATCAGACTGGATAATAAAGACCAGCGTGTGCGTCCGGGAATGTTTGCCCGTGCGACATTGAACTTCGGTACAGCAGAAAACGTCGTTGTTCCCGATTTGGCAATCGTTAAGCAGGCAGGTTCCGGCGACCGTTATGTATTCGTTTATAAAGACGGTAAAGTATCTTATAATAAGGTCGAACTGGGTAGACGCATGGGTACGGAGTATGAGTTGAAATCCGGTGTACCGGATAACTCACAGGTGGTAGTTGCCGGACAGTCACGTTTGGTGAACGGTATGGAAGTAGAGGTGGAAGCCTCTTCCCAGCCTTCTTCCAAATAAGAGGTGTTCAGTACCTTTCGCCCGATGCATTTATTAATTAACCTGATTTCAAAACGATCTTCCGGCTCCCTCTTTTGGGGAGAGGAGCAGGGAGAGGCTTTTAAATAAAATAACATGAGTTTATACGAAGGTGCGGTTAAGAAACCGATTATGACCTCCCTCTGCTTCCTGGCAGTGGTGATTTTTGGTCTTTTCTCTTTGTCCAAGTTACCTATCGACTTGT
>OGCO01004201.1_pt1 | contig 15665 bp, 19 predicted proteins | sample 1570171 | NCBI WGS metagenome assembly OGCO01 (sample SAMEA4370583, study PRJEB24528) | human gut metagenome | reverse complement strand
CTTTGTCGAGGGCAGGCATATGCTGCGCGAGGGTCTGTTTGATCTCCAGAAAGCCGCGCCGGACTTTATCAAGACCAAAAGCGAGGAATTCCTCAGCCGCATGATGGAGGGCAAATGATTAACGTAGTACAGGAAATCGTCGATAAGCTGCGCACAGTCTATCCATCGGCGCAGTACGACATTTACACCGAGCGTATCGAGCAGGGTTTCTCTGCGCCGTGCTTCTCCATTCGGCAGCTTCGTGCGGACGTCACGCCGTACCCGTCCGGTCTGCATGAGATCGTGCAGCACATGGACGTGCGGTTCTTCCCATCGGACGGCCGTCCGCAGGAGCAGTGCCGAGAGACCGCACAGATGCTCACGCTGCTGCTGCGGCGCACGGAAAGCCTGCGCGGGAGCAATCTCTCGTGGGAAATTACAGACGAGGTGCTGCATTTCTTCGCGGACTACCGGCAGTTTATCCGCGAAATCCCGGAAGATATTCCGATGGAGAATTTGCAGACAACCGTAGGAACGGAGAACGAAAATGGCAGTTAAACGCAAAACCGAGGCAGGAGCACCGGCGTTTACCGGCGCACAGCTCCTGACCTTCGACAGATACCGCGAGCGGCGCGACCTGCTGGGTGTGCTGCTCGACAAGGATCAGCGCTACACCTTTTCTGAGGTGGATGCGCTCATTGACAACTTTATGAAAGGCAAGGTGAATTAAATGGCTTTAGGCGGCGGTATGTATACCGTACAGAACAAGGTTCTGCCCGGTGCGTACATCAACTTTGTGTCGGCGGCGCGTGCGTCTGCGACCCTGGGCGACCGCGGCACGGCGGCTTTCCCGCTGTCCCTCGACTGGGGACCGGAGAACGAGGTCGTGACCATCGAGAACAGCGAGTTCCAGAAGGGCTCACTTGCGCTGACCGGCTACGCCTACACGGCGGACGAGCTGCGTCCGCTGCGCGAGATCTTCGCAAATGCCAAGACGCTGCACCTGTTCCGTCTGAACAGCGGCGGTGCAAAGGCAGCCTGCAAGTACGCGGAGGCGAAGTATCCGGGCAAGATCGGCAACGAACTGAAGATCGTGATTCAGGAGAACGAGGGCTTCACGGTATCGACGAACGAGGTCTACGACGTTTCGACCTATATCGGCACGACCCTTGTGGACACGCAGAAGGCAGTTAAGGCAGTTTCCGACCTTTCCGACAACGACTATCTGCACTGGAAAGGCAGCGAGGCGCTGACCGAGAACGCGGGCCTGCTGCTCACCGGCGGCACGACCGGCGCGGTGCAGGATGCAGCTTACCAGACGTTCCTCGACAGGATCGAGCCGTACAGCTTCAACACGATCGGCTGCGACACGAAGAACAGCACGGTCAAGGGTCTGTTCGCCAACTGGACGCGCCGCCTGCGTGATGAGCAGGGCGTGAAGTTCCAGTGCGTGCTGCATGGCTACCCTGCGGCAGACTATGAGGGCGTGATTTCCGTCAAGAACGGTCTGGTAGGTGCGGCTGATGATACCTCGGCTGTCTACTGGACGACCGGCGCGGAATCTGCGTGCGCGGTCAACCGCTCGATGACCAACTCGACCTACACCGGCGAGTACGACATCGACACGAACTACACGCAGACCCAGCTTGAAAAGGCGATCAAGGCCGGTGAGTTCACGTTCCACCGTGTCGGTGACCAGACGCGCGTGCTGACCGACATCAACACGTTCGTGTCCGTCACGGACGAAAAGAGCGCGGATTTCTCGTCCAATCAGGTCATGCGCGTGCTCGACCAGATCGCCAATGACATTGCATTGATGTTCAACTCGAAGTATCTCGGCAAGGTGCAGAACGACGCAAGCGGCCGCGTGAGCCTGTGGAGCGACATTGTAGCGCACCACACCCAGCTCCAGACCATCCGCGCCATTGAGAACTTTGACAGCAGCAGCGTCACCGTGTCGCAGGGCGACATGAAGAAGTCTGTTGCGGTCGAGGACCATGTACAGCCGGTTTCCGCGATGGAACAGCTTTACATGAAGGTAATCGTTGAATAAAGGAGGGAAAAGTCATGCTGAACGCTCCTGTTATGGAAGCAAATGATGCGGTAGCCGGTTCGATGGCCGAGTGCTACGTCACCATTGACGGCAACCGCTACAATATGATGCAGCTGTACAGCTTTGAGTCGTCCGCGAAGGTCGACATTCAGGACGTAAAGCTGCTTGGCCGCACCGGCAAGGGCAAGAAGCCAAGTGGGTGGTCCGGTTCGTGGAAGGGCACGGCGCACTTCAACCAGAGTGTGTTCCGCCGCTGGTTCCTGATCTACTGCAAGACCGGCAGGATGACGCCGTTTGAGATTCAGGTATCCAACGAGGATCCGTCCTCGTCCGCCGGCCGTCAGACTATCACGCACACCGGCTGCCTGATCGACAGCTCGATTCTGGCGAAGTTCGATGCAGGCGACAGTCTGCTTGACGAGGAGCTTTCCGGCACGTTCGACGGCTGGGATATGCCTGAGGAGTTTGCCGAACTGTCGGGTATGGAATAAGGAGGAATTTGTACAATGGGTAATCTTACTGCATTTCTGGCGCAGAACGCCAAGCAGGTTGAAAATGTGAAGCTGGTCGTGTCTGACCGCTTCACCGATGAGGACGGCAAGCCGCTCGAGTGGGAGGTGCGCTGCATTTCCTCGCGCGAGGACGAAACGCTGCGCCGTGACTGCCAGTACCGCGTACAGGTGCCGGGCAAGCGCGGCAGCTTCCGTCAGGAATTCGACAACGTGCTGTACCTTGCCAAGCTGGCAGCCGCCTGCACGGTTTATCCGAACCTCAACGATGCAGAACTGCAGGACAGCTACGGCGTGAAATGCGCCGAGGAGCTGATCTCGGCCATGCTGACGCCGGGTGAGTATACGAACTACACGGAAAAGCTGTTCGACATCTGCGGCTTCGGTGACAAGCTCGATCTGGTGGAACAGGCAAAAAACTGATTCGGGACGGGGATGACGAGGCTTCCGTCGCACATTTCTGCCTGCAGGAGCTTCACATCCTGCCGTCCGCATTTTTGAGCCTGCCGACGGAAGAGAGAGCCTTTATCACAGCTTCGTGCATTGTGCGAGGCGAGGAAGAGGAAAAGGCGCTGAATAAGACGAAACACAAGTAAGGCGGTTGTAAAATCATTCCTGTTGTGATATGCTTGAACAAAAGGAGTGAGAATATGAAAAAGATCAAGAGAATAACTGCCGTATTGCTGGCACTGCTGTGCTTTGTGCCGACCGCCTTTGCGGCAAATCCTAAGCCGGTTACGATTTACGTAAATAACGTATTGGTAGCGGAAAAGGGTATGATTCAGAACGGACGAACGCTCGTTCCACTTCGTGCAGTGACAGAAGCTATGGGTGCAGATGTCGAGTGGATACCGGAAACCCGTGAGATTCAGATCTGGCGTACTATCCCGATCTGCACAGATGCGGGAGGCGGCCATCTTCCAATCGTGGGGCAGACACACTACGAGGTATTGTTTAAAATCGGCTCTTTCCAAGTGCTGTATACCAATCCTGTCGTAACGGATGCTACGGATTCCATTGATGTGGCAGCGCAGATTTATAACGGCAAGACGATGGTTCCGCTGCGTGCTGCGTGCGAGTATCTTGGCGGTACGGTGGGCTGGGATCCTGAAACCAAAACTGCCTATGTCGAGTACAGCGAGATGATGATGGCTGAACAGACCGGAGATACCAAGCTGGACGCTGCTATTGCAGAACGAGATGCAATCGGAGCAATTACGGATATGCCGATCAGCGGCGATTACAGCATTTTGATTCCCCCCACCGGATGCACCACACCGGTAGATATACTGGTTTGGGTGGGTGATGCTTACGGTATGCCGACAAATCTCAACTTTGTGAGAAAATCGTCTTATAATAAGACGGCATTTTTCACGCGAACTGGCTACCTTACCGGTATTCCAGGTGAAAGTATCTACGATGTGCCGGATTATCCCGAGAATTTTACAGCAAAAGACCAGACCGGTACATTCAGCGGTATTCGCATGATGTCGCTGGAGGGTAACCTGTGGCTGTGCAAAGAAGATTTGCAGCAGCTTGGTCTGATGGATTAACAAATCAATAAGCAAAGCGAAAGCAATCACGGAACGGTGGTTGCTTTTCTTTTGCCCGAAAAGAGGTGAAGTCACTTGGCACTATCCAACACCGTCCAGCTGCGCGACGGCATGAGTAATGTACTCAGCCGTATCGCGTCCAGCCTGAGTACGGTCAACGACCGATTTGAACGGATGCAGAGCCTGACCGAACAGGCGGCGCCGACCGGTCTGTATTCACAATTTAACAGCGAATTGACGGGTGTGCGTGAAGAACTCACCCGAACCGTGAGCGAAGTCGAGGAGCTGCGGAGCAGCATGACCTCGGCGCAGCCGCCGGCAGAGAACCTGACGGCATCGCTCAAAAAGCTGGGTACAGCATTCCTCGGCTCCAAGCTGGTGAGCGGTATCGTGAGTATGTCAGACGAAATGACGCAGACCACGGCGCGTCTGAATCTGATGAACGACGGTCTGCAAAGCACCGCCGACCTGCAGGAGCTGATCTATCAGTCGGCTATGCGTTCGCGCGGCGCGTACAACGCCACGGCGGATGCGGTCGCGAAGATGGGTCTGCTTGCCGGTGACGCATTCAGCAGCAATCAGGAAACGATCGCGTTTGTCGAGCAGCTGAACAAGCAGTTCAAGATTGCCGGCACCTCGGCCGAGGGACAGGCAGCCGCCATGCTGCAGATCACGCAGGCCATGGGCTCCGGCGTGCTGCGCGGCGAGGAGCTGAACTCGGTATTCGAGCAGGCGCCGACCATCATTCAGTCGATTGCCGACTATCTCGGCGTATCGGTCGGTGAGATCCGCAACATGGCGCAGGAGGGCGAGCTGACGGCGAGCGTTGTCAAGTCCGCGCTGCTGTCCTCGGCGGAGGAAACCAATCAGAAGTTCAACGAGATTCCGCTCACCTGGTCGGACGTCTGGACGCAGGCCAGCAACATGGCGATCATGGCCTTGCAGCCGCTGCTCGAAGCCATCAACTGGGTGGCGAACAACATCGAGGTCATCGGCCCGCTGGTGCTTGCGGCTGCGGCAGCCTTTGCGCTGTTTGCGGTGGCGGCGAACTGGACGAAGATCTGTGCTGCGGCTACGAAGGCGCTGACAGCCGCGCAGAAGATGCTCAATGCCGTGATGTCGCTCAACCCGATCGTGCTGATTATCGGCAGCGTTATCATTCTCATCGGCGTGATCGCGGCATACATCAACTACACGAACCGGGCAAAGAACGAAACGACGAGCGCTGTCGGCGTGATCTGCGGCCTGTTTGCGATGGCGGGCGCGTTTGTCTACAATATGTTCTATCTGCCGGTCTACAACGTCATTGCCGATCTTATCAACTTCCTCGGCAACGTGTTCCAGCACCCGATTGCGTCGATCGAGATTTTGTTTTTGCAGCTCAGCCAGTATGTTGTCGGCGTCATCCGCGGTATGGTCAGGACGATTGAGAAACTCATCAACCTTATTCCGGGCGTGAAGATCAACATCACCAGCGGTCTGGACACGTTCTACGACAGCTACACCGACAGCATCCAGAAGATCAAGGATCAGTCCGGGTGGACGGAGTACGTCAAGCACAAGGAGAAGATCGAGTATTCGACGGCTTACGCCAACGGCTACAACTGGGGCGCAAACCTCCAGAACAGCATCTCTGAAAAGCTGGGTCTTGACCTGCCGGACGATCCGGCAACGGGCCTGCTGTCTAACATCGCGGACAACACCGCACAGATTGCGGACGATGTGAGCGTATCCACGGACGACATCAAGCTGCTGCGCGATATTGCCGAGCGGCAGGTCATCAACAAGTACACCACCGCCGAGATCAAGGTGGAAATGGTCAACCACAACAACATCTCGAACGAGATGGATCTGGACGGCGTAGTCAATCTGCTGGAAGCCAAGGTCACCGAGGCGCTTGTCACCAGTGCGGAAGGAGTGCACATCTAAATATGTACGAGTTTTACATGGACGGTGTGCGCCTTCCGGTCACGCCGAGTGCGCTGACCACCAAGATCAGCAATCAGAACAAGACCATCAACCTCATCAACGAGGGTCAGGTGAACGTTTTGAAAACGCCGGGACTGTCGAAAATCAGCTTTTCGGCGCTCCTGCCGAACAGGGAATACCCGTTTGCGTGTTACCCGAACGGCTACCAGCCTGCACAGTATTACATGAGCAAGCTGGAATCGCTCAAGACCGCCCGCAAGCCGTTTGAGTTCTCGGTCATCCGCATAGACGACAGCGGCGAGCAGCTGATGAGCGCACAGCCGATGACGGTATCCCTTGAAAGCTATGAGCTTGCTGAGGACGCGGGCAGCTACGGCGTTGACGTGATGGCGAAGATTGAATTGCTGCAATACGCGCCGTATCATACCAAGTCTATCGAGTTCAAGAAGAGCGAGAGCAGCAGCTCCGGCACTAAGAAAGCGACTGTCACACAAAAGCGCGACACCACAACCGCACCGGCCGGCAAGACGTACACCGTCAAGTCCGGTGATACGCTGTGGGACATTGCCCGGGTGAAGCTGGGGAACGGTACTAAGTGGCAGTCTATCTATAATCTGAACAAGGCTGCCATTGAGGCCGCCGCCAAGAAGTACGGCAGATCGAGCAGCAGTAACGGCTGGTGGATTTATCCCGGAACCGTGCTCAAACTGCCGGGTTAAGGAGGGGACGATATGGGTAAATATGTTTGGCCGTGTCCATCCTACTCGCGCATTTCGAGCGGCTACGGCAACCGTATCTGTCCGTTCCACGGCAAGGAATTCCACGACGGTGTTGATCTGGCAGCGGCAAGCGGCGCACCAATCCTCGCGTTCGGCCCCGGCACGGTCACGAAGTCCGGCTGGTACGGTGGCTACGGCAACTACATCAGCATCGACCACGGCGGCGGTCTGATGAGCTTTTACGGGCACGCCTCGGCGCTCTACGTCAAGCAGGGCGCGAAAGTTACCGCCGGGCAGAAGATTGCCGCCGTCGGTACGACCGGCAGTTCAACCGGCTGTCACCTGCATTTCGGTATGCACAAGAACGGCTCGTCCGTCAATCCGCTGAACTACGTTTCTTCTGGCGATACGCTCGCCAAGTATTCCGGCTCTAAATCGTCTGGCACTGCTACAAATACGGTTAGGGCGCTATTTACGGCGTACTATCCGGCGAATAATGCCATGGAGGGCGGTTTTCTTGATGCGCTCGGCAACAGGTTAGACCCAAGCAAGCACACCTGCGCCGCACCGCCGTCTGTGCCGTTCGGGACGAAAATCACCGTGCAGGGCACAGGTACGGCGCTTGACGGCGTGACCTACACCGTCAATGACCGCGGCGGCATGATTCAAATTGAGGGCGGCGTGTACCACTTCGATCTTTTGATGAGCAGCAATGCCGAGTGCAACCGCTGGGGCAAGAAGTACGGCAAAGCCATCATCGGCGGCTCTGGCGGTTCGTCCGGCTCGACCTCTTCGGGCAGTGCAAGCACCGAGAAAGAGAAGAAGGACATCACGACTGTTGTCGTCAAGTCCGTCACCGGCGCAGCGGGCACACGCAAGGAGATCCTGCGTGATGTACAGTCCTGCCAGATGCCGGGTGCGGAGCTGATCATCCAGAACAAAAACGGTCAGCTTCAGCAGCCGATGATCGAGGGCGACATCGTGTGGGAAACCACCCGCAGCGGCGCGGCGTCCTCGCTGACGTTTACGGTGGTCAAGGACGATACCCTCAACTTTCACGAGGGCAATCCGGTCAGTTTCCGGTTTAACGGCGCGAATGTGTTCTACGGATACGTCTTTAAGAAGTCGCGTTCGGATAACCGGCTGATTAAGGTCACGGCCTATGACCAGCTGCGGTACTTCAAGAACAAGGACACCATCAGCTATACGAACAAGACCTATGCCGATGTCCTCAAAATGCTGGCGGCGGACTACGGCCTCAAGGTTGGTACCGTGACCGACACCAGGTACAAGATTCCGCAGCGTATCGAGGAGGGGACGCTCTTTGATATGCTCGGCAATGCCAGTGACCTGACCATCATCAACACCGGTAAGGTGTACGTCTTGTATGACGATTTCGGCAAGTTGTGCCTCAAACCCTACGAGAGCCTGCTCCTGCCGCTCTACATCGACGAGGACACGGCGCAGGGATACAGCTACACCTCGTCCATCGACAGTGACGTGTACAACCGCATCAAGCTGGCGTGGGACAACGACGAAACCGGCGTCAGAGAGGTTCATGTGATGAACAATACCGCCAGCCAGAGCAAATGGGGCACGCTCCAGTATTACGAAAAGCTGGACAACGCCCTCAACACCGCCGATTTGCAGACCAAGGCAAAGGCGCTGATGAAATACTACAACGTTATTCACCGCGAACTGACCATGCAGAAGGTTTTCGGTGATGTTCGGGCGCGTGCCGGTACTTCGGTCTGCGTCGGCATGGGCCTGGGTGACATCAACATCAAGAACTATATGTGCGTGGAGAAGGCTAAGCACACGTTCAGCAATGGCCTGTACACGATGGATTTGTACCTGAGCGGAATTCGAGGTGAGTTTAGTGCCTGATATGTTTAATGCCATGAAGCAGATTGCAGAAAACGTCTTTGAAGCAAGACGACCTGCTGACTGGTACTATGGCAAAGTTATTTCGTTATCGCCGTTTCAGGTACAGATTGACCAAAAGACAGTGCTTAAAAAGAACTTTCTGGCTGTCCGCACCGGCGTGAGCGCGTCCTCGTTTAAGGTAGGGGACAAGCTCATTCTGCTAAGAAAACAGGGCGGTCAGGAATATCTCATTTTAGACAAGAAAGGGGCGCTGTAATGCTGCCGACAGAGTATAATGACGATCTCGTGCAGGACTTCGAGATTGAAACACAGCCTACGCGCACCTATGCGCTGCGGTTTGATGGCTACCCGTGTTCCGGCGGCAAGCTGGACGGACTGGAAGCCATGAAGCAGACCATCTTCCTGATTCTTCAGACCGAGCGGTTTCAGTACGCGATTTACAGCTGGAATTACGGTATCGAGCTGAACGCCCTGCTCGGTCAGACCATGACGCCGTATCTGCAGGCCAAGGTTGCCAAGGCGATTGAAGATGCGCTCATGGCGGATGATCGTGTGCTCTCGGTTGAGCAGTTTTCGTTCGCCAAGGGCAAGCGCAACCTGCTTGTGAAATTTACCGTAACCACGACCGAGGGAGATGTCGAGAGCGAATTTGAGTTTGGAGGTGAAGCGGCATGATCGGACGATACTCGGACGAAATGACGTTTGACTACATTATGAACCGTATGCTGGAATCCGTGCCGGACACGGTGGACAAGCGCGAGGGCAGCATCATCTATGACGCGCTCGCACCGGCAGCCGCAGAGCTTGTCAAGTGCTATATGGAACTGGACGTCGTGATGGACGAAACGTTTGTTGATACCGCATCCCTGCAATACCTTATGCTGCGCTGCAAAGAGCGCGGCGTAGCTATTCAAGGCGAAACGGCTGCTGTTATTGAGGGTGTGTTCACGCCGTCCAGTGTGGAGCTGTCCGCCGGTTTGCGGTTCAACTGTGATGAAGTCAACTATGTAGTTACCGAGAAAATCTCAGCAGGTCACTACAAGCTCGAGGCCGAAACGCTCGGCACGGTCGGCAACAAGTACACCGGCCTGCTGCTGCCGATTCAGACGGTGAATGGTCTGGATACCGCTCAGATTGCAGCGGTGCTCATTCCGGCCGAGGACGGCGACACGACCGACACGCTTCGCGAGAAATACTACGCCAGCATCGACGGCGAGGCGTTCGGCGGCAACGTGGCCGACTACCGCGAGAAGGTCAACGCCATTACAGGTGTTGGCGGTACCAAGGTCTACCCAGTCTGGAACGGCGGCGGTACGGTCAAGTTGACTATTATCGCGTCCGACTTTACCGCACCGAGCACCGAGCTTATCGGCAAGGCACAGACCGCCATTGACCCCGAGGGCAATCAGGGCGAAGGCTTAGGCCTTGCGCCAATCGGGCATACCGTAACAGTAACAGGTGCGAGGTATGCCGACATTGCTATCGCAACCAATATCACCTTTGCGACCGGCTGGGCGTGGTCGAGCGCACAGTCGCAAGTGGAGAGCGCGGTCAAGATGTACTTTGCCGAGCTTGCGAAGGTCTGGGCAGACAGTGCGACGACCGTTGTCCGTATCTCGCAGATTGAGACGCATCTGCTTGCACTCGACTGCGTGGTGGACGTGGAGGACACGACCATCAACGGCAGTGTGAAGAACATCGAGCTGGCAGCGGACGAAATTCCGCGGCTCGGCAGTATCGGAGGTGCGACGTGAGGAAGAAATTACAGGACTACCTGCCGCCAATCCTGCTCAAGACCTACGAGTTCCCGCTGCTATGTGAGACCGAGCAGCCGGAGATTGACCGTCTGCATGAAGCCGCTGATGCGGTTCTCGATGCACAGTTTCTAAGCACAGCAGGGGAGTACGCCATTCAGAGGTACGAGAAGATCTTCGGCGTTGTGCCGCAGGACACCGACACGCTCGACGAGCGTCGGTTTAAGGTGCTGACCAGAATCAACACGCAGCTGCCGTTTTCCGTGCGGCGGCTCAGACAGCAGCTCGCGACACTCTGCGGCGAGGATGGGTACAAGCTCGAGGTGGGCGGCGGCAAGTACACGCTGACGGTCAAAGTCGCGCTGACCGCGAAACGCAATCAGCAGGCGGTCGAAGAACTGCTTGCGGACATTGTTCCCGCGAATATGGTCTGCACGACGTCGCTGCTGTACAATCAGCACGCAGACTTGACCCGCTTTACACATGCACAGCTTGCCTTGCTTACGCATTTTGAAATTAGAGAGGAAGTGTTGCCGGATGGCGAGTAAAACGGCAAACTACGGACTGAATAAGCACAGTCCGCAGGATTTCTACAATGTAGAAGCCAGAAATGAAAACTGGGATAAGATCGACGAGGCCCTTGCTGCAACCGACCCGACCAAGATCACCGCCAAGGCCAAACCGGCTGACGGTGACGGCGTGATGCTCGCGGACAGCGCGGACGGCGGCAAGGCAAAGCGGCTGCTGTGGTCGAATGTTAAGGCGGCTCTCGGCAAGCTGTTTGTACCGCTGGCGCGGAAGGTGAACGGGAAGACGCTGGCGAAGGATGTGACGCTGACGGGCGATGACATCGCTATGGGAGCCGATGATGCGGAGAGCTTAAGGGCGGCTATGGCAAAGCGAGCAGTGGGCACAGGCGTACTCGGTGACGAAATCGACCTAAATGATATCGATACATCTGGTATGTACCGCGTGCAGAAACCTAAAAACGGAGTATATGACTATGGTCAGTTGCTTGTTATACATGGCTATGGTGACACCATTGCTCAGGTGTGCTTTGACTATGCTGCGAACCGGTGCGCAGTACGCTGTGCACGTGGACTCTACGGGGCATCCCCAAAGTGGGAGGACTGGACAGCCATCGCGCTTTGTGCCGCTCCCGAAGTACATGATTTGCCACTCGCAGATGGCTGGCAAACATACGGAACATCGATAAACTGGTATAGCAGAGACCAGTTTGGTCAAGTCACAGTCTGCTTTCGTTTGAAATCCACAAGTGAAACCGACTGCAATGGAGTAGAAATTGCTGTATTGCCAGAGGGATTCAAACCACAAAACGGTGTAACTGTGCCCGGGTTGATAACCTTTGCAAACTATACACGAATGCCATGCCATGTTGACATCAACGCTAATGGTGTTGTACAACTCTATGCCGATGGTTCAATTCCGTCTGATCAAAAGGTGATTGAGTTAACCTGTGCAGAATTCCATTACCCCGCAGGATAGGTGATCTCGCCGTAGACCCATTGCGTTTTGTTCTCTGAGCGGTAAAAGATGAGTCGTCCATCTGAGTCTACATGCAGTTCTGACGGTGGGAAATCATTTCCCCATGGAGCTCCATTGCCACCGCAGTGAGCGACCACCGTTGTCGATGGTCGAAAACCTTCTGGGAGAGTGCAAATAGTTTCAGATGAGGTGTAGGCAGTATTAGAGCCGCGAAAAATGCAGAGGTTCAAGTGCACGATGCCTTCTTGGGTTTTATAGTAGCTGTTTGAATAGGGCTGCTCAGGGAAATCGCTTGCTAAGGGTAGCTCATGTATATCTGGTGTTTCACATTTAGCTAACTGCACCCAGTTTGCCCATCCGCCTTGATCGGTGCTTTGGATCCATACACTTTTGCCGGCATGCACTATATAGATGATGGAGCACCATTTTTCTTCTGCTGAGCCAGCCGTGCATAAAGCAATGCCTTGCGTATAGCCTGTCAGCCCTGCTTTGTATGGAGTGTTTGCGGTATCAGCATCGCACCAATACAGCTGGCCGATAGTGATTTTGTGCACATCCAGGGTCTTTGGGTACTGCTTCAAGGGTCGCTTTGCCGTAGGCGCCCTTGAAATTTGAGAAAGGATGATGAAAATGAACAATGAAAAGCACTGCAGCGTCATCGACGCTGAGGGCAAGCACGTGACTTACGTGCTCGTAAAAATCCGTGACAAGCCACTGGAGGACGGCGGCACGGAGCAGGTCGAGGAGGTGCAGAACTACACATTAAAGGTCGGCGAACAGCTCGTCGACGCGCAACCGCCGGTTATGCGGACACACGCCGGCAGCACTGGCTTTATTTCGCCGGTCTGGGACGGCAGTCAGTGGGCTGAGACCGCCACTGCCGACGAGATCACGGCATGGGAGCAGGAGCACCCGGCGCCGGAGGTCAAGCCCAGTCCGATGAGCAACGCGGAGCTCGAGGCCGAGAACAAGCTGCTCAAGGCGCAGATCGCCGCACAGAGCGACCGCGCGGATTTTGTAGAGGACTGCATCGCCGAGATGGCAATGCAGGTGTACAACTAAACCTATGATTAAGTTTTTTGAAAGGATGTTTTTAATGATGGCAATGTTTTTCGCACAGCGTGTAATCCTCGGCAAGACTGAGTTTGATGCAGTACCCAAGGCACTAAAAAAGCAGGTAGCGGAGATCCTGATCGACTCCGGCCTGCCGGAGATGGTGCCGACCGAGTTCGGCGGTACGAAGGACGTAGAGGCCACGTAAACGGCTGCACGGGCGCCTATGGCAAAGCGCCTTATGGCGAATGGCAACGTTATGCGCCAAGGCCTCATAGGATCGACCCTCGACGATGAGTATTTCGCATCTGTTACTGGTACTCGGAACGGTGGATTTTTTGAATGTTACAAGGACTATACACAGAGAACCCAGCTCGTTATTAGCTCGCCGATCGATACGCCCCTTTCAGCGCGAATTGCTCAGACAGCCGATGGCACGCATTGGACATCGAAAAATTTGGCAATCTGTGAAACGCCCGAGGTGCATTCATTGCCTTTAAATATTGCAGGCGATATAAATACAAGCCATTATGCGCAAGATCAAGTCGCTGCGCATCGACAAGCTGCGTGCCCGGCATCCGCTGACGGCCGAGCAGTTGGAGCTCATCCGCGATGGGTGCAAGGGCTACAAGGAAAAGGCCTTGGTGGAATTTCTGGTCTCGTCCGGCTGTCGTGTGTCTGAGGTCGCTGGGCTGCGTGTGCAGGACATCGACTGGCAGGAGCGCAAGTGCAAGGTCATCGGCAAGGGCGGCAAGCAGCGGACAGTCTATTTTTCCGTCCGAGCGAAATTGATGCTGCAGCTGTACATCGAAGGCCGCAAGGGAGGAGAAGCGCTCTTCTCCAGCAGCCGTGCGCCCTACGAACCGCTGTCAGATAGAGGTATCGAAAAGATTATCTCTAAGCTGGGCAAGCGCATCGGCATGGAGCGGCCGCTGTATCCGCATCTGATGCGGCACACCTTTGCCTCGCACGCGCTGTCGGCCGGCATGGACTTGACAGTTATTCAGCATTTGCTCGGGCATACGGATCCAAAGACCACGCTCATCTATGCGGAGATCAATCCAATCCGCGTACAGTACGAATATAATCGCGTTATCGCGTAAGAAAGTAGGTAAAACCATGGATAAAGTAAACGATTTTAAGCTGGCCGTGACGGCAGTTGTCGCGCTGCTGACCTCACTCTGGGGCTGGTTCGGCTGGCTTGTAGTGCTGTTTGTGGGCTGCATGGCGGTGGATTATCTCACCGGCACCGCAGCAGCAATGCACCGCGGCGAGTGGTCGAGCAAGTCGGCACGAGACGGCATCTTTCACAAGATCGGCTCAGTTATTGTAGTAATGGTGGCCGGTGCGGCTGATCTGCTTATCGGCGCCATGCTCGGGCACCTGCCGGGCGTCGTGCTGCCGTTTGAGTATACGACACTGCTGTGCCCGTTGGTGGTCGTGTGGTACACGCTCACGGAGTTGGGCTCGATCGTCGAAAATGCAGTTAACCTGGGCGCACCCGTGCCGCAGTGGCTCAAGAAGATGTTGTCCGCAGCAAAGGACGCAGTGGATAAGTTAGGGGAGGAGAACGATTGATGAACATTCCGTTTGTGCCGGCTGATCCGAGCAACTACTACTCCGGCCGCGGCGGCAATTCGATCAAGTACATCGTCATGCACTATACCGCCAACGACGGCGATACCGACGAGGGCAACGCGCACTATTTTCAGGGCGCAGGCCGGCGGGCAAGTGCACACTATTTTGTCGATGAGGACAGCGTTACGCAGTCCGTCCGCGACAACGATGCAGCATGGCATTGTGGCGGCAATCTCGAGAGCTCGCATCACCCGTTACGCGGCATTTGTATGAACCGTAATTCGTTGGGTGTGGAAATGTGCAGCGACATCGTAGGCGGCAAGTACACCATCACGCCGCAGACGGTAGACCGTGCCGTCGAGTTGGTCAAGTATCTCATGGCGAAGTACGGCATTGACGTAGATCACGTCGTGCGGCACTATGATGTCACCGGCAAGCTGTGCCCCGAGCCGTGGGTACGCGACGAAAGTCTGTGGCGTAAGTTCAAGGCACGGCTGACCGCGCCGGTTGAACCCGAACCGAAGAAGGAGGACGACGAAGTGGTCGAGAAGAAGAACGTCATGCTCAACGGCAAGACGTATACCTGCGAGTGCATCACCAAGGACGAGGTAAACTACATCAAGATGCGCTCTCTGGAGCAGGCAGGCTTTGCGGTCAGCTACGACGCTGTACGCAAGCTGCCGAGCATTACCGCACCGCAGTGCCGCACGTTCGTTCCGGACGGTACCGCCGAGGTGCAGGCCGCTATCGACACAGTGGAGGAGGTCGCCGGTCTGGAAGCGCAGACCATCGAGTATCTGTTGCGGTATCAGTACGGTGAGCAGCTGATCCGCAAGCTGGCCGAGGCGATGGAGAAGTAACTCGACTGCACCGGGAATCTGACGACAAATTGACGACACGAGGGCATAAAAAGGTACGAGAAAGCGCAAAGGTCAGCATTCCAAAACACACGATTTTTGAACTTGCGTGCGTTTAAAAAACGCGAAAGCGTGCGTTTGATGTGTGATTTTTGTCGCTTTTTGCGGGAATTGAATACCCCGTAGTTTAGCGCCTTGCGGAGAAGTACGGTCTGAAGGCTGCACGTCGTGCACCGCAGTTCAGCAAGCGATAATCTACAGCTTAATAATGCTAAAAAAGCCCGGAAA
>OGCO01004185.1_pt1 | contig 15739 bp, 17 predicted proteins | sample 1570171 | NCBI WGS metagenome assembly OGCO01 (sample SAMEA4370583, study PRJEB24528) | human gut metagenome | reverse complement strand
CGATTTTATCGACCTGGGTGCTCTCTCCACTGATCTTGACCGTTTTCTGTTCAAACTCAAAATCAGTATCACTGACCCGGGCACCCTCCACAACAGATCCTGTAAACCGGCCTTCAATGGGGACGCTCTTAGTGGTCATTTTGACCACATCCACATCAATCGTTGTGGTGCTGCGCTCTATGATGGTCAGATTATTGGACACTGCGCTCGGCAGACTGGTATCATAGTAGAGCGTATAATGCCCTTCGCCGGTGATCTGGGAGGCAGCCTGAACCGTAACTTTAATGTTGCTTCGATTCACCTGGGAGATAGCAGATCGAGGCCCCTCCAGTTTCAGGCTGACCGTGATTTCTGAACCGTCCACGATCATAAGGCCCTCCTGCTCCAGGGCATCCTCGCCTACAAATGTGACAGGGATATTGCTGACCGTTGTAGTGCTCTTCGGCGCTTCTACAATGTCCACATAGAGCCAGAGCGCGATGGAGCAGACAATCGCCAGCACCATATAGGCCGCTTTGCTGTTGCTGATCTTACTCCACATGGTCATTGCCTTCTTTCTTTCGGCGCAGGAGGTCGGTCAGCGTGCGCTTTTTTTCGTCCTCATTTTCCGGCGGGATCAGTTCGTTGCGCAGCAGACGCTCCAGCGTCTCCATCGACAGATGGCGCTTGAGCATTCCGCCGACTGCCACAGAAATGGCGCCGGTCTCCTCAGAGACAATGGCCACTACGGCGTCGGAGTGCTCGCTGACGCCGATGCCCGCCCGGTGACGGGTGCCAAGATCGCGGCTGATATTCAGATTGCCCGTAAGCGGAAGCACACATCCGGCGCTCAGCACCCGGCCGTCCCGGATAATGACCGCGCCATCATGCAGCGGCGTATTGGGCCAGAAAATATTCTTCAGCAGTTCGCTGGATACAACTGCGTCCACGTCCGTGCCGGACTTCACACAGTCATCGAGGATCGTGGTGCGCTCGAATACCACCAGCGCGCCGATGTGATCGCGAGACATGGAGCCAAAGGCTTCCACCGTCTGGAGGATCGCGCGCTCCACCTGAGTTGTTTTCACTTTCGGCGTGATCAGCTTGCCGAACCCTTTTGAACCGACCTGTTCAAGAAAGCGTCGGATCTCAGGCTGAAACACCACGATAAGGGCCAGAAAGCCGATTTCGACCACGCCGCGGAGCACATAATAGAGCACGTGGAAGCGGCAGTAATATGCGGCGGCCAGCGCCAGAACCACGAGTACAATGCCCTTCAGAACCTGCCCCGCCTGAGATTTACGCGTCAGCAGCAGCAGGCGATAAAAGATATAGGCAATGATCGCCATATCAATAATATCCGTAATTCTGATCATCTGAATATAGTTCAGACAGACATCGGCATAGTGCGCAATCACACTCATTGCGCTCCCCCCTATTCGTATCAAAAGGTATGCTCTGCCCGGAAGGGATAACACAACCCCAAATTTTTGTCATTATAAAAATATTATATCGCATCGCCACAGCCATGGCAAGCAAAGTTGCGTACTTTTATGTTAATTTACCCTTAAAATCCCATGAACAATTTGTTTCAATGCAGTCTGAAAATATTCCACCTCCTCTTCCCGATTAAAGGCAGAAAAACTGACCCGCACGGTCCCACTGTCCAGTGTTCCCGCATGGCTGTGAGCCATTGGCGCACAGTGCAGCCCTGCCCGCACTGCGACCCCCCGTTGCCCTAATGCCCGGGCCAGATCCTGACAATCCCAGCCGTCGCACACAAAGGAGAGCACGCCAGCCTGATTTTCTCCCTCCGCAGTAAAAAGCTGTATGCCATTCACATCGGCAAGCGACTGCTCCATTCGCGCCAGCAATCGGCGCTCATGGGCCAGAATGCGGTTCTGACCGGTCCGACGCACAAAGCGGACACCCTCCAGCAGCCCGGCAATGCCAGCCACATTATGAGTTCCCGCCTCGCCCCGATCCGGCAGGTAGAGCGGCATCTCCTGCCGAACAGATTCACTTCCCGTCCCACCGGTCAGAAGCGGGCAAAGCGAATCCGCATCGCCGCCGCACAGCAAAACGCCGGTGCCCTGAGGCCCATACAGGCCTTTGTGGCCGGGGAAAGCGATAAACTGCGCCCCCAGTCCCTTCAGCGAAACAGGCAAACACCCCGCCGCCTGTGATGCGTCCAGGATCAACGGCACTTCTGCCGCCCGGCAAAGCGCCGCAATGGCGGCATAAGGCAGGATATAGCCAAACACATTGGATACGCAGGTACACACCACCGCATCGGGTTGCTGTTCCAGTGCCGCGGAAAATGCGGCAAGCGTCCCCTTGTCATCAAACAAGGGGGCTTCTGCCGTCAGAATGGTGACGTTTGGGATGGAATGCAGCGTCCGCGTCACCGCGTTGTGCTCCCAGGATGAAATCAGGACACGATTTCCCGGCCGAACAAGCGATCGGATTGCAAGGTTTAGTGCGTGGGTGGCATTCGATGCAAACACAACTCGCTCCGCGCCACCTGTGTCAAACAGCTCCGCCAGCTCGTTTCGACAGGCAAAAACGATTTCTTCCGCTCTTCGCGATGCGGCATAATCTCCCCTGCCCGGGCTGGCACACATCCGCACAGCCCAGGTGGAAGCCGCCGCCACCGACGGCGGCTTTTGCAGCGTAGTAGCTGCGGCATCCAGATAGATCATAAACTCACCTCGCGATAGCTTCCATCCCCTGAGGTCAGGTAGATCCGTTCCGGGCTGAGACCAACTTTATTTAAAACCACCAGTGCACCGCTCAGGCTGCGCTGGGACAACTTGACCGAGTGACTGCATCCGCCGCCGGATATTGCTTTGGGCGAACGCAGAATATGGGCAGATATTCCCGCCCGATCCAACGCAGAAGCAGTTCGTTGGGCATAAGTGAGCGACCGACAGACGATCAGATAATACAGCATAAGAACTCCTCCTACCCCATCTTATGACAGATCTCGGCAGAAGTGCGCAAAAGGCCGCGCTCAGCGCGGCCTTTGACATACGGATGCTGATTATAAAATTTTCTCCAGCAGGGCGACCGCCATAGAGGAAATGCCCTCGCCAGAGCCGGTGAAGCCCAGCCCCTCTTCGGTGGTAGCCTTCAGATTGACACGTGCCTCCTCGATTCCGAGCACTTCGGCAATGTTCTGCCGCATAATCGGAATATAGGGAGACAACTTCGGACGCTGGGCGATGATCGTACCGTCAATATTGACCACTGCAAATCCCTGCTCATCCAGCATCTGCTTTACACGCTTCAGCAGTACAAGACTGGAAATACCATCTGTCTCCGGGTCGTCATCCGGGAAGGCATGGCCGATATCCCACAGGCCGGCCGCACCCAGCAAAGCATCCATGACGGCATGGACGATCACATCGGCATCCGAATGGCCCAGCAGGCCTTTTTCATACGGAATATCTACGCCGCCCAGAATCAGCTTACGATCCGGCACCAGCTTATGGACATCATATCCCTGTCCTATCCTCATTGCGCATCCAGCCATGAAACGATTGCCTCCCCGATCAGCAGATCAAACTGCGTTGTAATTTTAATATTTGTTCGCTCTCCCACAGTCAGCGTGACCACCTTGCCGATCTGCTCCACCGCAGAGCAGTCATCCGTCAGCGGGATTTTCTTCTCAATGCAATGGTAAAGCGCCCCGCAGATCAGATCCATGTCAAAGATCTGCGGTGTCTGCACCGCAAACAGCGTTGACCGATCTGGCGTACCGGTAACCAGACTGTCCTGAGCGGTTTTTATGGTATCCGTCACAGGGATCGCAGGGGCGGCCGCACCGCTTCTTTCCGCCGCACGGATCGTTTCCTCCAGCACCTCGGCAGACACAAAGGGACGCGCTCCATCGTGGATCGCCACATAGTCTGTTTCCCCCAATTCATTCAGGCCATTCTGAACCGAGCGGCTGCGGTCAGCACCGCCAACTACCACCCGGGTCACCTTGTCAAAGCCGTATTGCCGACAGACCTCACCAACCGGGACAAGCAGATCTTCGCGGGTGACCACCACGATTTCGTCGATTCGGTCACAGTTCTGAAATACAGACAGCGTTCGGGCAATGACCGGCATTCCGCCGATCTCCGCCATGATCTTGTCAACGCCTTTCATTCGGCTGGCACAGCCCGCCGCAACAATGACCGCTGAGCAGTGCGGCTCCCGTTGACCTGATCGCTTTTTGAAAAACAATCCCATATTTTCACCGCTTTCCATTTTCCTAGTTCAATCTATTCTACAATGGAATCATACCACAAATGCCGGTGAAGGACAATCATACGCATAAAAAGAGCCGGATCTTACGATCCGGCTCTTTGAGCTTTGAAACAAGTTACGAAATCAAATTAGTCCTCGTAATCGTCCTCTTCCTGCAGGACTGCACGGCGGGACAGGGAGATCTTCTTGGTCTCGGTGTTGATGTCAGTGATCTTCACCTTGACGATATCGCCCTCAGCCAGCTCGTCCTCAGGCTTCTCGACGCGGTGATCCGCGATCTGAGAAATGTGGATCAGGCCGTCCACACCGGGAACGACCTCGGCGAAAGCGCCGAAGCTCATCAGCTTGACGATCTTAACGTCAGCCTCGTCGCCCACCTCGTACTTGGACAGGAAGGTCTCCCAGGGATTCTCGGTGGGATTCTTCATGCCCAGAGAGATCTTCTTCTTCTCGGCGTCAGCCTTGATGACATAGACATCAACGGTATCGCCCACAGAAACGACCTCAGAGGGATGCTTGATGCGGCTCCAAGACAGCTCGGAGATATGGACCATGCCGTCCACACCGCCGATGTCGACGAAAGCGCCATAAGAAGTCAGGCTCTTCACGGTGCCGGTGTAGTGCTTGCCAACCTCGATGCTGTCCCAGATCTGAGCAGCGGCGGCAGCCTTTTCCTCGGCGGCAACGGCGCGGATGGAGCCCACCACGCGGCGGCGAGAACGGTTGACCTCGGTGATGCGCAGACGAACAGTGGTCTTCACCAGCTGGCTCATGGGCTCATTGCGGCGCAGGCCGGTCTGAGAAGCGGGGACAAAGACACGGATGCCCTTGACGTTCACAACGACGCCGCCCTTGTTCTCCTCAACGACCAGACCCTCAACAGTGGTCTTCTCATCCTTGGCAGTCTCGATCTCTTCCCAGTTCTTGTTGGCGTCCAGGCGCTTCTTGGACAGGGTGACAACACCCTCGCCGTCGTTGACGCGCATGACCATGGCCTCGATGGTATCGCCCACCTTGACGCAATCCTCAACCTTGACAGTGGGGTCGTCAGAATACTCGGACACAGGAATGTAGCCGGCATGCTTGGTGCCCAGATCCACCTGAATCTCGGTAGGTGTGATGTTCACAACAACGCCGGTGGCCTTCTCTCCTGTATTTAAAGTTTTGATCGACTTCTCCAGCAGCTCAGCGAAGGATTCTTCGATCTCCAGATTTTCTTCACTCATTTTGTCATTGACCTCCTTTATAATCCACCCAGGTGTGGACGCACCCGCGGTGATACCAACACAAGCTACGTCATTCAGCGCTGACAGATCCAACTCAGATGCCTGTTCAACCCACAGAACAGTCGGACAGTGCGCCCGGCACAGCTCCACCAAGTGCTTGGTATTGGAGCTTGCGTGGTCGCCAATGACCACCATTGCGCCGCATTTTTCGGCTATTTTGACCGCTTCTGATTGTCTACAGAACGTAGCATTACATATTGTATCAAATATTTCAAGGTTTGTACACACTTTTTTTGCGAAATTCACAGAATTTTCCCAAATTTCCCTTGTAGAGGTGGTTTGGGAGACGAAAGTAAGTGGTTTTTCCCGTCTGGAAGGGTTTTCTTCCAGCCATTTTTGTAGAGATTCCACACCTTCCAGCACAACAGGCTGATCGCACCACCCCGCAATAGCCAACACCTCCGGGTGGTTGGGGGCACCGATAATGACCGGAACACGCCCTTTACGCTCCGCTTCGGCAACCAGCTCGTGGATATGGGCAACATTGGGACAGGTCGCATCCAGCACAGGGTTCCCCTGCTCCTCAAGTGTTTGATAGACCGTTCGGCTTTCCCCGTGAGAGCGGATCAGTACGCTGGTTCCCGCCGGCGCCTCCTCCGGCCGGTCGATCTGGCGGATCCCGCGCCGGGCAAGGTAGTCCACCACATGGCTGTTGTGGATGATGGAGCCGAGCATCACGCAGGATGAACCCCGCTCCGCTTCCCGCTGTGCCATCTCAACCGCACGCCGAACGCCATAGCAGAAGCCCGCACTTTTGGCCAGGATCACTTCCCGCATTCCGTGTCTCCCCTCAGCGCATAAATGCGCTCCATCAGATCATCCGCTACCCGCTGATAATCCTCCTGCGTGGCATGCTTCTCCGGCAGATCCGGATAATACGCCTCGCCGATGATAACAGAAGTAGGGCGGAACCAGTGCTTCCTGCGCGGAATATACACCGGTATCAGCGGTGCGCCGGTGCGGTGGGCAAACATGACTACGCCAGTCTTGGCTTCCGGCCGATCCTCGTCCCGTGTGACACGGGTGCCCTCCGGAAACAGCATCAGCTTGCAGCCCTCTTTCAGCACCTTGATAGCCCGCTTGATGGCGGAAATATCACTTTGTCCCCGGTTAACGCCAAACATGCCAAACTTGATAAGCAGCCAGCCCAAAACCGGGATATGGAACAGCTCCTCCTTGGCCATGATCCGCAGCGGGTTGCGATAACCAAAGGCCATGATCGCCATCATCGGATCCGCGTAGGCGGAATGGTTGGCCGCGATGACCGCAGCTCCCTCCGGGATGCGCTCGCGTCCAATGGTACGCACGGGATGAAAAATGCTGAAGAAAAAGGCGACAGGCCAGAACACAATATGGTAGAGTCGATCCGTCCCCTGCTTACTCAGCGGTTTGTATTTCACTTTCTGGTCATTTTTCACTGGGAATTCCCTCCCGGATCATACTGACCAGCACATCAAGGCTCTGCTCCAGATCCAGCAAAGTGGTGTCTACCAGGCGGGCATCCTCTGCCTGACGCAACGGAGAGATATCTCGATGCATATCATTGTAATCGCGCTGCTCCACGTCCTGCAGGATCTCTTCAAAGGAGACGTCCATCCCCTTCTCGCGCAGTTCAGCGCAGCGACGCTGAGCCCTCGCCTCAGCCTTAGCGGTCAGATAAATCTTCACGGTAGCATCCGGCAAAACAACGGTACCGATGTCCCGGCCATCCATGATGACATTGCGAGTGCGAGCCAATTCACGCTGCTTCTCCAGCAGGTAAGTGCGCACTTCAGGCAAAGCGGATACCTTGGAAGTCAGCATGGAGATCTCCGGAGTGCGGATCTGATTAGAGACATCTTCTCCGTTGAGCAACATGCGCTGAGCGCCGTCCTCTCCGTAATCCAGATCTATCTTCAGCTCCGGCAGAAGCGCCGCGACCCGCCCCCCTTCAGTCGGATCTACCCCATTACGCTGGCAGGCCAGCGCAACTGTGCGGTAGATTGCGCCGGTGTCAACATAGAGAAAGCCCAGCACGCGGGCCGCCTGACGCGCCAGTGTGCTTTTCCCGGCTCCGGAAGGACCGTCGATGGCCACACTGATCTGATTCATATTGTTTCCTCCTTTGATCGTGCAGCATGAACTCCGGCCATATGGCCGGTCGCCCACGCGATCTGCAAATTAAAGCCGCCGGTATAGGCGTCCACGTCGATCAGCTCCCCGGCAAAATAAAGGCCGGAGCATTTTTTAGATCCCATTGTGGACGGATTGATTTCCGACACCTTGATGCCGCCGCTGGTCACAATGGCCTCCGACACCGGGCGTGTGCCAGCGATTGGAATATCAAAGCGTTTGATTGTCTCCAACAGAGTGCGGCGCTCTCCCTTCGTCAGGTCGTGCACCCGTTTTTCCGGCACGATCCCCGTGCGTTCCACGATCACCGGGATCATCAGTCTGGGCAGCAAAGCACCCAGCGAATTGGCAAATTCACGATTCTGATTTTCTGCAAAATCCCGCAGGATCCGCTCATCCAGCTTTTTCTCGTCCAGCGCAGGCTTGAGGTCAATGGAAACAGTGTAGCGTTCCTTCTCAAAATTGCGCATATGAGCGCTGGCACTCAAAATCAACGGGCCGGACAGGCCAAAATGGGTAAACAGCAGTTCGCCGAACTCTTGAAAGACGACCTTCTTTTTTTGATTGCGCACCTTGATCTCAATATTTTTCAGCGCAAGCCCCTGCATACGGGCACAGTCCGCACCGTCCTCTACCAGCGGGATCAGAGATGCCTTGGGCTCGATGACCGTATGCCCTGCCGATTCCGCCAGCCGATAACCGTCTCCCGAGGAGCCGGTCAGCGGATAGGAACAACCGCCGGTAGCCAATACGACGCAGTCTGCCTCCAGCTGCGTTCCATTCTCCAGCACAACGCCCTTGACCGCGCCGTCCGACAGCATCAGATCGCGCACCCGGCCATGGACAAAGTGTACCCGTTCTCGCTTCAGCGCAAAGAACAGGGTATCAATCACATCCGCAGCCTTGTCAGAGCATGGAAACACACGGTTTCCCCGCTCTGTTTTGAGCTTCAAGCCTTGAGACGCGAAAAACTCCATGGTCTTGTCCGGTGGGAACTGCTCCATGGCGCTGTAAAGGAATTTGGCGTTGCGGGGCACATTCTGCAAAACTGTTTCTGCGGTACAGTTGTTGGTCAGATTGCACCGACCCTTGCCTGTAATGTATAGCTTGCGACCCATCTTTTCATTGCGCTCGATCAGCGTGACCGCTGCACCCGCGCAAACGGCGGAGTGCGCGGCCATCATGCCGGCTGCGCCTCCGCCCACGATGATCACAGAAGGACGTTCTTTCAAAGCAAACCTCCACAGTGATGATTCTTAATGTAAATCAGTTTTTCCGTCACTTGCAGTTTCCTCTCCGGCGGAGGGCTCATAGACCTCATACTCAGCCCAAATGCTCTCAAGCTTGCCGAAGGTGGCTTCCAGCTGATCGTTCTTAACCCGGCTCACCGCCACAATAAGCGCATTGACCAGACTCAAAGGTGCCACAAGAGAGTCTACAAAGGAGGCCATATCGCTCTTGGCAAACAGGGATACATCCGCAATATTCGCCAGCGGAGAGACATCGCTGTCTGTAATAGCAATCACTGTCGCGCCCTGCTTCTTGGCATACTGCATGGCCTTGACCGTACGTTTGGAATAGCGCGGGAAGCTCAGGCCGATGAGCACGTCGTCCGGACCGATGCGCATGACCTGCTCAAACACCTCGCTGATCGACGTAGTATCCACATGGACCACATTGTCGAAAATGAATGTGAAATAAAAGCTCATGAAGTTGGCCAGCGCACTGGCAGAGCGGACACCGAGAATATAGACCCGGCGGGCCGAGGAGATCGCCTCCACCGCACGGCTGAAGCTGGTGCGATCCGTCTCCTCCAGCGTAAGGCGGATCTTTTCGATGTCCGACTGCATGACCATGGACATAATGTCCTGATCTCCGATGCGGTCATTAGATACCTCAATGCGCTGGATCGAGGTCAACTTATTGCGGATCATTTCCTGCAGTGCCTTCTGCATACTGGGGTACCCGTCATAGCCAAGCTCTGCCGCAAAACGAACCACAGTGGATTCGCTGACATTGACCGTCTTGCCCAGCTTGCAGGCGGTCATAAAGGCGGCCTTATCGTAGGACGAGAGGATAAAATTTGCAATCAGTTTTTGGCCTTTGGAAAAGGAGGTCATATTCTCCTGAATATGTGTCAGAATGTCTTTCGCCATTTTTATCACCTAACCTGGCTTTTCTGCCTCTGGCAGAAAATAATCTGAACACATAATACCGTTTCCCGCGCCAAAAAGCAAGCTGTTTTTGCAAGTTTATTCTGATTGACCTGCATCATTTTTCATTTTCATGCTGCGTGCGCCAGAAAATACTCCTTGAACCTCTTCTTTTTTGAGCAAGCGCCATTCGCCAGGCTTCAAATCGCCCAGCTGCATTGCTCCCTCTCTGATACGCTTCAGCCGAAGTACCCGCACACCGGCGTACTCGCACATACGGCGGATCTGCCGGTTTTTCCCCTCATGGATCACGAAGCGCAGCAGTGCGCTGTCCGTCTCCCGGGAAACGAGCTCCACCTGAGCGGGGGCCAACCGCCGACCATCCAGTGAAAGCGGCCCGCGCAGGATCTGAAGCGCCTTCTTGTCGCAGTGATTCACCCGGACAAGGTATTCCTTTTCCACGTCACCCTTTGGGTGCTCCAGCAGCTGGGTAAATGCCCCGTCATTGGTAAACAGCAGCAGCCCCTCTGAATACATATCCAACCGACCTATCGGCCAGACCCGAACGCCGCAGCCGCGTACCAGTTCTGCAGCGGTACGCCTGCCCCGCTCATCCGAGAGCGTGGTCACATAGCCCCGGGGTTTATTGAGCATCAGATAGCATTTTGGCGGCTGTGCAGTTACCGTCACACCATCTACGGCAACGGAATCCCGCTCCGGGTCCACCTTCATCCCCAGTTGTGCCAGAACGCCGTTGATAGTAACCCGTCCATCCTGTATGTACCGCTCGGCTGAGCGTCGGGATACAATCCCGCGAGACGATAGGAATTTTTGAAGCCGTTCTTCCAATTGGGTGACACCTCCTTGCCCGCTGCATCGGCATATGCCCCTGAGATCAGGTAGCTGGTCCCGGCATACTGGCCATTCACGCAGAACACCACTCTGCCGACCAGTACCCCCTTCTCAAGACTTTCAGTCAGGCTCCGGTTCAGGTAAATGTTCTGATCCACCCGTTCTCCCGCATCGACCAGGTAGTCGATCGTTTTCGTATAATACACCGGCACCGCACGCTCCGCCCCGGTCAGGGACATCGTACTGAAACAGTCGCCCGCCGCACAGAGGCGGCGCGGTGTGTAGTGGGCATAGGCATACTCATACATGGCGATCTGGTCGTTCCAGTCATCCGGTGCATTCAGGGTGACAGCCACCAGCTGATGTCCGTCTTTCTCTGCCGCCGTCACCAAAGTCCGGCCTGCCGCCGCCGTATAACCGGTTTTTCCGTTGACGCAATACTCATACAGGTCCAGCAGCTTATTGTGGAAGTAGAGGTCAAAGCCATCAATCTCAATATGACGGGTGTGGCCGATCTGGCAAAACGTCTCGTTCTGCATGGCGCGGATCATCAGGCGCGCCATATCGTGGGCAGTGGAATAATGATCTTCCGCATCCAGTCCATGAGGGTTGGAAAAATGACTGTCATTCATGCCGATCCGAGCGGCATAGTCGTTCATCCAGGACACAAATGTGGCCTCATCACCCGCCACTGCAGATGCCAGAACGGTGGCCGCATCGTTGCCGGAGTTCAGCATCAAGCCGTAAAGCAGCCCCCGGATCGTGACCACATCTCCGGGTTCCAGATACATGGAGGAACCCTCCACTCCCTGCCAGTCCGCCGGAATCGTCACCGATACATCCAGATCCGATGCTTTTTCCAGCACAACAAGGGCAGTCAGGATCTTTGTGGTACTGGCAATCAAATGCCGTTGTTCCGCATTTTTCTCATAGAGCACCTTCCCGCTGGCTGAATCCACCACAATGGCGCACTCCGCAGAGATCGTCAGACCATAGGCATCCGGAACGACCTCTGCCGCCGCAGTTTCGGCCACGGTCTCCTCTTCCGCCCGGGCGAATGGAATTGCTGACACCACCAGCACCAGTGCAATCAGTACAGGGAAACAGAGCCCGATCCACGACCGACGCATCATACACTCACCTCACAAAAGTTGTCAGATAAGAGTATATGCGTCAAAATACCTCATTATCCGTTTCACCGTCTTCTTTCTTTTTCCCGATCATATTTGCAACCTTGTCCACGATCTCCGGCACCATCTCTACGACGCGCTCAGCCGTCCCTCCGGGAGGGGGTGCAACAGGCAGAAGACGCACGCGATCCTTATTGACCACGAGGAATGCCACAGGGGCGATATTGACGCCGGCTCCGCCGCCGCCGCCAAAGGGATTCTTGCCGCCGCTCTGATTCTTGGACACAAAGTCAGAGCCGCCGGAGGCAAAGCCCATACTGACCTTGGAGACAGGAATGATCGTGATGCCGTCCGGGGTGCGGATAGGCTCACCCACAATCGTGTTGACGTCGATCATCTCTTTGATCTTATCCATGGTAACGCCCATGATCTCACCGATCTGATGCTTTTCTTCCATGCTCGATTTCCTCCTTATGCTGATTGATTCTGTTTGTTCTGTTCAGACTGCTTTGTCTGACTTGCGTATATTTTGAGGGCACTCACACCCAACGCCAGCGCCGTTACGATCAGCTGTCCCAGGCACCAGCCGCCCTCTGCAGCAAAGGCCACCCGGGTCTGATCGGATTCAAAGTCCACATTTAGGTCTACATCCCAGTCTTTTACGCGGAATGCACTGTTGACCAACGGAAACAATGCACCGCCGCCCGCAGCAACAATGCCATATTTCATCGCCGCACCCGCCGGATTCTCTGCTCCGCCGATACGGTAGTACACCCGCATCTGTCGGATCGTCAGTTTACGGCGCAGTCTGCTCATAGCCGTCAGTCCCGGACGGATCAACGGCAGGAGTTTTTTTAACTCTCCGGGCTTTTTTGCCTCCTGCGTCTGCTCTGAGCGAACCGCCGAGTCTCCCTTTGGCTTTTGCTGTCTGCCCTTTTGGGGCTTCTTTGGCTTGCTTCCTTTAGCCGACCGTCTTTTCTTTCGCATCGGGACAAGCCGAATGCTGAAGCAGGCAATTTTGAACCAGAGAAACAAGCCATCCTCTGAATAGATCGCTCGTGCGCCGACGGGAATCAGCATAAGCAGACAGAAGAATAAAACGATGCCACCGATGATCTTCAGCGCCAGCATATTTTCACGCTCCTTTTACGTCGCTGTACCCTCAGGCTGCGGTTCCTGCTCCTCCTTCAGCTTTTGGATCGCGGCCTGCATATCCATCGTGATCTGGCCGTCCTCCGGGTCAGCATCCGGAAGCTCCGGCAGTTCATCCAATGTCTTCAGTCCAAAAGAACGCAGAAAGCTCTGAGTTGTCCGGTAAAGGATCGGCCGGCCCGGAACGGCAAGACGTCCGCACTCTTCAATCAGCCCCCGGTCACTGAGCAGACCGATGGTGTAAGAGGAGTCCACACCGCGGATCTGCTCCACATAGGCCTTCGTGGTAGGCTGAAAATAGGCAATAACCGCCAGCGACTCCAACGCGGCCTGCGAAAGCTGCGGCGGGCGGCGGGTTTCCATGGCCCGCCGAACCCGATCTGCGTATTCCGGCGCAGAGGCCAGCTGCACGCAGTGATCGATCCGAAGCAGCCGGATGCCCCGGCGTTCATAGCTATAAAAATCTGCAAGGCGGTCGATCACCGGCTTCAGCGTATCCTGATCCAGTTCAAGCGCAAGCGCAAGTCGTTCCAGCGGCATTGGCTCGCCTGACGCAAATAGTATCGCCTCTACGGCGGATTCTATGTCTTTTAATTCCATAAATTCAAAATTCAGCCCGCTTCCGTCATAATCAGTAGGTGTCGGTGAGTTCCGTCAAGTCAGAGGTGTCCTCCGTTCCGGTCACGGTACAATCCTCCTCCGTTCCGGCCAGCAGAATACGGTGGCCGCGGCACAATTCCAGCACAGCCAGAAAGGTGGCTACGATCTCAGAGCGGCTGCGGCTGCCCCGGAACAGGGCTTTAAAATGGGTAATTCCCGCCCTCAGCACTCTGCCCAGCACTTCCTTGACCTTATTCTGCACCGGATAAGGCTCATGTCCTACAATTCCCTCAAATGCACGCTCCGTCGGTTCCGGCACGCCGTCTGAACGCTGGAGAACGGCACGCATGGCGTTTACCAGATCCTCCGGCTGATGCACATAACGGTAGGAGTGATCCTTTGGCAGCTGTTCTGGCGGACGGGTCAGATAATCCCTGCCTACCTTGTAACGCTGCTCCAGAGTCGGGATGATTTGCTTCAGCCGGTCATAATTCTCATGCCGCTGGTGCTCTTCCAGAGATGCGATCAACTGCTCCATTTCGCTGGCAACCTCTTCATCCTGAATGGACAGCAGCATACGGGTCTTGATATAGACCAGGTGCGCCGCCATGGTGACAAACTCGCTGGCAACCTCCAGATCCATCTCCTTGCGGCGGTCCATCCATTCAATATACTGGTCGAGGATCAGGGCGATCTGAATGTCCTTGATCTCCATTTTATTTTTGCTGAGCAAATGCAGGATCAGATCGAGCGGACCATTAAAATCCTCCATCTCCTCCTTGGAGCGCACTACATGTTCCAGATGATATACAGGAGCGTCCAAACGCACACCTCCAGAAAAAACTTACAAGCCCAGCATAGATGCCGGGAAGCCGGTCAGGGCACAGAGCCAGCGCAGAACCTGACGAATGCAGGTATTCAGCGGGTCGTCAAACACGCCTCCGACAGCAACAACCAGAAAGAGCACCAACATAATATAGCGCTCGTACTGCATCACTTTGAAATACACTTGATCGGGCAGAAAGGAAAACAGCACTTTCGCACCGTCCAGCGGCGGGATCGGAATCAAATTAAAGAGAGCCAGTCCAACATTGAGCACCGACATACGGAGGATAAGGCGATAAAAGAACAGGAACACCGATGCGGCAGCCGTACCGGCGACAATACGCTGGCCCAGAATGATCAGACCATTTCCAATCAGCAGGCAGATGATCGCCAGCAGAAAATTGGCCGCAGGCCCCGCAAGAGCGGTCAGCGCCATGCCGCGTTTGGGGTGTTTGAAGTTATTCGGATTGACCGGCACCGGCTTGGCCCAGCCCACACCGGCCACGACCATCATCAGCAGGCCAAACGGGTCAATGTGGCGGATGGGATTCCAGCTCAGGCGTCCGCGATTGCGGGCTGTGTGATCCCCCAGACGGTCCGCCACAAAGCCGTGGGCACACTCGTGAAAAATAATGCAGATCAACGCAGCTATCGCCTGAACCACCAGCGACCCAAGCGCTGACAGATCCAGATTTTGAAGAAAATCCTGAAAATAGGACATAGCCTGCTCCTCTCCCACAAATACGGCTACGGCCTGCGCATTCGTGCCAGATTTGAATATTATAACAGAAAACCCAGCAAAAACACAAGCCCCCAGTCCGCAACCGGGGGCTTGCAACAGTCTGAGCTACTGTAATGCGTATTTCCTTTTCAGTTTTCCCCAAGGACAAGTGACAATAGTTCCGTTCGTCCAAGCTTCTTTTCCGCTGAAAAGGGGATCACCTTTTCAGAATCATCAAGCTGTAAAGTGGTTTTGATTTGCAGCAAATTGGGTCCAATCTCGCTCTTCTTTAGCTTATCCAATTTATTCGCCACCACAATGAACGGCTTGCCGGACTGCTTAAAGCACTCAATCATGGTGCAGTCGTCCGCAGTGGGCTTGTGCCGGGCATCCACGATCTGAATGCCCAGCGTCATCAGGCTGGGATCCTGAAACCACTGTTCAATGAGCCGTCCCCACCGGGCACGCTCCGCCTGAGAGACACGGGCATAGCCATACCCCGGCAAATCGACCAGATAGAGCTGATTATCTACCTTAAAATAATTGATATGCGTTGTTTTTCCCGGGGAATTGCCCACCCGGGCAAAGTTCTTTCTGCCCAGCAGACAATTGATCACCGAGGATTTGCCCACATTGGATTTACCGGAAAAAACGATCTCCGGCAAGTCCGAC
>OGCO01004181.1_pt1 | contig 15773 bp, 15 predicted proteins | sample 1570171 | NCBI WGS metagenome assembly OGCO01 (sample SAMEA4370583, study PRJEB24528) | human gut metagenome | reverse complement strand
TCCGGCAACCACATTTGCACATCTGGATGCCACAACCGTACTTTCCAGAAAAATCGTAGAGCAGGGTATTTATCCGGCCGTAGATCCGCTGGAGTCCAGTTCCCGTATCCTTGAGCCGGATGTAGTAGGCGAGGAGCATTACGAGATCGCCCGTAAAGTACAGGAGATCCTTCAGAGTTACAAAGAATTGCAGGATATTATCGGTATCCTTGGTATGGAAGAGCTTTCAGAAGAAGATAAGACTACTGTATACCGTGCCCGTAAGATTCAGCGTTTTCTGTCACAGCCGTTCCATGTAGCTGAGACATTTACCGGAATTCCTGGTAAATATGTACCGCTGGAAGAGACTGTCAAAGGTTTCAAAAAAATCATTGACGGCGAGATGGATGAGTATCCGGAATGGGCATTCTTTAATGTGGGAACCATTGAAGAAGTCATTGAGAAAGCCAAAAGCGCTGAACACTAAGTGAGGTGTGAGTATGGAAACCTTTCATTTAAAAGTAATCGCGTATGATAAAATCTTCTTTGACGCACAGGCGCAGTCTGTAAAGCTGCCCACACTGGATGGCGACTATCAGATTCTTGCCAATCATGAGCCATACGTTATGGCAGTGATCGAAGGCGAAGTAGTTATCACAGATGAGAATGGCAAAGAGATTCCTGCCGTATGCGGCCGGGGATTTGCCGAAATCAACTTTACCAACGGCGAAGTAGAGCTTCTGGTAGACACCATGGAGCGCCCGGAAGAGATTGATATCCGTCGTGCCCAGGAGGCCAAAGAACGTGCCGAAGAGCGGCTGCGTCAGCACCAGAGCAAAATGGAATACTATCGTTCCACTGCGTCATTGTCACGAGCAATGGCCCGTCTGAAAGAAGCAAACAAATATCGGCATTCATAAGAACATTAAAAAACAGCTCAGAATTCTATAAAAAACAGCAAGTCTGCGGTTAGTTATGATATAACTGCGGGCTTGCTGTTTTTGGGTTAATTTTATCTTATAACGATGCCTGGAACCGGAATTCCCCATGACTGACATAAAAACCGTATACACCATGATATTTTTCAATAACAGATATGATGCTCTGTATACCGATTCCATGTCCGTTGTGTTGGGCAATCGGAATATTATTTTTAAATATAGGTTCCTTCGTGTAGCTGTTTGCCATGTTGATACACAGAAGATTGTTTTTTTCATATATTTTCAGGTGGATATAACGCGTATCCGGCGATTCCATCTCGGCGCAGGCGTGGATGGCATTTTCTAGGGCATTTGCCAGAAGGCTACACAGATCAGGGATCTGAAATCTGGAAAAGTCTGTGGCGGTAACGGAAATCGTTGTTGCGATCTGCTGTTCGTCTGCCTGCTCCATGTAAGAGGATAGGATCAGATTAACAGCTTCGTTTGTACAATATTTTTTTATTAAGATATTGTCCAGCCCGTCATTGATATCATTCATGTATTCTATGGCCTGTTCCAGATGATCTTGCTGAATACATTTCTGTAAAAATTGAATGTGATGACGGAGATCATGACGGTAGATCGCAGACTGTTTTTCGGAATAAGACAACTGCTTTAACTGCTTCTGAGCCTGAGAAGCTGCGGTTGTCAGAATGATCTTTTCACGTTCAGCTTGATTCCTCTGGCTGGAAAATTCTATCGTTAAGATAGAAAGAATAAAATAGAGGCACACGATGAAGCTATCCATAAAATCAATAACTACAGCGCCACCGGTATACAGAAGATTTGTGTACACTGTAAGTGTATATTCCAGTACATAATAAGATAAAGGCAGTGCGATAAATAAAATAAGGATGGTCTTACTTTCGTATTTTAATTTTGTGATGTAGGGCGCCATGTATCGTATTATAAGAAAGAGCAGAGGGATTGTGATCAGAATGGCAGCTATATTGAATACGACCGTATTATCAGAGAAAAAGCTGGCTATTAATGTGCCGAACCATTTTCGTGGCGTGCACAGTAAATACGCTGATAATACAGCAATTATCGAGATAGAAAATCGCTTGCGCAGCACCAGCCAGATCAGCAGCGTCAAAGGCAGATGGATCAGAAACGGATAGCATCGGTACAGGGTAAGGGTATCGGCACCCCAAAACAGGTAAAAGATAACCTGTAAGATGAAAAAACCGAGATATGTCAACAGGTAAATTTTCTTGTTTCTAAAAAAAGGGATATCCGCCAGATAGAGTGAGGTTGTGATTCCGAAAAACAGGACGACAGCGTAATTTATAAGTCCTAAAATATTGGTTGCATCCACTGGTCAGCACCTCCACATACAAGTTTTTTAAAATTCAGGATTTCAACTCAAAGTAATAAACAGCCACATATTGGTTACAGTGTTTCTTCCATCTGAAATGCGAGATAATGCTTTTTGATCTCAGCAACCCTGCGTTGTGCTAAAGGAAGGATCGTGCCATTTTGTAATTGCATATCAACCGTTCCGATTCGTCGGATAAAATTCATATTTACCAGGATGGAGCGGTGAGTCAGGATAAATTCTTCTTGCTGCAGAAGTTGTTCACAGACAGAAGAAAAACGGTCTGTACATGTGATCTCTTCGCCGTTTTTCAGGTAATAGATGACCTTGCGTCCTTGCACTTCTACATACATCAGGTTAGACAGTGGCACTTTATGTACGCCGATTGTGCTTTTTAATACAATGGAAGTCTCTGATTCCGTTTCCTTTGTATCGAAGATATCGTCAAGAGCCTGAAAAAGCTTTTCTTCAGATACGGGTTTCATCAGATAATTTGTTGCCTTTACCGTGTAGCTTTCTACTGCAAATTCCGGAGACGTTGTCAGGAAAATAATGTCTGCGGCTTTGTCAAATCTTCGAATCTCTCTGGCAAGTTCTATTCCGTTTAATCCGGGCATGATGATATCCAGAAGATACAGATCAAAATGTTCATCTGAAGCAACCGAAGCCAGCTCAAAGCTGTTATGAAATGTTTGAACGGACATCGGTACAGAAGATAGTTTTTGATAGTTTTTTATGAAAGATGAAATATGGGACAGTTCCTGTTTATCATCATCGCAAAGTGCAAGTTTCATAAATATCAGTTCTTTCTATTATGAGGAAATTATCAGTTGTTTTGGGTTGAATGAGTACGTTGACTCTTTTTCACTCATTATATTTTAAATAAATAGTGGGCCGTTTTATATAGTTATATTATAGCGGTGTTCACATTAAAATTCCATATCCTCCTTTTATCGTTCATGTAAAAAAAGATGTAACTCATGCATATTTTGTCGAAAAAATTAGTGAATATTGTATCATAACGGTAATAAATCATCGAGAAGTATGATAAAAAGCACGAAAGAGGGAGCGAGGAGGAAGAGTATGTGGAAAAAATTTATTAACAGCATTCTGCATGCTTCGGCAAAAAAGAAGATTGCATCGCTGGTTATCATAGCGCTTGTGATCGTCGGAGTAAGCGTTGCTGGAGTAAAATTAAGCAATCATTCGCCTGACTCACAGAATACGGCGAAAGTTGAGCAGACACAGAAAGATGATACGAAAGAGAAGACGACTGATTTAGATCAGGATCTGTCGCAGCTAGACCAGGAAACAGCGGATTCGGATACCGGTATTTCATCGGATAACACTGCGACCGACGTATCAAAAAATGGAACGAACACCACTTCCAACAAAAAATCCAACAGTCGGAAATGGTGGCAGAAAGTTGCCGATGCCGTTACAGGAAACAACAAAAATAACGGTAATTCCAATGGCGGCAACACAAATAATGGTAACAACGGAAACGGTTCATCGGGGGATAATAAGACCGTTCAGTACAATGTTACCTTTGCTACCGGAGACGGTACACCGATTTCATCCAGAAAAGTAGATGCTGGAACAAAGATCAGTACCCTGCCTACCGCATATCGTGACGGCTATATTTTTACAAGCTGGTTTTACGATGAAAGCAGAACACAGGTTGCATCCCAGAATGACGGAATCGACCATGACCTGACACTGTATGCAGAATATGCGCAGCAGGAGCCGATGGAAGCCATCGAGCAGGAGACATTTGCCAGCGCTACCAATGTACAGGGCAGCAGTTTTACCCTTGATATTGTGGCTAAGGACAAGTCTCTGGATGCAAATGCAGTCAAAGATGCGATCGAAGCAAAGAACCTCACTGATCCATATCAGAAGGACATCATTGAAGTAACCGGGGGCAACGGTAATTTCGTTGTATCCGGTCTGAATCCGATCACCGGAAGAACCGATAACACAGCTTTGGAAAAGAAAGCAAATTTCTCAAGATCCCATGGTGCGCTGTCATATGGTTTCGGACCGCTGAAATAATATTCATTGTCAATGAAGTAAAACTGGATCCCGTCATACTGCATCTGCATAATGCCTACATAGCAGTTCTTAAATCCCAGATCCATATAAAAATGGGTCACATACTCCATTTTGTCTTTCCATTCCTGTTTCATACAGGCATATTTCGGTAAGATCACGCGGATATCAAAATATTTTTTGTCAAAGCACTTAGGCAGTGAGCCGGCAACATCAGCGAGTCCTCCTGTTTTGATAAAAGGTACTGCTTCTGATGTAGCAAACAGAATTTTTTTCATCTGTATTCCCCTCCCTGGGTACACCCGTTTTTATTTATGATTATACTCCAAAATTCATCTAATTTAAAGACCGATTTTTATATTCTAGTCTGATTTTATCTGCGATCAGTGCTATAAATTCAGAATTCGTGGGTTTCCCTTTTCCGGTGCTTACAGTATATCCAAACAATTCATCAATGGTATCCATCTTTCCCCGGCTCCATGCCACCTCGATCGCATGTCGGATCGCCCGCTCCACTCTGCTCGGTGTTGTCTGATGGCGTTTCGCAATGGTTGGATATAATACCTTGGTAATGGAATTGAGCATTTCCATGTCATTGACAGACAAAATGATCGCATCCCTTAAATACTGATACCCCTTGATGTGTGCCGGAACTCCGATCTCATGAATGATATTCGTCACATCGGTTTCCAGATTCCTCTCCGGCTGAGGCTTTTTGGTTTCTGTGATACCTGGCCTTGCAATCTCCCGCACTCTTCTGTCCCCAATCTTCCGAATATGTTTGATCCGGTTTAAAAGTGTGGTGTTGTCAAAAGGCTTCAAAACATAATAGTCTGCTCCAAGACTGAATGCATCCTCTGTAATCCTCTCCTGTCCAATTGCAGATAATACGATAAACACTGGAACTTTTTTGACATTTGCGTTATGGGAAAATTTCTCCATAACGGAAAGGCCGTCCATCTTCGGCATAATGATGTCGAGAATCACCACATCCGGCTCCTTATCTTTGATTATGTTACAGATTTCTTCTCCGTTGTGTGCTTTTCCGACCAGTTCAAGGTCTTTATCTTCTTCGATCATCTGACCGAGCATGTCTGTCATTTTCGCGTTATCATCAGCAATTGCAACATTTAATTTGTCCATGAGGACCCTCCTAACTTCTATCTCCTTGGGTTTCCAGACATACCCCCTGTCACCACGGCAGTAACCGACACTGTTAGCTGCCTGCGCTTTCCCCTTGCTGGCGACAAAATTATTATAGTGGAAATCCTGTAGTAAAATCAAGATAAAAGTAGTTATTTTATCACACTTTCGTACGATATTTTTCGACATTTTTTCTCTTATATATCACAAAATTCACCAAAATGTAGGTATTTCAATCTGTATCCGGCATTTTTCCCCATATAAAAAAGAGGCACTTTTCCCGGACTTTTTCCATGTTTTTGTGCCTCTTTCCTCAACTGCAGATTATGCATTGCCTGTCATATTTTCAATAAAAATCCCATATCCGCCGGTAGAATCCTGCACAAATACATGAGTCACGGCACCAAAGAGTTTTCCGTTCTGAAGCACAGGACTTCCAGACATTCCCTGAACGATCCCACCTGTTTTTTCCAGGAGTTCTTTATCTGTAATCTGGATCACGAAGCTCTTATTAGAATCCTCATGGTTCATATCGATCCTGGTGATCTCCGCGGCATATTCTTTTACTTCGCCGTCTGTGCAGCAGAGAACAGATGCGGGTCCAATTTTCAGATCCTGTTTGTAACCCACAGGAATCTTCTTCAGATCCAGATTTTTCACCTGATCAGCATCCACAGTTCCAAAAATGCCGTTTTTACTGTTTTCGGAAATCTCACCCAGGATATTGTCAGCTTCGTATCGGATCAGACCAGATAGTTCTCCAGGATTTCCTTTTTCTCCTTTCCGGATCCCCAGAATCTGGGCGTTGTAAAGATTTCCATCTGCGATACTTAAAAGTTCGCCGGTATCCACATCGCTGATCCCGTGACCAAGAGCACCGAACCCTCCATTTTCGTCCACATAAGTCAGGGTTCCGATTCCCTGTGTATCGTCCCTCACCCAGATGCCAAGCTTATAGTTTCCTTTCTCATCTTTCACAGGCGTCAGGGACAGGGGAATCGTCTCCTTTCCCCGGCGGACCTTCAGTGTTACAGATTCTCCGCAAAGATCTGCAAGATCCTCCAGAAGATCCTGCTTGCACTGGATCCGGTTCTGATCAAAAGCCACAATATAATCTCCCGGCTTTACAATGTCCCGGGCCGGTTCTTCCATCTCACCACTTTCCGAAAGAATCTCGCCTGTATCAATGATCAGAACTCCTTTCGTCTGCATATAAATACCTACTGCATCTCCGCTTGCATATACTTCTTTTGCAGTTATATTTTTTACCTTCACATCTTTAAAAGGGATCACTCCCAAGAGTCTGCAGTGCAACTTATAGCTGTCTTTTCCTGAAACGGTGATCGCATCATCAAAGCTGATAAAAGGGCGTTTAAGAAGATTGGCTACGTCCCGGCTGTCCTCATGATCCACCAGGATCTGATCCGGGATCTTTCTGTCCAGAAGCCGGTAGCCCAGCCATCCCATCAGAATCAGATCCAGCGCAAGAAATACAAGGAGCCAACATCGGTATTTTCTTTTTCTGTTCATCTTACGTCACATCCTTTGTAATTTTCTGATACAAGCAAATCCCCACCCACTGCCTATTGCTTTTCGCAACTGAAGCAGGGGACTGACTTGATTCGGTTAAAAAAGAGGACCGACCTTTCGGCCGTCCTCTCTTAGTATGTAACGTATAAATTATTTCAGTCTTGTATTTTTTTGTTGCTGTGCCAATTCCTTCATCTCTCTTGCATTTCCAAGAACAGCCGGCGTGATCTGGGCACCGCCCAGAAGTCTGGCAAGCTCACGAACAGATTCCTCTCCTTCCAGAGGATGGATCTGGGTGATAGTTTCTGTTCCTTCTACATGTTTCTCAATCTCAAAATGGGTATCTGCCATTGCTGCGATCTGTGGAAGATGTGTGATACAAAGCACCTGCCTGTGCTGTCCGATCACTGCCATTTTTTCAGAGACCTTCTGTGCAGTACGCCCACTGATCCCTGTATCGATCTCATCAAAGATCAGTGTATCGATCTGATCTTTATCTGCAAGGATCGCTTTGATGGCAAGCATGATCCTGGAAAGCTCACCACCGGATACGATCTGTCCCAGCGGTTTTCTGCTCTCACCTGGATTTGTGGAAATCTCATATTCCACCGCATCATAACCATTATCTGTATAATTTTTTCTGCGGTCAAAACGAATAGAAAAATCCACATCCTCAAAATTCAGTTCCTTCAATCCTTCGATAATCTTTTCATCTAGCTGCTTACTGTATTCTTTCCGGATCTCTGAAAGTTCATGCGAAGCTTCCTCAAGAATCTTTTCTGCCTGCATAAGTTTTTCTTTCAGTAACCGGAAATTTTCTTCGAATCTTTGAAGTTTTTCTAATTTTTCCTGCTGTTCCTTCTGATAAGACAAAATTTCATGGATCGTCTGTCCATACTTTGCCTTCAGACTATTGATCAGATCCAGTCTTTTTTCTGTTTCAAAAAAAGTTTCTTCGTCAAAAGTCAAACTATCCATATAAGAGGACAGATCACGGCAGAAGTCACTGAGAAGTGAATCGATTTCCACAAGAGCTTCCTGTAAAGGTGCAAGCTCCTTATCGTAATCTGCAATTCTTGAAAACTCTTTCAGGGCATTTCCGGTCATATCTGCGGCGCCCTGTTCATATCCGGTCATCCCACGAACCATTTGTGCTGTTTCCATGATTCTTCTGGCATTGCTCAGCTTCCGGTAGCGGTCCTCCAGTGTTTCGTCCTCTCCCGGAATAAGAGCTGCCTCCTCGATCTCATTGATCTCAAATTCCAGAAAGGCTTTTTCACGGTTGCGCTGTTCCTCATCCATATCCAGTGCTTTCAGCTGATCCACACAGTCCCGATACTCCTGATAAGCTTTCCGGACCTTCTCCCTGGCAGGAAGGATCTGTTCTTTTCCGTATACATCCAAAATAGCCAGCTGGCGGTCTCCATACAGAAGTGACTGATGCTCATGCTGTCCGTGAATGTCCAGAAGACAGGCTGCTGCTGCTTTCATCTGGCTGACAGTACTTGTCTCTCCGTTAATCTTGTTGATACTTCTGCCGTCCATGATCTTGCGGGACATCAGCACCTGTCCGTCTTCCGGATAGATGTCAAGCGCCGCAAGGGACTCTCTGGCTTTCGTGTTTTCAACCTGAAACAGCAACTCTACCAGGGCATAGGAAGCATTTTCACGAATCATGCTTCTGGAAGTTTTTCCACCCAAGATAAGCTGTATGGATCCTAACAGAATGGATTTTCCGGCTCCGGTCTCACCAGTTAAGATATTTAAGCCTGGTCCGAATTCCACCTCTGATTCCTCTATCAGTGCAAGATTTTTTACATGCAGATGTACTAACATTGATTTCCTTTCTGGTATAAAGCATTTACATATTCTGTCATTTTATTTTCCTCTGGATAAGATCCCGCCAAGCTTCTGAACTACACCCGGTGCCTGTTCAGAGGTTTTCACCACACACATAATGGTATCATCTCCGGCAATACATCCCAGGATTTCCGGCCATTTCATGGCATCAAGAGCTGCTGCTGCCGCCATGGCCATTCCCGGAATTGTTTTTACCACTACGATATTCTGTCCGATGTTCATAGCGATCACTGCATCTTTCAAAACTCTGGAATATTTATCACTTAACACATCCGGTGTATGTTCTTCCAGGATCGCATATCTGGACTTTCCATTGCTGCCTGCAACCTTTGTCATTTTCAGAGCACGGATATCTCTGGATACGGTAGCCTGCGTAACCTTAAAACCGGCCTCATTCAGTCTTGCCGCAAGTTCTTCCTGTGTATCGATCTCGTACTGACGGATCAGTTCGATAATTTTTTCATGTCTTGCTACTTTCAAAATTGAACCTCCTGCATCAGCTGTTACTCATTTTCTGTCTCAGAACCTCCACAAAGCTCAGATGGTTCAGCTTGAGGATTTTTGTCCTGACTGTGGCTTTCCGGATCACGATCCGGTCACCGGTGACCATGGATATCTGGGTATCCCCGTCGAAAGAGGCCACCGCTTTCTCAATGGTATTATGTCTTCCCTCACCGATCTCTACTGTAACTGCCTCTTCCCCAGAAAGAATGATACTTCGGGTGTTCATGGTATGGGGAGCGATGGGGGTCATGATCATCATACTGGCACTGGGAGAAACCACGGGACCTCCCGCTGACAGACTATATCCGGTAGAACCGGTCGGAGTGGAAATGATGATACCATCTGCATTGTATGAATTCATATATGCATCATTAACATAATTCTTGAAACGGATCACACGGAGATGTCCTTCTCTTCCGATCACAATATCATTTAATGCGATATCTTTTCCAATAAGTTCTTCTCCACGATAGATCTTTCCTTCCAACATCATACGATCTTCCAGCTCATAGTCATCTGACAGAAGCCGATCCAGAGCCGGATACACGGAATTTTTATCCACCTCGGCAAGAAATCCCAGAGTTCCCAGATTGATTCCAAGAAGAGGGATATCCAGATGCACCACATCCCTTGCAGCCTGCAGAAGTGTTCCATCTCCACCCAGTACAATAATGCACTGTGTATCCTGCGGAATCCCATCCGGGTCCGTATAATGATACGGTCCTTCCATTTTTTCGGTGATCTTCTGCACATGACACCTGGCACCATGCTTCTCCAGATAGGCAATGATCCTATTAGAAAATGTCAGTTCCGGATCCTTGGCACTGTTTGGAATTATATAAAATCTGTCCATATTGCTTCAGTCCTTTCCAAACATCAGTCCAGCTGTCCGTGGGCTTCCTTTACCACATCCTCTACGGATACGTCAAGACTCACAGGTACTTCTGTTCCTTCCGGATGTTTTTTCAGATGAAGGAGATATTCAATATTTCCTTCAGGTCCCTTGATGGGAGAAAAGGAAAGATGACAGGGCTCCATAAAAATGCTCATGGCATAATCTCTGACTTTCTCAATGACTTCTTCATGGACTTTCGGATCACGGACAACGCCTTTTTTTCCGACTTTTTCTCTGCCGGCCTCAAACTGAGGTTTGATGAGACATACGATCTCTCCGTCCTCTGTGAGAAGGTTTCTTACAGGAAGAAGCACTTTTGTAAGGGAGATAAAAGAAACATCGATCGAAGAAAATGCTGCCGGACCTTCCAGATCTTCCGGTACCACATAGCGGATATTTGTTTTTTCCATGCATACAACTCTTGGATCATTCCTGAGTTTCCAGTCCAGCTGTCCATATCCCACATCAATGGAATAGACTTTGACCGCTCCGTTCTGAAGCATACAATCTGTGAAACCGCCGGTGGATGCGCCTACATCCATGCACACCTTATCCTTCAGCGTCACGCCAAAATTTTTCATGGCTTTTTCCAGCTTCAGTCCGCCTCTGCTGACATAAGGAAGAGTCTTTCCTCTTACCTCCAGCTTGACAGTCTCAGCAAACATGGAGCCAGCCTTGTCTTCCTTCTGACCGTTGACATATACTTCCCCGGCCATGATATACGCTTTTGCTTTTTCGCGTGACGGTGCAAGTCCCTGTTCCACCATCATGATATCCAGTCTTTTTTTCATATTATCCTCCAACAGCCCGGCTCTTTATGTGCCGGGCTGTAAAATGCCTCACAGCTTCGTATTCTTCTGCAAAGGCTATGTCCTTTATTTTCTGTTATTCACAAGATTTTCCCAGCTCTGTTCTACCGCATCCAGGATTCCCTGTACATTTAAACCTATTTTCATTCGCTGACGGTCCACCGTTCCATGCTCAATAAAATGATCCGGTATTGCCAGTGGAAGAACTCTTACTTCCGGATGACAGGCTTCCATATAAGCAGATACATGTTCTCCGAACCCACCGCTTTTTACATTCTCCTCCACAGTGACCAAAAGACTGTGGTTCTGCGAAAGCCGATCAAGAAGCTCTGTATCCAGAGGCTTTACAAAACGGACATTGACAAACGTAGCTCCTGCTATTTTGTGATCTCTTATCTCTTCACAGACCTTCTGACAGACAGAAACCATGCTGCCAACCCCGAGAACTGCAATCTCACTGCCTGGAGTGATCACTTCACTTCTGCCCTTCTTAAGTGGCTCATGACATTCTTCCATATCGGTACATGCCGATCCTTTCGGATATCGGATCGCACAGGGACCATCCAGCTCTTCTACTGCAAATTTCAACATCTCCTCAAGCTCTTTTCCATTCTTGGGAGCCATAACTGTCATATTGGGAATCATGGACAGATAAGATAAATCAAAGCATCCATGATGTGTTTCACCATCTGCTCCGACAAATCCTGCCCTGTCAATGGCAAAGATCACATGAAGATCCTGCATACATACATCGTGAAGGATCTGATCGATTCCTCTCTGCAGGAACGAAGAATATACCGCAAAAACCGGGATCATTCCCCCAAGTGCCATGCCTGCCGCAAAGGTTACTGCATGTTCTTCCGCAATACCCACATCAAAAAAACGCTCCGGGAATTTCTTCCGGAATCGGTTCAGTCCGGTTCCATCTGGCATAGCAGCTGTAATAGCAACTACTTTTTTGTTCTTCTCTGCCAAAGAACATATTGCACCGGAAAAATGATCCGTATATGTCGGCGCTGTTTTTGCTGCAAGAGGTCTGCCACTCTGGATGTCAAAAGGACCTGTTCCGTGAAAACGCTCCGGATGGGAAGATGCCGGTCCATAGCCTCTGCCTTTTTCTGTAAGGACATGGACAACAACCGGTCCCTCCACTCTCTTTGCCTCATTAAAAAGCTTCATCATCTGACGCATATTATGACCATCTACCGGTCCCAGATAAGTCAGCCCCATATTTTCAAAAAGCATTCCGGGAATAATCAGCTGCTTGATGCTGCTCTTGGTCTTTCGGACCGTATCTACCACGGCGGTTCCAACATGGGGAATCTTTTTGAGTGTTTTTGTCACGCCGATCTTCATTCCTGTATAAGTCTCAGCTGTACGCAGAGCGCTTAAATAGGTGGACATTCCTCCTACGTTCTTGGAAATAGACATGTTATTATCATTGATGATAATAATAAAATTAGTCTTCAGTTCAGCCGCATTGTTCAATGCTTCATAAGCCATCCCACCGGTAAGCGCACCATCTCCGATCACGGAAACCACATGGTATTTCTCTCCCATCAGGTCTCTGGCACGGACATAGCCAAGTCCTGCGGAAATGGAATTGGAACTGTGTCCGGTATCAAACGAATCACAGTCACTTTCATTCCTTTTTGGAAAACCGCTTAAACCTCCTTCTTTACGAAGATCCTTAAAGCCGTCTTTTCTTCCTGTAAGGATTTTATGTGTATAAGCCTGATGTCCCACATCCCAGATCAGCTTATCCTGTGGAAGATCAAGCACATTATGCAGAGCAAGAGTCAGCTCCACCACACCCAGATTGGATGCCAGATGGCCACCTGTCTCACTTACACTCTGGATCAAAAAGCTCCTGATTTCCTCGGCAAGGCGCGGAAAATCCTCCAATGAAACTTTATGAATATCATTTGGCTTTTTAATTTTTTCCAGAATCATTTGTACCCTTCCTTTGTTCTTTCTATTTCCTGCGGCTGACAAGACTTTCCACAAGAAGATCCAGAAATCCGTTCTTCCTGTCAAGGTCGTCTAAAAGTTCTACCGCATGGTCAGAAAGTTCTTTAACCCTGCTGGCTGCTGCCGGGGCTCCAACAAGGCTTACATAGGTAACCTTGTTGTTTTTTTCATCACTGTGGATCGGTTTTCCCAGTTCCTCCTGGGTACTGGTCACATCAAGGATATCATCCTGGATCTGAAAAGCCAGCCCGATATTTTCTGCAGCCTGCTCCACAATCTCAAGTTCTTTCTCAGATGCCCCTGCCAGCACAGCACCAGTCATCATGGAAGCCTCGATCAATGCGGAGGTCTTGTTTTTGTAAATATAATCCAGCATCTTGTGTTCCAGAGGTTTCCCATCATTCTCCACATCAACACTCTGTCCACCAAGCATACCGTTGATGCCGGTCTTATCTGCAATGATCCGCATGGCGGCTATCACACGGTCTTTATCCCCGGTCAGATCAAAGGCGGAAAGCATCACTTCATAAGCTCTGTTAAGGAGTGCCACACCGCTTAAAACGCCCATGGCCTCTCCGTATACTTTATGTGTGGTCAGCCTTCCCCTTCGGTAATCATCGTTATCCAGTGCAGGGAGATCATCATGGATCAACGAATGTGTATGGATCATCTCCATAGCCGCCATAAAAGGCTCACAAAGCTTATCCTTTCCTCCAAACAGCTCGTAGGTTTCCCTGATCAGGATCGGGCGGAGTCTCTTTCCACCTGCCGTCATACTGTAATTCATGGCCTCTGCCATGGTTTTTGCAAAACCGGATTCTTCCGGAAGATATTCCCGGATCACATGTTCTGCTTCTTCTGTTCTTCTTTTCAGTTCTTCTTTAAAATTCACGAAATGTCCCATCCTCATTCATCTGAAGCATCTTTTTTTCTACAGTATCCAGTCTTCCGTTCAGATCCTTTAGGAGCTCCATTCCCTGTCTGTAGAGGCGGAAAGACTCCTCAAGAGGTGTTTCTTTATCCTCCAGCTTCCGGGCAAGCAGATCAAGCTCCCCAAAAGTATCTTCTATGGATTTCTCTTCTTTCTTTGCTTCTGCCATTATCGCTCTTCCTTCCTGATGCGATCCGCAACTGCTTCTATGACTCCATCGGTTACTGCAATGGAGATCCTGTCACCTTTTTTTATCTGACTGATCTCTGTCACCGCATGTCCGTCTGAGTCGGACACAAATGCATATCCTCCATTTAGCTTTCTTAATGGAGAAAGTCCCTCAAACCGCTGGATCCATATTGCCAGTTCATGCCTTTTCTCTGTAAGCTTTTGTTCCATGGAAGAACGCAGGCATTCCTCCAGCTCCGATGCATACTGACGTTTTTCACGTAACATGGACTCCGGGCTCAGATACTGGAATCTGTTCTCATAGGCCTTAAGTTTTGCGGCAAAAAGTTCTGTCTTACTGTTCATGGCACGCTGCAGACGGTCTCCGTACATATGAAAGCTCTCCAGAACACTGCGAAAATCATCCACTGCCAGCTCTGCTGCAGCAGATGGTGTAGGTGCCCGCAGATCTGCTACAAAATCCGCAATGGTAAAATCCGTCTCATGTCCCACTGCCGAGATCACCGGTGTCCTGCACTCAAAAATAGCACGGGCAACGCTCTCCTCGTTAAAGGCCCAGAGATCTTCAATAGAGCCACCTCCACGGCCGACGATGATCACGTCCACCCCTGCTTCATCCAGCATCCGGATTCCCTTTACGATACTCTGCGCCGCTCCCTCTCCCTGCACAAGTGCCGGATAAAGGATCACCTGCAGATATGGATTCCTTCTGCCTGCAATATTGCGGATATCCTGTACTGCTGCACCAGTAGGTGCTGTCACCACGCCAAGGGTATGAATAAAATGAGGAATGGGCTGCTTATATTCCTGTGCAAACATCCCCATATCCTCAAGTTCCTGTTTCAGTGCCAGATACCGTTCATAGAGGGCACCAGCACCTTCCAGTGTGATCTCTTTTGCATAAAGCTGATAACGCCCGTCTCTCTCATATACGTCTACAATTCCGCCTGCAACTACCTTATCCCCGTCCTTCATGCGAAAAGCAAGACCCCTACGGTGTCCCGCAAACATCACACAGCTTAATGTGCCTGTTTCATCCTTCAGGGAAAAATAAATATGTCCGCTGGTATGGTATTTACAGTTGGATACCTCTCCCTTTACATAGACTTTTCGGAGGAAGTAATCCTGGGTAAACATATTTTTGACATAATGGTTTACCTGACCGACAGAATAGACATTTCTCATGCGTTCTCTTCCGGGGCTTCTGCTGCCTTCTCTTCTGTGTCAGCAGTCTCCTCCTCGTTTTTCTTCTCATCCTTCTCAGATGCGATCTTACCCAGTACTCCATTTACAAAGGAGCCGGAAGCATCTCCACCAAATCTTTTGGCAAGTTCTACCGCTTCGTTGATAGCTACTCCTGTCGGTACGTCTGCATCATATTCCATCTCATATACTGCCAGACGAAGTGCCGCAAGATCCACACGGCTCATACGCTTTGTCTTCCATCCACGGCTTGCACTGTTCAGCTGTGCATCAATCTCTTCCAGATGTTCCTTCACATGTGCGTACTTCTTCTTCATATATTCCTGGTCCTGTTCTGAAAGTTCTCCAAGACCTTCAAAATAAAGAGAGAGCTGTTCTGTCATCTCTTCTTCTGAATTAAACTCTGTCA
>OGCO01004179.1_pt1 | contig 15776 bp, 17 predicted proteins | sample 1570171 | NCBI WGS metagenome assembly OGCO01 (sample SAMEA4370583, study PRJEB24528) | human gut metagenome | reverse complement strand
GTGATACAGTTCAGTTCGCATTTGACTTATGCAAGATTCATATCTTTGATAAGGAAACAGAGGAAATCTTAGTAAGCTAATAGATGCTACATACTTAATATTTATAAACAAAGAGGGAAAATGCAGAAAATTCTGCATTTTCTCTTTTTTTTTTTTGAAATATGTTTTAGAATAGGTATAGTAGTGTATTTTGTTATTCGTATGCTTTCCGGGAGGTTTATCCGTCGGGCAGAATGGATAAGGAAAGAATACAGAATCCGAATATAAGAATAAGGAGTGTAGAATATATGATATCGAACCAGATACTTCAGGATACGATTGATGGATTAAAGAATATTACAAGAACCGATTTATGTGTTCTTGATACAGAAGGTAAAATACTTGCATCAACATTTAAGGATGTCGATGACTGTGAAGAGGCTGTACTCGCATTTGTGGATTCTCCTGCGGAAAGTCAGGCAATCCGTGATTATCAGTTCTTCAAGGTATTTGACGATAACCAGTTAGAGCATATCTTACTTGCAAAGGGTGAGACAGATGATACCTATATGGTAGGTAAGATCGCAGCATTCCAGATCCAGAATCTGTTAGTTGCATACAAGGAGCGTTTTGATAAGGATAACTTTATCAAGAATCTTCTGCTGGATAATCTGTTGCTTGTTGATATTTACAACCGGGCAAAGAAACTGCATATCGATACAGATGTCAGAAGAATCGTATTTATCATTGAAACCAAGAATGAGAAGGATACCAATGCACTTGAGACGGTTCGTAATATCTTTTCAACAAAGACAAAGGATTTTATCACTGCTGTAGATGAGAAGAATATTATTCTTGTAAAGGAAGTAAAGCAGACAGAGTCCTATGATGATATGAATAAGATCGCAAAGGTTGTTGTAGATATGCTGAATACAGAGGTTATGTCTTCTGTTCATGTATCTTATGGTACGATCGTAAATGAGATTAAGGAAGTATCCCGTTCTTATAAAGAAGCAAAGATGGCACTGGATGTAGGAAAGATCTTCTATGAGAACCAGAATATCATCGCATACAGCAATCTGGGAATCGGACGTCTGATCTATCAGCTTCCACTTCCGCTTTGTAAGATGTTTATCCGTGAGATTTTCGATGGCAAGTCACCGGATGAATTTGACGAAGAAACACTTACGACGATTGATAAGTTCTTTGAGAACAGTCTGAATGTATCAGAGACATCCAGACAGTTATACATTCACAGAAATACTCTGGTATATCGTCTGGATAAGCTTCAGAAGAGTACAGGCTTGGATCTTCGTGTATTTGAGGATGCGATCACATTTAAGATCGCGCTGATGGTTGTAAAATACATGAAGTATATGGAGTCATTAGATTATTAAAGGTAAAAGCTGGTCTCTTTGTAATATATTGTATGCATGATTTACACATATATTTCACATTTAGTTGCTATACTTGCAAATGCAAAGAGAGAGAAAGTACAGACAGTTAAAGTTGAAAGGAAACCATTATGATAGAGTTAGAGAATGTTACTATGACCTACCCGGGTGGTATGACGGCTCTGAAGAATGTTAATATCAATATAGAAAAAGGCGAGTTTGTCTTTATCGTTGGAAGCAGTGGATCTGGTAAAACGACATTGATCAAGCTCTTATTAAAGGAACTAGATCCGACATCCGGTTCTATCCGTGTAGCGGGATATAATTATAAAACGATCAAAAAGAAGAATATCCCAAAGGTCAGAAGAAAGATTGGAGTTGTATTCCAGAACTTCCGACTGTTAAAGGATCGTACTATCTATGAGAATGTCGCATTTGCACAGAGAGTTATACAGACTCCTGCAAGATATATCAGAAGACGGGTACCTGCTATGCTGACGCTGGTAGGACTTGCTGATAAGTACAAGTCATATCCAAAGGAGTTATCCGGTGGTGAACAGCAGAGAGTTGCCATGGCAAGAGCTTTGGTAAATAATCCTGAGATCATCCTTGCCGATGAGCCAACCGGTAACCTGGATCCGAAGAACTCAGAGGATATTATGGAGCTGCTGGACGATATCAATAAACGTGGAACGACAGTTGTTGTAGTTACACATAATAAGGATATCGTAAATGAGATGCGAAAGAGAGTAATCACACTGAAGAAGGGTGTGGTTATCAGCGATGAAAAACAAGGTGGTTATATAGATGAAGATTAGTACATTCTTTTATATCCTGAAACAGGGATTTACAAACATCAGAAGAAATATATTGTTCTCCCTTGCATCCATCGGTACAATTATTTCGTGTTTGTTTATATTTGGTATTGTATATGCAGTTGTTGTTAACTTCCAGTCCGGAATGCAGGATCTGGAGAACAACGTAACGATATCTATCTTTTTTGATGAAGATATTCCGGATGAAACGGTTCAGTTGATCGGAGAGCAGATCCGTGTTCTCGATTATGTGAACACAATGGATTTTATCAGTGCAGATGAAGCATTTGATAAATTCTGTGAGCAGAACTATGATGATCCGAAAGCAGCAAAAGCAGCTTTTGGTGATGACAATCCGTTAAAGAATTCTGCTTCTTATGAGGTAACATTGAAGGATGTATCCAAACAGGCTGAATTTGTAGCATTTGCAAAGGGACTGGACGGTGTAAGAAATGTCAGAAGCTCAGAAGTAACGGCTGATAGTATTTCGACATTATCATCACTGGTCGGTTATGCTTCCGTCGGTATCGTTGTGATACTGATGCTGGTATCTATCTTCCTGATCAGTAATACGATCACGATCGGTATTACCGTTCGTAAGGAAGAAATTGCGATCATGAAGCTGATCGGTGCAACAAACTTTTTTGTACGTGCACCGTTCATAATAGAAGGTATTATTATCGGAGCAGTCGGTTCTGTTATTCCGCTTTATCTGTTATATATTATGTATCAGAAGATTCTGGAATATGTGGCAGGACGATTTGCAGTTCTGACATCAGTATTTGCATTTGTAAGCAAAGAGGAACTGTTCCGTACGATGGTACCGGTAGGCTTAATACTTGGTATAGGTGTAGGTTTGTTTGGTAGTTTGATCACTACCAGAAAACATTTGAAGGTTTAAGGGAGGTTTTATTTTGAAGAAATTTCAGATTCCATTGATGAAGAAATTCAAAAAGACAGCAATTGTTGTTGTATGTGCAGTTGCACTTGCGGCAATACCGCCGGTTTCCAATGTCTCGGCAACTACCATGCAGGAGGCACAGGACAGCAAGAATGAAGCTGAGGGAAATAAAAAAGATGCACAGAATGTGCTGGATGGTCTGCAGGAGAGACAGAACCAGTTGATCAGTGATGTTGAAGTGCTTGATAAACAGGTTTCTGATATTCAGACAAAGATCACTGCAAAAGAGGAAGAAGAAAATCAGTTGAATACTGAGATCGATGATACAAAGGAAAAGCTGGCAGCAGCCCAGGTTGACGAAGATAATCAGTATGCAGCAATGATGAAGCGTATTCAGTATCTTTATGAAAACGGAGAGGTAGAATACATAGACACACTGATGTCATCTGCTTCCTTTACAGATATGTTGAATAAATCCGAATATGTTGAGCAGATTTCAAGCTATGACCAGAAACAGTTAAATGCATTGATTCAGACCAGACAGGATATTCAGGATTACGAAGCAACACTGGAAAAAGACCTGAAAGAGGTTGAGAGTGTTAAGGCTGATCTTGAAACTGAAAAAGATAATCTGAATACAACAATTACAGAGAAGAATAATAAGATCGCAGAGTATTCCAAGGATATTGACGCTCAGACAGCTATGGTTGAACAGTATCAGAAAGAGATTGATGCAGCAGATGCAGAGATGGCAGCCATTCAGAAGCGACTGGATGAGCAGCGTGCAGCACAGCAGCAGAGTGGTGGTAGCAGCGGAAGCAGTGAGCCACAGTACTATACACCAAGCGGTGGTTCTTACATGTGGCCTGCTACACAGGGAAGCAGGATCAGTTCTTACTTCGGACCAAGATCTTCACCTACAGCAGGTGCAAGTTCGAACCATAAGGGAATTGATATTCCATGTCCAACCGGTAGTGATATTGTTGCATCAGCAGCAGGTACAGTTGTTGTATCACAGTACAGCTCATCTGCAGGATACTACATCATGATCGATCATGGAAATGGTGTATCGACAGTATATATGCATAATTCCCAGTTGGTTGTCAGTGTAGGACAGAGTGTTGAACAGGGACAGGTAATTGCCAAGGCAGGAAGTACCGGATACAGTACAGGTTCCCATTGCCATTTTGGAGTTATGATCAATGGATCTTATGTAAATCCACTGGATTACCTGTAAAAAGACAGAAAGCTGGGATTCATACAAGTATGATAACCAGTCAGAATTGTAAGATTTTACAGAATTACACATAGGATAAAACAACAGACAGATCGGGTGAAAGCTGGATTTGTCTGTTGTCGTTTATAAAAGGAAATTTTCGGGAGATATTCAAAAAAGTTAATATGATACAAATGAATATGAATGATTATTTCTAAGAATATGAAAGGATGCAAAATGCGCGATGCGCATTGCAAAAGGTAAAATGAAGCATAATTTTAAGAAATGGATTCTTGGTGCGGCAGTTATAGCCGGATGTGCGGGAATGATGGGATGCTCCTTTACGAAGGACAATACAAAAAGCGGCGATTTGAATACGGATGCCGGAAAACGGCATGATAATCTGGAATACAATGGTTCAGTCGTGGATGAAGATACACTGGAGAAGCTTGCAAGTCTGGAGACGATCATTGATCAGTCGTATTATTTTGACACATCGGATGAGGATATGCAGAATGGTCTGTATGCCGGGCTGATCGAGGCATTGGATGATCCATTTGCAAAATTGCAGGAAGACAGTTCCGGAGAATATGCGGGCATCGGTGTTGTTGTGAGACAGGATGAAGATACCGGATATGCGATCGCGGTTAGCATTACAGAAGATTCCCCGGCGTCAGAAGCTGATATTAAGCCGGATGATCTGATCTGTAAGATCGATGATTATGAGATCCAGGAATCTGATGATCTGGATTATCTGGTTACAAAGATCCGTGGAGAAGAAGGTACGGATGTCACTCTTGAGATCTACAGACCAAGCGAGCGGAAGTACCATACAGTAACCCTTACAAGAAGAAAACTGGAAAACAGTACCGTTTCTTATTTTATGGCAGATACAGATAAGAAGATCGGCTATGTTCGTGTAACACAGTTTGTTGCGAATACAGGTGATTTGTTCAGAAAAGCAGTAGAAGATCTGAAATCACAGGGAATGACAGCACTGATGATCGATCTCCGTTCCGATCCGGGCGGAATGTTATCAACGGTTGTTGATATGTGTGATTATCTGCTTCCTGCCGGTAAGATCGTATATCAGGAAGATAAGAATGGAAATGTCTTATCAACGTATGAGTCTACGGATGAAGAGCAACTAGATCTACCGATGGTAGTGCTCGTAAACGGAGAAAGCGCAAGTGCATCCGAGATCATGACAGCGGCATTAAAAGAATATGGCGTAGCAACGATCGTTGGCGAGAACACATATGGCAAGGGAATCGTACAGTCGGTTATCCCGCTTTCAGATGGATCAGCGATCAAGCTTACAACTGCCAAATATTTCACACCAAATGGAAATGATATTCACAAGAAGGGCGTAGCACCGGATATCGAAGTAGAACTTCCGGAGGATTATACTTCCGATGATTTCCAGGGCGAGAAAGATACACAGTACCAGAAGGGGCTGGAAGTATTGCGCGGGAAGGTAAAATAGAGCAGGATTAGGTGTAGAAAATAGAGTAATTACATGGTATAATATGCGTAAGCATTGAGCCGTGCCAAAACAAACTCTGATGATTCGGTTGCTTGCAGACGAAAGCATTAGAGTTTATTTTGATAGGGCGAAAGCCCGACAACGAGGAAATACGAAGTATTTGTGAGTGGCACGGTTAAGAAAAATAAAGGAGAAACTTTCATGAATAAGGAATTGATTATCGTACTGGACTTTGGTGGACAGTACAATCAGCTTATTGCACGAAGGGTCAGAGAATGTAATGTCTATGCAGAAGTACATCCGTACACTATGAGCATTGACGAGATCAAGAAGATGAACCCGAAAGGCATTATTTTCACCGGTGGACCGAATAGTGTATACAAAGCTGATTCACCAAGTTACAGCAAGGAAATTTTTGAACTGGGTATTCCAATCCTTGGAATCTGTTATGGTTCACAGTTGATGGCACATGTGCTCGGCGGCAAGGTAGCAACTGCTCCGGTTAGTGAATATGGCAGAACTGAGGTAATGGTGGATAAGAATTCCATTTTGTTTAAAGATGTAAATAAATCAACGATCTGCTGGATGAGTCATACCGACTATATCGCAGAAGCACCAGAAGGATTTGTATCAACTGCAACGACTCCAAACTGTCCATTTGCGGCAATGGAAAATGCAGATAAGAATTTATATGCAACACAGTTCCATCCAGAGGTTATGCATACAGAAGAAGGAATGAAGATGCTTCGTGCATTTGTCATGGATGTATGTAAATGCTCTGGTGACTGGAAGATGGATTCTTTCGTTGAAGATACGATCAAGAGTCTGCGTGAGAAGATTGGAAATGGAAAAGTGCTCTGTGCATTATCAGGTGGTGTAGATTCATCTGTAGCAGCTGTTATGTTGTCAAAAGCAATCGGTAATCAGCTGACCTGTGTATTTGTAGATCATGGACTTCTTCGTAAAAATGAAGGAGATGAAGTAGAAGCAGTATTTGGACCAGATGGACCGTATGACCTGAATTTTATTCGCGTGAATGCGCAGGAACGTTTCTATAGTAAGCTTGCCGGAGTGGAAGAACCGGAGAGAAAGCGTAAGATCATCGGAGAAGAATTTATCCGTGTGTTTGAAGAAGAAGCTAAGAAGATCGGTGCAGTAGACTTCCTGGTACAGGGAACCATTTATCCGGACGTAGTAGAAAGCGGTCTGGGCGGTGAATCAGCAGTGATCAAGTCTCATCACAACGTAGGAGGACTTCCGGATTATGTAGATTTCAAAGAAATCATTGAACCACTGCGTGACCTGTTTAAAGACGAGGTAAGAAAAGCGGGTCTGGAAATGGGTATTCCGGAGTATCTCGTATTTCGTCAGCCATTCCCGGGACCGGGACTTGGTATCCGTATCATTGGAGAAGTCAATGCAGAAAAAGTACGCATCGTACAGGATGCAGATGCAATTTATCGTGAAGAGATTGCAAAAGCAGGACTTGATCGTGGAATCGGACAATACTTTGCAGCACTGACCAATATGCGAAGCGTTGGTGTTATGGGTGACGAAAGAACCTATGACTATGCAGTAGCATTGCGAGCAGTTAATACCATCGATTTTATGACGGCAGAGGCAGCTGAGCTTCCATTTGAAGTACTGCAGACGGTAATGAGCAGAATTATTAATGAGGTCAGAGGAGTTAACAGAGTATTCTATGATCTTACAAGTAAGCCGCCGGGTACGATAGAGTTCGAATAATATATTAGAGCCAAGAAATGCCTATTTTACGGGCTTTTTTGGCTCTTTCTATGTCCGTTGACAATCAAATGACAATACTTTTTTAATATGATTGTAAATAATTTCTTCTTATTTAGCTGGGAATTGACTCTTCCAGTCTAAATATTCTTTTTCTGTAATCTCTTCATTTCTGAATTTCTGGTACATATCAGCCCATGTTCCAATATGATCCAGCATATTTAAAGAATCGTGACCTTTGTCCTTAAACATGAGCTGAGGTACGCCGGATTCATCTCGGTAGGCGTGCAGTCCATATTGATCCTCTAAAGCAAATAATGCGTGCATGACACTAACATAAGTATCAAAGTTTGGATCAGACATGGCGTATGGACTGATCTTTAATGAGTTTGCTATTTTTTCTAATTGTTCTGATGATGGAAAACGATTCCCAAGTTCATAATTTCTAATTGCCGATTCGCTCAATCCGGACATGATTGCCAATTCTTTCTGTGTATATCCTTGATCGATCCGGAATTTTCTTATTTTCTCACCTACTGTCATAAGAAAACACTCCTTTGCTGATTGTTACTTAAAAGTATAGCATAAACAGTTCAAAAATGAAATATAAAAATAAACCGTTCATTTTTGAAATTATTCTATTGACAGTACGGAAGTGAAATGTTATGATGCATATACACCGTTCGATAATGAACTGAAAAAAGAAAGGAGGGATATAGATGGCTAGTAAATTATTTATATCAGCAAAAGAAGTAGCGAAAGAATTAGAAGTATCTGATTCCTATGCGTATCGTTTGATCCGTCAGTTAAATGCTGAATTGGAGCAAAAAGGTTTCGTTGTTGTCAAAGGAAAAATCAGCCGTAAATATTTTGAAGAACGAGTTTACGGTATGAGCGAAATGAAATAGTAGGAGGTGATGTTTTGACAGTAATCAAAAACCAAAAGTCAAATACTTACGAGGTAAGAACCTATTATAAGGACTGGACCGGCGTAAGAAAGCAGAAGACGAAAAGGGGATTTAAGCGTAAATGTGATGCCCAGGAATGGGAAAGAGCGTTTAAATTAAAGGAGAATTTGAGTCTGGATATGTATTTTGAAGATTTTGTAGATCTTTATCTGAATGATATCAAATCCAGAATCAAATATAATACCTGGCTGACGAAAAAGCATATTGTAGAAAAAAAGATTCTCCCATATTTTTCGAAAAAGAAGTTGCAGGAAATAAAACCTTCCGATATTCGCCAGTGGCAGAACACCATGATGAACTATCGGAATAAACAAGGAGAAGGCTATTCACAGGTCTATCTAAAGACCATCCATAATCAGCTGAGTGCAATTTTGAATCATGCAGTTAATTTCTATGATTTGAAAAGCAATGCTGCACGCAAGGCGGGATCTATGGGAAAAGAAAGAACAAAAGAGATGCTTTTCTGGACAAAAGAAGAGTATATGAAGTTCATTGAAGCGGTGGCGGATAAGCCAATCTCCTTTTATGCATTTGAAATTCTATATTGGTGTGGAGTGCGTATGGGAGAGTTGTTAGCGCTGACACCGGCAGATTTCGATTTTCAGGCGTGTACTATCCGGATCAATAAATCTTATCAAAGATTAGAGGGGAAGGATATTATTACAGATCCAAAGACTGTGAAGAGTAATCGTATGATCACCATGCCGGAATTTTTAAGCGAAGAATTAGAATCGTATATAGGAATGCTGTATGGTTTAAATGAAAATGACAGGATATTCCAAATTTCAAAAAGCTATCTTCATCATGAAATGGATCGAGGTGTGAAGTTGTCAGGAGTGAAGAGAATACGAATCCATGATTTACGACATTCTCATGTGTCATTGTTGGTCAATATGGGATATTCTGCGGTGGCAATTGGAGAAAGGGTAGGGCATGAGAGTGTGGAAATCACATATCGATATGCACATTTGTTCCCGACAATTCAAACAGAGATGGCGGAAAATCTAAATCAGGAAAGAGAGGAATATCTGGATGAGTGAAAAAAATAGGGATAACAAGAATCGGTGGCGTAATGTGACCATAGCGTTTCGAATGTCTCCGGAAGAAAATGAAGAGCTGGATTTAAGAGTAAAACTTTGTGGATACCAGACGAGACAAGAATATATCATTGAAAGCGTTTTACATCAAAAAGTCACAGCAGTAGGAAATCCGTTGATGTTAGTACAGTTTAGAAAACAGCTTCGAGGGATTGAAGAGGAACTGAAAAGGTTAACTACATTAGAGGATGCCGATGAAGAGTTGTTTACACCTATTCGAACAATGTTGGAGATATTAAATGCATTTGCAGAAGAAAGAAACTATGAAAAAAGGAAAAAAGAAAAAGCCCAGAAATAATCTGAGCAAGTTCCCTGATCATCAGAATAACTGATATATCACCTTAACAACTTGAGTATATCACAAAATTGTTGTTGCAACAATTGTTAAATTCTGTTTGCCAGGGACTTGCCCGGTTGGGCAGGAGGTGGAAATGGAAGATAATTATAGAGAAGTAAAAAAGGCAGAACCATGCCTGAAATTGATCCACATGGATCAGGTTGAAGTGGAAGAAATCGAATGGCTCTTTTATCCCTTCATACCATATGGGAAGGTCACCATTATTCAGGGAGATCCTGGAGAGGGGAAGACTACTGTGGTGTTGCAGATCATAGCAAAATTAACAAAAGGAGAAGCAATATTAAGTGAGACAAGCGAAGGAAAATCTGAAGAGACAGGTGTAGAGCCAATCAATGTGATTTATCAAACAGCTGAAGATGGACTGGGCGATACGATCAAACCAAGATTGTTAGCGGCAGGGGCAGATTGTTCCAGAGTCTTGGTAATTGATGACCAGGATCAGCCATTAACAATGGTAGATGCAAGGCTGGAAGAAGCGATCATACAGACGAAAGCAAGACTTGTAGTATTAGATCCAATTCAAGGCTTTCTAGGGGCTGGTGTTGATATGCATAGGGCAAATGAGATTCGCCCATTGATGAAAAGAATCTCTGTATTAGCAGAAAAATATCAATGTGCCATTATTCTGATCGGTCATATGAATAAAAATAGTAATGGAAAATCATCCTATCGTGGATTGGGTTCTATTGACTTTCAAGCGGCAGCAAGAAGCGTATTGATTGTTGGAAGAGTGAAAGATGAACCGGAAATCCGAGTAATCTGTCACGTAAAGAGTTCTCTTGCTCCGGAAGGAGATGCTATCGCCTTTCGATTAGACAAAGAAAAAGGATTCCATTGGATTGGGAAATATGACATCAGTGCAGAGGACTTATTATCTGGTGATGGACGAGGGCAAAAGATCCGAAGTGCGAAAGAATTTTTAAAAGAGATCTTAGCAAATGGATCAATGGAACAGGCAAAAATAGCGGAAGAAGCAGAAGAACGAGGAATTAAAAAGAAAACACTTTGGAATGCGAAGAAGGAATTACAGATTGACTCTGTGAAGATAGGAAATAAATGGTTTTGGATGTTGCAAGAAGAGTAAAGGAAGATGGCAAGATTACCATATCTTAAAGAATAGGGAATCTTGCCACCTTGAACAAAAGGAGTGAAGCGATGAAAAAAGTACAGATTGATTATGAACTGTTTCGAAAATTGATCTTTTATCATCTGGGTTCAGATGATCAGTATGAAGAAGAGATTCGAAATGGCTTGGAAGAAAAATTGGATGCATTAGTCAGACATGAACTCTATACGAAGTATAAGACTGCTCCTTCTGAGGAAGCACGACAGGAATATTTAGATAAGCGTGGAGTGTCAGCCAGTTATCGATGGTGATGTTTGTTTTGGGAATATAGAACAGGAGCGTGGCACGCACCTGTATCATACCAAACAAGGAGAATTGCTGTAGGGTGTAGCCGATACAGTACTGGCTGATTTGAAAGCTCCCGGCAGGGCGCAAGGGTACTTTTGATGGACGTTAGGCTGTCGAAAGTGCTTTTGCGTTACTTTTGACAAAAGTAACAAAACATAATCGCCATATCTGGCGTTTTAAAATGAATGAAAGGAGATTTATTGAAGAGGACGATTAGTTTTATGACAGGAAAAGGCTCCCTGAACCATAATAGTAGAAAATTTCATGCAAAGAATACGGATCCGAACAGAACTCATTGGAATGTTGAATATTGTAATGAAGATATCAAAGACGTATATCATGAATTATTTGACGACGCCTTGAAGCGTTACAATGATAAACAGACTCGAAAAGATCGTAAGATAGATGATTACTACGAAAAGATACGTTCCGGGAAACAAGAAAAATTATTTCATGAGGTTATCCTTCAGATCGGTGATAAAGACAATATGGGATCAGAAACGATGGAAGGACAACTTGCTGCAAAAATATTAGATGAATACATGAAAGGATTTCAAGAACGGAATCCTACGTTGCGAGTATTTGCTGCTCATCTGCATTTAGACGAAGCAACACCGCATCTACATATTGATTTTATCCCCTATGTTACAGGAAGTAAGCGAGGACTTGATACAAGAGTATCTTTAAAACAAGCCTTATCGTCATTAGGATTTAAAGGTGGTTCCAGAAGTGAGACGGAGCTAAATCAATGGGTACAATCAGAAAAGGAAAAATTAGCCATGGTCATGAGGGAAAATGAGATAGAATGGGATCAGAAAGGAACTCATGAACCACATCTTTCTGTATTGGATTACAAGAAAAAGGTTCGAGAACAGGAAGTAGAAGAATTAACGGAACATAAGAATTTATTGGAACATGATTTGCATGATATCAGTGAATGTGTGGATGAGATCCAAAAGGAAAAAGAACAGGCAGAAAAAGAGAGAGATGCGGTAATTAAAAAGACAGAAGTGTTAGAAAAACGATTTTCTGCACTAAATTCAAAAGCTGGACTTGTTGACTCACATGCACGTGAGTATGGATATTATCCGGAAGAATGGCTGCCAGAAGCCGGAACTTTAGAGTCTGCAAAATCTTACAGGAAGAGAATATTTCCTTTGGTGAAAAAAGTTGCGAACATGATACAGGCATTGTATAGCAAATATTTAGAACTGAAAAGCAAAAATCAAAAGCTGTCAGATCGAAACATAGATCTTGAAAATCGTGTAGATCGGTTGAGAGAGGAAATATCTGTTATAAAGAAAGAGAATGTAGCTTTGTTAAATGTGGCATATGATATGGATCGTGTTGTAGCTGTTTTGGGAGAAAATAAGGTCAAGGAAGCAATAGAAGTGGCAAAGCATTTGGAACAGGTAAATGCAAAGCAAAAAGGTAAGAAGAGACGTACAGATAGAGAGGGGAGATAAAGGGAGTCGAAGAAATCAAATCTATGTTTAGAAAGTACGGTTTAGATGTTGACTTTTGAAGTATAAATTAGAGAGAGTAGATTTTATACAGAAAGAAATAAAAGAGAGGAGAATAAATAGTGTAATATAAGTAAGCAGACAGTTTTTTATAGCTGCTTTTATATGGTCTGAAAATTTATTTGAAAAGTGTAACTAGATGGCATAAATTATTGCTATGAAGTATGAAGGTATTAAATATAATCAGGAAGGAGGTTGTTAGAGTGGACGATGATGAAATCGTGGAATTATTTTTGAAGAAAGATGAATCTGCAATTATTCATACTGCTGAAAAGTATGGTTGCAGATTACGTTCGATTTCGCAACGAATTACTGCAGATATTTTAACTGCTGAGGAGTGTGAAAATGATACATACCTCGAAGCATGGAATAGAATTCCACCAAATGAACCCAGAACGTATCTTATAGCATTTTTGTCAAAAATCATTCGTAATATATCTATTAATAAATGCATAGAGAAAAATCGATTGAAGCGCAGAGCATATATTGTAGAGCTATCTAGTGAAATGGAACAGTGTATTCCAGCGGTGAATGATGTTGAAAGCTATGTTGATGGAGTTGAGATAGGCAGGGTAATCAGTACATTTCTTCGCAAACAGCCTAAAGAAAAGAGAATAATTTTTATGCATAGATACTATTATTGTGATACTGTTTTGTCGATTGCAAAGCGTTTTGGATATTCGGAAAGTAAAGTGAAAATTATGCTTTATCGTATGCGAAAAGACCTTCGAGTCTATTTAACAAAGGAGGGATATTTTTTATGAATGGAAAAGAATTATTGCAAAGTATGAGTGAGATAGAAAATGATTTAATCATTCAGTCAGAATTTGAATTTCATCAAAAGAAAAAAATAATTCATGTTAAAAGAAGGATAGCAATTGCAGCGTGTTTATGTTTGTGTTTATGCGGGACAGTGCCTATATTGGCATTTGCCGGCAATGATTTTGCACATGAACTTCTTTATTCGATTTCTCCATCAATAGCTCAAAAACTTAAGCCGATTAATGTTTCGTGTGAGGATAATGGCATTGAAATGACAGTAGTTGCAGCGGAAGTAAATGGCGAAAAAACAACCATTTTGTTGTCAATGCATGATAAGATTGCTAAAAGACTAGATGAAACAACTGATCTTTTTGATAGTTATAGTATTTGCACTCCGTATGATCAAAGTGGAGGATGTTCTCTTGTTAGTTATGATGCTGGTACGAATACGGCAACATTCATGTTAACAATTGAGCAAACAGACCATATATTGCTTCCAGGTGATAAAATTACGTTTTCTGTAAATCAGTTGCTCAGCAAAAAAGAACACAATAATTTTAAAATTGAAAAAATAGATACAAACAACGTGTATTCTATAACAGAGTTTCTAGAGGAACCAGATATCAGAGGAGGTAGTGATTCGGAGTCTGAATCCATTGATGGGGATAATATGTTATTTATTAAACCTGACGAAGCAAATGCTATTATTCTCAAAAAAGGGGTAGCTGTTACTGGATATGGAATCGTAGAAGGGAAGTTGCATATTCAAGTTAGATTTAGCGATATTCTTAATACAGATAATCATGGTTATGTATATTTGAAAAACGAAGATGGAAAAGTAGTTAATTGTCAATCAAGTGTTGCATTTTGGGATCAGAGTCATGTGAATAGTTATGAGGAGTTTGTTTTTGAAGTATCTGCAGAAGAACTTGTTAACTATGAAATATGGGGAGAATTTTGGACATGTAACAATGCACCGATAGAAGGGGAATGGCAAGTTACATTTCCGGTGGAGAAAAATGAATAATAACTTTTAAATAGAATTTCTTGTATAGATAGTAGATGATTATTAGTTGATCTTGATATATAGCATATTGTTGACAATAAAATGACAATACAATCAGATGAAAACATAGCGAATTCATACAAAACAGTTCAAAAACGAACGGTTTCAAGAACGGAATACCAGAGAAACACTACAAAGCAGATAGAACTTTGCGAGTTTGAGTAGAATCCGGTGAGCCGCAAACCCTTTGTTTATAAGGGGTTCAAGGCTCTCCGTTTTCACGATTGCACACTGATTGCACAGTGCGTGGTCTTAATATAGAATAAAAAAGTGGTTTGCTGACCGCAGACGGGTGCTGCTTCTTGGCGGGAGGGCACCCGTTTTTTCTTTCTCATGCACGGTGGTAGTCCGCCGTGTGTTGGTTGCTCGTGTAGTTCGCGATGCTCGTTTTCGGCTCACTGTAGTTGAGGATGCCGGTGAGCTTCTTTGCGACTGCTTGGTTGGTATTGGGATACAGGTGCCCATATGTCCCAAGCGTGGTCTGTATCTTCTCATGCCCGAGCCGTTCCTTGAGGAGCAATGGGCTTTCTCCCATGTTGATGAGAAGTGACGCGTGGGAGTGGCGAAGGTCGTGAACCCGGACGCGGTGAATGAATATTACGGTGCGGCAGAGCCGCCAGTCCGGTGTGGCGAGAGCCACCTGTCCGGACTAACGGAGCCACCCCATTTTGTTTATTAAGTTACTTTGCCATTGCTGGATCCAGTCCATATACTTCTCTCATAGAGAGGTCTTTAGATGGGTCAACACTTTCAATATCGATCTTATAGGAATCATACGATATACGATCCATGATGGCATCGGCAAGAGTACTTTCACCATCACAGATTTGCTGGTACCATTCACTTTCACGGAACTGAGAACAAAAGATTGTTGAAGATTTTTTACGTCTTTTATGTATCAGTTCAAAAAGATTTCTGGCTTCAGCTTCGGTCAGTTTAAGAAGCAGCCACTCATCAAGGATCAGTACTATTGGCTTGGTATATTTCTTCAGGACATTCGAGAAAGTTCCATTGTCCCTGGCAGCCTGTAAGTCCAATAATAGATCAGGAAGCC
>OGCO01004176.1_pt1 | contig 15779 bp, 16 predicted proteins | sample 1570171 | NCBI WGS metagenome assembly OGCO01 (sample SAMEA4370583, study PRJEB24528) | human gut metagenome | reverse complement strand
GCCATACGTTTCTCCTATCGGATGCAGATATAAACCACATAAGCGGCGTAAAGAATCAGCATCAGGATACCTTCCTTCCGGTTCAGCTCTTTCTTCGTCCAGGCCAGAACCCATACGATCGCACTGAAAATGATGAGGATCACGATATCGATGACGTTCTCCGTCAGGAAAGCCACCGGGCTGACCGCGGAGGCGATACCAAGCACCATCAGAATGTTAAAAATGTTGGAACCGATGACGTTTCCGAGGGCCATATCCACTTCCTTTTTCTTTGCTGCCACGATGGAGGTTGCAAGCTCCGGAAGGCTGGTTCCAAAAGCCACCACTGTAAGGCCGATCAGCGTCTGGCTGATGCCCATCGCAGAGGCCACTGTCGTCGCTCCATCCACGACCCAGTCGCTTCCAAGGGCAATCGCCACGCCGCCTGCCACGATGTAGATGAGGCTCTTCGGTACGGACATGACGGGCATTTCCTCCGCCTCAGCCAGAAGCTCATCTTCTTCTCCCTCAGCCCCATTTCCGGCATTTCTCGCGGAACGGATCATGTAAAGAATAAAGAAAGCAAAGAGAACGATAAAGACAACTCCGTCCACATGGCCCAGCGTCATGTCGATAGCTCCTAAGATCAGAAGCAGGATCGCACAGGCGATGGATAAGGGAAAATCACGCTTTAAGATTCCCACCTGAACCGCTAGCGGTGTCAGCACTGCACAGACACCCACAACAACCATCAGATTGAAAATGTTGGAACCAAGAACGTTGCTGATGGCAATTTCATTCTGACCGGCCAGGGCAGCTGAACAGCTGACGGATAATTCCGGGGCACTTGTACCGAAGGCAACAATGGTCAGACCGATGACAGCAGCGGGAATGCGAAGCAGTCTGGCAATGGATGAGCTGCCGTCTACAAACAGGTCCGCTCCTTTAATAAGCAGGATAAATCCCAGGATCAATAAAATGTAGGTTAGCATAAATAGACACCTTTCGTAAAAATCTTGTAACTGTTCAGAGCTAACTTTCAAAATGCTGCGCATTTCGTCGGTGTGGCGTATCCGCAAAATAAAATTTCAAAAACAGTCTTAAAAATGTAAGCATTTTATAACTGTTTTTGAAATCTTGCTTGGCTCTGAACAGTTACAAAATCTTTTAATAAAACAGAACTTTTGGCGAATAGATGATGTTTCAAAAGTTCTGTGATAAAGTATAACGATATGGAACAAAAAAGTCAACGAAATACAGAGAAAGAATTGCTTTTTCGGTGCAGATATAGGAAAATAGAAAAGAAGATAAAATCAGCGGTGAAAGGCAGTCAGCAGCTGCAATCAATGCTGGAAAAAATGAGGATAGGAATAATATGAAATATGATTTTACATCGATTATTGACAGACAAGGACAAGATGCTATGGCTGTAGATGGTCTTGGAATGTATCCGGGAATGTCACCGTCAAAACCAAAGGGAGGTTTTGATTTTATCCCGATGTGGGTGGCGGATATGAACTTTCCGACAGTGCCGACGATTCCGGAGGCCATTATTGAACGTGCAAAACATCCGGCTTACGGATATTTTGCACCTAGAGATACCTATTTTGATGAAATTATCAAATGGCATCAAAAACGAAATGGCGTAAATGGACTGAAAAAAGAGTATATTGGCTATGAGAATGGTGTCCTCGGAGGGATCCTTTCGGCACTGCAGTGCCTGGCGGCACCAGGGGATGCGGTCCTTTTGCACAGCCCGACATATATTGGCTTTACCGCCAGTCTGAAGAACAATGGCTATAAGATGATACACAGTGAGTTGAAGAAGGATGCAGAGGGCATTTACAGGATGGATTATGAGGATATGGAAGCGAAGATCAGGAAGTACCATATCCATGCTGCGATTATGTGTTCACCTCATAATCCGACGGGCCGTGTCTGGGAACAGTGGGAGCTGGAAAAGGCGATGGCGGTATATGAACAATATGATGTGACAGTGATCTCAGATGAAATCTGGTCAGATATTTTACTGGATGGACAAAAGCATGTACCGACACAGCAGGTAAATGATTATGCCCGGGAACACACAGTGGCCCTGTATGCACCAAGCAAAACATTTAATCTTGCAGGTCTGATTGGGAGCTATCATATTATATATAATGAAGCTTTGAGAGACAGAGTGGAGGCAAGGGGCAGTAAATCCCATTACAATGAGATGAATGTTTTGTCCATGCATGCACTGATCGGTGCCTATAAACAGGAGGGTTACGAATGGGTGGATGAGCTGTGTCAGGTTTTAACAGAGAATGTACGATTTGCCTGTGATTACATTGCAGCACATTTTAAGGGTGTGACGGTATCAAAGCCTCAGGGAACTTATATGCTTTTTCTGGATTGTACACAATGGTGTGAAGATCATGGCCAATCCATGGATGAACTGCTTCAGGCCGGCTGGGATGTGGGCGTCGGTTGGCAGGATGGACGTCCATTCCATGGGGAACATCATATCAGAATGAATCTGGCGCTGCCGAAGTGTCGTGTCACGGAGGCTTTTGAACGACTGGACAGGTATGTTTTTGGTTGATTTTTCGTTGGAAGTTGAGTATAATAACAGAGAAGAAAAAGACAGAGATGAATGAGTGAATTTTTAATCACAAAAAGGAGATTATAGATATGGAACAGTACAAAGAAGAGTTTATCCACTTTATGGTGGAAGCAGATGTGTTGAAGTTTGGTGAATTTACATTGAAGAGCGGCAGAAAGTCTCCGTTTTTCATGAATGCAGGTGCCTATGTGACAGGTTCCCAGTTAAAGCGTCTGGGTCAGTATTACGCAAAGGCGATCCATGCAAAGTATGGTGACGATTTTGATGTACTGTTCGGACCGGCTTACAAGGGTATTCCGCTTGGTGTTGTAACAGCTATTGCTTTCAGTGACCTGTACGGCAAGGAGATCCGGTACTGCTCAGACCGTAAGGAAGAGAAAGATCATGGCGCAGATAAGGGAAATTTCCTGGGCAGCCCATTAAAAGACGGAGACCGCGTTGTAATGATCGAAGATGTGACAACATCCGGCAAGTCTATGGAAGAGACAGTCCCGAAGGTGAAAGGCGCAGCTGATGTCACCATCGTTGGCCTGATGGTTTCCTTAGACCGTATGGAAGTCGGCAAGGGCGGTGTCAAGTGTGCCCTTGATGAAGTCAAAGATCTCTATGGTTTTGAGACAAATGCCATTGTTACAATGGCGGAGGTTGTTGAATGCCTGTATAATAAACCGTGTAATGGGAAGATTGTGATTGATGACAAGCTGAAGGCTGCCATTGATGCATACTATGAACAGTATGGTGCAAAGGAACAGTAGACTTTGATCGGATGTCGGCGGACATCGGATCGATGTATCATTCAGATACGAGCGTAGACATGGAAAGGACAGCGAAGATGAGAATAGAAGATAAGATATCAAAGTTGATGTGTCAGACTGGTGCATGCAGCCTTGTCCTTGGAATTTTATCTGTGATCGGCGGGCTGGTTCTCGGTATTATCGGAATTGTCAATGGAGCAAGGCTTTTGAGACATCATTCTGATTTAATGTAAATCATTTTAGAAATAATTGCAAATGTATCACGGCTGCCGATCAGTGCAGCCGTGGTGCCATTTTTTCAGGCAGGGGGAGTTGCGTGAGCCGACAGACAAAGCGGTGTATCAAATTCGGCAGTTTCGTACTGCTTACTTTGTATATCGCTGTTTTAATTTATGTATGTTTTTTCAGTGAAGATTATGGAAGAGATGTTGTGACTTCCTATTATAGATATAATTTTATCCCATTTAAGGAAATTCGAAGATTTTATATATACAGAGATGTTGTAGGAATCCGGGCATTCCTCGCCAATTTATTTGGTAATGTACTGGCATTTATGCCTTTTGGATTTTTTATGCCCATATTAAGATTGAGGCTCAGAAAATGGTATTGTATGTTGGGCATGACATTTTTACTGAGTCTGATGATTGAGATTACACAGCTGCTGACAAGGGTTGGATCCTTTGATGTAGATGATTTAATTTTGAATACTTCAGGGGGTATCCTCGGATATCTTTTGTTTTACATAATCAATAAAGTAAGGAGAAAATGGAATGGCGCGTAATATATACAGTTTCATCAAAATAGAAAAACGTCAGACAAAGCGCGGCATTTATGCATCAGCTTTTGGCATTGCGTCTTTGATCTGCATGGCCGTTCTTACAATTGCATCTTTTGTTAAAGCCGGCAATCTTCCGGCATTTGTCGGCGGAATCGGATACCTGAGCTTTCTTGCGGCGGTATTTGGACTCTGGTTGTCTGTTCAGCTCCGCAAGGATAACGAAGCTTATGGTACGATGGTGCATGGCGCTTTTTATATTAATCTGGCGTCTGTTGTGATTCATGGCCTGATTTTTTTGGCAGGTTGTTTGTCTATTATCATGTAGGGCAGACATTGTTTCGGTCGGAAGATTAGGATTTTCAGCTGGAATTCGGATGATTATAGATGAGAAAGGTGAGCATAGTGAAGAAAGAGGTAAATAGAGAAGAAGTGCAGGCGTGGGTGCAGGAACGCTTTGAACTGTCTGTGACGAGAATTCGCGGGATTGCCAAGGAACATGCGGCGGCAACCCCGTTTGGTGATTATTTTAACAGTCAGGCGGCCTTTATTTTGTATGTAGAGAATATCTACAAAATGCGTCAGGACGGTGGTTTTACACGGCTGACCACGGAGGCACTGGCTGAGATGAATCATTGCTTTTATGCGGATATTCTTCCTGAGACTGAGGTGTGGGAGGGGGAAACCGGTTATGAGAAAAGCTATGCCAATCCACAATGGTCGACGGCAATGCTGGGAGCAGATTATGGTCCGATGATGGCCTGGCTTGTCACGGAGATCCGAGGTCTGATTCCGCTGGCATTCCAGGGGCGCCTGGCAGATATGACAGCAATCAATGAGCTGTTTATAGAGATTTATAACCGTTTTGAGAACCGTATACCTGAAAGAGATGAGATTTTGCAGATCATTTACTGGTATGTCAGTGATTACAGTGATCAGACTGTGACGGGGAGAACCCGGGAGAAGCTGGATCCGGCCCTGAGCTTTTACAGGGATATCATCATGAAGGCGGATTTGACAGATCTGTCTTATCTGTATCAGTATGGCGAGTATATTTCTGCCAATGAAAAGTCGATTGCTGCGTATCTGAACACTCTGGATCAGTCGGTAATCGACGATATGGCAGCTACATTTGTGAATGGCTACGTGAGAGGATTTGAACTGTATAAGATTGACTTATCAGCCAAGAAGAATGTCCAGTTAAGAGCCAATATTGGTTTTGAGCGAGTGCTTCGTTCAACAATCCGGCAATTTGAAGCATTAGGACTTTCTGTGATTGTCTGCAGGGATGCCATCCATAGTATTAACAAGACAGCGGGTAAGCTCGGTCTTGTGTCCTGCTCGGCTAATCCGCAGTATGATTACGATCACCGCATGGATAAGGGGTTATATCTTGACAAAGCTTTATGTGAGCGCATCATCGGTGTGACGAAGTCTGCCTATGAGCAGTATGCGGATCTGGCAGAGGATTATGCCGGTCCGGCCTGGATGGATGTTTTTGGTGAGACTCCCTTTGAACCGGCGGCTAAAGAGGAGAACATCCGTCTGTCGGATAAACAGCAGAAGCTGGCTGTTCGCATGGCAGGACAGCTGACAGAGATTGTCAATCAGTATATTGATGCGTCAGCCATCAGTTTTTCAATCATTGCCTGGCCACTGCCGTCCATTGGCGATCGGTTTGAGGCCATTATGGATGAGACGATCAAAGTCAACAATCTGGATAATGATCTGTTCAGAAGCATTCAGCAGAAGATGATCGATGCCATTGACGGCGCGGAATATATGCATATTACCGGTATGAACGGCAACCGGACGGATTTGAAAGTTGCCTTATGGCAGCTTCAGGATCCGGCGAAGGAAACGGTGTTTGAAAACTGCTGCGCAGATGTGAATATTCCTGTGGGTGAGATTTTTACAAGTCCGGTATTGGCAGGGACAAATGGAACGCTGCATGTAAGCAGTGTGTATCTGAATGGATTGAATTACAGAAATCTTTCATTGCGGTTTGAAGATGGCTGTGTTGCTGAAGCCGACTGCAGCAATTATGAGGACAGGGAAGAGAATCAGAAGTATCTGAGACAGAATCTCCTTCAGAATCATGAAACGCTGCCAATGGGAGAATTTGCCATCGGCACGAACACAACGGCCTATGCCATGGCCAGAAAATTCGACATTACACAGCTGATGCCGATTCTCATTATGGAGAAAACAGGGCCGCATTTTGCCATTGGCGATACATGCTACAGCCATAGTGAAAATCATAAGGTATATAATACAGACGGCAAGGAAATTGTTGCCCGTGAGAATGAGAAGTCCCGCCTGAGGGATACAGATCCGGAACAGGCATATTTTAATGTGCATACGGATATTACGATTCCTTACGATGAGATCAGTGCCATTACAGCATGTTTTGCAGACGGCAGGCAGGTAGATATTATACGGGAAGGGAAATTCTGCCTTGAAGGTACGGAAGCACTGAATGAGCCACTCAACATATAAGCTGTGCTTATATAGCATCAACGATACATTTTAAATAAAAAAGGAAAGGTGAAAGAACCTTTCCTTTTTTTCGCTTAAGTATTGACGTAAAAGCTCAGTACGGTTACAATAGAGTCAGATTCTGATGAATTTTGCCTTTTTGGTAGGAAAAAGTGAATTTATAAGAATGGTTTATAATAAGAGTATCCACTTATTTATAAGATATCATTATAAAAGGAGCGTTTGACATGCATAAAATCGGTATTATCGGCGGCGGTCAGCTTGGCAAGATGATGATTCTAGATGCTAAGCGGCTGGATGATTATTTTGTAATTCTTGATCCAACCCTGCATTGCCCGGCTCACAGCATTGCAGATGAACATATTGTAGCAGATTTTGATGATGTGGCAGCCATTGAGGAACTGGCCTCGAAGGTGGATGTGGTGACGTATGAATTTGAGCACATCAGTGTGAAGGCGCTGCAGCAGGTGGAGGCAAAGGGATGTCCTGTTTATCCTTCCAGTGAGACACTTTTGCATATTCAGAACAAATACGATCAGAAGCAGTGGCTGATGTCACATGGTCTGCCGGTTCCTGATTTTCGAAAGGCAGACTCTTATGAACAGCTGGTGGAGGATTGTGACTATTTCGGTTATCCGGTGATTTTGAAGACCTGTACAGGCGGTTATGACGGCAAGGGGAATGCGGTGATCCATACAAGAGAAGGTATTCGCGAGGCCTATGAGAGTCTGGGCGCAGGCAGGCTGCCCCTGATGGTGGAAGAATATGTACCGTTTTTAAAGGAAGTATCGATTTTGGTCTGCCGCAGCACTAACGGCGATGTAGCGGTATTCCCGGTGGCAGAAAATGTGCATGTGAACAGCATTCTGGATGAGACAACGGTACCGGCGGATATCACAGAAGCCTGTCGGGAAGAAGCCATGGATGTGGCAAGGAAAGCGGTGCATGCTTTTAATGCCTATGGTATGCTCTGTATCGAACTTTTTGTGACAAAGGATCAGCATGTGCTTGTCAATGAGCTGGCGCCGCGTCCGCACAATTCAGGACATTATACAATAGAGGGCTGTGTGACTTCACAGTATGAGAATCATATCCGGGCGATTCTTGGCCTGCCCCTTGGCAGTACGGAACTGATACGCCCGACAGTGATGAAGAATATTATCGGAAATGTGAATAAGAAGGCTGAAGTCCATGGACTGGAAGAAGCTTATAAGTATCCTGAAGTGAAGATCCATATTTACGGCAAAGAGGAATGCAGAGTTGGCCGTAAGATGGGGCATATCACAGTGACAGATAAGACGATTGAAGATGCACTTTTTAAAGCGCGCTATGCGCATTCAAAGATCAAGTTTTAACGGAGGTAATGGGAATGAGCGTAAAGGTTGGCATTATTATGGGCAGTGATTCCGATCTGCCGGTTATGTCGAAGGCAGCAGAGATACTGGATGAATTGCAGGTGCCTTATGAACTGACGATTGTTTCGGCACACAGAACACCGGACAGATTATGCGAATATGCAAAGACAGCCGAGGAAAAAGGTCTTTCAGTGATTATTGCAGGTGCCGGCGGGGCAGCCCATCTTCCGGGGATGACTGCGGCTATGACGGTGCTCCCTGTTATTGGTGTACCGGTGCAGACAAAGGCTCTTGGCGGTGTGGATTCTCTTTATTCTATCGTCCAGATGCCACCGGGCATACCGGTTGCTACAGTGGCCATCAATGGTGCACAGAATGCAGGACTTCTGGCAGCCAAGATTCTGGCCACAGAGGATGCCGCATTGCGTGAGAGACTGAAAGCATACAGCAGCAAGCTTGAGCAGACGGTACTGAATAAGGCTGACAAGCTTGAGCATATCGGCTATGAAGCGTATTTAAAGGAGATGTAAGCAGATGGAGAAAATGATGGACAGATGTGGTTTGTTTGGCATGTTTGACAATAACGGCTTTCATACATCCCATTTAATATATTACGGACTGTTTTCCATGCAGCATCGCGGCATGGAGGCAGCAGGTATCTGTGTGAATGACAATCAGGGTAATTTTTCCTATGTGAAGGATGAAGGCCTTGTGACAGAAGTTTTTGATGAAATGAAGCTTGAGAAGCTTCAGGGACATGCAGGTATTGGCCACATTCTCAGATATGACGGATCGGATGCCCGCGAGAATGCACAGCCCATCGTGATCCGTTACACAAGCGGTCATATGGCTGTTGCTTTAAACGGCGGATTGACGAATATCGAGGAGATTCGCCATGATCTGGAACTGAAAGGTTCTGTATTCCAGACAATGGAAGCGGCGGAAGTAATCTCTGTGTTGATTTCCAGAGCAAGAAATAATTATCCGACCATTGAGGAGGCGATTGCTTCTATTATGCCGATGCTCAAAGGCGGATACGCGATGCTGGTGATGACGCCGAGAAAGGTGATCGGTGTCAGAGATCCCCAGGGCATTCGTCCGCTGGTACTTGGCAGGGAAGATCATTCATGGTTCCTTTCTTCAGAGACATGTGCCTTTGATGAATTGAATGTTGATTATGTGAGAGATATCCAGCCCGGGGAGATTGTGGTCATCAATGCAGAAGGCCCGCATTCCATCCAGGGTATGCCGGCGCAGCCGATACGTGCCTGCATTTATGAGTATATTTATTATTCACATCCGGCCAGTGTCTTCGGTGGTCAGGAAGTTTACAAGGCGAGATACAATATGGGATGCCATCTGGCAAAGGAAGCGCCTGCAGAGGCAGATGCGGTTGTATGGGTACCGGATTCGGGTCTGGCAGCAGCAGCCGGATATGCAGATACACTGGGAATCCCTATGGTGGATGCTTTTGTAAAAAATAAATACTACGGTAATAATCTGGTGAAGCCGGAAGGTATTTTGTTTGACAGAAAGATTCATATGAAGCTTTCTGTGATCAAGAGCCAGGTGAAGGACAAGAACATTGTGGTTGTGGATGACTCCATGGTGCGCGGTACAACGGCTCAGACGTTAGTTGAGCTGCTTCGCCATGCCGGAGCTAAGAGTGTCCATCTGAGGATCGCATCAGCAACCATTTCACATCCATGTTATTATGGTGCTTCCATGCCGGAAGAGAAGAAACTGATCTTCCATGAGCAGGGAGTGGATGCGGTCTGCAAGATGACGGGAGCGGATTCACTTGCCTTCCTGTCCAGTGAGGGTATGGTAGCTGCATGTCCGGATGCCGCAGGTGGTTTCTGCATGGCATGTTTTAACGGTGATTACCCAACGAAATAGCAGATAGAAATAGTGAAATAAGAATCCGGGAACGGATTTTGAATCGAACAATTAATCATAATCAGAGTGCTTTTATCAAGGAGGAAATATAAATGGATTATAAAAATGCCGGTGTAGATATTGAAGCAGGATACGAATCAGTAGAACTCATGAAGAAATTTGTCAAAGGAACCATGCGTCCGGAAGTACTTGGCGGTCTCGGCGGATTTTCAGGTGCTTTTTCTCTTGAAAATATCAAGAAAATGGAAGAGCCGATCCTTTTATCAGGTACAGATGGCTGCGGCACAAAGGTGAAACTGGCTTTCCTTATGGATAAACATGACACGATCGGTATTGATGCAGTGGCTATGTGTGTGAATGATGTGGCTTGTGCCGGCGGTGAACCGCTTTTTTTCCTTGATTATATTGCATGCGGCAAGAACTATCCTGAGAAGATTGCCACAATCGTCAGCGGTGTTGCTGAAGGGTGCAAGCAGTCCGGTGCAGCACTGATCGGCGGTGAGACAGCGGAGCATCCGGGACTGATGCCTGAGGATGAGTACGACCTTGCAGGTTTTGCAGTAGGTGTTGTAGATAAGAAGGATCTGATCACAGGTGAGAATCTGAAGAAAGGTGATGTGCTTATCGGCATCGCTTCTTCCGGTGTACACAGCAATGGTTTCTCCCTTGTCCGCAAAGTATTCGATATGACAAAGGAATCATTGGATACATACTATGATGAACTTGGCACAACTTTAGGTGAAGCATTGATCGCGCCTACAAGAATTTATGTCAAAGCCCTGAAGGCAGTTAAAGACGGCGGTGTGACGCTTAAGGGATGCTCCCATATTACGGGCGGCGGATTTTATGAGAATATTCCACGTATGCTGCCGGAAGGTGTTCATGCTGTTGTGAAGAAAGACAGCTACGAAGTTCCGGCTATCTTCAAACTTATTGCAGAAAAAGGTGATATTGCCGAACAGATGATGTACAATACTTTCAACATGGGTCTTGGTATGGTGATTGGTGTTGATCCTGCAGATGTTGATAAGACAATGAAGCTTCTTGAAGAAGTAGGTGAGAAAGCCTATATCGTTGGTGAACTGACAGAGGGCGAAAAGGGTGTGACATTATGTTAAAGATTGCAGTACTTGTATCCGGCGGCGGCACCAATCTCCAGGCCATTATCGACAGCATTGCCGATGGACGTATCACCGACACAGAGATCAAAGTGGTGATCAGTAATAATCCAAAGGCAAAAGCACTGGAGAGAGCGGCGAAAGCCGGTATTGAAGCGGTATGTATTTCTCCGAAACAGTATGCAGATCGTGAGCTTTTTAATGATGCTCTGCTGGAAGCTGTCAATGCCCGGGGTGTGGATCTCATTGTATTGGCAGGCTTTATGGTGGTTGTGCCAGAGAAGATGATCAAAGCCTACAGAAACAGGATGATCAATATCCATCCGTCGTTGATCCCGTCTTTCTGTGGAACCGGTTATTATGGACTGCATGTTCATGAGGCTGCCTTAAAGCGTGGTGTGAAGATCAGCGGTGCAACGGTGCATTTTGTTGATGAGGGAACTGATACAGGCCCAATCATCATGCAGAAGCCGGTGGAAGTACGCCCGGATGATACGCCTGAGGTGCTTCAGCGCAGAATTATGGAGCAGGCTGAATGGCAGATTATGCCGAAAGTTATTGATCTGATCGCCCATGACAAAGTGCATGTGAAGGATGGCAGAGTGTTTGTAGAGGCGTAGACTTCAAGACTCCAAGTCTGCAATGTGACTTTGAATCCTGTATCGGAATTCGTGAGTTGATTTTGAATAGGTTCATCCGCCGATTCTGCCTTTTGATTTGGTGGAATCGGCGGATATTTGAGTTATATATGAAAGAAAGGATGAGCAGAATGAAAGTATTAATCGTTGGCGGCGGTGGAAGAGAGCATGCCATCGCATGGAAGGTCGCAGAAAGTCCTCTTGTAGATAAAGTTTACTGTGCACCGGGCAATGCCGGTATTGAAGAAGTTGCAGAATGTGTACCGATCGGTGCCATGGAATTTGATAAGCTGGTTGCCTTTGCAAAGGAAAAAGCCATTGATCTGACGGTGATCGGCATGGATGATCCGCTGGTGGGCGGTATTGTGGATGCTTTTGAGGCAGAAGGACTGAGAGTATTCGGACCGCGTAAGAATGCAGCCATTATCGAGGGCTCCAAAGCCTTTTCCAAAGATCTGATGAAAAAATATGGTATTCCGACTGCTGCTTATGAGAATTTCACGGATCCGCAGGCAGCCCTTGATTATCTTGAAACGGCCAAGATGCCAATCGTATTAAAGGCTGATGGTCTGGCCCTGGGCAAAGGTGTTCTTATCTGCCAGAATCTTGAAGAAGCCCGTGCCGGTGTTAAAGAGATCATGGAAGACAAGAAATTCGGTTCAGCCGGCAATCAGATGGTTGTGGAAGAGTTTATGACAGGACGTGAGGTGTCGGCCCTTTGCTTCTGTGACGGAACCAATATTGTACCGATGACATCTGCTCAGGATCATAAACGTGCAAAAGATGGCGATCAGGGCTTAAATACAGGCGGTATGGGTACATTTTCCCCAAGTCCTTTCTATACAGAAGAAGTGAATGCTTTCTGTATGGAGCATATTTTCAAGCCTACGATGGCAGCGATGAAAGCAGAAGGCAGAGATTTTGTGGGCATCCTTTTTGTTGGTTTGATGCTGACAGAAGACGGTCCGAAGGTGCTGGAATATAATGCCAGATTCGGTGATCCTGAAACACAGGTTGTACTTCCGAGAATGAAGACAGATCTGGTGGAAATGTTTGAGGCATGCATCGACGGCAAACTGGCTGAAAAGCATCTGGAATTTGAAGACAATGCGGCAGTTTGTGTTGTCCTGGCTTCTGATGGTTATCCGGTTTCCTACGAAAAAGGTTATCCGATCACAGGTTTTGAGAAATTTCATGCGGATGAAGGTTACTATTGTTTCCATGCAGGCACAAAGCGCAATGAAAAAGGCATTGTGACAAACGGTGGACGTGTACTTGGTGTCACAGCTAAAGGCACAACGCTGAAAGAAGCAAGAGCTAATGCCTATAAAGCAACCGAATGGATTGAATTCGACAACAAATATATGCGTCATGATATCGGCAAAGCCATTGATGAAGCATAACATATGAATCTTTTATCAGGACCCGCAAAAGCGGGTTCTGTTTTTGGAAAGAAAAATTCAGATGATGATTGTGAATGCTGCAGTTCGTATGAAAACTGCGCAGGATAACCAATAAAATAAATGAAATTACAGGTTTTTTTAGTTGTAAATTTATGGTACAATGTAATAACTTAAAGCGTTAAACTACAGAAACAAGGAGAGCGGAACATGAAGGAACTGGATTTATTGCGGCAGGAACTTTTATCCTGTGATACTCAGCTTGCAGATATATTGATGAAACGATTCGATGTGGTTGAGAAGATTATGGCATTGAAGGAGAAGAATCAGATGCAGATTCTTCAGCCGGAGCAGGAGAGCAGACAGAAAGAGGCACTGGACATAGAATTGAAAGGTAATGTGCATCAGGAAGAGATTGCTGATATTTATGCGCGAGTTCTCTACAACAGCAAGAAGATTCAGGGAAAGAAACTCTTCGATTACAATATTGTGCTGATTGGTTTCATGGGAGCAGGAAAGAGTACGATCTCTGCGGTTTTGAGAGATGCACTGGCCATGGATGTGGTTGAGATGGATCAGGTGATCGCCGAACAGCAGGGCATGAGCATTTCGGAAATTTTTGAGACTTATGGAGAGGAATACTTCCGCAACCTTGAGACCCAGTTGTTGATTGACATGCAGTCCAAGCAGAATGTCATTATTTCCTGTGGCGGCGGTGTGGCTATGCGTGAACGCAACGTGGCTGAGATGAAGAAGAACGGCAAGGTTGTTCTTCTGAAAGCAGACCCGCAGACCATTCTTGACCGCGTGAAGGACAGTGACGAACGTCCGCTTTTGAATGGTCACAAGAATGTAGAGTATATTGCGGATTTGATGGAAGCAAGAAGAGCAAAGTATGAAGCAGCAGCGGATATCGTTGTTCAGACTGACGGCAAGAGTGCACTTGAGATCTGCGAGGAAATGATCCATAAGCTGAGAAGTGCAGATGAATAGAACGTATTTTTGATGACAGCATAATAGATTTTTATAGTGTTTTGCAGAAGCAAATAGTTGCCTTTGAAACTAAAAAGAACAACTGTTTGCTTTTTCGCTTGTAAAAGGGAATATTTCATGGTATGATAGGGGGAGTTAAAACTGCAAAGCGTGTAATGTAGGGCCATGGATGAAAGGAATAATCTGGATGAAGAAATTGAAGAGGGCCTGTGCAGAATGTGTGGATGGGAGATGAAGGATGTATTTTGAATATGGTGAAAATGAGATAACTTATCTTCGAAATAAAGATAAAAAGCTGTCAGAAGTCATTGATCAGATAGGGATGATAGAAAGAGAAGTGGATACAGATTTGTTTTCTGCAGTGGTTCATCATATTATCGGTCAGCAGATTTCTACGAAAGCACAGGCAACCATCTGGCAGCGGATGAAGGAGACTTTGGGAGAAGTGAATGCTGTAACTATTCTTTCAGCGGACATTTCCAAGCTGCAGTCTTTGGGGATGACCTTTCGTAAGGCAGAATATATTACGGACTTTGCCAGAAAGGTTCATGAGGGCGTCTTTGATCTGGAAACAGTCGCTCAGATGTCGGACGAGGCGGCCATCAAAGAACTGGCTTCTCTGAAAGGAATTGGTGTATGGACAGCGGAGATGATCTTGCTTTTCTGTCTGCAGCGGCCGGATATATTCAGCTATGATGATCTGGCTATCCAGCGTGGACTTCGTATGGTTTATCATCACCGCAAGATTGACCGAAAGTTGTTTGAAAAGTATCGCAGGCGGTTTAGCCCTTACTGCAGTGTGGCCAGTCTGTATCTATGGGCAGTGGCAGGCGGAGCTATTCCGGGAATGAGAGATTATAAACCGAAGACACAGAAGAAATAAGATGGAGGAAAATGATGGTATATACATGTCAATATCAGTCACCAATGGGGGATATCCTGTTGGCTGCTGATGAAATCGGTCTGACGGGATTGTGGTTTGTTGGGCAGAAATACTTTGCCAACATACTTCCGGATGAACATATTGTGCGGGAAACACCGATTCTTGCAGAGTCTAAAAGATGGCTGGATGTGTATTTTTCCGGCGAAGAACCGAATTTTACACCGCCTCTGCATCTGATCGGATCTGCATTCAGACAGGAAGTGTGGCAGATTTTGCTGCAGATCCCGTATGGTCAGACAACGACATACGGAGAGATTGCCGGACAACTGGCCGAAAAACATGGCATGGATCATATGTCTGCACAGGCAGTTGGCGGTGCAGTAGGGCATAACGAAGTCTCTATTATCATTCCATGTCATCGTGTGGTCGGTGCAAATGGCAGCCTGACGGGATATGCAGGCGGAATTGATAAAAAGGTACGATTGTTGGAATTAGAGAAAACAGATATGACCAAATTTTTTATTCCGAAAAGAGGAACGGCGTTGTAGAATCAGCGTCGTTTTTTGTCGATGAATGTGCATTGCTTTTGTAATCGGATTGCATATAATAGCAATATAAAGAAGAAATGCTTGGTTGGATAGGGAAGAAATTGAATGAATGGATTGAGGGGGATTATAATGGCTACATCTAGTATTTTAAAGAATTTTATTACATTTGTACATGCAAAAATTATATGAGATATGATAGAATCTCCTCCGAAAATACGCAAAGAAGATTTCGATAAAGCGCTCCGTCTGAGTTGTGATCCGAAAATTGCCGATGTGGTAAACGAGATCAATAGGCAGTACCAATATTGGACAGAGATTAAATATAAACATCT
>OGCO01004172.1_pt1 | contig 15794 bp, 9 predicted proteins | sample 1570171 | NCBI WGS metagenome assembly OGCO01 (sample SAMEA4370583, study PRJEB24528) | human gut metagenome | reverse complement strand
ATACAAAGGTATTTTAGCAGATTTTCCCCAAAATCTCAAGTAGTTTTTAGAATATTACTCTCTTTTTTCTCAAAGTATTGCCTTCTTCCATTACTCACGGAACTTTATGACTTCTTGAATAGTACCCGAAAAGCTCATAGCGCAAGCCTGTCCGTTCGTCCGTGATGAATTCTTTCATTGTGTCGTCCTCCTTGAATTATATTGCTTCTCCGGCTTTCTGCCCGGATTGCTTACGGTGATAATAGGCAAGTTTAAAAAGTTGAGTACTAAACTTTTTTGACTATTTGATTTTGTTGAGTATAATTATGGCACGAATTTACAGGTATGAACAGGTACTTACGCTCTACCGTTTACGTTTTACGTTTTTATTTTCACAAACAAAAAATCCCCCTTCAGGAAGTTTGAATATGTTTTTCCACATGCAGAAAACACTTCTTTTATCAAAGAAAAAACATATACATCCAAACTTCCCAAAGGGGGATTTTCAAATTCTCTATCAAATTACTTCCAAATAAAACTGCTCCGTTAATCCCGGCAGAAGATATCTCTCGTATAGACCTTCTCCCGCACATCATCCAGACAGCTGTCATACCGGTTAGCGATGATCGCCTGACTCATCTCTTTGAACTTCTCCAGATCATTGACCACACGGCTTCCAAAGAACGTGCTGCCATTCTCCAACGTCGGCTCATAGATCACGACCGCAGCGCCCTTTGCCTTGATCCGCTTCATGACACCCTGAATGGAAGACTGACGAAAATTATCCGAATTCGACTTCATGGTCAGACGATACACACCGATCACAACCTCCTTCTCCATAGAAGCGTCATAGTCGCCGCTCTCGCCATAATCATAATAACCAGCCATCTGCAGTACACGATCCGCAATAAAATCCTTCCTTGTCCGGTTGGACTCCACGATGGCAGACATCATGTTCTGCGGCACATCCGCATAATTCGCCAACAACTGCTTCGTATCCTTCGGCAGACAATAACCGCCATAACCAAAAGAAGGATTATTATAATGAGAACCAATACGCGGATCCAGACATACCCCGTCAATGATTTGCTGTGTGTTCAGTCCTTTCATCTCCGCATAGGTATCCAACTCATTAAAATAGGAAACGCGAAGCGCCAGATATGTATTGGCAAACAGCTTCACAGCCTCCGCTTCCGTAAATCCCATAAACAAAGTGTCGATATCTTCCTTGATAGCGCCCTCCTGCAGTAGACCTGCAAACGTATGGGCAGCCTTTACCAGACGGGCATTCTCCATATCTGTGCCAACGATGATCCGGGACGGATACAGGTTGTCATACAGAGCCTTCGACTCCCGTAAAAACTCCGGACTGAAAATGATATTGTCACAATGGAACTTCTCACGAACACTTGCCGTATATCCAACCGGGATCGTGGACTTGATGACCATGATGGCATCCGGATTGTATTTGATGACCAGTTCAATGACCGCCTCAACCGCAGACGTGTCAAAGAAATTCTTCTTACTGTCATAATTCGTCGGTGCTGCGATAACAACAAACTCCGCATCACTGTAAGCGGCCTCGGCATCCAACGTCGCCGTCAGATCCAACTCCTTCTCCGCCAAATATTTTTCAATATACTCATCCTGGATCGGGGACTTTCTGTTGTTGATCAGTTCTACCTTCTCCGGAATGATATCCACCGCCGTAACGGTATGGTGCTGTGCCAGCAATGTAGCAATGGAAAGGCCTACATAGCCGGTTCCTGCAACTGCGATCTTCATATTCTCTACCTCGTATTTCTGTAAAGTCAATCCCAAAAGTTATTACCTTTACAAATTTTATCTTTTAAAATATCTAAAAAAATGCAATAAAATAAGCCGCTGACAATGCGACTCTCACAAACAATTTTCTATCACTTTTATCTGTATGTCCTACATATAAAACGCTTTATACCACTCCGCAAACTTCCGCAGTCCATCCCGCAGACTCGTATCCGGCTTAAAGCCAAAATCCGCCTCCAGTGCGCTTGTGTCTGCATAAGTGACCGGCACATCCCCCGGCTGCATCGGAACCAGCTCCTTATGGGCATCAAAATCATAATCCTCCGGCAGCACCCCTGCACGAATCAACTCCTGCTGCAAGATGTCCACAAACTCCAGCAGATTCTCCGGCTGGCTGTTTCCGATATTGTAAACCGCATACGGCGGAACCGGCAGACCATCTTCGCCATTTCGCTTCTCAGGCGGCGCCTGCATTACACGCTTCACACCTTCCACGATATCATCCACATAGGTAAAATCTCGCTTGCAGTTTCCATAATTAAAGATCTGGATCTTCTCCCCGGCACGCAGCTTATTGGTAAATCCAAAATACGCCATGTCCGGTCTTCCAGCCGGTCCATAAACCGTAAAGAAACGTAATCCTGTGGAAGGAATATTATAAAGCTTGCTGTACGCATGTGCTAACAGCTCATTACTCTTCTTTGTCGCCGCATACAGGGAAACTGGGTTGTCCACTTTATCCTCCGTGGAATACGGCACTTTCTTATTGCTGCCATACACACTGGAAGAGCTTGCATACACCAGATGCTCCACACCCTTCGCCCCATCATCATAAGAATGACGGCACGCCTCCAGAATATTGTAAAAGCCGATCAGGTTGGACTCAATATACACATCCGGGTTCGTAATAGAATACCGAACTCCCGCCTGGGCAGCAAGGTTTACCACGATATCCGGTTTTTCCTCATTAAAAATAGACTCAATCACAGCTTTATCTGCAATCGAGCCTTTGATAAATCTCCAGGAAGAATCCGGATGTTCCGCTGCCAGATCTTCGATCTGCTTCAGGCGGTATTCCTTGATAGACACATCATAGTATGGATTCATATTGTCAATACCGATGATATGTACAGACGGAACACTGCGGAATAATTCCAATACCAGGTTGGCGCCGATGAAACCGGCGGCACCGGTAATTAAAACTTTCTTGTTTAGTAAATTGATCTGTTGTTTCTTCATTATTGTATTGCCTCTCAATATATTTTTATACAAGCCTACGCTTTATTATTAATATATCCCTTAGTAGCATTATCTACAGATTTAATAACACATGGATTACCAAAAACGATTGAATGATCCGGAATATCGCAATTAACATACGAGTTTGGTGCAATCAAAACATCATGTCCAATATGTATTGCTCCCACAATAGTCGAATTCACACCTATCCAAACTTCATCACCTATTATCGGACATCCTTTTCTCTTACCGCGATTTTCCTGTCCAATCGTTACACCTTTATGAATATTACAATTTCTTCCAATAATTGTACCTGGATTAATTGTAATGCAAAATGGATGGCCTAAATATAACCCTCCCCCGATCTGTATATCAGCAGAAATCTCTACAAGAGCTTTGTTTCTATAGTGTGCAAACAATATTTTATAAAATAGCTTACCTATTTTATTTGATGATTTCTGATATTTTCTCATAAACTTTTGATATTTGGGCATATCTTTTATTATTTTATAACGTTTTAAATCTTCTTCTAATTTATTCATTGTTCTATATATTAATCTCCATTCCAGCCGCCAAGCTACGGCACAAATAGTAATAAAAGTATTTCACAACACTACTCAATTGTTACAGCTCTTTGGTTTATTGTATGGCAGTGCAGTCAATGAACTCTTGTCTTTTTCGAAAGACACTGCACTATGAAAGTTACATATCTATCCCTACAAATCAGCTTCTCTTGACTTTTCTTACTTAAGATTTTTGTGGTTTTACCAGAGTCATTAATGCGTCTAAAATTACCCACTTCAAATAGATCATTTAGATGACTAAGACTTCCCATATCTAAAAAGAAAATCCTAATCAATAACCTTTACGATTCTTTAATTTAGTCAAAACCTTATGTCCTACATCGTATATTTTGTCATTATAAAAAATCATATTCATTCCAGCTATAATACTTATCCAAATAATTAATATTTTTAAAGAAAATATTATCCAGCCAAAATATGTGACTGTTGAAAACACAACTATTCTACTGATAATCAATCCAAACAACACCGTTACAATATCAACTAATAATTGTTTTATAAAATTTTGTATTGGCCAACATATCAAATACTTTGAGTCATACCATGCCATCCAAATTGTTTGATACATCATTGCTAATAATGTTCCTATGGCTACACCAATTAATCCCCATGCACGAACTGATAAAATTGAAAAAACTATATTAATACATACTGCAATAATATAGCTTTTTTGTGTTTGCTTATAATGTCCTCCAGCTAAAATCATGACATTATAAGGCAGTCTTAAACAATGTCCAGCATTGGCGGTAACTATTAATAAAGCAAATAAAGGTTGACTATACTCAGCATCTGTTATTCCAGATGTATACACCTGAATAAATGGTACAATCAATATTGCTGTACATCCAAAAACAAAGACAGTTCCTGTATGTACAATCCATTCAAACCAACTAAATGTATGTTTTAATTCATCTAATTCCTGTTTTGCCCATAATTCCCCCAATAATGCCTGAAAGCCATTTGTCATAGATAAAAACATCTGTTTTACGCCAGCAATAACTAAATTATAAACCGAATATATAGATACATTTGTTAAAGTAGAAAACAGTGTTAATACAATATTATCTGTTCCATCTAAAACAACTGCTGATACATGTTGTGCCACACCATTCCATTTCTGTTTGATTGGTTCTTCCGTATATTTTATTGTTCTATTAATCTGATAGTGATGATTTACATATAAACGCAGACAAATTGGTCTAAGCAAATAAATCAATGACGTTGCTAATTTTACAATGTGTATGGATGAACCCGTCTGAAGCAGGATCACACAGACCACTGTATTAAAAATTAATGTTAATGTCTGTGCTGTATATTGAATATAGCCCTTTTGGTTTGCTGTTAAGAACAAGCGATCTACAACCCCAAAATAATATTGTGCAAAAGAGCTAATACTCATCGCAGCAATAAGAGTTGCTGTATAAATCCATCCAAAATTCTGATTAGAAATATATGGATAAATAATCATCAAAATAATAATATATATAAGTAATATTCTTGCTAGTTTTTTAAAAAATTTTCCAGCTGAAACAATAATTTTACTTACCAGTTTTTGATCTTGCTCAGCAAGCGGTTTGTATAGTGAAGACTGAACAACAGCACCAACTCCTAATTCCAAAAACGAAATAATACTTAAAAACTGATTAATAGAATTAACCAAACCATTTATTTCAGAACCAAAACTTTTTAAAATTAATCGCGGTAAAATGAATCCACAAATTACTGTTGTAATCTGAAAAACTAACGATGAAATCGTATTATAAGCTAATCTTTTTTTTCTCATAAATATCCCTTTATATACATAACATTTTCCAATTTCCTCAAGTCGACACTCATCTGAATAAAAACATGTTTATTAATGTAATATCTTTATCCATATCATCGTACGTAATGACTAATATCATTGCTCCATCAGATCTAAATTTATATGTTTTATTTGCCGTACAGATACACAATACCTACATGCAATATACTTTATAAGCAAATCTATCATAAAATAAAATCTTACTATCAGTTCAATTAACGATGAAGGATGCCTATAACTTTTTAAATGTTCTCATTCTTCCTACTAATCATACTCATATATTTATCAAATTCAGCCGTATTTAAAACGTTGCCCATCGCACACCACATGGAGGTAATGATATTTGTGCAATTTAATAATTATTTTTAAAAACAAGCCTCCCTCAAAGGGGAGGCTTGTTCCAGAACAAAAAACTTATTTTACTACCATTATTCCATCATATCCAAAATAATAAGTTCCCGGTTCTACTAAACCGTTAGCTGATTTTTCTGTAATTGTCTGATTTCCATTCGTTTTGACTTTACCACTATAGCAAATAAAATAATATGCATCTCCTATTTGAATCAGGCCTTTGTTTTTCTGTACTACACTATTAATTGTGCAATAATAATTTCCATCTGCACCTTTTTCAATCTTTGGAACAGCCATTTTTCCATCTGCTCCAAAATAATAAACACCTGCTTTATAGAGACCATTTGCACTTGTTTCTGTTACAGTCTGATATCCATTTGTTTTTAATTTTCCACTGTAACAGATATAATAGTAATCTCCATCAACTTTAATCAGACCTTTATTTTTCTGAATAGCTCCATTTACTTTATAATAATAATTGCCATTCTCAGCCTTTTCAATTCCGGTATATCCGCTTACAGATAAATCCATTTTTCCATCTGTATTAAAATAGTATACACCTGGTTCTACTAAACCATTTGCATTTTTAGCTGTAATCGTCTGATTTCCATTTGCTTTTAATTTTCCACTATAGCAAATAAAATAATATGCATCCCCTATTTTAATCAGACCCTTATTTTTTTGGATTACTCCATTGATCTTATAATAATAATTTCCATTATCCGCTTTTTCAATTCCTGTAAATCCTTTTTCCGGAATGGCCATCTTTCCATCTGCACTAAAATAGTAAGTTCCAGCTTCAATCAATCCATTACTCATTTCAGCAGATACCGTCTGATTTCCATCTTTTTTCAATTTACCACTATATACTACATAATAGTAATCATCATTGATTTTAATCACACCAGCATTCATTGCTATATATCCATCACTGTTGATATAGTAAGAATCTCCCTTGGAATCATTATAAATGCCTTCATCTGTAAACTGCTGAGCCAAGGAACCATCCTCGGCAAATTCATACAAATATTTTTTATAAGATGTACTGTCTCTTAATGCCTGAATACCATAAGTAAGGTATCCATTCTCATCAAAATTATAGGTTTTTCCATTAATCTGAATCAATGTCATGTAACCTGGATTTCTGGCCACATAATAACTTGGTCCATAATAATATCTCGTACCTTCGTTAGAATGATACCATGCACCATCTGTTGCACCCTGTTCATCAAACTGATATGTTACACTTCCAACTTTATATTCGCCAGTTGCAGCAGATTTTGTATAACTCTTGAAATAATGCCATTTATCATTAATCTGAACCCAGCCACCTACAAGCGAGCCAACTTTAGAATAATACCATTGCTGGTCAATCTGAAGTAATCCTGTATATTTTCCGACACATGTTCCGTCTTCTCCAAATTCGTAATAAAACTCACCTGTATTATCCTTGTCCGAAACTTTATGTATACCGGTAATTTTGACTCCGTTCATATAGTAACAATCACCAATCCAACCATCAGATGCGGCTACTAACTGTCCATCTTTATACTCTTTGCCATCTTTCCAGATTCCTGTAAACAAACTGTCACAGTCTGTATTTACACATCTTAAAAGACCATCTACAAATTCATAGTTATGTCCTGTAGCCGGAACCGTTGTTCCCCAGTCTACTACTGAATTACATTCTTTACAAAATGTTCTTCCTGTGTATCCATCTTCCAGACATGTTGCTGCTTTTTCAATAAGAGATGTTGTATGTGTATGACCTCCATTCCAGCTATTGTAATATGCTTTACCTTCCGTTGTAGATACCATGTTGCTATAATTAGCCCACATTTCTGTCCATACAAGGATCTCTTTTCCGGTAAATGTCTCTGTAGTGGAATCCATAAATGTTACTAATCCCTGATCTACCTGCAAATCAATAGCAATTGGCCAGAACTCATTACCAGCTCTGAACTGTGCTAACGTCCACTCTTTATTGGATTTAGGATTTACTTTATTCTCATTGTGTAATGTCCATGCACGAACTGGAAGCGAAGCAAGTACACCTTTTCCTGTCTGGTCTACATCCCCATTACGCTCAATATTAATAGTAGCAATATTTTCATCTTCCTGAATGCTATAATCTGCAACAAATCCTTTTGCAACATTCATATGATCTAATTCCCATTTACTCATATTATCAAGATCTATTGTCAAAGATACTTTTTTAATATTTTCAACATTTTCTGCTACTACATCATAATAATTGAGAGAATCTAATAAGACACGATCTGCAGACGGATCATGAGCAATCAGCTGTACAGATGCCTCTGTGCTTTGAGAAATATTAATAGTTCTTATAATACTTGAACTATTTCCCTGTTTGTCAGAAATAGTAAATTTAACTTTATGCTGACCATTTGTAAATGTTGCTGACTGTTTCATGCTTATAATTCCATTATTATAAGTAGCATCTACTTCATTTCCATCAACAAATGCTTTTGCAGAATTTACATCTATACCTGTATAATTTTTCTTTGACATATCATCTGTTACAGATGCAGAAAAATCTACTTTTGCAGAATTAATATCTGCCCCATCTTTTAAAACAGCTGCATCAGACATATTTGTTGTCGCATATGTCATATCTCCAAAAACAGGAGCCTCTCTGTCTTCTACTGCGTCTGAATAATCAAATGTTATGTCATCAACATATATTGTATAGTTACCATTTACATTATGCTGGTTTTTAAAATAGTAATTATATGTTGCGCCATCACGATCAGAAATATAAAACTGGAATAAATAATATCCATCTCTTAAAGAGGCACCCTGATATTTGCTTAAATCCAGAGAAACATAATGCCAGCCAGATTCATTGAAAGTACTTACGACTCCTGTTGTTCCTGTTTTACCATCCATGTTTCCTCCGGTAATCGGGTCTCCTCTATAGTTAATATTTCCATCATCTGATACACCTGAAATTGGACTGATCATCCAACGTCCCCAAAGACCAACATATTCATCTGGTATATACATCCACATACCTACTGATTTTGCCCCAAGACCAACATAATCTTTTCCATTTTGATATAACGCAATCATCTGATATCCGGATTCCAGAGAATTTGAATAATCGATATTTAATGCCAGAGAATATTTTCCATTGTGTACTTTTCCATTTTCTGCTGTTGCAACAGAAACTTTTGAATTTGGCAAATAGTAATTATAGCCGTTATAAGTTAAACCAAATCCATTTGTGGTTCCATCCTCAAAATCTACAGCTACTTCTGACCCTTTACCAAGCACAATTTTTGCGCTGTCTGATATATCCGTGCCAACAATAGTAGCCGTTACCATACTCTCTGTTACAGTACCATCTCCAGCGGTAAACTGCATACCACTAATAGTACCTATTGCAGATTCAGCTAAAGAAAAGTCTATGTCACTATCCTTGATTTTTACATTATTAACGCCATACGTTGCCTTTAATTCCAAATCAACTGTTTTTCCAAATGGCACAGTAATTGTATCCCCTGAAAAAGCGATTTTATCTGGAATTACAACATTTACAGATACACTGCCTACCGCCTGTCCATTGTAATACGCTGTAATAGTATCTGTTCCCGTTTCGTTTCCAGCTGTATATATGCCATCCTGGACTGTACCATGTTCTGCAGAATATGTAATATCTTCAGGAATATCCGCTGCATTTCCAGATGCGCTTACACCTGATACATTAATTTCCGTAGATGTTCCAGATGTAACATACTCATCTGCAACACTCATGGATACATGATCAAAACTATTAGACACTGCTTCTGTTGATACAACTAAAAATCCACTGGAAATACTACGTTCTGAGCCATCAGAAGGCTTATTTACAATTGCAAAATCATCTGAACCTTCTGCTTTGCTTCCGTAAGTAGCAGAGCCACCACCATCTAAATGACCAGCCCATACACATCCCAGATCTAACATAACCTGAGCCTGTTCCATAAGTGTTAATCCCACAGATTCTGGCGCCTGATTTCCATCAGCTGTTAAAACGATTACTTTATTATCTGCTGTTATACCAATTGTCTGTCTCGGATATTTCTGAGTGCTTTTCTGATCGCTGTCTGATAAAACAATCTCTCCATCATAAACAAGCATTTTGTAAATACCAAGTGCTTCTTTTATGTTTCCTTTATCAGTTGCATAATCTTCTGCCCGTCCAATCTTCACTGATCCATCATTCATAACAGCAAAATAAGCAGATTTATCATTTCCTGTTACGTCATTTCCATTCATAACAAAAACACCGGATGGTTTTCCATTGATCATATTGTAATATGACGCATTGATACCTGCTACTACAGTACCCTGATAATAAGAATCTCCTGCTTCTGCCTTTTGTGTAAATGCAGATACCTGTTCCGTAAGTTTCGACATCCCATATGTATTATTATCCATACCTTTATAAGATGTGTATAATTTTACGGAATCAACAGACATATCCATTGTGGCAGCAAACATTTTTACCTGATTGCCATCTTTATCATATACTGTGTAAAGATCCTGTGTTACCCCTTTTGCTAACGTCGATGTTTTATCTGTTACGATTGATAACTGTGCGTTAGCAAATGATTTCTGATTTGTATTCTTTGCATATGCACTCAATGGCATACATGTAGCAACCATTGTAGTAACTGTAATCAAAGAAAACAATCTTGTTATTTTTCCTTTCTTCATACTTTTCTCCCTTTCACTTTTATGCAAAGTTTAATGTAACAAAAAAACGATATCTTTCCCCCTTCCATAGTATATCTAGATAAATATTTGACACAGACTTTCAACACTCTTTTTTCTGTGCCAAATAATAATCTCTTTTTCGTCTTTTTAAAATTTGTATATAAATAAAAAATATTAAAAAATAAAAATACGTTATCTTACTATACATAGAAACCATCGCATAATCTCTAAACAAAAAAATGAGAGCCAGTATTACACATAAAACATAGCTTTCATCTTTATAATTTCTATATTTAAATAAATTGTAGAATATATATACATAGGAACTATAATAAAGTATAAATCCTATAATTCCTCCCCCCGCCAGTATCTCCACAAATCCATTATGAAGATATGCGTCAAAATTTAACACCTGATTTGCAATAACGTGTGGGCAACCAATTCCAATTCCAACTAGTGGATGTTCTTTAAAAATAGACCATCCTAATTCTATTAATTTTTGCCTTGTTGAAAATGAAGCTCCCACTGTACCATTTCCAGTAAACGCAGCAACAATATACATAAGTCTTTCATTAATGCCTTTAAATATTTCTATGCTAGATAATACACGGATTCCTATGATGCACATTATTAAAATTAAAAATACTTTTAATATATTAATCAGTATTTTTTTATTTGATATATTATGAAAAATTAGGGATAAAATCCCCCCTACAACTAACATTATTAATGCTTTTCTGCTCTGCGTTGCTATTACCATCAAGAAAGATGGAATACAAAATATAATTGATATCGATAACTTTTTTTTTCTAAGCATTTCATCTATCTGAATAATAATACCAATAGTTGCTATCATCCCAATCGTATTAACATTTGTATACGAATTATCTAATCGTACACCTGAGGTAATCATTTTAATTACATAATTAAATCCATAAAATATTATTGAATATATAGAAATACAATAACTTGCCCATTTTACAATCTCCCATAATGTATTAACACCATAATCTTTTATATAATGGTTATACAAAATTGTCATACAAATTAAAATTTGAACAAATGTAACTGTTTTTGAAAAGATATCTATTTTACTTATAGCCCATATTGATCCAACTAATGTATAGATAATAATTAACATTAAAAACAACTGATAATATCCAATTTTATAAAAATAATGTCCTTTTGATTTCAAAATGTCAATAAACAAAATACAAAAACTTACAAACATTAAAATATATTTTCCCCATGTATAGGATTCAAAAATAGTAATAGATGCCACTAGAACTACCGATAACACCCATACTATCTTTCCTGAAATACTATGTTTCATTTTCCACTCATTAATATCCTTTTACTTCTTATTAAGCTGTATCTCATTCCCCAAATCAATATCCCATTTTTCTGGAATAAATTTTTTTAGCCCACTAGCTGGGAAAAAAGTAATTTCTCCAAAGTATACTTTCCCATTAATTTCATAAAAATCTATTCTTACAAATGGTATATTTTCGGATAAAATACGAGCTAGTCTCAACATTAGTTTCAAATTTTTCGGAGCTTTAATCTTATCCACTGAATGTTTACAATTTTCCCTGGAAATATTTAAATGATTCCACTCTATATCAAAAAAATCTTCCGTCAATCCGGTATCAGAAAAACGATCTCTACATACCAAAATTATTTTGGGTATTCCATTAAAACAATGTATCTTATAATCCTGTAATTCCTTTCCTTGATCCGACATATACTTTTCTGCAATAATTTTTTTTTCTACATTTTTATACGGCCACTCTCTATACAACAAATAATAATTTTCATTTAATCCATTACTTAAATCTTGTTTTACTTTTTCAATATTAAGTGTACTTTTATTTTTACAAATACACATTCCCAATCCGGAATTATGATTACATTTTAATACAAATTCATCTGGTAATATGTCAAAATTGATTTCATCCGGGCTGTCCCATACTCCAAGTAATGGAATTAAATACTGTTCTCCTATTGTTTCCGAAATATACTCACGAACCTTATATTTATCTACCATTATGGTATATTCAGATTCACGATTATTTATTTTTAACCATTGTATTTTTTCGTTGAAAGTTACTGGATTCTCAAAATTTAAATTTTTCCCTAATTGTACTCTAAACATACGTTCTAAATACTTTTTATCGTCTAAGTAAGCATAAAAACCTCTATTAGCTAAGATCAAAAAACGATAATCTTTATTTAAACAAAACCTAATTATTTTTTTTACGATATTATTTTTCATCATTCAAACCTTTATTCAAATATTAGCTGTACAAATTCTTTCCAAACTTGTTTAATATCATACCCATGCTTCTGCAAATCAATTTCCGTCTTCCATCTGTTTTTTCCTTTATGTACTAAAATATCTTTTATCCATTCTTTGGGATCTGTTTTAATGGACTGAAATTTAACTGCTTCTGTTATCCCTACTTCTTTTGTAATCGTATCCGAAATCACACAGGAAAGACCTGCTGCCTGTGCCTCTATCACAGTATTTGGCATTCCTTCATAAAAAGACGGGAATACAAAGATGTCCATTGCTGAAAGTAATTCTGGAATATCCGCCCGAATACCCGTAAATATTACAGAGTCTTGCAATTCTAACTCTGTTACTTTCATTCTGATATCATCTTCTTTTTCGCCATCTCCTACTAAAATCAACACAGAATCTTTATCATTCTTTTTTATTTCTGCGAAAAAAAGAATGATTTTTTTGTTTATTAAATCTACCAATATGTCCCACTACAAACTGCTCTTCAGTAATTCCAAATTCTCTGCGTATATTCTTTCGCCCCTGAGGATTATATTTATATACATTCAAATCTACCGCATTATGTAAAAAATAAACATCCTTTTTCTCTACTGCTTTTTTACCAAATGTATATTCTGCTGCCAATATGGATGGTGCAATTTTTACAGTTGCAACTCTATTAAAAAGAGGTCTTATGATATTATTTATTACACGTTTTATTCGACTTTCATCAGAGGATGCATTACAAGATCTTACACATATCCTTTTCGCACCTCCCGCCTTACATGCTAACAAATCAAACAGACCAATTGGCGTATCACATAACTTCAATACTCTTTCATACTTGTTATCTTTAACAATATTTTTTATACTTCGATATGTTTTCAAAGGATATTTTGTTCGTAATGGCACCCTATAAATAATGCCACCTAAATGTTGTACTTCATCTTCGTAATATCCTGTATCAGCAGACACAATAAAATCCAGCTTATATTCTTCTGGAAGGCTTCTAAAAATTTTCATCATGAAAGTTTCAGCCCCACCAGTATCTAATGAACTTACAATGCACAATAATCTTTTCATATTTTTCCTAAACCATTAAATTTCATATCTTTTATCTAGTGTGTTTTATTATTCTTATTATCTTTTCTATATATTCATCTGGCTGATATTTTTCAGATGCCTTTACACAATTTTGTTTTATGCCAATCATCTGATTCTTATTTTCTATCAGCCATTCTATCGCTTCTTCTAAATCTTTTATTTTGTCATTTGGATACAATATTCCATTTACACCATCTTCAATAATTTCTCCATTACAATTCCAGTCAGTACCTATAACTGGAACTCCTGCTGAAAAAGCATCTACAATCGTTCCCGGAAATCCTTCTCCGTTCCAATATGTCGGGAAAAGCAATGCATAGTAATTTTTTATAATAGATACACTCTGATCATAAGCTACTACTCCCTTATATGAAACTGCATCAGATGTCATTGACATAATATTTTTGAAGTGTTCCGTATACCCATCATCTATCTGACCATAAATGTCCAACGTACACAGTATTTTCCCGGCTTTTTTATTTATATCTTCTACTGCCTCAATAGCAGCTTCTATTCCCTTTTCTTTCATTACTCTTGAAAAAGTACAAAAAGAATAAGGTTCTTCAAATTCCATATTCATGCTTTCAACAATTGGAAGTCTCTTAAAATTTGGAATTACCTGACAGTTGTCAACACCAACCATTTCCAATCTTTTCTTTAAGCCATTTGTTTCAACCCAATTGACTACAAAAGAATTTAAATATTTCTTAAAACAAGAATACTGTTTTACATATTTATCTAAATTTCCACCTATGACATCATGATAAATTCTCGTGTGAAAATGTTTCACATAAAAAAAAAGCAATGGGAAATACAATCTCATCCCATTTCTTGATAATAATATAATAATATCCTGTGCCGATTTTAAACACTTCAAAGTATCATGCATAAGTTTGACTGGATTATGTTTTTTATAATATGTATCTACTGTAATGATTTCTAATTCTCCAGTTTTTTGAAGTTCATCATACAAAATCTTTGTTTTTATCGTTTGACCATCAAATACTTTTGTATTTCCCCCAAAATGCCCTATTATTCCTATTTTTTTATTTTTTTCCATATTTCTCCATCACTTCTGTTATGTCCAACATCTTTCCCCATTCCAAATCATATTTTTCCGGATTAAAAGGCATCATACCAGCTCCTGGTGTAAATGTTAGTTCCGCAAAATAATATCTTCCATTTGCTAAGAAAAAATCTACACGAACAAATGGGAAATCTGAGGAAAGATCTTTCGCCATATCTAGCATCTCTGGGAAAAAATCAGGTAATGATACCTCTGGTATATCTGTATAATCATCTCTTGTTAGTGGCATTTTACTTCCATCCAAATTAAAAAATCCAATCTGAGCTTGTCTGTCGTGAATCAGATCATTTGATACATAGATGCATTTAGGTACACCATTAAAACAAAAGAATTTATAATCAGTAATGTTCTCTCCCAAAAACTCTTCACATATTATCTTTCGTGGTTTTATTTTCGAATAATGCAATTCGATATTAAATGCCCCAAAATCTTCTTTCAGCCATTCATTCAATTGCTTTGTAATTGCTTTTCTATCAGCTTTACTTTTATCAGAAACAACAATATTGTATGCACAGCCATGATTACATTTTAAGACAAACTGATCTGGCAATTTATCCCACTCTATTTCATTGGCATTATTCCAAGACCCGATCAGCGGTGTCAATGTGTTTTCGTATCCCTTTTTCTTAATATATTTTCTAACTGCATATTTATCTGCACAAACAACGACCCGTTTGCTTTTGGGATAATAATTTAATTTACACCATTGTATTTTTTCATTAAATGTTTGTGGGTTATCTAAATTTAATTTTTTTCCTAAAACTATTTTAAAATACAGTTTCGACATTGTTGAATCTGGCAATACCTTATGCCCAATTACCTGCATTTTTCGACGTGCTTTGTATAAAAATGAAT
>OGCO01004162.1_pt1 | contig 15837 bp, 12 predicted proteins | sample 1570171 | NCBI WGS metagenome assembly OGCO01 (sample SAMEA4370583, study PRJEB24528) | human gut metagenome | reverse complement strand
CATTATATGTGAGGGTGTATCGCATTATTCAAGCCCGAAGCCGTCATCCCAATCGTTCCCTCACTATACGTGAGGGTGTATCGAAAGAGTGCCTTTTCTATTTGTTCTGATTCCCGTTCCCTCACTATACGTGAGGGTGTATCGCGGGCCGAGCAGAAGTTGAAGTATGGTCGGGAGTTCCCTCACTATACGTGAGGGTGTATCGGTTTCTGCAGATGAACTGGCGGCACTTGATGAGCTCCCTCATTATATGTGAGGGTGTATCGCATTATTCAAGCCCGAAGCCGTCATCCCAATCGCTCCCTCATTATATGTGAGGGTGTATCGCGTTCTGTATTTGAATGACAGGCAAAGAAAAAGTTCCCTCATTATATGTGAGGGTGTATCACGTTCCGGGGCTCTCCGAGGGGCAGGGAGTTCGTTCCCTCATTATATGTGAGGGTGTATCGTGAACCATAACACGAGCCAGAGCAAGCCGGAAGTTACCTCACTATACGTGAGGGTGTATCGGTGCGGCAATTTTTCACCGCACGCCAGCGGCTGTTCCCTCACTATACGTGAGGGTGTATCAGATGGCAGTGATATATATAAAAACGCCGTTTAGTTCCCTCACTATACGTGAGGGTGTATCGCTGGCACCGACAGTAAAGGATGAGGACGGCGAGTTCCCTCACTGTATGTGAGGGTGTATCTTGTAGACCCGAATTCTGATATTGATGATGATGGTTCCCTCACTATACGTGAGGGTGTATCGCAAAAACCGTGTAAGCTATCACGACCCGGACAGTTCCCTCACTATGCGTGAGAGTATATTAAATAGCCGATATTTTATATCGGCTGTTTTTTATTTTTCAATACATATAAAAAATATTTTATTTTCAGCATATTAAATATAAATAAAGAAAAATAGGAGGAGAAACAATGTTTGTTATTCATTTAGAACACGCACCAGACAGTATCCGCGGTGAATTGTCGTTATTCTCTCAGGAGATTGTCCCATTCACATTCGTCTCTAGCGCATCAGCCAGGACGCGTGACAAATTATGGGAGGACATTGTTAATATTGATGGTATCTCGGCCATTTTGATATATACAGATAAAAATGAACAGAAATACAGCGTAAAAAAAATTGGTTATCCATCATACGAATTTGAAAATTTTGATGGTCTGCAGCTGATTGTAAAACCTGAAAACGCGTTGACAAAAATGATAGCAGAAAAATTATGGGCAAAACTAAATCCAAAAAAATCATTAATTGACCATATGCTAGAAACAGGTATCGTTGCTGGGTGTCTGATGAATGGAATTTTTAAACCGCTGGTCAATAGACTTGTTGAATTAACTGGGATTGACGCAGCAATTTTAAAATCTCAAATTACGTTTATTTGTGCAATGCATGATATTGGTAAAGCGCATCCTGTCTTTCAGGGACGAGATACCGAGACAAACGAGATGCTGAGAGGGTATGAACTAAACCAGGAAACAGTATCTACGATGTTCAGACATGAGGAATATGCGGAAGAAATGATAAAACGAACACATTTATTCGGGTTTGATACAGATAAACGCAGTGAAATGATAATTCGTCAAATAATCAGCTTGCATCACCAAAAAGAAAAGGAGAGAAAGAAAGAAGATTTTATGCCGATAAAATCCAAAATCGTTGAACGCTGGAGCAATATCCAAAAATATATTTATAATTACATCAAAGAGATTTTTACGTGCGAAAAAATCGAAGTTCCAAATATTGTATTTGATGACCCTGAGGTTGGTTTTGTTGTGGAAAACGGAATATTGGGAATTCTTATTGCGTCTGACTGGATTGCGTCAAATAATGAGGCAATGGACAACAAAACGATTAAAGATTTTTCTGATGTTGGACAATATTTAGATTGGAAAAAGAGGGTCGTAACAGCATTTTTATTTGGCGAAAATTTAACACGTTCAGCATTTCCGGATGTTCGTTCATTTGACAGTCTGTTTCATTTCGGAGATGGTCGCCCGGTACAGCGTGACGTTGTTGATATAATGCAGAAAAACAATATCAAATTAATGCTGATTGAATCCGGCTGCGGCTCTGGCAAAACTGAGGCTGCACTATATGCCGCATCAGTCTTAGGCAATAAAAACGGATTGTCTGGAATTTATATGGGATTGCCAACAGGCACTTCTGCTGAGGCTATTCAGGGCAGAGTTGATGATTTTTTGACTGAGTTACAGATGCGAAAAACAAAATTGTATACGTCAAAATCTATGCTATTGAGGGAAAATAATACTGAACCGTCATGGACAGATGTCTCACGGCAGAGATTATTAACTCCATCCGCTGTCGGGACAGTTGACCAGGTAATGACTGCTGCCAGGCTGGTGAGATTTGAGAGCGTCAGAATGGCCGGACTGTCGTCCAAAGTGTTAATTATTGATGAAATCCATGCATATGATGCATATATGATTACGGTCATTGAGCGGTTATTGCAGATTTGTAATGTTCTCGGAATTCCCGTTATTTTGTTATCTGCGACATTGCCAGTATCAACAAAAAGAAAATTATTTTCAACAATAATTGATGAATCAGATATTGATATGCATAGTGGCTATCCGCTGATTTCATATGTAACAACTGATAATGAATTTTATGAATGCCAGTCCGAATCATATGAACCAGATAAAAATATTGAATGTGAATCATTGCCGATTCTGAATGATTACGAGTCAATCGCAGAGCTGGCTGTAAAAAACGTGGAGTGTGGTGGTTGTGAGTGTGTCATCATGAATACCGTCTCTGATGCAATCAATGTGTATGATAGTATTAAAAAAATTGCTGATGATAATTACAACGTTATCCTGTATCATGCGCGTATGCCAGAAACAACAAAAGACGAAAGAATAAAAAAGATTTTAAAATGGTGTGGAAAAAACAGAAGCGAGAGACCGGAGCGAGCAATCATTGTTGGAACGCAGGTACTAGAGCAGTCAATTGATATTGATGTTGATTATATGATAACAGCAATCTGTCCGGTTGACCTATTGCTACAGAGAATCGGGCGATATCATCGTCACGGTGATGAGGGAACAATTCGTGAGCATATGGATGTAAAAAATGTTGTGCAGGTTTTGGTTCCTGATGCAGATGATGATGCGGAATATGGCGGGACTGGTCACGTATATAAACCATGCTATTTGGATGCAACGCGCCAGGTGATAGTAGAGCGCCATATATTGCAGATACCATCATGCACGCCAGAGATTATCAATCGCGTGTATGAATCGGCAGACATCAAGACCGTGACAGAGGATAGAATCAAAAATGCGAAATCCGATGCCGGAAACATTAACATTGAAAATGGCTTTGAGCTGTATGAAAAATGTGTGCTCGGAAAATTGTCTGATAGATATATTAATGTACGAGAGTCCGAAGAGCCGACCGTGCAGATTGCAATTCTGGATGAGAATGAAATGCAAGCGGCAAAAGAAAAAAGAAACAACAATAAGGAAAGTAATAATGAAATTGATATGATTGAGCTGTTTAAAAGAAATGTCGTGACAGTTCCAATACATTATCTGGATGGTTTTGACGAGGGAGAATATGGAACTGGAATTTTTAGAGATGTGAAAATTTTCAGCTTGAATGATATTGTTAATCCTGATGGTGATAAAAAGATTTGTGTTGATGACGAATACGGATTCAGGGTTTTGGATGTGTAAAGTTTGGTATACAAAATAAATTTTTTTAATATTTTTTACGATTTTTTGTTAACAAATGAAATTTTTCGGCATATTAAATATGTGACGAGGATGACAAAAGGCTTTTGTGTAAATTTCACAACAAGGTATTTGGAGCGGCTGAAAGCCGCGTAAATACTGAGTGTTCCCTCACTGTATGTGAGGGTGTATCGGGGTTTTTTCTTTTTTGACGGTTTAGAACCCGGTTCCCTCACTGTATGTGAGGGTGTATCGGCAGATTAAAGAGTATGCGATTCCCGCGGATGGTTCCCTCACTGTATGTGAGGGTATATCGAAACAGAAACGATAAAAACAACAGCGAAATTAGTTCCCTCACTGTATGTGAGGGTGTATCGTCAAGCGAAATGAGTTTGGGCGAGACGTCAGAGTTCCCTCACTGTATGTGAGGGTGTATCTGGCGGCAGCAGTTACGGCCTGACCGAGCTGCAGTTTCCTCATTATATGTGAGGGTGTATCGCCCTCTTTGTCTGCATATAGCCATGCTTTTCGGTTCCATCATTGTATGTGAGAGTGTATCGATTTTATTGACGCTGTGGCGAAACTAGGACAGGTTCACTCATTGTCTGTGATGGTGTATCGGCAATCAACCAAGAAAGGAAACTTCGCAGCTTGTTCCCTCATTATATGTGAGGCTGCACTTTGTTAATAATTATCTTTTCTGATTAACTTTGTCTTAAATTTTCTACGATTTCTGTTAGGTTTTCGCTGTTTAATATGCCGGGATTTTCGGCCTCAAACTGAACCAGCAGACGGCAGTTTTCAGCCTCCGTTTCGGTCTGTTGCTGGTATAAATTGCGTAATTCTTGGATGTTCAAATTGACAGCGCTTTCAACTAATTTTCTTGATATTTCAGGCATTGTGTCGTATCCCTGCTCTCCGTATAGCTTCTCGCATGCATCCCGGATTTCGGTAATATGAATCGGATTTTCTCTATTTTCGTTCTCCTCGATAAGTATTCCGATAATGTCAGAAAGGTCATGTTTGTATATTCGGCCTGACCTCATTTTCATTGCAATCAAGAATGCTCCTGCTATCGTTCTAACCTCAACAACATTGGAAAATGTCCGGTAATGTTTGGAGTATAGCCGCAGCATCGGAGAAAAAGACACAGTTTTTGTAAAATCGCTGTTAATCCAATTGCCAGGCAGATTTTCTTCATCGCGGATTCGGAAAATTGCATCACGCATTACATCGGGTGCCTGGATGATTGCGTCAATATCAGTACTGCTTTGGCGGAAAGAGTAGTTGACAGCGATGGCAGAACCTCCGACGAGTATGATTTCTGCTGGCATGCGGCCGGCGCTGAGTTTTTTATAGACTTTGGATAGCTTTTTCAGATATATGTCGATTGATTCTTTTGAGAATTCTTTTTGATGGTTTTTTGTATTCATTTTCTTCTCCTTTATGTATTTTATAGTTTCGTGATTCTCCTTTGTTTTAACATGCAGAATTTTTAGAAAACAAATAAAAAAAATGCCAAAAAACAATATCCCTTAATCATTTTTCAGCATATTGATATAGAGCACAAAAAAAGTAGGAAAAAATTATAATAAAGGAGAGTAGTTTAATGAGTGAGATAAATAAGTTATTGTGGTTTCTTTTAACACTATCTATTAATGGTCTGATATCTATTATTATCAGTCAGATAGATTCTAAGCGTACTTTAGAGATTTTATTTGCTGTTTTCTCAGTCATAATCTGTTTAGTATGCACTTGTTGGGTTTTCTTTGACTTCTGGAAGTAAAGTAACTAGGGTAAGGAAATATGTGGATGAGAGATTAGAAAGACATTTGTGCAATTTGCACAACGAGGTGTTTGAGGCGGCTGAAAGCCGCATAAATACTGAGTGTTCCCTCACTATACGTGAGGGTATATCGGGACGCCAGCCGGGAACCCATGGGGGCACTTTGGTTCCCTCACTATACGTGAGGGTATATCGTCGTTATTAGACTTGTCTTGAAATTCTGCAATGTTCCCTCACTATACGTGAGGGTATATCGGGTTTTAACATATTCAACCGCCCGGTTGATTTGTTCCCTCACTATACGTGAGGGTATATCGAGCTGCACGCATTAAAGATTATCTGCAGGAGTGTTCCCTCACTATACGTGAGGGTATATCGAATTATGTTCATTGGTTAGTTTTAACCAATGAGTTCCCTCACTATACGTGAGGGTATATCGCTTCGCTTGATTGTAAAACGGTTGCTCCAGTTGTTCCCTCACTATACGTGAGGGTATATCGTTTAGACATTTTGGAACAGGCGCAGATTGCCGGTTCCCTCACTATACGTGAGGGTATATCGCCAATGCCTTGGACATAATCGGGAAAGTGTAGGTTCCCTCACTATACGTGAGGGTATATCATAGCAGAGTAAAAAATTGGAAGGAGGTTTTAAGTTCCCTCACTATACGTGAGGGTATATCGTTTCAAAAAGTCCCAAAAAGCCAAAACATAAGGTTCCCTCACTATACGTGAGGGTATATCGATATGATACCTGCAAAAATCCTGCATAATGTCGTTCCCTCACTATACGTGAGGGTATATCGTAAGAATATTTTTCGGGTTTCCAATATGTAGAGTTCCCTCACTATACGTGAGGGTATATCGGTGCTGTCTTATGTGTTTTTCGTAAAAGGCGGGTTCCCTCACTATACGTGAGGGTATATCGACCCTTGACGGTTCGTCAGTGATGAGTGCACCGTTCCCTCACTATACGTGAGGGTATATCGCTGAAAGTCGGAGCCCTGTTTATGAGGCAGGGGTTCCCTCACTATACGTGAGGGTATATCGGAACCCTTAAACAGTTTTATGCCGATTTAAAGGTTCCCTCACTATACGTGAGGGTATATCGATTGGAGGTGAATTTATGAAAGAAAGAAGACGGTTCCCTCACTATACGTGAGGGTATATCGCAAATGTTCAGCGCGATGGAGCGGCAAGCCCTGTTCCCTCACTATACGTGATGGTATATCGCGGATTTTTGTGGTAAAATCTGGAGTATGTTGCGTTCCCTCACTATACGTGAGGGTATATCGATGAGTACAATTTAATTGTATTAAAAGCAAGAGTTCCCTCACTATACGTGAGGGTATATCGCCTTAAAAATCCGCAATTCGTCATATATACAAGTTCCCTCACTATACGTGAGGGTATATCGTAATTTTCGCTGCAGAGTGTCTGTTTCAGTTTGTTCCCTCACTATACGTGAGGGTATATCGAAAAGAAATGCAAAAAAAAGACGCAAAAATTGCGTTCCCTCATTATATGTGAGGGTATATTGGTCATTTTCGCTTCTTTCAGAATCCCTCATATTAAAAATGTAAAAATATTTCAAAAAAACACAAAGAAAGGAAGCCAAAAATATGAATAATGTATCTTTTCAGGATGGAGTAGTTTTCTACGAATGTTCAGCCAATGAGCTGATTGACGTTGAAATTGAAGATTACGTTGACGAGTTAGTTTTCGGAGAAAAAATTCCTTGCACTGTATATAACCTTCTCAACGTAAGCAAATCATTCCCGCAGATTAGAACAATCGTAATTGAAGAAGGAGTTGACAAAATCCAAATCTGGAATAGAACATTTCCAAATGTTAAGAAAGTGATATCTTATAACAAGAAATTTCTGTCCGGAAACGTTCTTAAAGGGCTCGGAAATTCTACCGGAAACGAAATTATCCTCTTTAATTCATTTGTTAAGAACGAATGTGAGGCGATTGATTTAAGCGAAGTTTCATGTATTGAAAGCCACGCTTTTGAAGATTGCAAATCCGGAAATATCATTAATGACGATGATGTCGTTAATTTTTGCTATGACGCATTTAAAGATTTTCATGGCATTGCCAACCTTCCGAGACTGGAGGGCGGAGGACATGTCCTCGGACATATCCTGATGGATTACCAGTATGATATACCTGATTATATTAAAACCATCAATAATACCGCTGATTTTTCAGGCAAGGCTATAAGGATTTCAGATGCTTCATTGTTATATAATATCAAAACTGCTTGTGCACCATCAAGGATTGAGCTTAGAGGAGACAAGTTTAATATCATTGAGGTTATCAATGTTATGAGAAATTTTAGACTTGAAGCGCTTGAAATATTAGACGACAATCCATACCTCAAAACAATTGATGGCATCTTATATACGAAAGATATGAGGATGCTTATCAAATGCTCAAAGAATAAAATCGGACGTGTTGAGATTCCTGATGGAGTGGAAGAAATAAGAGAAGATGCTTTTGCGTACTCCAACATATCTGAAGTTATCATGCCGGATTCAGTCAAATACATCGGTGAAAGGGTATTTTATGGATGTTGTAAGCTTGCACATATAAGATACAGTAAGAACCTTACGTATATTCCGAAGGAAGCATTTTCCGGATGTAATGCCCTGGATTTGTCTCATTTGTTTGATAATGTTAAAAACATCGGAAGCCGTATAGCAATGATATCCGGTCTGATTAACATACCTGACGGAGTTGAAAATATTGCAGAAGAAGCATTCTGCTTTAATAATAAAGACGAAGATTCTAAAGTAATAATTCCGTCATCGGTAAAAACAGTTGGGCTTAGGAGCTTTTACGGAGCAAAAAATATAACCATTACGACCAAAAATGGAATTCTGCCAAAAGGATTTTTTAAGGCGATTGGCTACCAGGTCTACAGTAATAATTCGTATTCAGCCATATCTGTAACCGTAGACGGCAAAACTTGCATGATTCCTCCAGATGGGGAAAATGCCAAAACCCTTGATGTGTATTTCGAGTTCTATCCGTTCGACCCGGAAATCATATATCAGCATTACGCCGACATGGAAACCACAACCAGAGGTGATTTCATGGCTTTTGTGTATTTTAACAGCAAAAATATAAGAGAAAGAGAAGCTGCAAAAAAAGGTTTAAGGCAAAAGTCGAAAGAATATATTAACATACTTTATTTCTACAGCAAACATCATCCCGAAGATGGTGAGAATAAGGAAAAGCTTATTAAATTTCTGTCTTACGGCTTTGCGTCAGAAGAAGCAATCAAAAATCTTATTTGCATGATAGAAGAAGATAAAGACACTACTTTAATGGCGTATGCTATAGATGCGTTAAAGTATTATGATTTGAATGATGGATTTGACCTAAATTAGCCGTCGCATACTTGTAACTTCAGTCGTGAGTTAATTAGACGACTCATAAAAATATCGTTTACGACATTTTGTTTCTCTACGTTTCGGCGTAGAGATTTTTTTTATTTTCATTAAATTTTTTCGTAAAAAATCGTCCAATTTTTAATTTTTTCGGCATATTAAATATGCAAGAAATTTAAATGCAAATTTTTACAAAAGGAGGTGTCTTGTATGGAAATTACTTCAAGTTATCAAGTAGAAATCTTATCAAATGCAGATATGAAAAGCACAGTGCAGATTTACCGCAGGGCACTTGCTTTCGTTATTGATGTATGCAATAAAGAGCTTTAGCATATTAAATATGTGGATGAGAGACTAGAAAGACATTTGTGCAATTTGCACAACGATGTGTTTGAGGCGGCTGAAAGCCGCATAAATACTGAGTGTTCCCTCATTATATGTGAGGGTATATCACAAACTGGTATAACTATATAATTAATAACATAGTTCCCTCATTATATGTGAGGGTATATCGAGGTGCAGAAAGTCCGGGACGGATATATCCGTGTTCCCTCATTATATGTGAGGGTATATCGCGCGGTATATTATTGCAGAGGAGACCAAAGGGGTTCCCTCATTATATGTGAGGGTATATCGTCGTTATTAGACTTGTCTTGGAATTCTGCAATTGTTCCCTCATTATATGTGAGGGTATATCTACCCCGTACCACTTAACGAAGACGTTAAATGTGTTCCCTCATTATATGTGAGGGTATATCGTTCTTTAGCATCGTCTTCACCGTCTACATCATGTTCCCTCATTATATGTGAGGGTATATCAAAAATATATCAGAGAAAGAGAATCTGCAGGGCGTTCCCTCATTATATGTGAGGGTATATCGAACCACCCCGGCGGCAGTGTGTCAGCGTGTGCGTTCCCTCATTATATGTGAGGGTATATCATCGGGATTTTTTAATGAGTAAAACGGCTCGTTGTTCCCTCATTATATGTGAGGGTATATCGGTAATCTTTAACCTCTTCCAAATCCCCTTTAAGTTCCCTCATTATATGTGAGGGTATATCATTGCCGGGGCAATTTTGGGGTGCAGGGAACTCGTTCCCTCATTATATGTGAGGGTATATCGATTTAAGCCGGGAGATACCCGAATTAACTACGGTTCCCTCATTATATGTGAGGGTATATCGGAACACGTTCAAGAGGCGGCAGAGATGCTGCCGTTCCCTCATTATATGTGAGGGTATATCTTAAAAATCATATGTTATAATTATCATGTTTTCGTTCCCTCATTATATGTGAGGGTATATCGGACATTGGAAGAATGTGAGAAATTTGTTGAACGTTCCCTCATTATATGTGAGGGTATATCGGGCTTTCTCTATTGCAATTACAGACCAACAAAGTTCCCTCATTATATGTGAGGGTATATCGCGAGCGAGACGAGACGCCAGAACCGCCGAGGAGTTCCCTCATTATATGTGAGGGTATATCCCTTTTTCTGAATTATACCACATTTTTAACCCAGTTCCCTCATTATATGTGATGGTATATCGCCTGAAGAAGCTAGTTGGAACGCGTTCTGAACGTTCCATCATTATATGTGAGGGTATATCGCAAGAATGAGTAAAACCCAAGATGAATTTTTTGTTCCCTCATTATATGTGAGGGTATATCTCTTCCGCTTCTCTCTTTTCCTTTATTTCTTTCGTTCCCTCATTATATGTGAGGGTATATCGAACCTCGTTTTCAACGCTTCAAACTGTTTCGTGTTCCCTCATTATATGTGAGGGTATATCGTCTTGGCATTCAGGCAACTTTACATCCCCTAAGTTCCCTCACTACATGTGAGTGTATATCGAAATCGGCAATGGCATCCTTCAGGCATCAAAAAATATAAATGTAGTTGACGATAGTATCCCGCAAATTGCCTAAAAGGAGGTGAGAAAAAATGAGTGGAGACACCGAATTCTGAAACACAACAACGCCACATACACAATACACAACATTTACAGCCTGGCAATTCCTTTGCCGGGCTTATTTTTACGTTTTTCGCTATTTCAAAAATCCCGCATATTAAAATCGTAAAAATATATTTAAAACTAAAACAAAGAAAAGGAGACTTAAAAAATGAGTAAAAGCAAATGGATTTACAAAAATCTTAAGAATTCGGAGTTTCAGACCCTCGCAGAGCAGTTTAATGTCCACCCCGCAATTATCAAAATTCTCGCAGATAGAGGAATTCAGGGTGAAGAGGCAGTGAGAGAGTACCTGGAGGCTGACATTTCCCGCGTTTCTGACGGCTCAGAGCTGACAGATATGCAGCGCGGCGTTGATATTGTCTACGACGCAGTAAAAGCAGGAAAATACATCAGAATCATGGGTGACTATGACGTGGATGGCGTCTCCAGTACATATATCCTCTACAAAGGACTAACCGGACTTGGCGCCAAATGCGATAAGTTCATACCGCATCGTATTACAGACGGTTATGGCCTCCATGAACCGGCAATTCGTGATGCATATGATGCCGGCGTGCAGGTTATTCTGACCTGTGATAATGGTATTGCAGCTGCGAATGAAATTAAGCTGGCGAAAGAATTAGGAATAACGGTTGTAGTTACTGACCATCATGAGATTCCTTACGAAGTAAGGAACCTCTCCCCGACAGACGACTCTGCGAATGCAGAGGAGGATGGAGACGGTGAAGTCCCTTACGAAACACCAACCGAACCCGGAGATAATGAAGGCGCTCGCCACTACATCATCCCTGACGCCGATGCGGTCATTGACCCGAAACGTCCTGAAGATGACGGCGTTTTCAAAGAAATCTGCGGCGCTGTTGTTGCCTGGAAATTTATGTGGTGCCTGTATCGAAAATTCGGAAAAGAAGATGAATTCAACAATTCCGATTTTCTGGAAGTCGCATCACTCGGCACTGTCTGTGATGTAATGGAATTACAGCATGATAACCGTGCAATCGTTAAAGAAGGGCTTAAAAAAATGCAGAGCACTTCAAATATTGGCCTGCAGGCGCTGCTTGAAGTTCTTGGACTGAGAGACAAAACTCTGACCTCTTACGATTATGGTTTCAAAATCGGCCCATGTATTAATGCCGAGGGCAGACTGGATACCGCAAATGAGGCCTTTGACCTGTTGGTTGAGACTGATTATCAGAAAGCGCTCGAAAAAGCCGCTCAGATGCGAGACCTGAACGTAGAACGTCAGGAACTCACAAAAGAAGGCATGGAAGCTGCTTTCAAAATCATTGATGCAGAAATGCAGAATGATAAGGTTTTGGTTGTCTACCTCCCGGATGTCCACGAGAGTATCGCCGGCATTATCGCCGGCAAAGTCCGTGAGAAATACTGTAAACCTGCTTTCGTCCTTACAAAAGGCGACGGTGATTTTCTGAAGGGCTCTGGCCGCTCCATTGAAGCATACAGCATGTATAACAAAATGGTTGAGGTCAAGGATTTGATGCTTGGTTTCGGCGGTCATCCACTGGCAGCCGGATTATCTTTGAAAGAAGAGAATCTGGAAAAATTCCGTCAGGAACTTAATGCCCGCAGTGGTCTGACTGATGCGGATTTTATCCCGAAGGTTATGATTGACGTGATTCTGCCGGTTGACTTCCTGACACAAAGCTTCATCAAACAGCTTGAAATTCTGGAGCCATTCGGCAAAGGGAATGAAAAGCCAGTTTTCGCCCAGAGCAATGTTAGGGCAACCCGTGCTGAGATTATCGGTAAAAACAAAAACGTGCTGAAAATCACGTTCAATAGCCGAAACTGCAAAAGCGGTGTATGCTTCCATGACATTGAAGCGAAAGAGCAGCTTTTGAATCAGAATGGAAAACTGTATGACTTCAAGATGCTGTATTACCCGACACTCAATGAGTGGAATGGTGTGACCAGCATTCAAGCGAATATTCAGGATATCTGTTAATTTTGGATTGATACCGGCGGCTTCGCCGCCGGAGAAAGGAAAAAATAATGAGAAAAGAAACAAAAACTACTGAACCTGCAAACACTGATAGAAAATGCCAGGACTGCAAACTGCTTCCATTTTTGGTTGAGTTTTTCTTTGGAGTGGAGGTAATCTTTGCAATACGTTTACGCGCTACCTGGATGGTTGATTACAAAAACAGTAACGGAGACATATACAGCGTGTATTGGCAGTTCAGCCTGAAAGACCCTTGGCTGCTTCCTAAATATGACCCTAATTTTTGTAGTGGTCCACTATATGGATGGTTGTTTTTCTACTTTGGAAAAAAGAGAGAAAAATAAATTTTCTAAAAGAGAAAGGTGGAAAAATATGATTATGAATCCTAAAATCGGAGATTACATATGGTTTATCTGTCGATGGACAGATTTGCCTGTTCTCGGACAGGTAACAAGCCTAAAAATAGACCCTGCAAATAAGAACTTTCCATATGAAAGACCTTACGCAGAGGTTGATTGGTATAATGGAGAAAATCCATCAGAGCCAGGCCCATGGTGCGGCAGTACATCTGTATTGTTAAAAGACTTGTATAAAACAAAACAGGAATTGCTTGATTCCATTAAATTCTCTACAACTCGATAAAGATATGCCGGCAGAAAATGCCGGCATTTTTTTTCTGAAGATTTTGCATATTGTATATGTAGCACAAAAAATAAACAAAAGAGGTGATAAATATGAAAAAGACTGTATCTCTGACATCAACAATCCTGATGACTATTTATACGGCACTGGTAACCATCCTTAATCTCGGAATATTCGCCATTGCTGCAGTTTTCGGTCATCTGTCTGGCAGCAGCCTGACGAAGGGCTGGATGGTTGATGGCACTGACCTCGGCCCGCTTGCATCCGGTACCAGCGCTATTGCATCAGCAATGATACTTGTGGTTGCTTTTGTATTGCTGATTCTTACAATCACGCTTATTGTTGCGACGGTATTGTCTTACAAATTTATCGGCAGCGGTAAGTTTAAGAATGATGCCTGGATGAAAATCGTAATCTTTGGAATCTCACTCCTTGGATTCGTGTTCACAACAAACAGCTATGGGTTTATGGCGTTTTGTGAAGCTGTATTCCTGGCTATACCGATAGGACTGTCTGTTGTTGTTCTTTGCGATGACAGTGATGACAACGAAGAAGAGCCAAAAGCAATAAAAGAAGCTGAAAAAGAAACCATAAAAGAACCAGAAGAAAATAGCTAACTGAAAATACAAAAAATTTTGCATATTATATATGTGACAAAAAAATAAAGGAGGCGATAAATATGGAAAGAAAAAAAACATTATCTCTTGTGTCAACTATCATGATGACAATCTATGCGGCGTTAGTAACCATTTTTAATCTTTGGATGTTTGCTATGGCTGCGGTTTTGGGCCAGCTGGTTGGGAAAAACTCAACGGAAAGACTAATGATTGATGGAACTGATTTCAGCGGGATTGTATCCGGCACCGGTGCTATCGCGTCAGCGGTGATGCTTTTAATTGCCTTTGTATTGCTGATTGTGACAATCATATTAATTGTTTCAACGGTGCTGTCTTACAAATTTATCGGCAGTGGCAAATTCACGACCGATGCATGGATGAAAATTGTCATTTTCGGAATTGCGTTCCTGGTCTTTGTACTGACGACAAATAGCACCGGACTGATGGCGTTTTGCGGAGCTGTGTTCCTGGCTCTGCCGATAGGACTGTCCGTTGTTGTCATATGCGATGACAGTAAAGACTATGACAACGAAAGCGATGGCAGCGAAAGCAATGAGAAAAAAGAATCCATAAAAGAACAAGAAGAAGAACCAGAAAAAGACAGCGAAGAAAAAGAATCAGAAACCTAAGGGTATCACAAAACAGCGAAACTTTTCGCTGTTTTTTTTTGCATATTGTATATGTAGAAAACAAATAACAAAAAAAGAGGAAAGAAACATTGAAAAAGAAATACAAAATCAACCTCCATATTCTGGAGGCGTGTAATTTTAGATGCCGGCAATGCTTTTCAAAATTTGGAACGGAAAAACAATACCCGCCGGCAGGATTGTGGAGCTCTGCGGGCTGATTCGGAAGTATGCGCCGGGATGCCGGATTAAGATTAACACCGTCGTTTCAGTATTAAACAAAGATGAAATGAGGTTTGACTTTATTGACAAAATTAGCCGTCGCATGTTTGTGATTTTAGTCATGATGCAGCGAGCTTACGCTCGCTTGCGCCAGACGGCTCTGCTTTTTAAATACATAAAAATATCGTTTACGACATTTTATTTCTCCACGTTTCTGCGTATAGAATTTTTTTATTTTCATTAAATTTTTCGCAAAAATCGTCTCGTTTTTTATTTTTTCGGCATATTAGATGTGTAAAAAATTCAAAGACAAATTTTTATGAAAGGAGGTGTCTTGTATGGAAATCACTTCAAGTTATCAAGTAGAAATTTTATCAAATACAGATATGAAAAGCACAGTACAGATTTACCGCAAGGCACTTGCCTTCGTTATTGATGTATGTAATAAAGAATGGATTGATATTTCAGCAATTGAATCTCAAGTACAAAAGAAAAGCTTTGTTGAGAAATTAATACATCCAACTAAAAATAATCCAAACCCTAAATATCCATTTGATATTAAGGGGTCTGAATTCTATAAATTTCCATCATATCTCAAAAGAGCAGTTATTGCTGAAGCAATCGGTGCTGTAAGCAGCTATCGCAGCAATTATAAGAACTGGGAAGATAATGGAAAGAATGGAAAAGCTCCAACGTTACAGATGGACAGGCATGCAATGCCGGTGTTCTACAATAAGAATATGTACAAGGAAGACGCACCTAAAAATGCCAAATATCCAAAAGGCATGAATCCAGACGATGACAATATCAGATGGCTAAAGTTATATCAGAATAACGACTGGGTGTGGGTTCCTGTCAGATTAAGAAAAACTGATATTAATTATATAAATAAATACTGGGGAGC
>OGCO01004158.1_pt1 | contig 15850 bp, 10 predicted proteins | sample 1570171 | NCBI WGS metagenome assembly OGCO01 (sample SAMEA4370583, study PRJEB24528) | human gut metagenome | reverse complement strand
TTACTCATTTCAAGGGACATGAAGCCACCGGTTTCGGCGGCGCAATCAAGAATATTGGTATGGGCTGCGGAAGCCGTGCCGGAAAAATGGCTCAGCACAATAGTGGTAAACCAGTTATCGAAACAGACCTTTGCCGCGGCTGCAAACGCTGTGCAAAGGAATGCGGAAGTGACGCTATTACATATCCTGAGAAAAAAGCGGTCATTGATTATGAGAAATGTAAGGGTTGCGGCCGTTGTATCGGTGCCTGCAGCTTTGATGCAATTCACAACCCGCACAGCAATTCCAATGAGCTTCTCTGCCGTAAGATGACAGAGTATGCACAGGCAGTCTGTCATGGACGCCCATGCTTCCATATCGCTCTGGTTCAGGACATCAGCCCGAACTGTGACTGCCACGGCGAAAATGATGCTCCGATTCTTCCGGATATTGGAATGTTCGCAAGCTTCGATCCCATTGCTCTTGATCAGGCCTGCGTAGATGCATGTCTTGCTGCGGAGCCAATCCGCAACAGCCAGCTTGGCGACAATCTTGCGAAACCGGAATGGCATTGCCACCACAACCACTTTATGGATTCCAATCCGAATGTAGAGTGGGAAGCAACTCTGGATCATGGTGAGAAGATTGGACTTGGAACAAGAAGCTATGAACTGAAGAGAATTTAATTAATAAACAGCTGCCACATTATCAAAACACTTTGAACAATGCGGCAGCCGTTTAACTTTAACCTTTTTTTGCCAGATACCTTTTAATCAAAAAGGAGCAGAAATATGGAAATGTATAAATGCCATTTTCTATTCCCACATTGCTGTCAGCCAGTTTTATTCCCCACTTAATATCGCTGTAACTTTCATTATCAATCAGTTTTCTTAAAGATTTTGAGCGATTTTTATTTGCCTTTACTTCAACCGGAACCAGTTCATCTTTTGTCCTGACAAAAAAATCTTCTTCCAAAGTTGCATTTTCTTTTTTGTAATAATATAATCCTAAAATACATAGTCTCACCCCTTCAAGAAAAGTCATCACGTTTTATAAGCTTTTATTCGCAATTTTCTCACGTTTTTCATTACTATCTTAACACAAAAATCACGTTTTATGTGCATTAAATTATTTAGACCTATATCCGCTTTCCTTACAACCACAATCAGACCAGGCAGAAAGCCGCCAGCATATAAACCAACACACGGACCAAACAAATCACGCTACTGGTGTTCCAAACAAATACTGGTAACACAAAAAGTTCCGGTAACCGATGTCTTTCCACCGTTTACCGGGACTTTTTATGGTTTCTTTTTAAGCTTCTTCCACGATTTTCACACCCCATGCAGGCATTTGGAGAGCGGTGCCATTTTCTACGGCGGTGTTTTCTAACAGCTCTATGCCATTTTTATAATCATAAGGCATTTCCAGTTCCATACCAGAATAATTCAAGAAATAACAAACAGTTTTTCCCAGATCATTCAAACCTTTTCGCACAATAATTGGGTAGTGGTATTCTGGGATTTCTACGCCTGCTTCCGGGAGCACGGCTTTATAAACGGACTTCAGGGTTTCCTCGTCTGTCATGCAGCCGATGTATACGGCCTGGCCTTTTCCGTAGTGGTTTCGGGTGATAGCGGCGTAATCTTTCCAATTATAGTGCTCGTAAGATGCCAGCACTTCTGCTCCTTCCGAAACCAGAAGCTCCATAAATACATTCGCAGCTGGGTGTGCATTGCCTTTCTGATCTGTTTTTTCCGGAATGACTTCCCCTGTTAAGCCTACATTTTTCGGGAAAGTGAACTGATCGTAATGGACTCCGAAGCAGTTGCTCAGAATATGTGGCTGCACCTGATGACTTACCTTCACATTTTCATTTGCAAAAGCAGTTTTAAAGGATGCAATCAGGGTTCCGCCATTTTCCACATACTGTTTTAACCGTATGAGAAGCTCATCAGGTGCCGCATACAGGGCTGGTACTACAATTGCTTTATATTGCTCCAGATTCTCGGACTCTGGCCAGATGAAATCGCATTCTACGTTCATGTGATACAGAGTATCGTACATCCAACGCATAACGTCATTATAATAGATACTCTTAGCATCCGCGCCGGGTGCCTGTTCCTGGATTCGGAACCAGTTCAGGGCAGTAAGCGCTTCATTGCTGACCAGTACTGCCACTTCATTTTTCTTCTTCAGATTAACCAGATGTTTTCCAAGGCGGGCAAACTCGTTACCAATTGTGCAGGCTTCCCTGTAAGTGGCATTTTCCTGGAAATCATGGCTGAGCAGGCCCTTCCAGTATGTCTCAAAAGAATTATGGATGGAATGCCAGTGCCAGTACATCACGCTGTTTGCGCCAGATGCCAGGTGACTGTATGCCTGTAATCTCAACTGTCCTTTATATGGTGTCCATCCAGGAAATCCCTGTGCTTCGGTTTCAATTACCAGATAGTTGTCCTGTTTCAGGGATCGGATCAGATCTCCGCCGAATGCAATTTCTGCGCCAGTGAGGTCATCCTGTGTAGGATGGTAAATATCGGTTCCTGCAATTGTCAGGCACTGGGACGCATGAAAATGGTTTACATAAGGCTGAATGCCATAGGAATATCCACGCCACTCAAAATCCAGATTATGGGTTACAAACTGGTCTTCTCTTCTATATTCATTTACAATATCAGCCTGCCAGCCGAGGAATTTGTCCACCAGAGTTCTCTGGAATTTCTCAAATTCTGCGCCAAGGCTTCCATTGATCGTACCACGTACATCTGGAAAATCCTCCCATGCATTGATTCGATTGCTCCAATAATCCAGCCCGAATTCGTAATTCAGGGCATCCAGATCATCATGGAATTTTTCACGAATATATTTCACAAACTGCTCCTGCACGTTTTTTCCAGCAGTTCCGTAATATTTCGTCTCATTATCCAGCTGGAAGCCGATGACGCACTTTCTATGTGCTGTGCGCTTCATCAGTTCTCGGATTACACGTTCCGCATAGAAAAGGTACACCGGATGGGTAATATCCATGATCTGACGGGCGCCATAAATACCTCTTCCCTTTACTGTCTCAGCCAAAACATCCGGATGTGCCTTCACCATCCAGGTAGGCACAGCATAGGTAGGCGTACCGATAATCACATTGATTCCTGCCTCTTCCATGGCATCCATTACTCTTTCCACATGGGAAAAATCAAATACTCCTGGCTGCGGCTCGCAAGTGCTCCAGGTAGACTCGGCAATTCGAACGGTATTGATTCCCGCTTTTTTCATCATTTCCACATCTTTATCCAGGCGGTCATACGGCATATACTCATCATAATATGCTGCTCCGTAAAGAAGTTCTTTCATATTCATCCTCCATTGTTTTTTATGGTATTATATCTTAGCTTGTAACTTATCTCAAATATAGTATAATTGTTACAAATAATCAATTTCATTTTCGATTTCGTCTATACAAATAAACTCAGAAATGGAGTACCTGATATGAAAAATAATTTTTCTCCCAGTTCCAACACTGCCAGCCTTTTTTCCTGGTTTGTGCGGCACTGGAAACAGTTACTGGCGGCAATTGTAATACTAAGCGCGATTGCCTTTGCCGGCCATAAGCTTTATCTTTTTTATCCTTACCTGAATCTGCCCCATGTAACTGCTGCCGATCTGGACGCCCTTGATCTGGATGGTTACGACAAGGTGATGTTTGTGGCGCACCCAGATGATGATTTGCTCTGGGGTGGACGGCACTTGATTGAAGACGATTATCTGGTAGTGTGTATGACCCGTGGAAATGATCCGGTTCGAAGCGCAGAATTTAAATCCGTAATGGAAGCTACCGGGGACAAATATCTGATTCTTTCCTACCCGGACAAAATCGGAAAAGATCGCAGCAGCTGGAACTACTGGAAAAAAGATATGGAAGCAGATATTGCCACAGTCCTGAACTACAAAGACTGGAAACAGGTTGCCACTCACAACGCAGACGGCGAGTACGGCCATCACCACCACCAGATGACTCACCAGCTTGTAGCAGAAGCCTATAAAGAGACAGACTGCAATGCTGATTTCTATTCTTTTGGAACGTATTATGTAAACGACAAGGTTCCCTACGACCTTGAAGAAATGCCTAAAGATCTTTATATACAGAAGCGCAAGCTGGCAAAGCTCTATGTCAGTCAACGGACTACCGTAAGGAAAATGTATCATATGCTGCCCTATGAGTACTGGCAGAAAGAAGATTTCTGATCTTATATAAAAAGCTGTGTCTATGCCAGAATTTATTTATCCTGGCATGAACACAGCCTTTATTATTTCTTATAATTTTTTTCGCAAAATGAATCTGCCCTTATTTATTTCTCAGCAGCCTCGCTCTTGGTTACAGTAACCTTATCCAGATGCCAGATATCATCTACATACTCCTGGATGGTTCTGTCAGAGGAGAATTTACCACTGCATGCAGTGTTCAGAAGTGCCATCTTCGCCCACTTCTTCTCATCCTTGTAAGCTGCCTCCACTCTCTTCTGAGCCTCAGCATAGGATCTGAAGTCTCCGAGAATGAAATACTGGTCTGCTCTGGAGCAGTTCTTAGTATTCAGAAGAGAATCATAGATATCTCTGAACAGCTCTGTATCGCTGGAGAAGGTTCCATTGATCAGCTGCATCAGTACCTGACGGATCTCAGCATCTGTGTTGTAGATAAAGTCTGGATCGTATCCGCCATGGTTCTCATAGTTAATGATCTGGTCAGCGCTCATACCGAAGATGAATGCGTTCTCCTGACCAACTTCCTCAACGATCTCTACGTTTGCACCGTCCATGGTTCCAAGTGTAGGAGCACCGTTCAGCATGAACTTCATGTTACCTGTACCGGAAGCCTCTTTACTTGCAGTAGAAATCTGCTCGGAAACATCTGCTGCTGCAAAAATCAGCTCAGCATTAGATACTCTGTAATTCTCAATAAATACAACTTTGATCTTGCCGCCAATTGATGGATCATTGTTTACAACATCTGCTACGCAGTTGATCAGTTTGATGATCTTTTTCGCACGCTCATATGCTGCAGAAGCTTTTGCACCAAAGATGAAGGTTCTTGGATAGAATTCCATCTCCGGATGTAATTTAATCTGGTTGTACAGATAGATTACATGAAGGATATTGAGAAGCTGTCTCTTATACTCATGAAGTCTCTTAACCTGTACATCGAAAATGGAGTGAGGATCAACTTCAACACCATTGTGCTCCAGGATATATTTTGCAAGACGCTGTTTGTTCTGGAATTTAATGTTCATAAACTCCTGAAGAGCCTTCTCATCGTCAGCATATACCTTCAGCTTGCTGATCTGGGAAAGATCTGTGATCCAGTCTGGTCCAATATGGTCTGTGATCCATGCAGCAAGGTTCTGGTTTCCATGAAGAAGGAAACGTCTCTGAGTGATACCGTTGGTTTTGTTATTAAATTTCTCTGGCATCATCTCATAGAAATCTTTTAACTCCTGCTTTTCCAGAATCTCAGTATGAAGTCTTGCAACACCATTTACAGAGAAGCCTGCAACGATTGCAAGGTGTGCCATCTTAACCTGTCCGTCATAGATGATTGCCATCTTTTTGATTTTCTCATAGTTTCCAGGATATTTATTCTGTACTTCGATGATGAAACGACGGTTGATCTCTTCGATGATCTGATATACACGTGGAAGAAGTCTGGAGAACAGCTCGATCGGCCATTTCTCAAGAGCCTCAGCCATAATGGTATGGTTGGTGTAAGCAACACATTTGGTAGTTACAGCCCAGGCATCATCCCAGCCAAGACCTTCCTGATCCATAAGAAGACGCATAAGCTCTGCAACTGCCATAGTCGGATGAGTATCGTTCATCTGGAATACGACTTTCTCGTGGAGCTTCTTAATATCATTATGTGTTTTCTTATATTTCTCGATTGCAGCCTGAATACTTGCAGATACGAAGAAGTACTGCTGTTTCAGACGAAGCTCTTTACCGGACATTTTATTGTCGTTCGGATAAAGAACGTTTACGATATCCTTTGCAAGGTTCTCCTGCTCAACGGCTTTCTTGTAATCACCTTTGTCAAAGGAATCAAATCCAAACTCTTCGATAGCAGCAGCATCCCAGATACGAAGTGTATTTACTACATTGTTCTCATAACCAACGATCGGCATATCGTATGGGATTGCCTTTACTGCCTGATATCCTTCATGGACAAATTTGTTCTGGCCGGTTGCCTGGTCATATTCAACTCTTACATATCCCCCGAAATGTACCTCTTTTGCGTACTCCGGACGACGAAGCTCAAATGGATAGCCTTCTTCAAGCCATGCATCCGGAACCTCAACCTGGTATCCGTCTCTGATTTCCTGTTTGAACATACCATAACGGTAACGGATTCCGCAGCCATATGCACTGTATCCAAGTGTTGCAAGGGAATCAAGGAAGCATGCTGCAAGTCTTCCCAGACCACCGTTTCCAAGAGCCGGATCCGGCTCCTGATCCTCAAGTGCATTGATGTCGATTCCAAGCTCTTCAAGAGCTTCTTTCACTTCACCGTATGCACCAAGGTTTAAAAGGTTGTTTCCAAGGGCACGTCCCATAAGAAACTCCATGGACATATAATATACGATCTTCGGATCCTGCTTTTCATAAGCGTTCTGTGTATCAAGCCAGTTATCGATGATCACATCCTTCACTGTGTAGCTTACTGCCTGGAAAAGCTGCTCCTGAGTTGCCTCTTCAAGCTTTCTGCGGTAAAGAAACTTAACGTTGTCTTTTACACTTTTCTTGAAGGTTTCTTTGTCAAACTGTTTGTCAATCATTTTGATCCTCCTGTTGTATGTTAAATCAAAGCTTTGTAACACCAAGAGTTACATGCTCTTTATTAATATTCCACTCTTTTACATAACCATCTGTCTCGCCATAAACGACTTCCTCAGCCAGAACTTCAGATTTGATCTCAGCCTCGTTTGCCTTCATGGTCTCGATAATCTTGTCATTATCTTTTACAGATACACGGATCTTATCCATAACCTCAAAGCCAGCCTCTTTACGCATGGTCTGTACCTTGCTGATGATTTCGCGGACAAATCCCTCTTCGATCAGCTCAGGTGTCAGGTTGGTATCCAGAACAACTGCAGTCTCGCCTTCTGACTCTGTTACATAACCTTCTGTCTGTGCAGTCTCGATGAGCAGGTCTTCCTCTGTAAGCTCAACCTTGTTTCCATCGATATCAAGTACAAGTACACCGTTTGTTTTCAGCTCGTTCATAGCCTTGCTTCCGTTGATCTGGGCAAGTGCAGTACGGATTCCGCCGAGAAGCTTGCCGTATTTCGGTCCCACTGTACGAAGCTGTGGCTTGAAGCTGTAGGAAATGAAGGATTCCACGTCATCTGCAAATTTCACTTCTTTTACATTCAGCTCGTCTGCAATAATGTCTGTGAAATATTTATCCATCACCTTCGGAGCTTTTACATACATGGTTCCGATTGGCTGACGGTTCTTGATATTTGCCGTATTACGGCATGCACGGCCAAGAACAACAACGTCCAGAACTTCTTCCATGTTTTCTTCCAGATCTTTGTTGATCCACTCTTCCTTTACTTCCGGGAAGTCGCAGAGATGGATACTCTCAGGAGCTGTTTTGTCCAGAGATCTTACAAGATTCTGGTAAATATCCTCTGTCATGAACGGGATCATCGGAGCTGCAGCCTTGGCAACTGTTACCAGTGCTGTGTAAAGTGTCATGTAAGCATTGATCTTATCCTGCTCCATGCCCTTTGCCCAGAAACGCTCACGGCAGCGTCTTACATACCAGTTACTCATCTCGTCTACAAAGCCCTGAAGTGCTCTTGCAGTCTCCGGAATCTTATAGTCGTTCAGATCCTCGTCAACAGTCTTTACAAGTGTATTCAGCTTGCTGAGGAGCCATTTGTCCATAACCGGAAGCTTGTCATAGTCAAGTGTATATTTGGTAGCATCGAAGTTATCAATATTTGCATAAAGTACAAAGAATGCATAGGTATTCCACAGAGTACCCATGAATTTACGCTGACCTTCCTGAACAGCCTTGCCATGGAAACGGTTCGGCAGCCATGGTGCACTGTTGATGTAGAAGTACCAGCGGATGGCATCTGCACCGTATGTCTGAAGTGCATCAAACGGATCAACTGCATTTCCCTTGGACTTGCTCATCTTCTGGCCATTCTCATCCTGAACATGTCCAAGAACGATAACGTTCTTATATGGAGCCTGATTAAACAGAAGAGTAGACTCAGCAAGAAGGGAGTAGAACCATCCTCTTGTCTGGTCAACAGCCTCAGAAATAAAGTTTGCCGGGAACTGCTGTTTGAACAATTCCTGATTCTCAAATGGATAATGATGCTGTGCAAATGGCATTGCTCCTGAATCGAACCAGCAGTCAATAACCTCCGGTACACGGTGCATAGTGCCGCCGCACTCCGGACACTTCATGGTAAGCTCGTCAATGTATGGGCGGTGAAGCTCTACTGTCTTGGCGCGCTCGTCACCAGTTTTCTCATAGAGATCCTGACGGCTTCCAACAGATTCCATATGACCGCAGCTGCACTCCCAGATATTCAGTGGAGTTCCCCAGTAACGGTTACGGCTGATTCCCCAGTCCTGAACGTTCTCAAGCCAGTCGCCGAAACGTCCTTTACCGATACTCTCCGGGATCCAGTTAATGGTGTTGTTATTGCGGATCAGGTCATCTTTAACAGCTGTCATTTTGATAAACCAGGATTCTCTTGCATAGTAGATCAGTGGTGTATCACAACGCCAGCAGTGTGGGTAATCATGCTCAAATTTCGGAGCATCGAACAGCTTGCCTTCTTTTTCAAGATCAGCCAGTACCATTGGGTCTGCTTTCTTAACAAATACACCGGCATATGGTGTCTCAGCAGTAAGATCACCCTTGCCATCTACAAACTGTACAAACGGAAGGTCATATTCACGTCCTACACGGCTGTCGTCTTCACCAAATGCAGGAGCGATATGAACGATACCGGTACCATCACTCATGGTAACGTAGTTATCACATACGAGATAATGCGCTTTCTTGCCCTTGGATGCTACATAGTCACCTGTGCATTTAAACAGCGGCTCATATTCCTTGTATTCCAGGTCTTTTCCTTTATAGGTTTCCAGAACCTCATATGCAGGCTCTTCTTCCTTTGCAAGCTTGCCAAGTACTTTGTCAAGAAGTGCTTCTGCCATATAATAAGTGTATCCGTCTGCTGCTTTTACTTTACAGTAAGTCTCATCCGGATTTACGCAAAGTGCAACGTTAGAAGGCAGTGTCCACGGTGTTGTGGTCCATGCCAGGAAATATGCATCCTCTCCAACCACTTTGAAACGTGCGATTGCAGAACGCTCTTTTACTAATTTATAGCCCTGGGAAACCTCCTGGGATGAAAGCGGGGTTCCGCAGCGTGGACAGTAAGGAACGATCTTGAAGCCTTTGTATAAGAGGCCTTTGTTCCAGATTTCTTTCAGTGCCCACCACTCGGACTCAATATAATTGTCCTCGTAAGTTACATATGGATGCTCCATATCAGCCCAGAAACCAACTGTTGAGGAGAAATCCTCCCACATTCCTTTGTATTTCCAGACACTCTCTTTACACTGCTGGATGAACGGCTCCATACCGTATTCCTCGATCTGCTCTTTTCCATCCAGACCAAGCTTCTTCTCTACTTCAAGCTCTACCGGAAGACCATGGGTATCCCATCCAGCCTTACGCGGAACCATGTAACCCTTCATTGCACGGTATCTTGGGATCATATCCTTGATAACACGTGTCAGCACATGGCCGATATGCGGCTTGCCGTTTGCTGTTGGCGGTCCGTCATAGAATGTGTAAGTCGGGCCTTCTTTACGGTTTTCCATACTTTTTTCGAAAATATGGTTTTCTTTCCAGAATTCTTCTACTTTTTTCTCGCGATCTACGAAATTCAGATTCGTGTCTACTTTCTGGTACAAAGCTTTTTCCTCCTTTAAAATTATCAGTCGATTGCTGTTGGGATTTCCTGTTACATAAAGAATCCTGCCTGCAGGATTCTCCGTCTGCATAAAAAAAGCTCTCATCCTGCAAAAGGACGAAAGCTGTCAGCACTCGTTATACCACCTGTTACATTGTACAGGCTTGCACACGCAGCCGATACACGCTCCCTGTAACGGGGGAATTCCGTTATCTCCTACTTGTTCCTTCAGAGATAAAACTCCGGAGTGATCTTCGGCTGAATCTACTTGCGGCGGGCTTACACCATCCCCGTCTCGCTGAAAAGATTGCTGCTGTCTGTGTCTGCACAACCTTAAACGTTCAAAATCAGCTTACTGTCTCCATCACAGTCTTTAACTATTCTGTTTCCTGTCTATTATAAGGGTCTGAATTTCTATATGTCAAGTGTTTTTCCGCTGAAAAAATGGGGAGAATAGGGGAAAATAATGCTGAATTTGTGGATTTTCCGGGGTGCTGTGAACAATTCACACTCTTTTAATAGTTTTACATAAAGAAAAGTGGTATAATGCAATTACGTATTGGGAATTTTATGTACTATTTTAAGAAAGGATTTTATATGATCAGGAAAAATCTTCATATGAAAATAAAGCGGATTTTCTGTGGAATCCTGACAGCAGCAATGCTGCTTGGGCAGACGGGCGCTGTCTGGGCAGAAGCTACAGACACTGCCAGCGAATCTCCCACTCCTACTCCGGATCCGCATACCGAATATTATGCACAGGCAGCTGATACCGATTCCATTGAGGGTTGGCCGGAGGGTCCTAAGATTGAGGCGCAGTCAGCAGTTCTCATGGACTTAAATACAGAAGCGGTCCTGTATTCCAAGAATGCCAATACTCAGCTTTACCCGGCCAGTATTACCAAGCTTCTCACCTGTCTTCTTGGATGTGAGAACCTGGACGTGAACGCACAGCTTACCCTTTCCCAGCAGGCGGCTTACGGAATTGAAGCGGGAAGCTCCACCATTTATGGTGATGCCGGAGAGGTTTTTACAGTTGAACAATGTCTTATGGCACTGATGCTGGAATCAGCCAATGAAATGGCACTTGGTATTGGGGAAGAGGTTTCCGGTTCTGTGAAGAAGTTTGTAGAGCTGATGAACACCAGAGCCCAGCAGCTTGGATGCAAAAACACCCATTTTAATAACCCTAACGGACTTCCTGATGAGACTCATGTAACCACCGCAGGCGATATGGCAAAAATAGCCAAGGCTGCATGGCAGAATCCACTTTGCAGGAAATTTTTCACCACAGATCTTTATGAAATTCCGCCTACCAATATTTTTACAGAAACCCGCTATCTGCTCAATCATCACAAGATGATGGCTGGCAGGGATTACGCCTACGATGGTGTTCTGGGTGGAAAAACAGGCTACACAGATGTTGCCGGTGCTACTCTGATCACCTATGCCAAGCGTGGAAATATGACCCTGGTTGCAGTTGTGATGAATTCCGTAAATGGCGCCTGGGCTGACACAAAGAGCCTTCTGGATTACGGTTTCGACAATTTCGAATGTAAAAAAGTAAAAATCAGCAAGAATCCTGTTCCGAAGAAAAATCTTCCAGGTGAGCAGTATCTGCTGAATAATTGCGGAAATACTTATCCATTCTACTACACAAAAAATGTATACGTGACCGTCCCCACAGGAACAGACCTCAGTGTTCTTACCAAGAAACAGGCCATTCTTTCCAACGCTGTGGGACCATTGAGATTAAAGAGCAAGTATTATTTCAATGGCCAGATGGTTGGATGGGGAATGCAGTATGAACGGTCGATCATGACCAGTCTGCTGACAACACCGACTTTATAGAATAAGGGCTAAGAATGAAAACTGCATTACGCATTTTCGTTCTTAGCCCTGTATTATTGTAGTTCCTCTACTTTACACAATATTCTTTTATCTCTTTATTCGAAATGCCCCTATTACTACAGTTTCTTTCCTCAACTCTTATACCAGAATTTCAGACATTTCACCTTAATATTTGAAGGATCTGCTATTAGTTTTCCTATATTCAGCTTCATGGTTTTTGTCTTTCCCGGTTTTATATTGACCTTAAAGGTTTTGGTGCGGGTCATTTCTTCATTAATGGTCATGGTAAATTTCAGCTTCACTTTTGTGATGGTGCTTTTGGATTTATTGGTGAAACGGGTTGTGTAAATGGTTTTGCCGGAATCCGGATAGTATTTATAGCCTTTCACTTTTACCTGAAGCTGTTTCAGTTTTGGCTTGGGGGCAGGCTTTTTGCCGACGATCACGGTTATGGTTCTCCGCTTGCCATTTACCAGGGCACTTACCTTGGCAGTGCCAGGCTTCTTTGCGATCAGGAATCCTCCGGCTGCATCAACGATCTTTTTATTGCTGGATTTCACTTTCTTGATGGTGATGCTTCCACCGCCGGTTTTGAAAACATAATTGGAAAACATGGTGGTATCCCCCACCTTCAGGGAGATGGAGCTGGAAACAGTTATGACTGTTTTCGCTACTGTGAAGGTCACCTTTTTCGTCTGATTTCCATATTTAAAAACGAAATCCGCCGAACCTGCTTTTGCAAAATATACGCTTACCTCAAAGCTGTCATTGGATTTTGGAGTAATGCCTGTAACCTGTGCCACCGATGAGTCCGAAATACTTACAGAATATTTGGACGAATCCTTATTTGAATAAAAAACATAAGGATCGTCAACCGTTACCAGGAACATTCCTGTGGTTTTGTCGTAATTGTTTTCCGGCGGATAAATGGCAATATCTGCGTTTTTGCGATTTTCCCGTACATTTACCGAGATGGAAAAATCTACGTTCTGCTCACTTGGAAAACTATCGTAATTTACAAATATTTCCATCAATTCCATTTCATCAGATTTGGAGAACGTGGCTGAGCCCTGCAGCACCGTACCTCCGTTTGAATATAAGGGTATGCTGTCGTCATCCAGATACACGCTTGCCCTGCCTGGTGTCAGACCGGAGCTTTGAAAAGTCATAGTCACATCTACCTTGTAATCCATGGAGTCTTCATGAGGGATCTGATAACCGATATAATAGCGGAATTCGTCTCCATCCCACACATTCATGCTGCCCGTTCCACTGAGTTTAAAACCATCCGTGGTAACCGCCTTGGTAATAGCAGCCTGCGCCTGTAGCGGACCAAAGAGAACCATCAGCAGTGTTACAAAGAAAAATGTCAGAATGTATTTCCCAAACCTGTAAAAATAATTTCTTAAACTCATAAACCCCCCTCCTTTTTTATACGCTGTTGTTGTATTACTTATAATCAGCATATGTGATTGGAGGGGATTTTTCTATTAACCAAATGTTAGTTTTTCATTCATTACAAGCAGTAGTTTCACGGATTTACTGCTCTTCTTTCTTCAGTCTCCGTTTGGCACGATGCGCATCACGTTTCTGGCGGATTTCATCGGCTTCTTCATCGGTTACATTGGTGAGCTTCTTAATTACATAATACTTATTGTCTTCCGTTCGGCGAATCCTGATTTTTCCCAGTACAAAGCCGTGCTCCTGACAAAGGGACACACTGTAATAAACCTTGGAATTATTCATAAACCAACGGATCTTACGCTTGGCCGGATTATGGCATAATGGACATTTCGTGCTGGTTACTTCCCGGTCCTTCATGGCTTTTTCGCGGGAATAGAACTCCCGGGATACATATTTATCATAGGTTGGATAGGATATGTGAATCTCTTCACGCTTGCTCTTGGGATTCTGATACACGTCCAGGGATGAGTTTGGAAAAATGTATTTATCTTCTATTTTCTGGAGAATACATGCAGTATAATAAGCATCTCCCAGAGCGCGGTGAAAATCCATTTTCTTCTCCACGCCCATTTTATCAGCAGCAAATTCCAGGGCACGGCGCTCGTCATTTTCTTCATAACGAATGGCAAATAATTTCTGCACATCATAATAAGTCACCGGACCTTTGAGCAGGGAAAGTTTTCCATAATATTTCATGTTCCGCTGCAGTTCCATTACATCCTGATTTCCCCAGGTAAAGAAAATATATTCTTCGCCACACCATTCCAAAAATTCCGTGATGGCCTGTGGGAAAAGAGTTCCATTCTGCAGATCCTTATAATTCATGTGAATCACTTCATGAATGCTGTCATGAATCCAATTGTACACCTGGGGCTTGATCAGACGCTGAAAGCTATCCACAATTTCTTTCTCTTCATTTAGTTTTATAGCGCCGATTTCTATGATTTCAAAAGGCAGACGGCTGTTAGACCACCTTTTTCCCCCCGGACTCTGATTCCATTCCAGGTCAAATACAATGTAATTCATGGGTAAATTCCTTCTCTGAAAATGTTTTTGTTACTGTGAACAGGTAAACAGTAACATGTTTTTGCCATCCACGATTAGTGCAGCAACATCTTGTTTTCACGCTATGGAGCCTGTTTGAAAAGGCTTTCTGCAAGATGTACATCATAATTTGTGGGAGATTTTTTGTTCTATCCTTTGCAGTTATCAACAATTCCAGACAAGTATAGCAGACAGGTGAAATGATGTAAAGACATAAGAAAAAACCTGCCGGTGGGTAGCCGGCAGGAAATGAGGGGGTATGAAACAAAATCTATGTAAATTAGAAAATCGTCTTAAAATGAACACAATCTATATAAAAGAAGCTGTTTACCATTATTTCAATATTGCTGAATAATCTATACACTGCAAGCACATCAAATAAAACATGCTCTGCCGCTTTCACTCGTTACTTATGTAAGTCGGCAATATCAGCCGCCGCTTCTGATTTACGGCTAATGCACACTCTATATTATCTAATTCAATTATCTATTTCAATCGTCTATTTCAATTATTTATTTCATCGGCACGAAGCAGGTGAACTGCTCCGCGCCAGTTATTATCTGTTATCAGTTTCCCACGGGAATTCTTATCTGTTAAAACAGCTCTTTCCCCGGGAATCAGCCTTCAATAGAAATAAATTTCTTCTCTTCAGGCACTTTCTTTTTCGCTTCCTTCGGGAAAGTAACAGTCAGAACACCATTGTCATATTTCGCATGGATGTCCTCATGCTCCAGTTCCTTACCTACATAAAAGCTTCTGGAGCACTGTCCGGTGTAACGCTCTCTGTGAACGTATTTACCGTTATTGTCTTTCTCATCTTTATTCTCGGTTCTGGAAGCCTGAATGTTCAGATAGCCATCCTTCAGCTGAATCTTCACATCCTCTTTATGGAAGCCTGGAAGATCAATGCTCAGCTCATAATTTCCATCCACATCCTTAATATCTGTCTTCATCAATTCAGCAGCTCTGTAACCTCTGTGATTCTCTCTTTCTACAGGTAATCTCATCCAGTCATCAAATAAATCTTCTCCAAAAATACTAGGCATTAACATAATCCATTCCTCCTTATATTGTGAACACTTGCGTGTTTAATTAACATCGTTGTTGAAACTGGAAGATTTCTTTTTCTCTCTTCCTTTGTTCTGCATGTAATATAACACGCATTGTTAGCACTGTCAAGAGGCGAGTGCTAATTTCACATATTTTTCACATTTTTCACATTTTCCAAAATATTTTAAGTGGAAAGTGGAAAATAACTATTTTGTGGTATATTTCAGAATATGAAATCCAAAGATTCGGGGAACTACGCCGAAGATTAGGCGATATTACACAGTCTACTTTGACGAAACAGCTTAGAGAATTAGAGCAAGATGGGTTTATCTCACGATATGTATATCAAGAAGTCCCACCGAAAGTAGAATATTCTTTAACTGATTTAGGGAAAAGTTTTGTACCGATTCTTCAAGATATGAAAAAATGGAGTGATATACATTTAATGTGATATTTAGGCT
>OGCO01004156.1_pt1 | contig 15856 bp, 13 predicted proteins | sample 1570171 | NCBI WGS metagenome assembly OGCO01 (sample SAMEA4370583, study PRJEB24528) | human gut metagenome | reverse complement strand
AACAGGTAATGATCTGTCCGATGGTAATGCATCCCGCCATGATAAAGGAATTCAAAATGAAACGGAGAAGCGGAACGGTACGGAATGCATTGATAAAGTTGGAAAAGGTCGGATTTTTGGGAAAGAGATTCAACTCTGTTGTAAACAGTTCATTGGAAGGCATCAGCGCAATACTGATCGCATAAAGCAAAGGAAGCAGGATCAGAATCGCGAACACCACATTGGCAGCCACACGAAGGGCGGTTCTTGCTCGTCTCTTTGTGAGTGCTTTTGCATTCATGGCTTCTTTCAGCTTCAGAAGTTCTTCTTTTGACAGATTTCCCACAGCGGGAACTGCCACATTTTCCATCTGACTCATCAGTAATTTACTCCCTTCTTTTCAATACGGAACATGATCAGTGTGATGATCATAATGATTATAAACAGGATTACAGACTGGGCTGCCGCACTTCCGAACCGGTAGTTGAAAAATGCGTCCCTGTAAATGGAATAGACAATAACATTGGTGGATTCATTAGGTCCGCCTTCTGTGAGGATCTTGATCTGTCCAAAAGACTGGAAGGCCTGAATAATATTTACTACCAGTGTATAAAACATGATCGGAGAAAGCCCTGGAAGTGTCAGGCTGAAAAACTGCTGCACACTGCTGGCTCCATCTACAGAAGCTCTCTCATAAATGGTCTCGTCAATGTTTCCAAGACCTGCGGAAAAATACAGGAAATTGATTCCGCTGTTCAGCCAGGCTGTAAGAATTGCCACACAGATCAGTGCGGTCTTCGGATCGTTCAGCCAGTTGATATCAAGTCCCAGAAGCTTGTTTACAATACCAACTGCCGGATGAAGCATGATCTGGAAGATCATTGCCGCAGAGCTGGATGCGATGGCCATTGGAAGCGCATAGGAAGTACTGAACACCCGGATTCCCGGAAATGCTTTGTTACAGAGTACTGCAGCGATCAGGCCAAGAAGCATGCCGCCGATCACCACGATCAGAACAAAGATCAGTGTCACTTTCAGACTGTTGATAAAGGATGCGGACTGAAGCAGTTCCTTATAGTTGTCCAGGCCAACGTACAATTTTGCCTGTCCCATTTTGTTTGTTTTGTAAAGACTTAAATAGATTGTTTTTACAAACGGATAAAACAGGAAAATTCCGAAGATCAGCATACAGGGTACCAGGTATAAGTACGGTGTGATCTTACTTTTGCTGTTATTTCCCATGATTATTTTTCCTCCCTGTAAAAAAGATTCTCTTCGGTTTCCGGATCAAACACATGTGCTTTATCCATGTCAAAATATAAGGAAACTTTTTCGCCGACCTGGGTCTGGTTCTCCGGATTCAGGCGAACTGCCAGGGTTTTGCCCTGCTCATCAAAATAGAGGATCACTTCCGCTCCAAGCATTTCCCGGTTTACTACAGGTTCGTCCACATCTACGCTGTCATTTTCAATTCCGAGTTTTTTCGCCTCTTCAATTTCGTAGATATCTTCCGGACGGATTCCCAGGATCACGTGTCTGCCGTTATATCTGTCTGCAATCTGTTTTCCTCTGGTGCCATCCAGATAAACTTTTTTCACAGTTTTTGCATCATCCAGAAGAAGGGCTGTACGGTTGTTTTCTTCTGCTTTCACTGTACACTGGAAAAAGTTCATGGACGGGGAACCAAGGAAGCCTGCTACAAAAAGATTTACCGGATTGTCATAAATACTCTGTGGTGCACCCACCTGCTGGATCAGGCCGTCTTTCATGACCACAATCTTAGTCCCAAGAGTCATGGCCTCTGTTTGGTCGTGTGTTACGTAAATAATGGTGGTATCCAGCTGTTTATGTAATTTCACAAGCTCCACACGCATCTGTGCACGGAGTTTCGCATCCAGGTTGGAAAGAGGCTCATCCATCAGGAAAGCTTTCGGCTTCCGGATAATGGCACTTCCGATGGCAACTCTCTGTTTCTGACCACCGGAAAGAGCTGCCGGTTTCCGGTCAAGAAGCTGCTCGATCTCCAGGATCTTTGCCACCTCGTGGACTTTTTTATCGATCTCATCTTTTGGCATTTTGCGGATCTTCAGGGCGTATGCCATATTTCCATAAACAGTCATGTTTGGATATAAGGCATAGTTCTGGAACACCATGGACATTCCTCTTTCCTTTGGTTCCAGATAATTGGAAAGTTCTCCGTCAATCCACAGTTCACCGTCTGTGATTTCCTCCAGGCCTGCAATAATCCGCAAAGTTGTGGATTTTCCGCATCCGGACGGACCTACGAAGATCACAAATTCCTTGTCATGTATATCAAGATTAAAATCCTTTATACCGTAATGTTCCGAATCAAATTGCTTACATACATTTCTAAGTGCAATTTCTGACATCACTTATCTCCTTTCTCTTCTCTCCTCGCTCGCATGGTTCTTAGTATAGAAGTTTTCCGGATGTTCAGATATCGTAGCTGCGCTAAGGGTTTGTGAATTGTGTGTTAAATTATTTCGGGAATTATATGCAATTCCGTTAAATTCTTTCTCCTGGGTAAAATTTCGACCGTATTCTTCAGAATCCTGTTCCTGATCTGTACTGGTCTATTGCATTAATTAGAACAATTCTCGCCAATCATGTCCGAAACATGGACTCTCGCCTCATTTTTCCATTCCTGGGTCAGAAAATAAATCAGATTTTGTATTCATCACTCATTTCTATACAAAATAAATAGCAATTTTGGGGCTTTCATCGCCGCTTGATTTGTGCAATTTTTCATGTTGTTTTAATTTTTTCTGTAAAATCTCAAATCTCAGCTATGTTTTTGTCTAATTTTACTATTGAAGTTTCGTGTATAAGTCAAACAATACAAAATATTTCTCTTAAATTTTCTAACTTTTTGTTAGCCACTTAGGTCGAGAAGTGCTATAATAATCACAGTCAAAAAAGAAATGCAGAATTCGTGTTACTGCGAACAGCGCGAACAGCAACATTACCGGAATCCATGCATCAGGAGGAGGAATTTGACATGATCACATTGAAAGCAGAGAAAAGAAACCCGAATGTAAAAGCTAAAAAATTAAGACGTGAGGGTTACGTCACAGGAATTCTTAGTGGAAAAGAAATGAAAGAGCCGGTAGCACTTCAGTTTGACGCTGCCGAGGCTGCGAAATTCATTAAAGCAAATAAAGAAGGAACTCAGATTTATCTGGACATCGAAGGCGAAAAAGTAGATGCCCTGGTAAAGAATATCGATTATAATCCAATTGAGAAACAGCTGATGGCTCTGGACTTCCAGGCACTGGTTGCCGGTGAAAAAGTATCCACAACCGTAGCTGTCAAACTGGAGCATACAGAACTGGTTCAGGGTATTGTTGAACAGGAGATGGAGGAAATCCACTATAAAGCAGATCCAGCCAACCTGCTGGATACCATCGTCATCGACTTCAATGGCTATCCTGCTGATGTCCGTGACATCCATGTAAAAGATCTCCCGATTCCGGAAGGCAAACAGGTTCATTTCATCACACCTGAGGATGCGGTTGTTGTTCACATCGGTGAGTACGAAGCTGCTCCTGAAGAAGACGAGGATGCTGAAGGCGCTGAGACAGAAGCGAAATAATTTTTAATATATACGATTTCAGGGGATTGCATTTAAGCAATCCCCTGATTTTTGTCTGTTATTTGTCTTCTACGTTATCTTCATGATTATATACATCCATATTTGATGTGACTACATCTTTATAGAGAGAATCCAGAGAATCATATCCATAATAACTCCAGTTATATCCCTTGCCTTCTACTTCCGTAGTTTCGCCTGGCGTTCTGTAATCCACAAGATCCAGCTGTAAGCCCTCGTCACTTAGCATCACATTGCTGTAGCTGATGTACCAGTAAATATCATCAGTAGTATCTGTATCACCATCTTCTTCGTCAGAATACTGGCTTCTTATCTCTGCCTTATATACCAGATACAAGATATTTCCATCACTGTCATTTTTGTCTGTCAGCAGATAATCTCCAAGATATGTAAGAGATTCCAGAGTAGATGTCTCATCCCAGTTTTGTCCCATATAAGAAGCGTAAACATCTTCTGCCTGCTTCTTTAAAGTTTTCATGGAATCATCGTCAATCTGATTCAGGCTCTTAAGTGGACATACAAGACCGGAAACTGTATATTCTTTCTCTGTCTCTTCCGGCACTTCACCATAATCCCGGGTCAGACTTGCAACTCCTTCCTCGCTCAGTGTTACGGTAACTTTATCTCCATTACTGAGGCCCTCTGAAGGCTCATACTGAAAATAAGAATCATCCAGTTCATTTCCCTGATAAGTCATGGTAGCCGTGCCTTCCGGTTCCTGTCCTTCAAAATCCACAGATACATCGTCAAAAACATCAACTTTTTTCGCATCTTCAAGTCCGGAAACCTTTATGGTACCATCTTTATATTTGAGCTTATAATTCAGAGCTCCCTGAAGATCATCACTGACATTCCATGTATATGCCACCTTATCTCCGTTGGAAAAATAAGTTCCATCATTCTCGATACTTACACTTACGTTTCCTTCCAGAAAATTCATTGGAGAACGGTCATCCCATAAGAACCTTTCCAGCTTATTCAGGAGGTTTTTCTTTTTGTATGAAATTTTAGAGTCATACTTTTCCTCAAAAGAATCCCAGTCAACCTCTGCCGTGACTGATCCATATCCATTATAACCGCTGGTATTAATGGTCAGATATTTATTCAGATCTATTGTCCTGCCGTGACTGCGAACAGCTCCGATCAGTACGATCAGAACAACAATTCCTGCTACTGCTCCGATCAGAACCTTTCTGGGAAGCTGCATGATTTTATTTATAATGTCCTTTACCTGTTTCGGTATCTTATCATTGGATAATATTTTTTCTACATTTATATCTGAAAAATTTATCTTTGTGTTCTTTTCAGGGGTGTCTAACGGACTTCCACATTTGCAGCAAAATTTTGCGCCATCAACATTTTCTGCACCACACTTTTTGCAATTCATATTTCTCTCCTGTGCCAGTCAGACATATAAACGCATCCATATTCGCTGTCTGACTGATTGATTCGATCAAAATTATTTTGTAAGATCCAGGTTTCTTCTTTCAAGTGATTTATTCTTTTCGTAATTTTCCGCATCAATGAACGCTTCTTCTTTGAAACCAAACATAGATGCAACGATGGTTCCAGGGAAGTTATTGATCGCTGTATTATATTCACGGATATTTCCGTTTACCAGCTGACGGGCTGCGGTGAGGTTCTTATCCAGCATTTCCGACTTTCTGGCAATCGCGGAATATTCTCCAATACTTTTCAGATCCGGATATTTCTGTCCGAGGAATAACAGTCTGTCAAGTTTGTCTTTTGCTGTCAGCTGTGCAATACCTTCGATTTCTTTCTGATAACCGTTTCTGGCAATATCGATCAGTTTATCCAGAGTTCTGTCCAATGCTTCACTCTGTACTCCAATATCAGATACTCCGTTTTTGATCATCTGCTGAAGCTCATTAAATTTGTTTCTTGTCATGATAACGTATACTGCGATCGCAGCGACAATAATTAAAAAATACATCATAGATCCTCCCTTTTCTTTTATTTATAAAGCAGATATTATTCTTATTCCGCTTTGTATTCATGTATTTACTTCCTGTATCAGGCAGATAAAATCATATGCATTCACTGCATGGCCAAATAACTGCTCCGCAGTTTATTCAGTTAAGCTTTGATAACAGGAGCGTACCAGTTCTTCCTGATGCTGTATCTGGCTGCAGGAATACTCAACTGCTCCAAATGCATTTACGATCGCATTTTCTGCATATACTGCAATATTTGCATCCGCACGCCCAAAAGCCTGCATCATCGTTATATGAAGTTTTCCCTGCCAGATATGGATTTCTCTCACTATATTATTTCCTGCTGCCTGCACGATAGCAAGCTGACAGGATGTCGATAAAAATTTCATGCATTCATGTTCTTTTTCCGGTAATGTAAGAACACCCATTTTTTTATTAAACTCTGTTGATGCAATATTCTTTTTCATATCAATGTACACATTATTTCCATTTGGATATTTCTGTGCTTTTTCTGCTTTATATCGCTCACCGGCAACTGTATCACTTAAGCAATAAATATCAATTGGGCCACATTCCACTCCCAGGTCTGCTTCAAAACATCCGTTTTTTATCATCAGACCATCAAATAAAATTTCACCATATTCATTGCCCCATACAATTTCATATTTCTGATATTGTTCCTGGCAAAAACTGTTCAGTCTTTCCTGACATTCTTTTGCAATTTCATCCAGCTTTTCTTTATAAGTATCAATGAAATATTTTCCCAGTTTCTGCAGAATATAATGAATCAATGCATATACGATAAGTGCCTTTATGATCCAATACTTTCCACCGATCAGTAACAGACAGGCCAGCAGGATAGCCACATGTATGACCTTTTCAATTGGTCCGCTTAAGTCACTGTCATCCGGATCGTCTATACCGCCTATGATGAATACGTTTTTTCCAAAATACCGTATTCTTTCAAATGTTTTAAATAATGCCAGGTTTTTTGTATGTTCATCCTGTTTTCTCAGGACAAAATCTTTTAATTCACCGTTCATATGTATGTGTCCTTTATTCTGTCTACGGAAATTATATCTGACATATGCCGGGGGGTTGCAGGCAGGAGAATTCGCCCACCTCCAGTTAACCACCGACATTACACCAGATTTTATATTATTTCATATTAATTACATATAACTCAATGCAGCGCCTATCGTACTTCCCAGGAAAATAATGGAAAGAACAATAATCACAATCATAAAGCAGAAATAAGAACGGGCAAAATTCTTCAGGTTCTTATTCTTTGTTCCGCCAAACGAAAATACCAGAAGAAGGATAAATCCTACCAGCGGGATAGAAAACAGAAGTTCATATCCAAAATATCCCCACATGGAAATTGGCTGATATTCTTCCGGGATAGAAGCGGTGTTCGGTACCTGTGATCTGTTGAAATTACTGTTCTGATTGTAATTGCCTCCCTGGAATCCTCCGTTATTTCCTGCATAACCTCCGGTGCTTCCATTAAAGCCTGCGGTGTTTCCGCCATAAGAATTATTTCCTCCGGCGCCATTGCTTCCGGCTGTACCGGAGCCTCCAAGTTTCGCTCCACATCCCTGGCAGAATGTAGAACTGTCCGGATTCTGAGTTCCACAATGTTTACATACCATAGTTTCTCTCTCCTTTTCTCTTTTTTAATGTATATGATTTTTTTATCATATCCTCTTCTGGCAGCTTTCCCTGTATGCTGCAATTCCCCGCCTGTTTTCCCCCTTTCTGATTATTAGACGATTCAGGGAAGGGGAAGGTTTTAGGGGGATGAAAAAATTTTTGTTTTTTATGAAGAAAATGTCATGGATTCTACGTTTCCATCGACGACTTTTATTAACAATTGCAAACCATTTACTCTTACACAGGTATTCACAGCATCTTCTTTTGGTCTGGCAACCTGTTCATCTGTTTCATTATATAAATATTTTGTATCCGGAGTCAGCTGGAACGTTCTCTGACCATACGACACCTCTATTGCTTCATCGTATACAAATGAGCTTTTATCCGACTTCCTAAATGTTGCGTAAAAAGTAAGTGTGTCATCATCCGCATTATAATCCACCTGTGTTGTCCATGGCAAAGTGCTTCCCTCACTGTATTTTGGATGTAATACTGTAAAATAATATTCCGTAACCCCAGTTTCTTCCTGCGGTATTTCAATGGTTGGCATCGGGGTAAATGTCGGTGAGACGACTGCAGGCTGTGCGGCGAAACAGTTCTGTAATATTACATTGTCTCGCTGGCTGTATGTCTGTGCATCCAAATCTGCCCCTCTGTTAAAATCCAGCAAATATGGGCCTGTTAATTCCTGACCGCCATTCATCCCGTAAACTTCAAGCTGATTCTCAATCTGCTGCATATCCGAATCTTTATTACCGGTATAAAAATCCCGTCCATTGATCTGGCATGTTCCATAAGTAGCTCCAAAACACCATCTGAGGTTACACTCCTGTACCATGTCGGTTTCTGACATTTTTATAAAAGTGTCCAGATAATCACTTGCCCCATGAGCCGGTGACCATCGTCCGGATCTGTATAAATAATAGGAACCTTCTTTTTTTCGCAGTTCAAGCTTCTCTTCAATACTGTCTCCATATGTATTCAGATCTGTATCCGGAATCTCCAGTTCCTTCCTCAAGGTTACTTTTTGATCATCAATCCCATAAAGTTCCATATATAACGGTCGTTCTACATCTGTATAATTACTGCTGTTCTCATCTTTTTCCTTCGCCCTGGTCCGGATCAGAAGCAGTTCTTTATTTCCATTTCCTCCGAAATCTTCCATCGCAGCGCTTAACAGCAGATCATTTGCATAACCTGTATTGAAATCATAATCCGCCACATACCCATCCTGGATCACCTGAAGATTCTCATCTTTTACATATCCGTCATAAAATGTCCGGTAGAGTTCTTCCTCTGAAAGTTTTTTCTCTTCTTTTTCAGAAGATTTCTCCTCTGCCTTATCAGTAGCTTCTGCTACCTGAGTTGCTTTCGGAGTTTCTTCAGGTTCTGCCTGTTCTTCTTTCTGCGTCTCTGCTGTTTCTTTTTCCTGCGGTTCCTGTTGATGAACAAATGGCAGTTTATCTATATTTCTTACAACTCCATAGGTGATGCCGCCTGCCCCCAGAGAACCTGCCAGGATCACTGCCGCAATTTTCAGCCCTGCATGTTTCGCAGCAGTTCCTGTTATGGTTCCTGCCGCCTTTGATGAGGTCGAGGCCGCTGTATGTGCCGCATTGGATGCCCATCCGTTTGTATTTGACCCTGCAGCACCCGGACCAGGACTTCCTATCCCCGGTGGTCTCCCTGTTGATCCATCATATCCCGTTGGACCTGTTGAACTACGTCCGGTCTGTCCTGAACTTTCAGCACCTCCTGATAACCTGTTATTTGGATTTCTGCTATTATTTCCCCAACTATTTCCTGCAACCCCTGCCTGGAATGCAGTACGCCCGGATGCCTCCCGGAAATAAGATTGCATAATATCCGGCAGAGCTTTCTGCACCATTGGTTCTGCAGATACTTTGTCGGCTTTTCCAAGCAGATACAGGAAGAATACAAACGGTGCAACACTGTAAAGCTTCGTTCCACGTTTTTCCAGATCCATGACCTGCTCTTTTATTTTTTTTCGTCCATAGGACAGCCGGCTTTTTACAGTATTTTCACTGACTCCGAGAGTTTGCGCAATATCTTTTACAGACATCTCTTCGTAGTAAAACATACCGATAACCACTCGCTGATCTTCTGGCAGATGGTCCAGAATCTCCATTACAAGACGCTTCGCTTCCTGCTGATCCATAGCCATCTCAGGATTCAGCTCTGACCTGACATCCTCTATGGACTCCTCAAAAGGGATATCTTCTAGCTCTTCTCCACCGTATATATCTGTAAAAAACACCGGTTTTGATTTCTTCAGCCAATCTTTTGCAAGATTGTTGGCAATCATTTTCAGCCAGGGAATCAGTTTATCCGGATTCTGAAGCTGATTCAACCTGGTAAATGCCTTTACATATGTATCCTGCAGGATATCATAAACTGTATCTTCATCTTTGATTAAAACCCGTATCGTTTTATAAACTGCCGGACTGCTGATCTTATATATTTCTGCAAGTGCTTCCTGGTCATTTTCCCTCGCTTTCTGAACCAGGTAAGACATATTTCTTATGGTAGGACTTCCACATCTTCTGCAAAAATTTGCATCATCGGGAAGTTCCTGTCCACATTTCACGCACCTCATATTTCTCCTCCCGTTGTTCTTCCGTTCATTTTTATATAAAAAACTCTGTTCAACAAATCCCAGCCTCTGCTTGTTGCTTCTCACAACCCCGCAGGGGACTTTCTTGATTTGGTTAAATGAAGCAAGTCTTATATGATATTATAAATATCTTACGAATTTACTTTTTTCATAATTGGGGTTTCTACAATTATGTCGTTTATATTGTCGAATATGCCTCATTTTTCTGTTTTATTGTCGTTTTTTCTTCTTTTCACGTACAATTTTAATATTGTTTTCGCTCAATTTCAATTGTTTTTTTCTTCTCCTCAAAATGACCATCACAATCACTGCTAACCCGCCAAGTACTGTTGTTCTTTTCCATTTCTTATTCATAAAAATGCTCCTTTTTTCTGTTATAGTTATGGTTTTTAAGTATCTTCCCGGATTTTATCTTTTTACCTCCTTCACTTTATAGACGATCCGCATGATGTGCTGGTTTTAAGAAAAAAGAAATTTTTTGAATAAAGCACATATCAGGGGAGAATCTTCCCTGTATGTGCCTTTTGATTTTGAATTTAACTGCTGCCTGTTGCTTTTTGCATCCCCTCAGGGGCTTACTTGATTTAGTTAAAATCTTTATTCCTGACAAGGCTGTCTGTGCCACTGTATCCGTCCATACTATACGGATCTGCAGTATCGACAGCTATCAACGTTTCCGGATTGCTCAATTCCAAACGATAAGCAGGATTAAATCCGTGACCATTATTCTCCAGTCTGAAGAAATATCCATAATCTGTCTTTATAACCTCACTGATCGTTTCTTCGTCTGAAGGTTCTGTTGCTTCAGGTCCATATTCCTCTATTGCATTTCCTGAAATTATTTTTTTATAATGATACGGCACTCCGCCCTGGCTATACCACGTTCCTGCAATCAGATCCAGTCCCTCGGTTTCCTGCGAATCTCCACTCTGATCCTGCTGACTGCCGCCAAGTTCCGAAACAGGAATTAATTTGATTTCTCTGTCAAAAGTTGTGTATTCTCCTGAGCCAACATCTGTGGTCGCAATGTTTTCCTCATTAAGTGCATTTCCGTTTTTGGTAAAACGATCTATTTTCTCGTATCCCATATGTCCAAACTGAGAATAAATTCCATTTCCGTCCGGTGCCGTATAAAGTCCTACATGGCTTCCGATACTTCCAATAGAAATTACATTTGTATCATTTTCCAAAGTGTAAACATCATTGATCCAGTCTGCCTCACAGGTTCCATGAGAAAATATCAGTTCCCGGATTCCATCCCCATCAATATCGTACAATGCTATCTCTGTAGTTCCAGCTGTATTTACACAGAGATTCTGGATAAAAGATGCATATTTGGCATATTCCGGCATATCCTGATAATTACTTGGATTTTCTGCCGGCACTGGTGTGGCCGTTGGTTCCGGTATGGCCGTTGGTTCTGGTGTGACTGCGGATTCTGTCTGTGGATTCTGGGCATTCTGCTGTGTTCCGTTTGAATCCGCAGACTTCTTTGTATTTGAAGTTTTATCTGCGTTAGATGCAGTATTTGAATCTGCTGAGTTCTTTGTGTCAGTCGTTTTTTCAGTTCCTGTTGTCGTTTTTGTACCCGATTTCTTCTCTGAACCGGAAGACGTTTTTCCTTTTGCAGAATCAGAAGTATCTTTAACTTTCTGCTCATGGACAAACGGCAAGGTATCCGCATTTCTCACAATACCATATGTAATACCTCCGGCACCCAGAGATCCTGCCAGAATCAGTGCCGCAATTTTAATTCCCGCAAATTTGGCAGCCGCACCACCTGCAGTTTTAGCAGTCCCAGCCTTTGCAGCAGCCCCGGCTACTTTTCTGTCATTGCCGGCTGTGTTGGCTCCATTCCATCTTTTTCTCTCATTTCCTGATGCACCTGTATTACCCCAGTTATTTCTGTTATCTCCATATCCATCTGTACTGCTCTGCGGATTCCTTCTGTTTTCTGAAATACCTGTATCACTCCAGCTGTTTCCATTATCTCCGTATGCATCTGTGCGATTCCAGGAGTTACCCGCACTGCCTTCTGCACCGGTTCCTCCCTGAACATTTTGGCCATTTTGTAAATTACTGTCTGGATCGGGTTTTCCCCATGTAAGTTGTTTCCCGGATATTCCTCCAGAACAGGAATTCAGGATTCCCTGCAACGCATCTGGATCAAGCGGCTCTGCGGACACAGAATCCACTCTGCGAAGCAGATACAGGAAGAATACAAACGGCGCGACATTGTAAAGTTTGGTTCCATGCTTTTCCAGATCCAGGACCTGTTCTTTTATTTTTTTACGACCATAAGACAATCTGCTTTTAACCGTATTTTCACTGACTTCCAGTGCCGCCGCAATATCCTTTACCGGCATCTCTTCATAGTAAAACATACCGATCACGATTCGCTGATCTTCCGGAAGCTGATCCAGGATTTCCATTACCAGACGACGAACTTCTTTTTCATCCATAGACATTTCCGGATTCATATCAGAACGGACATCTTCTATTGATTCCTCGAAAGACACATTGTCCTCTTCTTCTGTACCGGAAATATCTGTAAAAAATACGGGTTTTGATTTTTTCAGCCAGTCTTTGGCACGGTTATTCGCGATCATTTTCAGCCACGGGATCAGTTTCTCTGCATCCTGCAGCTGATCAAGTCTGGTGAATGCTTTTACATAGGTATCCTGCAAAATATCATAAACCGTATCTTCATCTTTAATAAGTACTCTTATGGCTTTATACACTGCCGGACTGCTGATCTCATATATTTCCGCAAGCGCTTGCTGATCATTTACCCTCGCCCGCTGAACCAGCCATGTCATATTGTTTCTGGTAGGACTTCCACAGTTCCTGCAAAAATTTGCATGATCTGGTATTTCACTTTCACATTTACTGCATCTCATTCTTCTTCCCCCGTTGTTTCCACTTCACTATTTTCTTCTTTTTGTATGATGTTATTCTCATTTTCCCGCTGTGTCAACTGAAGGATTTTTCGAAACACAGTCCACAGTTTTTCCCAAGGAACCGGCATACTGTCAATCGTACAGGTAATCATTTTTCCAATGTCATGTTCTGTCATATCTTTTTCTCCCCTTTCTACTTTATAGACGATTCAGAGTTACTGCCGGTTTTATATTTTTATGGAAAATCAGTAACTTTAACGCCTTAAAAATCAGGCGAATATTCACGATCAAGTCCCCACTCACAGCTTATTGCTTTCCGCAATAGAGGCAGGGGACTTACTTGATTCGGTTGAAAAATCCACAATAGCCCTGGATATGTTTTGAACATATACACAGGGCTATCATTCATCTGTATTCTATTTTTCTTCGCACACTATGATAATTTCTGCCTTACCCGAAATTACCACTGTTTGAACCCGCAAAATTTACAGAATTTCGCATTTGCTTCTATTTCTGCACCACACTGAGGGCATTTTACAACCTTATCCTCTGTTTCCATGTACTGTTCTGCAGATTCTGGTGTATCATCTGTTTTTTCCTGCATTTTCGTCTGCTTTTCTGCAATTTCTTCTGTTTTTGCTACCGATTCCGCGGATTTTCTCTGTTCTTCCGCTATACGTTTCGCTTCTTCCCTTCTTGCTTCCTCTTTGCGCTTTGTTTCTTCTGCTTTTCTTGCTGCTTCCGCCTCGCGCTTTGCTTCTTCTGCTCTTCTTGCTTCTTCTGCCGCTTTTCTTGCTGCTTCCGCTTCCGCAATCATACTTTCCGGAACAGGCGTTCCGCATGAAATGCAGAATTTATGTCCATATGTAATCGGTTTTCCGCACTTTGCACAATAACCTATTATATCCTCTTTCATTGTTCTTTTTCGAATATTACCTGCTACGTTTCCCGCCATTTGTGACATTGTATTGGAAAAATGCCCTACTGTATCTGACATTTGCCCCATAGCATTATGTATATCCTTTTTTGAAAAAACATCCATTAAATCTGTCTGCATCTGTAAACGATTTATCAGTATTAACACTGTAAATATAAGAATCAAAAGCAATGCTATTATATTGATGACATACCATCCTGTTGTTTTAAACTGACACTGAGCATCCTCCGCAAACTTCTTTGCAGATGTTCTGAAAATGATCCATATAATAAGATCCAGCACTGTCATTCCACAAACAGCTGCTGACGTCTGTTTATCTGTAAACTTCTTTATAAAAAGAAACACTAATACAGCTACAGGCAGCAACAGACATAATGCAATAACAGGCTGTGGAGATACAAGTGTCTCACCATAACTTGAGATACCTTTTATTGCTGTTACTGCTGATACCTTTATCAGATCTGTATCTACACCCCAGTCTGAATCTGAACAGGAAACCATAAACATCGGACAAAAAAATAATATTACGCAACAAAATGTCAGTGTTCGTATTATATTTTTCACTGTAACAGATAGTTTCTTCTTTTCAGAAGAAATATTATTAATTTCATTCATTTTCATAATCTCCTTCTCTGATAATTTTAATGTTTAACCGAATTAAAGAAGTCCCCTGCGAGAGTTGCAAATATCCGCTTGACTAATAATGCCGGAACCCAGTTACAAAAGTTCCGGCATTATACAGCACTATCCGATTTTATTTAATCTTTACACTCTTGCAAGCTGAAGATTTCGCTGTCAAAACCTTGGAACCGGATTTACGGATAGAAACTACTTTATAATAGTATGTTTTTTTGCTGGTCAGGGATTTCTTGTCTGTGTAGTATGTCTTTCCTGTTACTGTTGCGATTTTTTTGTATCCACTCTTTGAATTTGTGCTTCGGTATACATAGTAACCGGTTGCATTGTTGGCTTTTCTCCAGTAAACTGTTGCCTGGCGCTTGCCGGCTTTGATTGAGGAGATTGTTGTTGCGGTTGGTTTTACAATTGTGTTTGTTTTTACGGATGCCTTAATGTGGTAGATCTGACCTGTTGCAGAATTATAACCATCATTTTTAATTTCTATCATCAGATCTCCCGTACATTTGGGAATTGTCACTGTATCATTTGAATTAACCGTATACTCACCTAATGGTTTTCTGCTTTTACACTCAGCAAACGCTATTCTCCAGCTTCCCGGATGAGAAACACTGTCATCTATATCAAATTTCAATGAAACTTTATTTGTTCCGTTTAATTTCACGCGATAGTAGTCAGTATCATTGTTGCAATATATATTTCCTGTGTATTGTTTATTTACATATATATAATTGGGATCGCCATATTTTTTATTTCCCCAATAGTTCTCTGCCTCCCAGTCACTGGATTTTGTATAGCGAGTTATAAACATGTAATCATCTTTTTCGCTAGTATAACTATGTCGTATCTGTACATAATACTTTCCTGGTTTCCATCCATATTTTAATGTATTGAATGAATGACCAGACACACCATCTAATAATGTATGATTATCCGAATCTTTTAAGGTAATAGACCAGTTTGAATCATCATAAACATTATTCATCGTTGGTTTTATCTGAAACCATGTATAACCTCTTCCTGCTGGAATTGTAAACTGAAACCAGTCTTCATCATAATATGTCATTTCTCCCGTTACCCAGGTATTTAAAGAAATTCTATTTGCAGTTCCAGGTCTGTTATTCGGTTCACTCTCTTCCAGCATTCCCGCCTGAACCTGCACAGCCGGATTGACCGTTGCCACACACAGTGCCATTGTTGCTCCTGCAAACAGAAGCTTTGTCAGTTTTGCAACTTTTTCTCTTAACATAATTTTTCTCTCCTTTGTTTTTATTTATATGATTTTTTCATCATATTCTTGTGTACTCACTGTCGATACTTATTTCAGTGCCTTCTTATAGTTACTTTTTCCCCCTTTCTATATTATAGACGATGCAAAAAGAGATTTGGTTTTAATATTTAAAAAAAATTTTTATTTTTTTCAACATAACAAAAAAGAGCCGGAAAACTTTAATTTTAAAGTTCTACCGACTCATTAATAGCAGGGGATGAGAGAATCGAACTCCCACCAAAGGTTTTGGAGACCCCTAT
>OGCO01004151.1_pt1 | contig 15874 bp, 7 predicted proteins | sample 1570171 | NCBI WGS metagenome assembly OGCO01 (sample SAMEA4370583, study PRJEB24528) | human gut metagenome | reverse complement strand
CATCGGCGACTATGTGTATGAGTTCGATTCCACCGAGCTTTGCTACCCGGCGGAGCTGATTTTCAAGGCCTACCAGACCGCGCTGAACTCCACCGCCGACCCGCTGACCGACCCGAAGGTCAGCAAGCTGCTCGACAAGACGAAGTTCAAGGGCGGTTACGATTACGCCGGCGCCACGTATAACCCGAACGCCGGCAACAACAATCCCACCCCGGACGCCAACCCGATCGACGGCCAGGGCGGCCACCACGGCACGCACGTCGCCGGCACCACGCTGGGCTACGGCGTCAAGGCCGACGGCACCTCGGGCAAGACCGATACCGCAGGCTACCAGAAGCTGACCGCCGGCGACATCGCCAGCTGGAAGATTGGCCCCGGCGCCGCTCCCGAGGCCGGCATCTACTCGTACAAGGTGTTCGGCGACAACGGCGGCACCACCGACCTGGTGCTCGAAGCGCTTGACGGCATCGCCAAGCACAACACCGAGGCGGAAGTCAACGGCGACGAGTCCAGCCGCATCAGCATCGTCTCCATGTCGCTCGGCGGCAGTTTCGGCGCCTCCGACGACCCGGAGAACGTGGCCGTGGATAACCTCACCGCAGACAACGTGCTGTCCGTGATCGCGGCCGGCAACGACGGCGACATCACCGACATCATGGGTGCCCCCGGCACCGCCAAGAGTGCGCTGACCGTGGCCGCGAGCCAGTCCGGCAAGGCGCTGCAGGACGCCGTCGAAGTGACCGACGGCCCGGCCTCGCTCAAGGGCCAGACCCTCGCCGGCCAGTACTCCGTGAACTACGCGAAGCTCGACGACTTCTCCCTGACCGGCAAGGTCGTGCGCGTCAAGGACAAGGACAACCTGGAAGGCTGCAAGGCATACTCCGCCGATGACGCCGCTGCCGTCAAGGGCAACATCGCCTACGTCGAATGGAACGACGCCGCTGTGAACTGCGGCTCCAAGACCCGCTTCGACAACGCCGAGAAGGCCGGCGCGACCGGCATCCTGTTCGGCTCGCAGGCGAACATCCCCGAGTCCGGCATCGGCGGCAACGCCGACATCCCCGGCTTCCAGCTGGTCAAGAACGCCGCCGAGAACAAGGACCTGCAGAGCGCCATCGATGACGGCACGCTGACGGTGACCCTGTCCACCAAGCTGCGTATGAGCAAGGACGCCGACTACTCCAGCGAGAGCGAAGACACTATCGCGTCCTTCACCTCCCGTGGCATCCACGGCTCCTATGACGGCACCGCCAAGCCCGATGTCTCCGCCCCCGGCGTGGGCATCGTGTCCGCTTCGGCCGGCACCGGCAACAGCGACGAGATCATGAGCGGTACGTCCATGGCCACCCCGTTGACCTCCGGCGTCGCCGCGCTGGTCCGTCAGGCCCGGCCCGAATACCTGGCCAACGTGGTCAAGGCCCAGCTGATGAACACCGCCAACCACGACGTGTTCACCGCGGATCGCAAGACCGCGTACGGCCCGCTGCGTGTGGGCTCCGGTCGTATCGACGCGCTCGCCGCAGTGAACAACAACGTGCAGCTTGCCGGAGAGGATAACGAGGCCATCACCGCGCAGTTCGGCGTCATCCCGGTCGGCAAGGACGGCTACACCGACAAGCAGACCATGCGGCTCGTGAACAACACCGATCATGACATTACGTACAAGCTCACATACTCGGCCCGCACCCCGGTGCCGGGCGTCACGTACTCGGTGAGCGGCGACAACGGTGGGGACACCGTGGTCGCCAAGTCCGGGACCAGCACCAGCTTCCGCGTGAAGATCAGCATCGACCAGTCCAAGCTGACCCGCACCCGCGACGCCACGCAGTCCGCGCAGGTCGCAGGCAAGGACCGCCAGTACGTGACCGACGCCAGCGGCATCATCACCGCGACTCCGGTCACCCAGGAGGATGACGCCACCACGCTGCGTGTGCCCGTCACTTCGGTGCCGAAGGCAATCTCCGAAACCACCACGGGACTGAGCGGCTTCAACAACAAGAAGGGCACGCTGTCCGTGTCCGGCCATGGCCTTGACCAGGGCGACACCGCCACCGGCTACCACTCCGAGCTTGTCCCGTTCGTGTACGGTGCCGAGGATCCGGTCGACGGCTACACCGGCAACGGTGACGCCGCTCGCAGCCTTGCCGCAGGTGACATCCGCGCGATCGGTTATTCCAGCACCGCACCTCAGCTCTCCGATCCGTCGCAGGGCCTGCTGAGCTTCGGCATCATCACCGACAAGACGTGGTCCCACCTGGGCAACAATTTCGTTCCGGACGTGATCTTCGACGTGGACGGCGACATGAAGGCCGACTACATGATCTCGGTGAGCACCACCGAAGGCAACACGCAGTACGACACCGCATGGGCCACGACGACTTCCGCGACAACCGGCAAGGTCGTTGACGAGGAGCCCATCGACCCCGCATATGTCTCCGACTCCAACCAGGTCGTGCTCTCCGTGAAGCTGTCCGCCCTTGGATTCACCAAAGACACCAAGGTCGCCCCGATCGCCTACATGGCACAGATCGAGTCGATTTACGCTGCCGGCGCGAAGGATCAGTACATCGTCGACACTGCGGGCGGTTCCAAGGACGACTCGTTCGACGCGTACCACCCTGCCCTGTGGTTCGGCGACTCCGCCACCGAAGGCAACGGCACGGTCAGCTTCCCCGACGAGAACGGCACGAAGGTCGCCGTCCACACCGCGGATGATTCGTCCGAGACCGCTCCGAAGGTGCTGGCGCTGCACAAGAACGGCTTCTTCCCGAACATCGAGACCGATGAGCCCGTCATCGACGCGCACACCGTGAAGAACATCGACAAGGCGCTGCTGGAGACTCTGGTCTTTGCCGCTAGCAAGTACCAGGAATCCAACTACACGGCGGATTCGTGGGCCGCATTCAAGAAGGCCTTCGACGCGGCGAAGAAGGTGCTCGACTCCGACACGGCCACGCAGCAGCAGGTCAACGACGCCTACACGGCGTTGCGAACCGCCATCAACGGGCTCGTCAACGCGACCGCCAAGCCGTCTAAGGACAAGCTGAAGGCGGCGGTGGATGCTGCGGCCAAGCTGAAGGAATCCGACTACACGGCGGATTCGTGGGCTGCGTTCGTCAAGGCGCTTGATGCCGCCAAGGCGGTGCTCGCCAACGACAACGCGACTCAGGAAGAGATCAACAACGCGACCGGCGCTCTGTTCAAGGCCGAAGAGGCTTTGGTGAAGAAGGCCGGCACGCCGACGAAGCCCGGCAAGCCGAGCCAGCCTGGCGCCCCGGCGAAGCCCGGTGCGTCGGGCGCCAACAGTGGCCAGAACGGCAGCAATGCCGGCGTCGCCAAGACGGGTGCCGCTGTCACTGGCATCTCGGGCGTAGTCATGCTGCTGCTCGCCGCCGGGGCCACGCTGGTGATCATTCGCCGGCGTGACGCGGTGCGTCGCTAGTCTCCCATAGCCGATAATGCCCTTTCCCGCGAGCGCGGGGAGGGGCATTATTGTCGTTGCGCACCCGATATCCGGGGGTGATGTATACTAGTACAGCCTTCACGTGGCGTTATGTCACCCAATCCCCCCAGGGCAGGAATGCAGCAAGGGTAAGTGGCCTCTGTCGGGTACGTGAAGGTTTTCTTTTTCTTTTCTTGGCCCCTCACCCTGACCGTCGCGGCACCGTGAGGCTTAAATTACAGGTTGAAATCGCCGTTCTTGGCAATTCCCCGTGCGAAATCGCCGTTTTTGGACCTTGAAACGGCGATTTCACACGGGGAATAGTAGATTTCGGCGATTTCAACCCGTATTTTGATATGCCGGGGCCAGGTTTTCGATTATTCTGTCGGAATATGGGCGCGATGAGGCGACTGACACATGTACAGGCTCTACAGTCTTGAACTATGAGTGAAGAACAGCGTGTTGATGATCCCGCCGAAATCTCGCGTGACGGTGCGATTCCGCCTGACGCCGTGCAAGTCAGCGGCGACCGGGCTGATGCGGCAACGTCGGCGGAACGCCTGCCGTCCACGGAGACGACCGATGCGCCCGCTGACACGCCGAATGAGCCGGATACCGCAGCCGCATCGGATACGACGTCATCTGGCGCGTCGGCATCAGCCCCCGCACCAGAACAGGCGCGCTCGTCGGCGAAACAGGAGCCAGAACCCGTGGTGCCGCAGGCGTCCCCGGCCAGCGCATGGTCCGCTTTGGAGACGACCGCGGATCATCCGCTGCGCACCCTCGGATCGCCCGCGCCGGCCGCGCGCAAACGTAAGGCCGCCGCGCCCGACGAACACGCGGCGGACATTGACGACGAGGCGGACATCGAGCGCGGATTGGCGCGTCGCGACCCGCTGACCGTGCGCCCGCGCGTGTCGAGCCGTGTGCTGTGTGCGGTGTTCGGCGTGCTGATGATCGCGATCTCGTTCGGCGCATGGTGGATCGCCGTGCGCACCGAGGACGGGCAATCATACGAGGATATGGTGTTCAGCGGCTTCCACGACAGCCTGCCGTCGTGGGCGTCCGCTCTGGTCGCCCCGTTCATCAGCCGCAATATCACGTCAATCGCCGGGCATCCGTTGAACTTCACCGTAATCGTCTCCGCGCTGCTGATCGTTGTCGCGGCGGTGGTGATGCTGGTACGCAAGCGTTGGTGGCTGGTCGGGCAGTCCGCGGTGTTCGCCGCGCTGTGTTTCGCGTCCACATATCTTAAAGGTGTGCTGCCGCGGCCGTTCATCATCAACACCGTGTCTCAGCCCGCCAATTCCGCGCCTTCCGGTCATACGATGCTGGCCGTCGTCGCGGGCGTGCTGCTGCTGTTCGCGGTTCCGCGCGGATGCCGTGCGTGGATGGCGCTGGTCGGGGCCGCCTATGCGCTGGTCATCGGCCTGTCGGTGATCGCGGGGGCATGGCACCGCCCGGTTGACGTGGTGATGAGCCTGCTGCTGGCGGGCGGCTTCGCGCTGCTGGCGATGGCATTCACGCGCACGTCCGGCATGGACGCGCCCGGCAAACGCGCGTCCTCGCCGAGCGTGCAGATCGTCGGCACGGTGATGATCACGGCGGGTGTGCTGTGCTGCTGCTATGCCGCATACATCATGTGGCAGATTGAGCCCGGTCTGAGCCTGAGCGCGAGCTGGGCGAGCGTCGGCGCCCACGTCTCCACCTTCGCGATGATAGCCGGCGTTTCGTCGCTGGTGTTCGGGATGCTGCTGGCGATGCGCCAGATCACGGCGTCCCCGTTGAGCCGAGCCGGCCTGGTGGGGGCGCCGCCGGCCCCGCCGAAGAAGAAGCGGTGACCGCCGCGGAGCCGCGCGATTTGCCGTTTGACCATGCCGCGTGAGTATGATGAAGGCCAATGACATTGTAGGTAAGGAGAGACAATGGGCACCGGCAACAAGCTTGTCATCGTGGAGTCTCCCACCAAAGCGAAGAAAATCGGTGGGTATCTTGGCAGCGGCTACACCGTCATGGCATCGGTCGGTCACATCCGTGACCTTGCACAGCCCAGTCAGATTCCCGCGGACGACAAGGCCAGGTTCGGCAAGTTCGGCGTGGACGTCGACGATGGCTTCAAACCGTACTACATCGTCGACGGTGACAAGAAGAAGACCGTCGCCGAACTGAAAAAAGCGCTGAAGAACTCCGACGAGCTCTACCTCGCCACTGATGAGGATCGCGAAGGGGAGGCGATCGCCTGGCACCTGGTGCAGACGCTCAAGCCGAAGGTTCCCGTCAAGCGCATGGTGTTCCACGAGATCACCAAGGACGCCATCAAGACGTCGCTGGGCAACACCCGCAACGTGGACGAGGACATGGTGGACGCGCAGGAGACCCGCCGCATCCTCGACCGCCTCTATGGCTACGAGCTGTCGCCCGTGCTGTGGCGCAAGGTGGGCCCGGGATTGTCGGCCGGCCGCGTCCAGTCCGTCGCCACACGCCTGATCGTCGAGCGTGAGCGCGAGCGCATGGCGTTCGTGCGCGCCTCCTACTGGGACGTGACCGCGGTGCTGGGCGCGACGGACGCGGAGGGCGAGCCGGCGTCGTTCGAATCGCGCATGGTGTCGCTTGGAGGCAAGCGACTTGCGGGTTCCAAGGATTTTTCGGATGACGGCAAGCTCACGCCGTCCGGTTTCGCTGACAACGTATGCCAGCTGGATGAGGCCCATGCGAACGCCCTCGCCAAGCTCCTGGCCGACGCGACCTTCACCGTGGCATCGATGGAGACCAAGCCGTACCGTCGCCGCCCGCTCCCGCCGTTCACCACATCCACGCTGCAGCAGACGGCCGGCAACCGCCTGTCCATGAGCTCGCGTCAGACCATGCGTGCCGCGCAGGGGCTGTACGAGAACGGTTACATCACGTATATGCGAACCGATTCGGTGACCTTGTCGCAGGAGGCCATCGCCGCCGCCCGTGATGCCGTCGAATATCATTTCGGAAAGTCGTTCCTGTCCGATGGGCCCAAGCAGTATGTGACGAAGACCGCTAGTGCGCAGGAGGCCCACGAATGCATCCGACCCGCCGGCGCGCGGTTCCATGACCCGGCGGAGCTCTCCGGCAAGGTGCCCGCCGACCAGCTGAAACTGTACACGCTGATCTGGCAGCGCACGCTCGCTTCCCAGATGGCCGACGCCACCGGCTCCACCGCGACCGTGCGTCTGTCGGCTCCTGCCGGCGAGGACGGCGAGGCGATGTTCCAGGCGTCCGGCACGGTGATCGAGTTCCCCGGATTCATGAAGGCCACCGGGGAGGGCCGTCGTGCGGCGGCCCCCGCTGCCTCCTCGATGGGTGCCGGTGACGGCGAGGCCGCGGCGAAACGCGCCTCGCGCGAAACCGACGACAACGGATCGCTGCCGCCGATGCAGACCGGTGACCGTCTCGCCGCGTCCTCGGTGGAGGCTGACGGGCACGAGACCCAGCCGCCGGCGCGATACACCGAAGCGTCGCTGGTGAAGACGCTGGAGGCCAAGGGAATCGGCCGTCCTTCAACCTATGCGAGCATCATCTCCACCATCATCGACCGTGGATACGTCTACGAGCGCGGTCGCGCCCTGATTCCATCGTGGCTGGCGTTCTCGGTCATCAAGCTGCTGGAGACGAAATTCCCCAAGTACGTCGATTACCAGTTCACCGCGGATATGGAGAACGGGCTCGACCAGATCGCGCACGGTCAGGAGACCGGCCGTGACTGGCTGACCCATTTCTATTTCGGTTCCGGCGGCGACGCGGCGACTTCGGCAGACGAAGCGCACGCGGGCCTGCAGCAGCAGGTCGCGCAGCTGGGGGAGATCGACGCCCGCGCCATCAACACCATCGACATCGGCGACGGACTGCACGTGCGCGTCGGTCGGTACGGCCCGTATCTCGAAGACATGAACCACGTGGATGCGGCGGGCAACCCCAAGCGGGCCTCCCTGCCCGACACCATGGCGCCCGACGAGCTGACCGTGCAGGTCGGCCATGAGCTCATCGACAGCAATGCCGGTGGCCCGCGCGAGCTGGGCGTCGACCCGGCAAGCGGCGGCACGGTCGAAGTGCGCAACGGACGGTTCGGCCCGTATGTGGCCTTGGTGCCGCTTGAGACGGACGGCGGGTCATCCGAGACGAAGTCCAAGAAGACCACTGTGCCCAAGCCCAAGATGGCGTCCCTGTTCAAGACGATGAGCCCCGAATCGATCACGCTGGACGATGCGCTGAAACTGTTGTCGCTGCCGCGCACCGTGGGCGTTTACGAGGAGGCCAACACCGAGACCGGCGAACTTGGCGAGGTCACGGTCGAGGCGAACAACGGCCGGTACGGCCCCTACCTGACCAAGACCGGAGCCGACGGCAAGTCCGAGACGCGGTCTCTCGCCTCGGAGGATGAGATCTTCACCGTGGACGTCGACAAGGCGAAGGAACTGTTCGCCCAGCCGAAATACGGACGCGGCCGTGGACGCGGCACCGCGAAGCCGCCGCTGCGCGAGCTCGGCCCCGATCCCGAAACCGGCAAGAACGTGACCATCAAGGATGGCTTCTACGGCGCCTACATCACCGACGGCGAAACGAACCGGACCGTGCCCAAGCAGTACACGGCCGAGTCCATCGAGCCGGCCGAGGCGTTCCGCCTGCTGGCCGAGAAGCGTGCCGCCGGCCCGTCCAAGCGCGGGCGTCGCAAGACGACGGGCGCCGCCGCGAAGAAGACCGCCGCGAAGAAGAGCTCCACGGCATCTGCCACCAAGAAGACGGTCACCGCGAAAAAGACGGCCGCCAAGAAGACCACGGCCAGGAAGACCGCCGCGAAGAAGACCGCCGAGTAGAGTCGCGTCGCAGCCGCCGCGATGGCGGCCTGGCCGCGTCGCATGCCGCCATCGCGTACACTGTGGGCAAGGGGGTAGATATGACTGGATTGTTCATTTCTTTCGAAGGCGTTGACGGCGTAGGGAAGACCACGCAGGTCGAGCGCCTGCGCGACTACTTGGAGGCTGCAGGCCGCGAGGTCGTGGTGACGCGTGAGCCGGGCGGCACGGCATTGGGCGGCAGCTTGCGTCAGCTGCTGCTGCGTGAGCCGGGAGACGCCGCGGAAGCCGACGGCGCCGATATCGCACCGCGCGCGGAGGCGCTGATCTTCGCCGCCGACCGGGCGCAGCACGTGGCTGAAGTGGTCCGTCCGGCGCTGGAACGCGGAGCCGTGGTGATCACCGACCGGTATCTTGATTCGTCGCTCGCCTATCAGGCGGGAGGCCGTGAACTGACCGCCGACGACGTCCGCGGGCTGAGCATGTGGGCGACCGGCGGGCTGATGCCCGTGCGCACGTACCTGCTCGACATGGACCCGACGGCGGCGCACCGGCGTCTGCAGCATGACGCGGATCGCATGGAGTCCGCGGGCGACGAATTCCAGCAGCGCACCAGGCAGGCGTTCCTCGATCTGGCAGGTCACGAGCCGGGCCGTTTCCGCGTGATTGACGCCGCATGGCCGATCGAGGCCGTATGGGAGCGCATCAAGGCGGACGTTGACGCGGTGCTGGCCGATGCCGCGGCGGATGAGCGGGCCGCGGCGCAGGCGGCTGCCGCTCAGGCTGCCGTCACTAAGGAAAGCGACGGTAACACTCCGGCTGGAGGTGCGCGATGAGCGTATGGGACTCCATTGTCGGCCAGCAGGCAGTGGTCGGCCAACTGCAGGCCATCGTCTCCGGCGACCCGAAGGCGCTGGCCCAGTCGTGGCTGATCTGCGGACCGCCCGGTTCCGGCCGCTCGAATGTTGCGCGCGCGTTCGCGGCCGCGCTGGAAAGCCCTGACAGGGGCCTTTCCGACGAGCCGACCAATATAACCCGTCAGGTGCTGTCCGGCACCCATCCCGACGTGACCACGTTGGCCACCAACAAGGTCACCATCGGCATCGATGACGTGCGCCAGCTGATCCTCACCTCCGAACAGATGCCCAGCACGGCGCCGTGGCGGATCATCATCATCGAAGACGTTGACCGCATGCTGGAACGCACCACGAACGTGCTGCTCAAGGAGATCGAGGAGCCCAGCCCGCACACCATATGGCTGCTGTGCGCCCCCAGCGCGCAGGATGTGCTGCCGACCATCCGCTCGCGTACCCGCATCGTCAACCTTGCCGTGCCGTCCACGAAAGCGGTCGCGGATTACCTGATGGCATCCGTCAATCCGGCGCTGCCGGCGGAACGCCAATTCGACCGTCATGTGGCGGTGCGCGCGGCGCGGCTCGCCGAAGGGCATATCGGCATAGCGAAACTGTACGCCTCCGACACGCAGGTCATGTCGGACCGGGACGAGCTCATCGTCGGGCTGCTGGGACTGCGCAAGGCATCGGATGCGGTGCTGCTGGCCGATGATCTCATCGACACCGCCAAAAGCCAGGCGGAAGCCGACGTGAACCGGCAGACGGCCGCCGCCGAAGCGGATTTCCGCCGCATCAACGGCCTCGGCGAGCAGGACCGCATCCCGCCGAAGCTGCGCGGCGCCTACAACGCCATCGCCAAGAAGGACGAGATCAAGCGGCAGGCCACGCGCCGGAGCCGCGACGTGCTTGACCGCGCGCTCAACTCGGCCGCCAGCATCTACCGCGACATAGCGGTGCTGCAGAACAACGCCGAGGACGCAGTCGGGCTGATCAACATGGAGAACCGCACGGCCATCGCCGAGCTGTCGGCACGGCTGAGCCGTCAGGAAGTAGTCGATCGGTTGGAGGCCATCACCGTGGCCAGGAAGCGGTTGCTGGGCAACGGCAACCCGATGCTGGTGTTCGAGGCGCTGTTCTGCGCGCTGATTCCGGGGAGGCTATGACGGCACCTGGTCAGGAACGCACGACGGTGGAGCCCCGGACAATCAATTGGGGCAGCAGCGAGATGTGCGCCGCCTGATCGGGCCCCTGCCCGATCAGGCGCAGCGCCTCGGTGACGATCTGGAGGAACGGCGGGCGGACCGAGGTCAGCGTCGGCATCGTCGTCAAGGCAAGCGGGGAGTCGTCGTAGCCGACCACGCGCACGTCGTCGGGCACGCGGATGCCCAGCGTCTGCAAGGCGATCATCGCGCCCAGCGCGATCATGTCATCGGCGCATATCACCGCTTCGGGCGGTCGCGCATCGGAGTCGGCGAACATGCGCCACACGCACTGATAACCGCGCTCCACGGTCGAATCGCCGAATCGGTTCCATGAGGTGTCGGTGACGAGCCGGTGCGTGCGCATCTGCGTATGGAACATCGCGAACATCTCGGCCGATTCGAACGATACCTCCTTGCCGGCCAGATAGGCGGCGGAACGCACGCCCTGCTCGGCGAGGTGCGCGACGATGCTTTCCATCGCCGCATTCTCGTCGATGCCGACCATGGACGTGCGGAAGGATCGCTGCCGTCCGCCGACCTGTACGATGGGCGTCGTCATGGTGGTGCGGTCAAGCGTGTGGGCCAGATCGACGCCCGCGGCAGGAACGATGATGATGCCGTCGACCTTGCGGGCCACCAGCGATTCGATGCGTTCGTCCTGCGTATGCTGCTCGTTGCCGATGCCGAGCAGCAGTTGCTGTCTTTCCATGTCGATGACCGGTTCCAGCTCATCAAGCAGTCCGGCGCTGAAAGGGATGACCAGTCCGATGGTGTTGGTGGCGGCGCCGCGCAGCGAACTCGCCGCATAGTTGACCGAATAGTTGAGTTCCTCGGCGGCGGCCCGGACCCGCCGTGCGATGTCGTCGTCCTTGGTGCGTTTGCCGGAGAGCACACGGGAGACCGTGGCGATGGAGACGTGGGCCATGGCGGCCACGTTGGTGATGGAACTGGTCGCCGGCTGTGGGCGTTGTTCCGGGCCGGGCGCCGGGTCGTCGTTGACGGGCGTCGTGTCTGGCTTGGATGCCGGTATGGCGTCCATTACGGCGGATGGCTGTCTCTTCATGGGGCTCGCAGTGTTCGGTATGACGGCGGGCGGCCGCCATATGCTTGCGATGCGCGTCGGTGCGCATCTGGTGGATGGGAATACGCTGACGGCCGCCCACGCGGTTCGTGCGGGCGGCCGTCGAATGCGTGCGCAGGTTACTCGGCCGCGGTGAGCGTCTCGATGAGGCTGTCGATGACGGTCTCGGCGTTGTCGCCGTCCACGGTGACCTCGACGGTGTCGCCCTGCTTGATGCCCAGGCCCATGATGGACAGGATGGAACCGGCGGGAACGGGGTTGCCGCCCTGCTTGGCGATGGTCACGGTGCAGCCGGACGCGGTCGCGGCCTGAGCGAACTTGGCGGCCGGACGGGCGTGAATGCCGACGGGATCGGTGATGGTGGTAGTGCGGGTAACCATGGAGACACTCCTTTGCGTCGTCGCGCCGGTGGTTCCGGTGCGGTTTGTCGTGCGTCGATATCGACACTCGTCAGCGTGCGTGTGCCGTGTTGGCCCGCGCCGATACCGATTAGCAATAACATTACTCTATGCCAATTGCTGGGCGGCCGTTCTTCTGGCTGCTGACATAACAGTGTACCATGATTTTCCAATTTTCTGGAAAACGTTTACTTCTAGTCGTGTCGCGCTTTTGAGGGTGTATACTGGCGTGGACAGAAAATGATTTACCGGCGATGAAGTTGGTGGGTCAACAAGGCGGTCCGCGGATGGGAAGTACCGGTCATTCGCGGCGAGAGGCCATAACATAAGGAGAACATATGGTTATCAAGGGTGTTGGCATCGGACGCGGCGTTGCGGTCGGCCCGGTCATTCGTATGGCAGCTGCGCTTCCCGAACCGTCCGATGCGCCTCGCGCCGACAGTGTCTCGGCCGAATCCGAGATCGAGCGCGTGACCAAGTCTCTGGCGCTGGTCAACGCGGATCTGAACCGCCGTGCCGAAGAGGCCGCGAACGGCGACGAAGGCGCCAAGCAGGCTGCTCCGATCCTGCAGGCCATCGCCATGTTCGCCTCCGACCCGGCGCTCGCGCAGAGCATCAACACGCTCATCGAGCAGGGCAAGACCGCTGAGCGCGCCGTGCTGGAAGGCTTCGGCGCCGTGGAAGAGATGTTCAAGGCCATCGGCGGCTATCAGGGCGAGCGTGCGGCGGATCTGCACGACGTCGGCCAGCGCGTCATCGCCGACCTGATGGGCGTTCCCGCGCCGGGCGTCCCGGTCTCCGACACCCCGTTCGTTCTGGTCGCGGAAGACCTGTCCCCGGCCGACACCGCCGGCCTCGACCTGGACAAGACCCTCGCCATCGTCACCTCGCAGGGCGGCCCGACCTCGCACACGGCCATTCTGGCCCGTGCCCGCGGCATCGTGGCCGTCGTGTCCGCCGCCGGCGCCGACGACCTGAAGAACGGCGAGACGGTTATCGTCAATGCCGCGGAAAGCACCATCACCACCGAGCCGAGCGACGAGCAGGTCGCCGCCGCCGAAGCCGCGAAGGCCAAGGCCGCGAAGGCCAAGGAGCTGCGCGGCAAGCCGGGCGCCACCAAGGACGGTTACCACATCCCGCTGCTCGCCAACGTCGGCAAGCCCTCCGACGGCAAGACCGCGCTGGAGTACGGTGCGGAAGGCGTCGGCCTGTTCCGTTCCGAGTTCCTGTTCATCGGCAACGCCGAACCGCCGAGTGTTGAGGAGCAGACCAAGGCGTACGCCGAACTGCTCGCCCAGTTCCCCGGCAAGAAGGTCGTCATCCGCATGCTGGACGCCGGCGCGGACAAGCCGCTGCCGTTCCTCACCCCCGAAGACGAGCCGAACCCCGCGCTTGGCCTGCGTGGCCTGCGCACGCTGCGCACCCACATGAACGTGCTTGAGGGGCAGCTCAAGGCGCTTGCCGCCGCCGATGCCCAGACCGACGCCGACCTGTGGGTCATGGCGCCGATGGTCGCCGACGCGCATGAGGCCGCCTACTTCGTCAAGCTCGGCAAGTCCTTCGGCCTGAAGAAGGTCGGTGTGATGGCCGAGGTGCCGTCCATCGCCCTCATGGCCGATCAGGTGGCCAAGGTCGCCGACTTCGTGTCGATCGGCACGAACGACCTGACCCAGTACACGCTGGCCGCCGACCGTACGCTCGGCTCGGTCGCCAACTACCAGACCGCATGGCACCCGGCGGTGTTGCGCGCGATCAAGCTGATCGCCGACGCGGGCAACGCGAACGGCATGCCGGTGGGTGTGTGCGGCGAGGCCGCCGCCGATCCGGATCTGGCCGTCGTGCTCACCGGCATCGGCGTCAACTCCCTGTCGATGACCCCGGTCGCGCTCGACGACGTGCGTGCCGAACTCGCCGGCGTCACGCTTGAGGAAGCGCAGGAGAAGGCCGCCAAGGCCCTCAACGGCGACTTCTACAACCCGTCCGAGTGGAACATCTGAGGGAGTCACGCCTATAAGACCATAATGTGATTCCACTGCCTCAAAAGAGAGCGACGCCATACGAGATTCGGCTGTTTTGCCGGCTCGCGTACGGCGTCGCTTTTGCATATGCGGTGTGATGAGGTGCGGTAAAGCGCATGATTAATCATTGTCCATACTAAGATTTCGCAAATCTTAGTATGAATGATTTAAAAAAAATGTACAGCTGGTGTTATGGAGAAAGAAATGTTCGCGCCAGATGCGCCCGGCGAGCTGGGGGAGGACCTGCCTAACCCCGATATGCTGCGTCGCCCGACCATGCGTCGCGAAGCGCAGAGCACCAGCGCCCTGGAAGGCACGTTCGAGCCGCTCGAAACCGTTCTCGCTCAGGATTATGAGGTGGGCGAGGACAAAAGCGGGCTGAGCGAGTTCATGCGCGAGGTGCTGAACTACCTCGACGCGGCGGAATGTGGCATAGGCCAGATTCAGTCCGGGCATCCCATAAGCCTGCCTCTCGTGCGCGAATTGCAGAAGCTTCTTGTGAAGGGCACGAAGTCCGACAATCCACAGGCCTGGGATATACGATCCACCCAAGTGTTCATCGGCTCACCCACGCGGCGCATCGAGGATGCGCGTTTCGCGCCCATGCCTCCCGGTCGAGACCTGGATATAGCCGTCCAGTTGCTTGTGGACTGGTGGAGGTCACGTAAAGAGCCGGGACTGGCCGTACTGGATATGGCGATGTTCCACTATCAGTTCGAGACGATGCATCCGTTCACGGACGGCAACGGGCGAATCGGGCGGTTGCTGGTGCTGTTGCAGATGATGAGCCGAGGCCTGCTGAGCCAGCCGCTGCTGTCCGTATCCCCGTGGTTCGAGCGCCGTCGACCCGAATATCAGGACAGATTGCTCGGTGTTTCCACGAAAGGGGATTGGGATAACTGGATACTGTTCTTCTGCCAAGACATCGAGGAATCCTGTGAGGACGCGCTGCTGCGCGTGAAGCGTCTTGTCAATGTGCGGCAGAGGTATCGCAGTCTATTGGATGAGCACAGATACAGCGGCCTGTCCGTGCAGACGGCGATGTACCTCATCGGGCAGCCCACCGTCACGGCGAGTATGTTGAGGAGAAGGTTCGGCAAGAGCCCGTCGGCCGTACAGCACGCGCTGTCTCGTCTGGTGTCCGTGGGTATACTCCGTGCGTATCCGGCCGGAAGGGGCAACCTGTATATCGCTCCGGACATCCATAAGGTGCTTGCTGCACCGCTCGGCGCGGCGATTGACGTGTCGGCGCCACTGATGTGCGAGCGTGGCGAATAGGCACAAGAAAACCTGGCGGTGGCATGACGCAGGTGCTCCCTCCCGCATTGTTTATACGGTGAAGAAGTTGCCGGGGAAGTGACGGCTCATGATGGCCGTGCGGTCGGCGTGCACCGCGGCGCATTCGAAGTCGAATGCGCGGGCGAGCTCGTCCGGTGCGGTGACGAAGCAGGCGGTGGCGAGTCCATCCGCCAGCGCGGTGGGGTAGGGTCGGCCAGCCGCCGATGGCACATAGACCCAACTCGCGGCGACATCGCGCACGGGACGGCCGTCGACCGCGTTGAGCAGATGATGCAGCTGACGGCCTGCCTCCTCACCCCAATGGCGTCGGCTGGGGGCGCTCGCGCAGAACGCCCCGTCAACGATGCTTGCGATGCCGATCGCCTCGGTTCCGGGGTTGGCGGGATCCTCCAGGGCGGTGGTGACGGTGTCGCCGGTGTCGTGTCCTGACCCCTCGGCGAGTGGGGCCGGTTGAGCAGACTCGCCCGTGCGGATCAGCAGATCGCCGCCCGCGTCGATGATGTAGGGCGCGTGAGAGCCGGGGCCGGTGGCGGATTGCCGGACGGTTTCATCGCCCGCGTGCCCGTCCAATATCGCGCCGATCAGATCGGTGCAATATCCCTTGCCGAAAGCCCCGAAATCCAAGTGAACCGCGCGCTGCGTCACCAGCGTTGTGCCATGACGCTCCACATCGTTGCGCCATGTCGGGCGCCCGTGGACGGCACCGAGATGATGCTCCGCATCGGGTTCCATTGTCATCGAATACCGTGCGTCATAG
>OGCO01004145.1_pt1 | contig 15897 bp, 15 predicted proteins | sample 1570171 | NCBI WGS metagenome assembly OGCO01 (sample SAMEA4370583, study PRJEB24528) | human gut metagenome | reverse complement strand
GGCAGGTGTCCGGGCTGATCTCGTCGGCCAGCACGATCTTGCCGTCAGAGGTCTTGCCGAACTCCAGCTTGAAGTCCACCAGGTCGATGCCCACGCTCTTCAGGAAGCCCTTGAGCAGGGTGTTGATGCGGAAGGCGTAGTTCTTGATGAGGTCGATCTCTTCCCAGGTAGCCACCTTCAGCGCCACGGCATGGTAAGCGTTCATGAGGGGGTCGCCCAGGTCGTCATTCTTGTAGGAGAACTCGATGGTGGGGTTTTCAAAGACGATGCCTTCCTCCACGCCAAAGCGCTTGGCGAAGGAGCCGGCGGAGATGTTGCGGACGATAACTTCCAGGGGCACGATGGAGACCTTCTTCACGGCAGTCTCACGCTCAGACAGCTCTTCGATGAGATGGGTGGGGATGCCTTCGGCTTCCAGCTTGCGCATCATGTGGTTGCTCATGCGGTTGTTGATGACACCCTTGCCGGCGATGCTGCCCTTCTTGATGCCATTGAATGCGGTGGCGTCGTCCTTGTAGTCCACGATGACCACATCGGGATCGTCGGTTGCGAATACCTTCTTGGCCTTGCCTTCATAGATCTGTTCCAGCTTTTTCATCTTCAATATTCCTCTCTTTCTGTGAGTTCAAGTTGTCGTTGGTATCCAATCGGGGAGGGGGTCATTCCCCCAGCTCCCGCTGGAGCTTGGCGTCCTTTTCCATGACGGTCTCCCGCATATCGTCCTTGTAGGTGACCAGCTTGGCGTGGACTTCCTCGTCGCTGATGGCCAGCATCTGAGCGGCCAGGATGGCAGCGTTGGCAGCGCCGTTGACGGCCACGGTGGCCACGGGCACGCCGCTGGGCATCTGCACCATGGACAGCAGGCTGTCCAGACCGCCCATCATAGACGTCTTGATGGGCACGCCGATGACCGGCAGGGTAGTGTAAGCGGCCAGGACGCCGCCCAGGTGGGCTGCCTTACCGGCGCCGGCGATGATGACACCGAAGCCGTTGTCGATGGCGGCGGAAGCGAACTGCTCCGCTGCGGCGGGGGTGCGGTGGGCGGAGATGATGTGTACTTCATAGGGGATGTCGAACTGCTTGAGCTTGTCCGCAGCCTCCATCATCACGCTCAGGTCGCTGTCGGAGCCCATGATGATCGCCACTTTTTTCGTCATTGCAAAAACCTCCAGTCTAGGTCAGAAACAAAAAACAGGCAGATTGGCGCAATCTGCCTGTTCACGTCAGAACGGTATTGTATTCAGAATGGGAGCGTAGACCATCCAGTTGGAACCAGCGAAAATTGGCTGCTCAAAACGATTCAATGGTATCCCTCCCCTCCGTTTTCTACTCTAATAGTAACGGAAAACGGCGGTTTTTTCAAGGGAATTTACCGGTTCGAAAGGAAGTTTGTACGCCTGTACAATTTCCAGAGACCCCCTGCGAAAAACCTTGTCTCAATCCCCTATACGTTCCGCCAGGAAGCCGTTCAAGTCCATGAGCTGATTGGTCTTCTCATACCGACCCACCCAGTCCGCCGCCGCGCCGTAGCGCTTGCGCCGCTGCTGTGCCCAGTGGTTGTGTTCCAGCAGCGCCTTCTCGCACTTGGCCATGAATTCCGCCGTAGAGTCTGCGTTGTGGATGACGTCGGGGAAAATGGGGTTGGCCAGACGCAGGTGCAGCGCCACGATGGGCTTGCCGGTGAGCAGGTAGGTGTAGATGCGGGAGGGGATGATGTCGTCCTCCGGGTCAGTGTTGTGCACCAGGTCGAAGCACACGTCGAACTGATACACATAGTCCGGCAGCAGTGCCTGAGGACGGCTGCCCAAAAAGTGGACGTTCTCCAACAGCTCCGCGTCCTCCAGATAGGGGTTCTTGGGGCTGTACTTGCCCAAAAAGACGAATTGCCAGTCCGGATGCGCCGCCGCTGCGGAGAGCACCGGATTCAGATTTAGCCGATGATCCACCGCACCCAGATACCCGAACACCGGCCCGCGGGTGCAGATGGACTCAAAGTCCGGCGGGATGGGCAGGCGCTCCGGCTCCATGGTGGAGTAGAGCCCTACATCGGTGCCCCAGGGGATCTGGGCGATGTTGTCGTTGCACAGGGACAGACGCTCCTCCAACCCCTGCGAGGCGGTCAAGATGAGATCTGCCTGATAGGCCAGATTGCTCTCCAGCGTCACCGGCAGGTGATGCCAGAACCGGTCGCAGTCGTAGATGAGCCCGTGATGAGGGATGTCATCCAGCATCAGCGCCGCCACCGGCGTACACGCCCACAGCAGCGGCTCCTCGAACCCGTTGTTCTCCATCTGCTGGTTGATGAGCTCGATGCCCCGACGGATGGTGCGGGGACGGAGATCCTGGCTGAACAGGGAGGCGGGGAGGGTGTAGACGGTCAGGTTGGGCAGCACGTGGATGCCCTCGGAGGAGGCGGGCTGACCGACGGCGGGCTGGAAAAATAAGGTCTCCATATCCGGCAGATGGGTCACCAGCCGCTGGGTGCGGAAGGGAGTGTTCTGCCAGGGCAGATACGAGATACAAATCATTTGAGCCATTTGCAAAACCTCCCATCATAAGTGTGAATCCTGTCATATTTTATTCCTATTTGAAACACTTTTCAAGAAATGGCCGACAAAATTCACAAAAAAATAATAAAATCCCCCTTGCGCTGCCGCCCACAATATGTAACACTAGACAGCAGACCCGCAGCCTGACGCAGACGGTGGAAAAACCGGAAAACTCTGACAGGCGGACGGGAGAAGATGGGAGGTTTTTCCTTGCTGGATTTCATCTATCACATCGACCAGAGCATCATGCTCTGGCTCCAGGACGTGGTTCGGAACCCGCTCCTGAGCAAGTTCCTGGTGCCCTTGACCACCATCGGCTACGCCGGCACCCTGTGGATCATCCTCTCCATCGTCATGCTCTTCTTCCGCAAGACCCGAAAGGTGGGGTGGATCTCCCTGCTCACCATGCTGATGTGCTACCTCTTCAATGACATCCTCTTAAAAGAGCTGGTCCAGCGTCCCAGACCCTTTATGGACTTACCACAGCTCCAGGTCATCGAATCCAAACCCACCAGTTGGTCCTTCCCCTCCGGCCACGCCTGCTCCTCCTTCGCCGCTGCCAGTACCTACAGCAGGGGGGAGGAACCCCGGTGGATGAAAGGGGTGTTCTGGTTCCTGGCCGTAGCCATGGCCTTCTCCCGCCCCTACGTAGGCGTCCATTACCCCTCCGACGTCCTGGTCGGCGCCTGCATCGGCCTCCTGGGCAGCGCCATCGTGTGGTACCTGGCCAGCGACCCCTACGATTGCCTGGTGGAGCGCATCGCACGGAAGAAACACGCATAAAAACAACAAGGCACGCAGCAACACAGCTGCGTGCCTTTTCTGATACCTTTTAGCTTAAAGCGAAAAATTTGTCATGGATGACCTGAACCGCACGGTCCGCATCGGTCTCATCCACCAGCACAGAAACCTTGATCTCACTGGTAGAGATCATGCTGATGTTGATGCCCGCGTCATACAGCGCCTCGAACATGGAAGCGGCCACACCGGGGTTGTTGATCATGCCGGCGCCCACGATGGAGACCTTGGCGATGCGGTCGTTGACCTCGATGGAGTCGAAGCCCAGGGCGTCCTGATGCTCCAGCAGCAGCTGCTGGGCTGCCTCCACGTCCTTGCGGACGACGGTGAAGCTGATGTCCTTGCTCTCGTCACGGCCGATGGACTGCAGGATGATGTCCACGTTGATCTTGTCGTTGGCCAGCAGGGAGAAGATCTTGAAGGCCACACCAGGGCGATCCTGGAGGCCGACCAGAGCCAGTCTTGCTACGTCCTTGTCCTTGGCGACGCCGCTCACGTGAGATTTTTCCATATTTTTCACAACCTCCTTCACGATGGTGCCGGGATGACCGGTGAAGCTGGACAGCACTTCCAGATTCACATGATACCGCTTCGCCATTTCCACGCTGCGGTTGTGGAGCACCTTGGCACCCAGCGTAGCCAGCTCCAGCATTTCGTCATAAGTGATTTGATCGATCTTCTTGGCCGTCGGCACCTTGTTGGGGTCAGCGGTGTAAACGCCGTCCACGTCGGTGTAGATCTGGCACTTGTCAGCCCGCAGCGCCGCAGCCAGCGCCACAGCGGAGGTGTCGCTGCCGCCGCGACCCAGGGTGGTCACGTCCTCCCACTTGTTGATGCCCTGGAAGCCGGTGAAGATGACGATGCGATGCTGATCCAGCTCGTTCTGGATGCGGTCGGTCTCGATCTTCTTGATGCGGGCGTTGCCGTAGGTGGAGTTGGTCTTGAACCCCACCTGCCAGGCGTTGAGAGAGACCACGGGGAACCCCATGCTCTGGATCATCATGGCACACAGTGCCACACTCTGCTGTTCACCGGTGGACAGCAGCTGATCCAGCTCCCGCTTGGATGCCTTGGGATTGTATTGCTCCGCCATAGCCAACAGCTTGTCGGTGGTTTTCCCCTGGGCGGAGAGGACGACGACTACATCGTTGCCCGCCTTGTAGGTGTCGGTGATGATCCCGGCCACGTGGCGGACACGATCGACGTCGGCGACGGAAGAGCCGCCAAATTTTTGTACGATCAATGCCATATGAGATGTAACCCCCCAAAATATCTTCAAAGAGCGTTTGGAGTATACGCTCCCCTTCAGTTTATGTCAGAACCCGGCGATTGCCTCAGTCCAGCACCCGATACAGCGCCTTCACATCCAGCTCCTTCAGCCGATCCTGGATCTGCCCGATGGTCAGTGCCTCGTCAGAGATGAACGCAGACTCGCCGTCGTTGGCGTCGCCGTTGCGCAGGCGGGTGGCTCCGTCCACGAAGAAGTCGCCAGCCACCCGGAAATACCACCGGCTGGTCAGGTCAGCAGGGGAGTAGACGGTGTCCTCGCCGCCCGGGCCCCAGCTCAGAGGCTTCTTGTTGCCCTTGCTCTTGACGATGTCCATGATGTCCGCCACCACAGCGGAAGCGGTGGGCAGCTTGCCTGCGCCGCGGCCGTAGAACATCACGTCGCCGATGGAGTCACCGGTGACCTGGATGGCGTTGAACACGTCCTCCACGTTGGCCAGCGGGGATTCCTCATGAACCAGATGGGGCGCTACGAACGCGCACACCTTCCCATCGGATTCCCGGCGGATGCTGCGACCCAGCAGCTTGATCTTGTAGCCGCCGCTGCGGGCGTAGGCCACGTCGGAGAGGGTGATGTGGGTGATGCCCTCGGTGGGCACCTGTTCGGGATAGATGTGCCGGCCGAAGCCCAGAGAGGACAGGATGCAGATCTTCCGGCAGGCGTCATGGCCTTCGATGTCGGCGGTGGGGTCTGCTTCCGCGTAGCCCTTTTCCTGGGCTTCCTTCAGGGCGTCGTCAAAGGACAGGCCGCCGCGGATCATCCGGGTCAGGATGTAGTTGGTGGTGCCGTTCAGGATGCCCACGATCTCGGACAGCTCGTTGGCCGCCAGACAGCTGCTCATGGGCCGCAGGATGGGGATGCCACCGCCCACACTGGCTTCAAAGAGGAAGGAACAGCTCTTCTCCTTGGCGATCTGGAGCAGCTCATAGCCGTAAGCGGCCACCAGCTCTTTGTTGGAGGTGACCACATGCTTGCCGGCGTTGAGCGCCCGACGGGCGTAGTCCAGAGCCACGGTGGTGCCGCCGATGCACTCGGCCACCACCCGTACCTCCGGGTCGTTCTCGATGATGGAGAAATCCTGGACGATCTTATCTTCAAAGGGGTCGCCGGGATAGTCCCGACGGGTGAGGATGTACTTCAGCTCCACCGCGTTGTCCACCCGCTGGGAGATGTGTGCGCCGTTCTTGTGCAGGATCTCTGCCACGCCGCCGCCCACGGTGCCGTACCCTAAAATTGCAACTTTTACCATAATAACACCTCAATCTGTCACGAAGCTGTCAACCGGCCAGCACCTCGAAGGTGATGACCCCGTAAAGATGTTCCACACTGTGAACCAGCTCTTCCAACGTGGTGCTCAGATTGGAGGTCTCCGCCGACAGGGTGACGGCAGCCACGCCGCCGGTGGGGATGGACTGGTTGATGGTGAGGATATTGCCGCCGGAGGCGGCGAAGGCTGCGAGAATGGACGAGAGCACGCCGGGCTCATCCTTCAGCAGCACCTGGAAGGTGACGATGTGCCCGTTGAGCATATCGTTGAAGGGGCGGATGGCGTCCTTGTACTTGTAAAATGCACTGCGGCTGATGCCCACCTTCAGGGTGGCCTCGTTGACCGTGTCCGCTTCCCGCAGTTCGAGGATGCGTTTGGCTTCCGCCACTTTCAGGAAGATGTCAGGAAGCGCCTTGGCTTCCACGATGAAATATTTAGGTGTAGGAGACATATGCGATACCTGTCCTTCTCTCTCTCAGATTGTCCGTTGTTGACGGGCATTTGTAGTTGAATTGACAGAATTGTAGCACAGCTGACGGGAAAATGCAACCGCCAATTTACCCGAAAATTCTTCGGAAGCACAGGAAGCCTTTGGACTGTTCCCATGGGAACCGGTGGAACCGCCCCAAAAACCACGCAAAAATCCCCAGAGCTGGTCTCAGCTCTGGGGATGGGTGTATGCCGATGGGGGACAGGTCAATCGTCGTCCTCGTCCTCCTGGTGATGGGGTTTCGTCTTGTTGGTCTTGTTTTCGGTCTTTTTGTTCGCCTGGGTGTCCTCGTCCTCCTCCTCGTCGTCCTCGTCCTCCGCTTCCGGATCCACAGGAGTCTCCTTCTTGGGCTTGACGACCTTTTTGGGGATATAGGACACCTCGCCCCGAATCTTGGCCTTGGCGGCGGCGCCGGTGCGCTGGTAGTTGAGGATCATGCTGCCGTTGGAGTAATAGTGCCGGTCACAGTACTCGGTGGGGGCGTCCCCGGCCAGGAAGGTCTGGTTCTTCCCGCACCCGGCGGCGGTACACGCCTTGGTGGCCAGCAGGCCGCTGGCGGTACAACAATAGGCTGTGGTGGTCTCCAGGTCGCCGTTGAAGCCGATGTCCGTGTCCCCTTCACTCACTGCGCTCATGACCTTCTGCCACAGGATACAGGAGGGGTTGCCCACCGAGTTGATGCGCTCCTGCCGGTCGTAGCCGCTCCAGACGGCGGCGGTGTAGTAGGGGGTGTATCCCACGAACCAGCGGTCGTAGTCGTTGGTGGTGGTACCGGTCTTGCCGGCGGCGGTCATGTTGCTGAGCTTGGCCAGCTTACCGGTGCCGTCGGTGACCACGTGCTGGAGCATCAGGTTCATGTAGAACGTGGTGGCCTGGCTCAAGATGGCCGTGCTGGTGGGCTGACCGGTGATGACGGCGTTGCCGTTCTCGTCCACCTTCACGCTGTAGTCCCCGTTGGACAGCAAAATCTTGCCGTTGCTGTCGGTGACCACGGTGTAGAGGTAGGGGGAGGAGTACAGCCCATCCCGGGGGAAGGAGGCGTAGGCCGCCGCCATCTCCAGGGTGGTCACACCCTTGGTCAGGCCGCCCAGTGCCAGGGGGGCGTAGTTCAAGTCGGAACGAGTGACGCCGGTGCTGGTTTCATAATCCTTTACCAGGGTGGAAATGCCGAACTTTTCCGTCAAAAAGTCATAGGAGTTCTCCAGCCCCAGCTGATCCAGCACCTTCACCGCGATGGTGTTCAGCGAGTGGGTCATAGCGGTGTCCACATCGGTCAGACCGGAGTAATACCCCTCGTCGTTCACCGGCCACAACGTGCCGTCGCTGTTCTGCTGGAAGGGAGTGTCGTCCTCAGCGGAGGAGGGGAGGATGAGACCCGCCTCCATGGCCGGTGCGTACACGCCCAGGGGCTTGATGGAGGAGCCTGGGGGACGGAGGGAGTCGGTGGCGCAGTTCCAGATGCGGTTGCCGGTCTTCTCCCCGATGCCGCCGGCCAGGGCGACCACGGCACCGGTGCGGTTGTCCACCACCGTGATGCCGCTGCGCAGGGCCTGGCCGCCCAGGGACTTGTACTGGGCCGTGTTGTTGGCGTTGCTGTAGACCGTATCCACCTTGGCCTGCACCTTGGGGTCCAGGCAGGAGTAGATCTGCAGGCCGCCGGAGTAGATGAGATTGGTGGCGGTGGTCTCGTCGTAGCCGTACTGCTCGCCCAGGTCGGAGATGACCGACTCGATGACCGCATCGGTGTACCAGCTATAATAGCCGTTGTCCGACCCGCCCGTCTTGGTCTCGCTGTCCTTAGAGCCGAAGACGCACTTGACCTCTTCCGCCTTGGCTTCATCCCGTTCTGTTTTCGAAATGTACCCCTGTTCGCACATCAGGTCCAGTGCCAGATCCCGCCGTTCCTTGTTGTTCTCCGGCTGGGTGTAGGGGTCGTAGAGGGCGGGGTTGTTGGTGATGGCGATGAGGGAGGCGCACTCGGCCAGGGACAGTTCATTCACCGTCTTGCCAAAGTACTTCTGCGCCGCCGTGGACACGCCGTAGCAGCCATGCCCCAGATAGATGACGTTGAGATACCACTCGATGGTCTCATCCTTGGTGTGGGTCTTGTCGAACTCCAGAGCCTCAAAAATCTCCAGCACCTTCCGCCGCACTGTGGTCTCGTTGTTGCCGGTGAGGTTCTTGATGAGCTGCTGGGTGATGGTGCTGCCGCCCTGGATCTGCCGGCCGGTGAACATATACGTCACCGCAGCCGCCGTCCGCAGCCAGTCCACCCCGTGGTGATCCTTGAAGCGCTTGTCCTCGATGGCGATGGTGGCGTTGATGAGGTTCTCGGGCATATCCTTCAAGTCCGCCCACACCCGGTTCTCCGAGGCGTAGAGGGGCTGATAGGCCACATACTCGTCCTTCTCGCTGTCGTAGTAGTACAGGTTGGAGGTCAGGTCGGTGTTGGAGGTCAGCAGGGTGGCGCTGGACTGTTCCACCTCCGGCATGATCACGTTGTGTACATAGACAGCGGCGTAGCAGGCCACGATGGCGCAGGTGGTCACAAAGATCAGCAGCAGGGTGCCGAGAATGACGCCCAGGCGCTTGAAGAAGCTGCGTGGCTTGGTGGTCGATGGGTTTTGTTTCGCTTTTGCGTTTGCCAAAATGGAAACACCTCCTGAAAAGCGTGGGAAAAGGGTGTTGCCTTCTCTAAAGTCCCGTGGGAACTTTAAGGTATTATACCACAGTTGTCAAATAAACGTCTGTTTTCCGCGAATATTTTGAAAAAAACCTCCGCCAGGGGCAGAATCTGTCCCACCGGTTATAAAACCAGCCTTTTCCAGGGCATACTGGCAGGGAAAGGGGGAAAGGAACATGAACATCAGAACCTTACGCGCCTGGCTCACCGGCGTAGCCATGACCCTGGCGCTGCTCATGACCAGCGGCGTCCTGGCCTGGCAGCTCACCGCACCGGTGCAGGCAGGGGGCAGCGCCGCAGCGGCGGACAACGGGGAATACCTCCTGGTGGATCAGGCCGGACAGATCTGTATCTACTCCGACGGCAGCCTCATCAGCAACACCGGCATCCTCGTCCGCGCCCTGCCCGAGCTGGACCGCATCGCCCTGGCCCAGGGCATCCACGCCAAGGGACAGCGGCAGCTGGCCGCCCTGCTGGAGGACTTCGGGGGATAGGGTTGTAAGAATTTTGCGATAGCCCCTTGCTTTTTCTGCCGGTTTTGGCTACAATGTAGGAAAGCAAGGGCGCAGCGCCCCATGACACCGGAGGAAGACACCATGAGCAACGATTACGGCGGGACCTTTATCACGCTGACCGACGAGAACGGCGAAGAGGTGGTCCTGGAGTACCTGGACACCGTCGAGTACAACGGCAATATCTATATGGCCTTCTTCCCCACCCTGGACGAGGATGTGGATCCCGACGAGGCGGAGGAGAGCGAAGACTACGGCCTGATCATCATGCGGGTGGAGACCGTCAACGGCGAGGACGAACTGGTCACCCTGGAGGATGAGGAAGAGGCGGAAGCAGTCTATAACGTGTTTATGGAAGAAGCCTTCAGCGAGGACGAAGAAGAGGAATGACCGTCCCGCCCGCCGCATAGGATAGCGGTGGAAAAGCAATATCGAAACGCGCCCTGCGGGGTACGTGATGATCTCACATTAAACCCACAATTTTCTTTCGGGATGCCCACCTCGCTTGGTGGTTTGCAGGCCTCCCGGCCCTCGGGCTGGAAGTTGGAAGCAGTAAAGCTTGGCGGAGGCAACCCACCTGCCCTTCTGGTGCAGGTTTAAGAGAGATCACACGGCCTTCGCGGGGTTTTGTTCTCCGCTATCGAAACAATCAGGATTGAAAAACCTGGGATTTCTCCCGGGTTTTTTTCATTATGTCTTGCAACAGTAGGACAAATCGAGTATAATGTACCGATGTAATTAAGGCAAACGGGCGAAAAAGCCCGGAACGTAAACCGAAATGTTGGAGGAATCCGTTCTATGAGTGAAGAAACCAAGAACCTCAACCATACAGACGAGAAAAAAGAGGAGATCGCCTTGAAGGGCATGTCCATGAAGGAACGCAAGAAGGCGTTGGAAGAGAAGAAGGAAAAGCGCCGCACCAAAATTTACATCGCCGTCGGCGTGGTGGTGGTCATCCTGGTGGCCGCCCTGCTCTTCTTCGACGGCGGCACCCTCCAGCGCTCCATGACCGCCCTCACCGTGGGGGACAAGACCTACAGCGCTGCCGAGGTGGACTACTACTATTATAGCAACTACAACAGCGCCAGCACCTACGCCCAGTACTACGGCCTGGACACCAGCAAGAGCCTGAAGGATCAGGAGATCTACGAGGGCACCACCTGGTACGACTACTTCCGGGACAGCGCCAAGAAGGAGCTGACCAACGTGTCCATCCTGGTCCAGGAGGCGGAGAAGGAAGGGTGTACCCTCAGCGAAGAGGGACAGAAAGAGGTGGAGGACGCCATCGCCTCTCTGAAGGAGAACTGCGATAAAAACGGTTACTCCCTGAAATACTACCTCCAGAACACCTACGGCCGGTACATGAATGAGAAGACCTATCGCAAGGTCGCCCTGGAATACCAGCTGGCACAGGAGTACCAGAAGAAGGTCACCGAGTCCTACAAGAAGACGGACAAGGACGCCGAGAAGTATTATAAGGAGCACGCCGCAGAGCTGGATACCTTCGAGTACGAGGCTTACGAGGTGCCCGTCAAGACCGAGACCAAGACGGACAAGGACGGCAAGACCGTCGATCCCACCGAGGAAGAGACTAAGGCCGCTGAAAAGAAGGCTAAGGAGGGCGCAGCAGCCCTGGAAGCAGCTATGAAGGCTGGCGACACCAAAAAGGTGGCAAAGCTGGTAGAGGACTACGGCTGCACCGACTACAGCAACCGCACCTATTCCTCCTTCAGCAGCTACGGCTTCAAGGATTGGCTGACCAACCAGGACCGCAAGGCCGGCGACATCAAGACCATCAAGAACGAGACCAAGAGCAGCGACGGCAAGACCACCACCCTGAACGGTTACTACGTGGTCCAGTTCGATAAGCGCTACCTGGACGAGTACCACGGCGCCAACTTCCGCAACGTCCTGGTGAAGGCAGAAGCCGCCAAGGATAAGGACGGCGAGACCAAGAAGGACGCTGACGGCAACACCGTCTACGATTACGACGCCGCCAAGAAGAAGGCAGAAGAGCTGCAGAAGACCTGGAAGAAGGACGGCGGCGACGCCGACGCGCTGGGTGCGCTGGCAGAGGAAAATTCCGGCGACAGCAATTCCAACTACAACCAGGGCAAGTACGAAAAGGCCTCCAAGGAGGACGTGACCGACACCCTGAAGGCTTGGCTCTTCGACGAGAAGCGCAAGGAAGGGGACACCGCCCTGCTCAAGGATGAGGATGCCCAGGGCTACCAGCTGGTGTACTTTGAAGGCTACGGCGAAAAGTACCACTGGCAGGACGTGAGCATCGCTGCCCTCCAGAAGGAAGACTACGATAAGTGGTACGAAAAGGTGGAAAAGACCTACGACGACAAGATCACCACCAGCTTCATGTATCGCTTCGTGTAAGCCATGGAGATCTTTAGAGAGTGGTTCGTCTGGGGCGAGAGCGACCTGTTCTTCCCCGGCGTCATCCTCCTGCTGATCTTCGTCCTCCTGCCCTGGCGGGAGGGGGAGAAGAAGCGGAACGCCATCCTGATCATCTGCGCCGTGGTGGTCTATTGGATCTGTGAGACCATCGTCTCCTACTACCCACCCGGCGGCGCCCTCCAGTACATTTTGCTCTTCGTCGGCGGCATCGCCCTGGCCATCACCTACGGCCGGGTCATCCGCTGCGTCTGGGAGTGGAAACCGGGGTTCCGGAGATAATGCAAATCACAGCAGCCGGCATAGAAAATACTATGCCGGTTGTTTTTTGCCTGTGGTTGTGGCATAATTATGGTATCATCCTACCACGAAAGGAGCTGAACCACCATGCCCCGTATCATCCCCATTCGAGATTTGAAGAACACCGCCGCCATTTCTAAGATGTGCAGCGAGTCCAAAGAGCCCATCTACATCACCAAAAACGGCTATGGCGATATGGTCATCATGAGCATGAAAGCCTACGAGGAAAAGCTGCTGATGCTGGACGTGTACCACCGTCTGGCAGAAGCGGAGGCGGAGATTCAAGATGGAAAAGCGGTGGATGCACCTGCGGCGCTGCAGGCGTTGAGAGAAGAGTATGGGTTATAAGGTCAGCGTCACCGATAGACATAAAAACAGCAGGACACGCGTCCTGCTGTTTTTTCATCGAAAAGGGGTCATTCCCCCTCCAGATAAGTCTGAAAATCAAAGGAAGACATATTTTTTAAGTGGAAGATGTCATACACCGCCTGGGCAATGCCCTCGTCCTCCACCGGCACATACCCTTCCGGCTTCTGGGCGTCCTCGCCCTCCAAGCGGAGGATGATGTCCCCATCCTCGGGGAACTCCTGGGGGCAGAACACGCCATAGGCCACGCCCTCAAACTCCACGATGTCCAGCAGCTCGTAGCGCCGCTCCTTGCCGTCGGGGCCGGTCATCTCCAGTACCACATAGTTGTCATCGGTGTCAAATAACATCCTCATTCCCTCCCTTTCTGATTCCGGCGGAAGCCCAGATAGCCTTCCAAGATCAACGTGGCCGCCACCGCGTCCACCTTCTGCTTGCGCTTCTTGCCCCGCCGTCCGTTCTCGGACAAAATCCGGTGGGCGTCCACGGTGGTCAGACGCTCGTCCCACAGGTGGACGGGCAGTCCGGTCTCCTCGGTCAGCCGCTGAGCCAGCGCTTCGCTCTTGAGCACCCGCTCGCCCTTGGTGTCGTTCATATTCTTCGGATACCCCAGCACCAGCTCTGTCACCTGCCATTCGGCGATGATCGCCCGCAGCTGATCCACCACCACATCCTGCTTCCGGCTGTCGATGGTGGTCGTCCAGCCCGCCAGCATTCCGGTGGGGTCGGAGATGGCAACGCCGGTGTGGGCGTCTCCGTAGTCGATGGCCATAATGCGCATAACGTCCCTCGTTTCTCTGCAAATGAAGTGATAATCTATTGTACCATCCTCCACCACCTCCTGTCCAGCACTTGCAGATTGTCCCTTTCTTTTTTCCAGGGAGTGTGGCATAATAAGTGGAGCACTACCCCTGGAGGGAAACACCATGAGACAACTGTGGTCACGGATGACCTGGGGCTTGACCCTGGCCTGCGCCCTGGCGCTGTGTACCGGCTCCGCCCAGGCCATCAACACAAATCCATATGAACAATACCCCGTCCGCACCACCATCGGCATCGTCGCCCTGGTCCTGGCCATCGCCCTGGCTCTGTTCACCATCCTGCGCAGCTGGATCAAGGCCGGCATCCGCCGTCGGAGCTACGGGGAGGATATGCGCTACGGCACCCCCATGCCCTCCCACAAGATGGCCAAGAAGGGGCGCAAGCGCTATGGCAAAAACCTGCGCCTGCCCATCCACTTCACCAACTACCGAGGCCGGAAGAAGCAGCCTGCGTCCGTCGGCATCCCCGTCCCGGCGGAGCTGCACCGGCACCGGAAGATCACCGGTCGGAAATCCCGCTACGGCAGCAAGTTGGTGGCGGTCTCCACCCAGCGCTACACCGGCGGCGCCTCCCGCGCCACCTCCGCCCGTTTCGTCCACACCGACCCCCTCAGCCACAAGGGCAGCCGCCGCAGCCAACGCCGCTTCGGCGTCCCCAGCCTGCCCGTGAAGCAGGCGGCCTATAAGGGCGGCGGTTCCGTGGCAAAACCTGCCCGGTTCGAATCCACCATGCCCCTGTCCCACCGCGGCAGGGCGAAAGCGTCCAAATACTACGGCGGCAAGCTCCACGCCAAACCGGTCACCAGCTACAAAGGCGGCGGTTCTGTAGCCAAACCCGCCCGGTTTGAGTCCACGATGCCCCTGTCCCACCGCGGCAGAGCCAAGGTGTCCAAGTACTACGGCGGCAAGATGTTCGCCAAACCGGTCAAGGCCTACAAGGGCGGCGAATCGGTGGCAAAACCCGCCAAGTTCGGCCTGGCAGCCCCCAAGGTCCACCACGGCAACAAGGCGGAAAAACGCCTCTACGGCGGTCGCCTGGCCATCGAGGACTACACCGGCTACAAGGGCAAGCGCCGCACCGTCCCCGGCGAAGACCCGGTCATCCGCATCCGCGTGGAGCGGGGAAGAGCCAACATCAAGCGCTACGGCGGCAAGATCCAGTTCACCTCCCAGGCCAACTACGAGGGGAACCAGCCCATCGTCCGCATCCCGGACAGCTACGCCAAGCGGGGCAAGGTCACCCCAGGCAGACCGCCGGTGGTGCCCCTGCCCGACCTGAGCTACAAGGGCGGCAACCGGGTGCGCACCGAAGGGGAGCCGGAAATCCAACAGCGGGAGCCTCATCGCAAGATGGTGGGCAAGCCGGAGCAGTACGGCATCAAGAAATTCCCCGGCAACCCGCCCAGCTACAAAGGCAAATAACCGCAATCCCCAGCACAGAGCGGAGCTTCGTCCTCCGCTCTGTGTTTTTGCGTGATTCCGTGTCTTTTCAAGGGGAGGGGAATATGATATAGTGTGACAGATTGAAAAAGGGGAGTGGTTTTGTGAAACAACTGAGCGTACCCAAGCTGGCCTTTCTCTTCGCCGGCTGCTTTTTGGGCGCGGGCTTCGTGTCCGGTCAGGAGCTGTGGCAGTTTTTTGGCTGCTTCGGCGGATGGGGCTTCGCCGGGCTGGCTGTGTCCGCCGTCCTGTTCGCCCTCTGCGGCATCCTGCTCATCCGGTTAGCGCAGATGTCCGGCGTCCAGGAGCTGGATGAGACCGTCATCCGCTGGAACATCCCGTGGCTGCGCCACACCATGGCCTTCCTGCAGTGCCTGTTCCTATTTAGTGTGGTGGCCATCATGGTGGCCGGTGGGGGAGCTCTCATCCACCAGCTCTTTCCCACCATCCCCGCCTGGTGTGCCAGCTTGGCCTTTGGCGTCCTGGTGATTTTGTTGGCGCTCCGCGGCCTGGACGGCGTTGCCGCCGCCTTCTCTGTCTGCGTGCCCGTTATCGTCCTGGCAACCGTGGCCTTCGCTATTGCAGCGCTGGCTCACTTCGGCGTGGACCAGTTCACCCTCTCCCACACCGGCAGCGACAACCCCATGCTGCCCTGCTGGTGGGTGGCGGCCATCACCTACGTGGCCTACAACATCTTCGGCTCCATCGGTATCCTCACCCCCTTCGGCGACCTGGTGCCCAGCCGGAAGCGGGTCTATCAGGGGATCTTGCTGGGGACGTTCCTGCTGGTGCTCATCGCCGTCAGCGTCCTGGCCTCCCTGTCCTTCTACTTACCTTCGGTGGAGGCGGAAATGCCCATGCTGGAGCTGGTGTGCCAGATGAACCGCAGCCTGGGTTACGCCTACGGCCTGCTCCTCCTGTTCGGTATCTACGGGGCAGCTCTGTCCTGCGGCGTGGCGCTGGAGACTTATCTCAGC